>Ga0256914_1002510_pt1 | contig 15205 bp, 14 predicted proteins | sample HulkmetaG_FD_191571 | JGI IMG/M metagenome (GOLD analysis project Ga0256914, IMG submission 191571) | Hydrothermal chimney microbial communities from Main Endeavour vent field at the Juan de Fuca Ridge, Pacific Ocean - Hulk | ecosystem: Environmental > Aquatic > Marine > Hydrothermal vents ... | reverse complement strand
GCCCCTGCCGGGGCCGCGGCGAGGCCGAGGGCGGTCACGAGGGCGAAGACGAGGAGCAAGCGGGCAGGCTGGCGCATGGGGAAACCTCCATCCGAGCGGCAACGGCCCCCGATCATAGCCCGCGGCGGGGGTCCCGGTCGCCCCGGCGCCCCGTTTCGGGAATAATCCCCGGCGGTGTCCCCTGGCAGGAGGAGAGGTCGATGAGCGAAAGGAGACGGGTACGCAAGGGAGTGTTCCCCGCGGCGGGGCTCGGCACCCGCTTCCTGCCGGCCACCAAGGCAATGCCGAAGGAGATGCTCCCGATCGTCGACAAGCCGGTGATCCAGTACGCCGTGGAGGAGGCGATCGCCTCCGGCATCGACGACATCCTGATCGTCACCGGCCGGGGCAAGCACGCGATCGAGGACCACTTCGATCACTCCTTCGAGCTGGAGACGATCCTCGGAGAGCGCGGCCAGGAGCGGCTGCTCGAGATGGTCCGGCAGGTCGCCGGGCTCGCCCGGGTCGCGTACACCCGCCAGAAGAAGGCCCTCGGGCTCGGCCACGCGGTGCTGTGCGCCCGGGACCTGGTCGGCGACGAGCCGTTCGCCGTCTTCCTCGCGGACGACCTGATCGTCGGGGAGGTCCCGGCGATCCAGCAACTGATCGACGTCCACAACGAGACCGGCGCCACTGTCGTCGCGGTCCAGCGAGTGCCCCGGGACCAGGTCTCCGCCTACGGTGTCGTCGCGGTGAAGTCGAGCGATGGCCGGGTCCACGAGGTCGAGGACCTGGTCGAGAAGCCGAAACCCGAGAAGGCGCCGTCCGACCTGGCCGTGATCGGGCGCTACGTCCTCGTCCCGGAGATCTTCCCGGTCCTCGAGGAGACGGCGCCGGGCGCCAAGGGCGAGATCCAGCTCACCGACGCCCTCCGGCAGCTCGCCCGGAACGACCGGGTGATCGCCGTGGAGTTCGAGGGAACCCGCTTCGACACCGGCAACAAGCTCGGGTTCCTCGAGGCGACGGTGGAGCTGGCCCTCGCCCGGGAGGACCTCGGGCCCGACTTCGCGGCCTGGCTCCGGGAACGCTGCTCGGCGATCGCGGGCGGAAAGGACTGACATGGACCGGCTGCGCATCACGGGAGGCGTCGCCCTCTCCGGGTCCGTCCGGGTCTCCGGGGCGAAGAACGCGGCCCTCCCGGCGATGGCGGCCGCCCTGCTCACCGACGACGAGGTCCGCCTGGACAACGTGCCCGACGTGGTCGACGTGCGGACCCTCGCCCGCCTCCTCGGCGATCTCGGCACCTCCTGCGAGCGCCTCGGCCGCCACCGCTGGGCGCTCCGCACGCCGGAGGTGACGAGCCCGGAGGCCCCCTGGGACCTGGTCCGCAGGATGCGCGCCTCCGTCCTGGTCCTCGGGCCGCTCCTCGCCCGGACCGGCCGGGCGCGGGTCTCCCTCCCCGGGGGGTGCGCGATCGGCGAGCGCCCGATCGACCGCCACCTCGAGGGGCTGCGCCGGCTCGGCGCGGAGATCCGCCTCGAGCACGGTTACGTCGAGGCCCGGGCCGAGCGCCTCCGGGGAGCGGAGATCACGTTCGAGGACGTGACGGTCACCGGCACCGAGAACCTGATGATGGCGGCCACCCTCGCCGAGGGAGAGACCGTCCTGAGGAACGCCGCCCGGGAGCCCGAGGTGGTCGACCTCGCCGACCTGCTCCGGGGGATGGGGGCCGACATCGAGGGGGCCGGCACCCGGACGATCACCGTCCGGGGCGTCTCCCGGCTCCACGGCACCGAGCACCCGGTGATCCCCGACCGGATCGAGGCCGGTACCTGGCTGATCGCCGCCGCGATCACCGGCGGCAAGGTCACCCTCGAGGCGGTCACGCCCGCCCACCTCGCGGCGGTCCTGGACAAGCTGGGGAAGGTCGGCCTCTCCCTCGAGGTCGGCCGGGACTGGATCCGGATCGGCAACGGCCGCCCGCTGCGTTCCCACGACCTGGTCACCGAGCCCTATCCCGGCTTTCCCACCGACCTCCAGGCCCAGTACATGGTCCTGATGACCCAGGCCGGGGGAACCAGCCGGATCACCGAGACGATCTTCGAGCGCCGCTTCATGCACGTGCCGGAGCTGCGCCGCATGGGCGCCTCGATCGAGCTCGCCGGGAACACGGCGATCGTCGAGGGCCCGACGCCGTTGACGGGCGCGGAGGTCACCGCCTCCGACCTGCGGGCCTCGGCCTCCCTCGTCCTCGCGGGCCTCGCCGCGCGCGGGGAGACGATCGTCCACCGGGTCTACCACCTGGACCGGGGCTACGAGGCGATCGAGGAGAAGCTGGGCGCCCTCGGGGCGCGCATCGAGCGGCTTGCCGGATAGCCAAGGAGGACCCGGATGAGCGAGTGCATCTTCTGCAAGATCGTCGCGAAGGAGGTCGAGGCGAAGATCGTCCACGAGGACCCGCTCTGCGTCGCGTTCGCGGACGTGAATCCCCAGGCGCCGGTCCACGTGCTCGTGGTCCCCCGCAAGCACGTCGCCTCGGTCAACGACCTGCTCCCCGAGGACGAGCCGATGGTCGGCCACCTGGTGCTGGTCGCCCAGCAGGTCGCCCTCCAGCGCGGCATCGCCGGCAACGGCTACCGCCTCGTGCTCAACTGCGGCCCGATGGGAGGCCAGTCGGTGGACCACCTCCACCTGCACCTCCTCGGCGGCCGCTCGATGGGCTGGCCTCCGGGCTAGCCGCTTTCCGCGAGACGGTGTGTCCCGGAGGGGCGCGGCGGACCGCCGCGCCCCTTCTTCGCCCGGCCCGCGGGACGGGACCGACCGGCGTACCTTTCCCCGTGGAGGTGAGGCATGTCCCGTTCCGCCCCGTCCGTCCCGGTTCCCTCGCGTTCCATCCCGGCCGCGGTGGCAGGCGTGCTGGCCGTGCTCGCCCTCGCGGCCCCGCCGGCGGCGGCCCAGTGGACGTCCGACCCGGCCGCGAACACGCCGATCGCGGTCAAGCCGGACCAGCAGACCCAGCCGAAGGTCGTCGCCCTCGCGGGCGGCGGGACGTACGTCTCCTGGTTCGACGCCGACGCGGACGGGAGCCCGGCCTACGGCTACGACGTCTTCCTCCAGCGCCTGGACGCGGCCGGGAACCGGCTCTGGGCGGAAGACGGGGTCCTCCTCGCCGACCGGGGGTTCTCCTCGACCGAGGACTACGGGCTCGACGTGGACGCGGACGACCACGCCCTCGTCGCCTTCCGGGACGACCGCTTCGGCGGCGTCCAGGTGACGGTCCAGCGGGTCGCGCCGGACGGCACGCTCGACTGGGGTCCGAACGGCGTCCAGGTGACCAGCGGCGACGCGGTCCGCCACGCACCGAGGGTGGCCGGCTGCACCGACGGCGACATCGTCGTCGCCTGGACCGAGGAGGGAAACCTCTGGCTCCAGCGGCTCGGGCCCGACGGCGGGCCGAAATGGGGCCCCGGCCTCCAGCTCCGGGCCCCCTCCGGGACGACCTACGACCTCGCCGACCTGCATGCCTCGAACGACGGCGCGGTCATCGTCTCGTGGGTCCACCAGCTCGGCTGGGGCGGCGAGCGCCACCTGTACGCCCAGAAGTTCGACGCCGCCGGGACTCCCCTGTGGGGCACGGCCCCGGTGAAGGTCCTCGAGTCCGGTTCCCTGCAGATGGGGAACTTCCCGTGCTTCGTGCCGGACGGGCTCGGGGGCGCCGCCTTCGCCTGGTACACGATCGAGCCGCTCCGGGTGTGGGCGCAGCGGGTCCGGGCCGACGGCACGGAGGCGTTCCCGCACAACGGCGCCCTCGCGTCGACCGAGGACGTCGAGCACACGAGCCCCGACGTCGCCTTCGACCCGGGCACGGAGTCCCTCTTCGTCTACTGGGCGGAGCGGGACGCGTACGGCGCGGAGGGAATCTACGGGCAGCGGTTCGACGAGGACGGGAACCGGCTGTGGGGCGACCTCGGCCGGCCGGTGGTCGCCCGGGACACCGGCGCGGAGCGGAAGTCGGCCCGCACGCTCGCCGACGGCGTCGAGACGCACGTCTACTGGACCCGCTCCACCGGCTGGAGCCGGGACGTCCTGCGAGGGGCCCGGGTGGACGGGGACGGGAACCTGCTCCACGGACCGTTCGACGTCTCCTCGGCGGTCACCCGCAAGTACGACCTCGACGCGGTCCTCGACGCCGACCGGGTCGCGGTCCTCGCATGGGCGGACGGCCGGAACGACGACGGCGACGTCTACGGGCAGAACGTGAACCCCGACGGGAGCCTCGGCCCCGCGGGAGGCGAGCCTCCGTCGGAGGTCTCGCCCCCCGGCTCCGACGAGCCGCTGCGGTTCACCGACAAGGTGACCCTGGCCTGGGAGGAAGGCGCCGCCTCCGGGTCCGACCGGTTCGACCTGTACCGGGGCGACCCGCGGGACCTCGCCTCCGGGGACGCCGGATCGTGCCTCCGGCACGACCTGCCGGAGAACACCGCCACCGACGAGGAGGTCCCCGACCCGCCGGGAAGCGCCTTCCAGTACCTGGTCGCGGGAGTCAACGACGCCGGCGAGGGCCCCCTCGGGGACGCGTCCGACGGAACCCCGCGCCGGCCGGGCGATCCCTGCCCCTGACCCGGCCGTAACCGGGAGGAGTCCCGGGGCATCCTTGCCGTCCGCGGGGGGCGGGGCGCCCCGAAACCGTTCGGAGGAACGGGGAGGCCCGCCGAACGGCGTTCGCCGGGCCCCGCCCCTCGACAAAGGCCCTCCGGCGGAGATTCCGGTTGCACGGGGGGGCGTTTGGTTCTATAAAGCACGGTCGCCGTCGACACCTGGGGCGGCGGTGTGAGGGTTGGCGCTACCGGGCGCCTGGGTAGAACTGGGCGTTTCGTTCCTGAACGCCGCTTCGGGGGCAGGCACTGTCTGCCCGAATGGGGGATGGGCCTGTGGCATCGATCGGATCCCACTGCATCCTCGAGCTCTACGACTGCCCTCCGGGACTCCTCGACGATCCCATCTACATCCGCGACGCCCTGCGCGAGGCCGCCCGCGAGGCCGAGTCCACCCTGCTGGGGGAACTGCACCACGTGTTCGAGCCCCAGGGGGTGACCGCCCTCGTCCTCCTCGCGGAGTCCCACATCTCCATCCACACCTGGCCGGAGCTGGGGTACGCCGCCGTCGACGTCTTCACGTGCGGCGCCCACACGAAGCCGGAGAAGGCCTGCGACTTCCTCGTGCGGAAGCTGCAGGCCCGGCGGCACCAGTTGCGGAAGCTCCCCCGGGGCGGGAAGGCCCCGGAGGTGCGGCCGGACCGCTGCCCCGCGCCCGCGGTCGGTTCCGGCGAGACCCCGGGTGAGGCGCCGGAGGAGGCCTGCTTATGCCGGGTGCGGAGCTTCGCGCGGATTACTGGCTGAGCGAGTACATCACCCCCTGGGACGTCTACCAGCACGGCCTGACGCGGATCCTCGTCCAGAAGCGGACCCGCTTCCAGGAGATGTCGATCGTGGAGACCGGGGCCTACGGCAAGGCCCTCGTCCTCGACGGGAAGTGGCAGTCCTCCACCGGTGACGAGTTCCTCTACCACGAGCCGCTGGTCCACCCGCCGATGCTGGTCCACGGGAACCCGCGCCGGGTACTCGTCCTCGGCGGCGGCGAGGGAGCGACCGTCCGGGAGGTCCTCCGCTGGAAGACCGTCGAGAAGGTCACGATGGTCGATATCGACGGCGAGGTGGTCGAGGCGTGCCGCGAGCACCTGCCGGAGATGCACCAGGGCGCCTTCGACGACCCGCGAACCGAGCTGGTCATCGGGGACGCCCTCGAGGTGCTCGACGCGGACGAGGGCTCCTGGGACGTGATCCTCTCCGATCTCTCCGACCCGATCGAGGAGGGGCCGTCCTACCGGCTGTTCACCCGGGACTACTTCGAGAAGGTCCGGCGGGCCCTCGCCCCGGACGGCGTCTTCGTCGTCCAGGCCGGCCCGGTCGCGCCGGCGGAGATCCGGCTGCACGCCCGGCTCGTGCGGACGGTGAGGACCGTCTTCCCGAACGTGCTCTCCTACGCGAGCCACGTCCCGACCTACGGATCCCCCTGGGGGTTCGCCCTCGGCACCGCCCGCGAGATCGACCTGCGGCCCGACCCGGACGCCGTCGACCGCGTCCTCGCCGGGAAGACGACCGGCGGGTTCCGGTTCCTCGACGGCCGGACGCTCCTCGGCCTCTTCCAGGTCCCGAAGTACGTCCGGGACGCGATCGACGCGGACGACACGATCTACACGCTGGACGAGCCGCCCACGTTCTTCGGCACGGGCGTCGCCGAGGGGAACGTCGACTGACCCTTCCGCCCCGCGTGCGGCTCTCCCCCGCGCCGGGCCCCCGCGGCCCGGCGCGTCGCGTTTCCTGCGGGAAGCGGCGGCCGGGACTAGAATCCGGGACCGTGCGCGGCCGCCCGGGAGCGACGGCCGCCGGTCCTGCCGGCCCGGTTCCGGGCCACCGGAGGCGCCCGATGGACGAGAGGATCCGGGAGATCACCGAGGAGGTTCAGCGGGAACGGGTGGGGGCCACGGCCCTCGTCGACGAGGTCGGCAAGGTGATCGTCGGCCAGCGCGACCTGGTCGAGAAGGTCGTCCTCGGCATGCTCTGCCACGGGCACCTGCTCCTCGAGGGGGTCCCCGGCCTCGCCAAGACGCTCCTCGTCCGCACGCTGGCCGCCTGCTTCGACGCCTCGTTCCGGCGGATCCAGTTCACGCCGGACCTGCTGCCGGCGGACCTGACCGGCACCCTGGTCTTCGACCCGCGGGACGGCTCGTTCGCCCCCCACAAGGGGCCGATCTTCGCGAACGTCGTCCTCGCCGACGAGATCAACCGGGCCCCGGCCAAGGTCCAGTCGGCCCTGCTCGAGGCGATGCAGGAGCGCCAGGTGACGATCGGCGACGAGACGTTCCCCCTCCCCCGGCCGTTCCTGGTGCTCGCCACCCAGAACCCGCTGGAACAGGAGGGAACCTACCCGCTCCCCGAGGCCCAGGTCGACCGCTTCCTGATGAAGCTGCTGGTCGACTACCCGACCCGGGACGAGGAAAAGGAAATCCTCCGCCGGATGTCCGGCGCGGAGCCGCCCCCGGTGTCCCGGGTGATCGGGCCGGACGACGTCGAGCGGATGCGGGAAGTCGTCCTGCGGGTGCACGTCGACGAGCGGATCGAGGACTACGTGCTCGACCTGGTCCGGGCGACCCGTGACCCGGCCGGCAGCGGCGTCGACGCGGTCGGGCTGATCCACTACGGGGCCTCCCCCCGGGCCTCCCTCGCCCTCGTCCAGGCGGCCCGGGCCCACGCCTTCCTGCGCGGCCGGGGCTTCGTCACCCCCGAGGACGTCAAGGCGATCGGGTACGACGTGCTGCGGCACAGGATCATCCCCAGCTTCGAGGCGGAGGCGGAGGAGATCACCGCCGACGAGATCGTCCGGCGGGTCTTCGACGCGGTCGAGGTGCCGTGAGCGGGGCGACGCGGCGATGAACGGCCGGGACGGGCAGGGCCATCCCCTCGCCGACCCGGAGCTGCTCCGGCGGGTCCGGCGGATCGAGATCCGCACCCGGAAGATTGTCACCGAGACCCTGGCCGGGAGCTGGCACTCGGCGTTCCGCGGCCGGGGGATGGAGTTCGCCGAGGTCCGCGAGTACCAGCCGGGGGACGACGTCCGGACGATCGACTGGAACGTCACCTCCCGCTCGACCCGGCCCGACCGGAAGCTCTACGTCAAGGTGTTCGACGAGGAGCGGGAGCTGACCGTCATGCTCCTCGCCGACGTGTCGGGGTCGACCGCCTTCGGGACAGGGCGACGGCTCAAGCGCGAGGTGATGGCCGAGCTCGCCGCGCTGCTCGCCTTCGCCGCGATCCGCAACCGGGACCGGGTCGGGCTGGTCCGGTTCACCGACCGGATCGACCTCTACGTCCCCCCGCGCGGGGGGACGACCCACGCGCTGCGCGTCGTCCGGGAGGTGCTCGCCCCGCCGGCGGAGCGCAGGGGGACCGATCTCGCCGGGGCGCTCGAGTTCCTCCTGCGGGTTCAGCGGAAGCCGGCGGTGGTCTTCCTGCTGAGCGATCTCCTGGCCGACGGGTACGAGCGACCGCTGCGGCTCGCCGCCCGGCGGCACGACCTCGTCGTCCTCGAGGTCCGCGACCCGGCCGAGGAACGGCTCCCCCGGGTCGGCCCGGTGCTCCTCGAGGACGCGGAGACCGGGGAACGGCGGACGCTCGACGCCTCGAGCCGGGGCGCGCGGGAGGCGCTGGCCCGCGCGGCCCGGGAGCGGCGCGAGCGGACCGACGCGATCCTGAAGCGGGCCGGCGTCGACCACGCGGTGATCGACGCGGCGGCGGGCTGGGAGCGGCCCCTCCTCGCCCTCTTCCGCCGCCGCGCGGCGAGGATCCACCGGTGAGGCGCCTGCTCGCGCTCGCCGTCCTGCTCCTGGCCGCCGTCCCCGGGGCCCCGGCCGGGGACGGCCCGGCGACGGTGCCTCTCCATCCCGCCTTCGTGCTCCGGCAGGGGAAGGCGGTCCCGCTGGAGGGGGACGTGGCCCTCCACCCGGGCGACGTGGTCGGGCTCGCCCTCGAGTGGCCGGAGGGCGCCCGGCCGGACCGGCCCCGCCTCGCCGGCAGGCCCGAGCCCCGCGCGGGGGAGCCGCTTCCCCTGCGCCTCGTCCCCCGGGACGACCGGGCCGGCGGGAAGGACGTCCTCCTCGTGCTGCTCGCCGCCCTCGGGAAGGCCGAGCTGGCGCCGGTGGAGCTGGCGGACGGGAGCGGCCGGGTGGTCGCCCGGACGGAGGCGCTGACCCTCGAAGCGCGGCCGCGGGAGGAGGCGCAGGACCCGGCGCCGGCCCGGCCCCCGGTCCCGGTTCCGCCGGACTGGGCCGGGCTCGCCGCGGTAGCCGGCGTGCTCGCCCTGCTGCTCGCCGGCGGCGTGCTGCTCGCCCGGCGGCTCCGCGGGCGGGAACGGCCCCGGAAGCCCCGCGGAAAGCCCGGGCCTCCCCCCGAGCCGCCGGAGGTGCGGGCGCTCCGGGCCCTCGACGAGCTGCTCGCCCGGGGGCTCCTCGAGCGGGGAGAGAGGAAGCCGTTCGCCGACGCCCTCGGGGAGATCGCGAAGGGGTTCTTCGGCGAGATCGCCGGCGTGCCGCTCCTCGAGCGGACGACCGGCGAGTGCCGGCGCCTGCTGCGGGAGGCCCGCTTCGATCCCGGGGCGGCCGCCTGGCTCGACCGGTGGCTCGCCGAGCTCGACCTGGTCAAGTTCGCCGAGGCGCGCCCGCCGGTGGCGGAGCTCCGGGCCGCCGCCGAGGAGCTGCGGCGGGAAATCGAGCGGATCGCGCGGGAGCGGCGCGAGCAGCGGGAACGGCGGGTACAGGGAACGCGGGAGGCCGCCGGCGCGCCGGAGGGGGAGGACCGGCCATGATGCGCCTCGCCTCCCCCCTCGCCCTGCTCTCCCTCCTGGCCCTGCTGCCGATCTTCCGGGCCTGGTGGCGCGCCTCGCGCCGGCCGCCGGTGCTGCTCTGGCCCGACCTCTCGCTGCTGGCGGGCGCGCGGCCCGGGTGGCGGTCGCGCCTGGTCCACGCCTCCCGGGTGCTGCGGGTCGGGTTCCTCGTGCTGGCGGCGATCGCCCTCGCCCGGCCCCAGGCGGGGATCCGCGGCGAGGAGGTGACGACCCGCGGCGTCGACATCGTCGTCGTGCTCGACCACTCCGGCTCGATGCGCGCGATGGACCTCGAGCCGAACCGCCTCGAGGTCGCCCGGAGGACGATCCGCGAGTTCACGGAAGGCAGGCCCCACGACCGGCTCGGCCTCGTCGTCTTCGCGCGGGACGCCTGGACCGCCTGCCCGCTCACGCTCGACCACGACGCCCTGCTCGCGATCCTCGACGAGGTCGACTTCGCCCGCCGGGGGGAGGACGGGACGGCGATCGGCCTCGGCCTCGCTGCCGCGGTCGCGCGCCTCGACGCGAGCCCGGCGAAGAGCCGGGTGGCGATCCTGGTGACCGACGGCGTCAACAACGCGGGCGAGATCGCCCCCGAGACCGCGGCGGAGCTGGCGAAGAGCCGGGGGATCCGGGTCTACACGATCGGGATCGGCACCCACGGGTTCGCGCCGGTGCCGGTCCCCCTGCCCGGCGGCGGCACGGTGACCCGGCCGATGCCGGTGGAGATCGACGAGGACACCCTCCGGGCGATCGCCCGGGAGACCGGGGGCCGCTACTTCCGCGCGGACCGCACCGGGAAGATGGAGGAGATCTTCCGCACGATCGACGCGCTCGAGAAGACGGAGATCCACACGAAGGTCTACGTCGCCTGGTCCGACCGGTTCGAGCCGTGGCTGCTCGCCGCGGGCCTGCTCTTCCTGCTGGAGGTCGCGGTGGCGCGGTTCACCGCGGGGAGGCTGCCGTGACGTTCGCCGCGCCGGGCTGGCTGTGGGGCCTCGCGCTCCTGCCCCTCCTCGCCCTCGTGCTCTGGCTCGAGCGGCGGGCCCGCCGGCGCCGCCTCCTGCGCTTCGCCCGGCCCGGGACCGCCGACCGGATCGCCCTCGTCGAGCCCTCGCCCCGGCCGCTCGTCCGGGGCCTGCTCCTCGTGCTGGCGGCGGCGATGGTCTTCCTCGCCCTCGCCCGTCCCCGGTGGGGAGAAACCGAGGAGGAGCTGCACGTGAAGGGGCTCGACCTCGTGATCGCCCTCGACCTCTCCCGGTCGATGCTCGCCGAGGACCTGGCCCCCTCGCGCCTCGTCGTCGCCCGGGCGATCGCCCGGGAGATCGCGCGGAAGCTCCCCTCGGACCGGGTCGGCCTCGTCGGGTTCGCCGGGACGGCGGCGACCCTGTGCCCGCTCACCCTCGACCGGGGAGCCCTCGCCCTCTACCTGGACGCGGCGGATCCCTCGCTCTTCTCCGCCCAGGGAACCGACCTCGGCGCGGCGATCGACGAGGCGCGGCGCCTCTTCGCCCGGCACGCCCGGGCCCGGAAGGTGCTGGTGATCCTCTCGGACGGCGAGGACCTCGAGGGGCACGGGGTGGAGGCGGCCCGGCGCGCGGCGGACGAGGGAATCACGGTCTACGCGGTCGGGGTCGGCACCTCGCGAGGGGCGCCGGTCCCCGAGTTCGACGACGCCGGCCGGCTCGTCGGCTACGAGAAGCGCCACGGAAAGGTCGTCACGAGCCGCCTGGACGAGGCCACCCTCGCGGAGATCGCGCGGGCGGGCGGCGGCGCGTACGCCCGGGCGACCGGCTTCGGCGAGGGGGTCGACCGGGTGGTCGAGGCGCTCTCGCGGCTCCAGCGGAGCGACCTGGGAGCGACCCTCCCGCGGCGGCGGGCGGAGCGGTACCGCTGGCCCCTCGCGGCCGCCTTCGTCCTCGCCGCCCTCGAGGCGATGCTGGTCGACCGCCGGCGGCGCCGGGAGGTGGCGTGATGCGCGGCCGGCTCGCGGTGGCGGCGGCGCTGGTCCTCCTCGTGCTGGGGACCGGGTTCGACCCGTGGCAGACGACGTGGCGGGAGACCCGCGAGGGAAACCGGGCCCTCGAGGAGGGAAACGCCGAGGAGGCGGTCCGCCACTACACCGAGGCGCTCTCCCGCGCCCCCGACGACCCCCGGATCCTCTTCGACCTCGGGAACGCCCTCGCCCGCCTCGGGCGGCTCGACGAGGCGCGGCAGGCATGGGACCGGGCGGCGAGCCTGGGCGAGGGGACGATCCGCCGGGACGCGTGGTACAACCGGGGCCTCGCGGAGCTGCTCGGCGGGGACGCCCGGGCGGCGGCGGAGGCGTTCACCCGGGCGCTCCTCGTCGACCCCGGGGACGAGGAAGCCCGCCGGAACCTGGACCTCGCCCTCCGGCAGCTTCGCCGCGAGCAGCAGCAGCGGCAGCCGCAGGGGGGAGGCGGCCGGGACCGGCAGGAGCAGCAGCAGGACCGGAGCGAGCGGGGCCGGCAGGGATCCGAGCAGCGACAGCAACGGCAGCAACAGGGGGAGCAGCAACGGGAACGGCAGGAGCAGCAGCGACGGCAGCAGCAGCAGCAACAGGGGAAGGACCGGCGGCAGGATCAGCAACAGCAGCAGCAGCAACAGCAGGAAGAGAACCGGGAGAAACGGCAGGGAGACCGGGCGCAGCAGGAGCAGGACCGGCTGCGGCAGGGCGGGCAGCAGCAACCGCGGCAGGAACGGCAGGCGGGCGCGGCGGCCGGCAAGGAAGGCGCCGAGGACCGGGAAGCGCGGGAGATGGCCGAGCGGCTGCTCCGCCGGTTGGCCGAGGACGAGAAGGACGCCCTGCGCCGGGCGCTCCGGCGCCGGGTCCCCGCCGGGAAGAAGAGGGAGAAGGACTGGTGAACCACGCGACCCGTCGCCCCTCCACCCGGGCCATCGCCCTGCTGGCCGCGGCGGCCGTCCTCGCCGCGTGGCTGCCGGCCGCCGCGGGCGGGCCGAACGTCAAGGTCCGGGTCGAACCGCGCACGGTCCGGACCGACGAGCGGGTCCGGGTGACGATCACGGTCTCCGGCGAAGGCGCGACGGCGGCGACCCTCGCCGGACGGCCGCCCCGCGGGAAGAACCTCCTCCCGGCCGGCGGCGCCTCGACCTCGACCCAGGTCTCGTGGATCAACGGCCGCTTCTCCGCGGTCAAGCAGTTCGTCCTCGAGTACCTGCCCGCCGGGGTCGGCGAGGGGGAGATCCCGTCGTTCGAGATCGACGTGGACGGGGAGACGATCCGGACCGAGCCGGTGACGGTGAAGATCCTCGAGGCCCCGAAGGCCCCGGGGAAGGCCGGGGCCGGGGCCGGAGCGACGGCCCCGGGAGGAAACGACGAGGTCCGGGTGCGCACCGTCGTCGACCGGGACCGGGTCTGGCTCGGCGAGTCGATCCTTCTGGAGTACCGGCTCGAGTCCCGGGTGAAGATCCAGGGGTACGACCCGGACCACCTGGACCCGGTCCCCGGGTTCCTCGTCGAGGACGAGCCGGTCTCCCCCAGGAGCACGCGGTACACCTTCCGGGACGACGCCGGGCGGGAGTGGGTCGGCTGGGTGCTCTTCCGGCGACGCCTGACGCCGACGCGGAGCGGGAAGCTGACGATCCCGCCGGTGCCGTTCACCGTCGGCGTGGTCCGGCGCCGGGAGGACGTTTTCGGGATGACCTTCGGCGGCTTCGCCGAGCGGGTCGGCCTGGTCGCCCCCGCGAAGACGATCGAGGTGCGGCCGCTGCCCGAGGAGGGCCGGCCGCCGGACTTCTCCGGCGCCGTGGGGAAGTTCGCCCTGGAGGCGCGCCTCGACCGGGCACGGGTGGCGGCGGGCGAGGCCGCCCAGCTCGAGGTGACGGTCCGCGGCGAGGGGAACCTGGCGACCGCCTCCCCGCCCGCGGTGACCCTGCCGCCGGACGTGCAGGCGTTCGACCCGGTGGAGAAGCGGCAGGGCCCCGGCTTCCGCACGTGGGACGTGCCGCTCGTGCCGCGGGCCCCGGGCCGCGTGGAGATCGGGCCGGTCCGGTTCGCCTACTTCGATCCCTCGACCGGGAAATACCGGGTCGCGACCGTGCCGCCGATGCCCCTCGAGGTGACGCCCGGGGCGGCGGGACCGGCGGCGCCCGGGGGACCGGCCCCGGTTGCGGCAAGCGGCGGGGACCGTCTTCGCTGGCTCCACGTGCCGGACCGGCCCCTCCGGGACCTCGAGAGGCCGCCGTGGAGGTCGCCGTTCCTGGTCGTGCTCGCCCTGGTGCCGCCGCTCCTGCTCCTCGGCGTGACGGTCCTCGGCCCGCTGGCCGCCCGCTGGGCCGGGTCGCCGGCGGGGCGGCGGGCGCGGGTGCGGGCGGCGGTGGCGAGGCGTCTCGGGGCCGCCGCGCGGCGGTCCGCCTCCGACCCGGCCGGCGCGGCCCGCGAGGTGATCGAGGCGCTCCACGCCTGGGCCGGGGAGGTGCTCGGCGAGCCGTCCCGCCCCCTGGACCGGACCCGCCTCTTCCGCGGCCTCGCGGAACGGACGGGGGACGAGGCGCTCGCCCGTCGCTTCGTCGAGACCCTCGAGGAGGCGGAGGCGATCCGCTACGCGGGGGTCGGGGAGATCGACCGGGTGATCGACGCCGCGCGGGCGGTCACGAGGGAGGTGCCGCGATGAACGGGCGGACGGCTCGGTGGTTCGCGCTGGCGGCCGTGCTGGTCGTTCTCCTGCCGGTACCGGCGCCCGCGGCGACGCCCGCCCCCCGGGCGCTCCTCGAGCGGGCGGCGGCCGCCGCGGAGGCGGGACGCTGGCAGGATGCCGAGCGGGACCTCCGGGCGGTCGTGGAGCAGGGCGTCCACGACCCGGAGGCCTGGTACGACCTCGGGACCGTCCTCGCCCACGAGGGGAAGTACGGGGAGGCGGTCCTCGCCCTGCGCCGCGCGCTCCGCCTCGACCCGCGCCACGAGGACGCCCGGGCGAACCTCGAGTGGGTCCGCGGCCGCCTCGCCGACACGAGCGAGGGCGCGGACGGGGGACGCGAGATCCTCGCCCGCTGGCTGGCGCTCCTGCCCGAGCGCGGGACGCTGGCGGCGGCGATCACCCTCGAGTGGATCGGGACGGCGCTCCTGCTGGTCGGCCTCCTCGGCGGACGGCGGCGGGGGGGCGGGCGGCGGCGCGCCCCGGCCCTCCGTCGAGCCGGGATCACCGTGCTGGTCCTCGCCGTCCTCCTGGCGACCCCGCCCCTCGGCCTCGCCTGGCTGCGGGCGACGGACCGCTCGGCGGTCGTCCTGGCCGAGCGGGCCGAGGCGCGGTCCGGCCCCGGACCGGACAACCCGGTCCTCTTCACGGTCCACGAGGGGCTCGAGGTCGAGCTCGGCCGCGCCCGCGGCGACTGGGTCTACGTTCGCGTCCCGGGCGGCCCCGCCGGCTGGCTGCCCCGGGACGCCGTCGCCCCCGTGCGCCCGGGACGGCCCGGCACGTCGGCCACGTCGGCGAAGTCGTAGGTCTTCGCCCGCCGTCGCCGGCGAGCGGGCGAGCTGACAGGCAAGCAGGTCCGCTGGCAGGCAGGCGGGTCGGCCGGCGGGCCGGATGGGCCAGCAGGCAAGCGCGTCGGCCAGCGGGCGGGCAGCCGGTCGCCGGTCAGCGGCGGCGGTCCTCCCCGGGACCCCGGATCGCGAGGACGAGGACCTTCGCGTCGTCGGCGGCATCTTCCGGGTCCACCTCGCAGAGAGCCCACCGCACCCGCTCCACCGCCTCCTTCCCCGGGACGCCCAGCCGCCTCAGCCCCCACGCCAGGTCCTCGATCCGCC
>Ga0256914_1002509_pt1 | contig 15206 bp, 14 predicted proteins | sample HulkmetaG_FD_191571 | JGI IMG/M metagenome (GOLD analysis project Ga0256914, IMG submission 191571) | Hydrothermal chimney microbial communities from Main Endeavour vent field at the Juan de Fuca Ridge, Pacific Ocean - Hulk | ecosystem: Environmental > Aquatic > Marine > Hydrothermal vents ... | reverse complement strand
TCAGGCAGCCCAGGCGGGGGCGCGGCCGCGTAGGGAGTGGGCTGCACCGGGTTCGGCGCCAGAATCGCGACATCCCAGGCCAGGAGGACCAAGGCCGTGAGCCCCGCCGCGGTGGCGTGGTAGGGGCCGCGCGCGCGAACGCGACGCCACCAGGCCCGCACGCCGTCACGGCGGATGGGATGCTCGATGGCTCGGTAACTGACTTCGGTGAGCACGAAGGTCACGACCAGTTGGATACCGAGGGCCAGGCCGGGCGCCACATCCCAATCCATGCCTGGCCGCGAGAGTATGAACACGGGCCAGTGCCACAAATACAGGCCGTAACTGCGTTGGCCCATCCATCGCAAGGGCCGCCACCCCAACGCACGGCCTACCCAGGTGTCAGGATGGCTGACGCCGACCAGAACGGCCAAAGTCGCCGCGTCGGTGAGCAAAAATCCGCCCCGGTAGAGGGTTGGGGTGTAGTCGTTGAGTCGGGCGAAGAGCACGGGCAGCGTGACCAGGCCCACCCACCCCAAAGCCTCGGCCCACCCGCGGGCCCGCTCTCGGAGCGCGTCCTCGCGCACCCGCCGCGGGGGCCAAACGATGGCCAACGCCGCGCCCAGCAAGATGCCCGAAGCGCGCGTGTCGGTGCCGTAGTAGACGCGCGTCGCGTCGTCGTAGGGCACATACAAGGCCCAGCGCAGGGCGGTCGAGGCCGCGGCCAGGCCGAGGATCCAGCCCAGCAGCCGACGGCGGGCGTGGGGGTTCGCGCGCGGGCGATAGGCGGCCATGAAGAGCAGCGGCCAGAGCAGGTAGAACTGCTCTTCGATGGCCAGGGACCACAAATGTTGCAGCAGGGGCGGGCGACCGTAGTGCTCGAAATAGGGGATGTCGCGGAAGATGTAGACCCAGTTGGTGATGTAGGCCAGCGCGGCCAGGGTGTCTTCGCGCAGGCGCGGGAGCGCGTCGGGTGCCAACCACGCGGTTACGACGGGCAAGGTGGCCAGCAGCAGCCACAGCGCGGGCAGCAGGCGTCGGGCGCGGCGCAACCAAAAGCGTCCCAGGTGCGGCCGGCCGCGATGGGCACTTTCTTGCAACAGCAGCGCGGTGATCAAATAGCCCGAGAGCACGAAAAAGACTTCGACGCCCAAGAAGCCGCCGTCGCTCCAGGGCAGTTGCGCGTGATAGGCCAGGACGGCCAGCACCGCGATGCCGCGCAGGCCGTCCAAGCCGGGCATGTAGGGCAAGCGAGGCGGGGCAAGGTTGGGCTTGCGCATCTGAGGCGCCTCTCGGCCGCAGCGGAGCAGGTTCCCCAAAATCGACCGCGCGGGGCCGCGCTAAACCGCCGCGTGCGCCGAGGCCATGGCCCGCACCAAGGGCGGTTGCCAGAGCGGCCCCGCAGGCGGCGTGCTCGGATCGCGCCCGACCGGATTGTAGAGGGTGTCGCGCTCCTGGGGCACGCGGCCCAAATCGCGAATGAGCCGCTGAAATTGGTCGGGTGTGGTGTGCACGCCTTGCGTTTCGCCCGCCGCGCGGCTGATGCTTTCTTCGAACAGGGTTCCGCCAAAATCGTTGGCGCCCGCGTTGAGGCACATTTGGGCCATTTTGTAGCCCAATTTGACCCACGAGACTTGGATGTTGGCAATGTGCGGGTGCAGCATCAAGCGGGCCACCGCGTGCATTTTGAGGTCTTCCATGCCCGTGGGGCCGGGGCGGGCGCCATCTTCACGATAAAGGCGGGTGTTTTCGTGGATGAACCCCAAGGGCACGAATTCGGTAAACCCGCCGGTGTCGCGTTGGATGTCGCGCAGCAGGGCCAGGTGCTCGGCCCAGTGGCGCGGTTGGTCGATGTGGCCATACATGATGGTCGCGGTGCTGGGCAACCCCACCCGGTGCGCGGTGCGCACGATGCGCACCCAATCGTCCCGGCGGAGTTTGTTCTTGGTCAGGCGCTGGCGCACTTCGGGCACCAAAATTTCGGCCGCGGTGCCAGGGATGCTGCCCAAGCCCGCGTCTTTCAAGCGGCGCAGGAACGCCTCTTCAGAGATGCCCAAACGGCGGCTGCCCCACCAGATTTCGAAAGGCGAGAACGCGTGGATGTGCAGTTCGGGCACCGCGGTTTTGATGGCCCGCACGATGTCTTCGTAGATGGTGGGCGGCTGGTGCGGATTGAGCCCACCTTGCAGGCAGACCTCGGTCGCGCCCCAGGCACGCGCTTGCCGGGCCCGCTCGACCACCTCATCCAACGAGAGGGTGTAGGCGTCGGGGTCGCGGGCGGGTTTGCCGAACGCGCAGAACCGGCAGCCGATGTAGCAGACGTTGGTGAAGTTGATGTTGCGGGTGACCACATAGGTGATCACATCCCCCACCGTGCGCCGGCGAAGTTCGTCGGCCACCGCGAGCAGGGCCAGCAGGTCCAACCCTTGGGTGTGGAAGAGGATTTCACCTTGGGCCGGCGTGATCTCCCGTTCGGCCAGGGCTTGGTCGAGAATGCGGCCCACAGCCGGCGACACGCGGCGGAACAGGTGATCCAAGTCGTGGGGTTGGGGGAGGTCCATGAGCACGGCCATACTCCTGGGGTGCGAAATCGGCGCGACGGCGCGCGCGGTTCCATTGTACTATGCCCGGCGTGCCCTGCGTCACGCCAACCGCGCTTTTGGGCTGCGTTCGCGTCGCCCTGGGGCCGCGCGGGTTGGCCCGCGGCTTGGCTGCGCGCCAGCCGCCGTTGAGGTGTCGCGCGTCCGACCGTCGGGGCTGCGCGAGCGCGCGGGCTCGGGCCTGGGCTTGGGGCCGGCGGGCGTCGCCGAGGCGCGCGTTCGCGGTACAATCGGCCTTATGACGACCACCGCCACGTTGTCGACCGAAAAAGCGCGGCGCCGGGCCCACGGGCTGTTGTTGCTCACGGCCGCGGTGTGGGGCTTGGCTTTCGTCGCGCAGCGCGCGGGCATGGCTTACATCGGCCCTTTCACGTACAACGCGGCGCGCTTCGCGCTGGGCGCGGCCGTGCTCGAAATCTTCCTCCGCTATCGTCGGCGTCGCCAAGGCGCCGCGCGCCCGCGTGGCCATGTTGGTCATGGCCTGCTGCTGGGCTTGCTCATCTTTGCGGGCGCGTCGTTGCAGCAAGCCGGGCTGGTTTCGACCACCGCGGGCAAGGCGGGTTTCATCACCGGCCTGTATGTGGTGCTGGTGCCTTTGCTGGCCGCCCTGCGCGGGAAGAACCCCGCGCGCACCGTATGGGCCGGCGCGTGGTTGGCCGTGGCAGGGTTGTACTTGCTCAGCGTGCGGGGCGCGTGGCGCATCGCACCAGGCGACGCGTTGGTTTTGGCCAGCGCGTTCTTCTGGGCGGCCCATGTGGTGGCCGTGGACCACTTCGTGGACCACAACGACAGTTTGCGCCTGGCCGCCCGTCAATTTTGGGTCGTGGCCGGCCTCAGCGCCTTGGTGGCTTTGGGGTGGGAACCGATCTCGTGGGCCGGCCTGCGGGCCGCGGGTCCCGCCATCCTTTACGGCGGGCTGATCTCGGTGGGCGTGGGCTACACCCTGCAAGTCGTCGCGCAGCAACACGCGGAGCCCGGTCTGGCGGCCATTATCTTCAGCCTGGAGGCCGTGTTCGCTTTGCTGGGCGGCGTGCTGCTGTTGGGCGAAACCCTGACTTTGCGCGGCGTGCTGGGCGCGGGGCTCATGCTCGCGGGGATGATTCTGGCCCAGCGTTGAACCTCACGCCTCGCTCTGGGGCTTTTTCTCCTATTGCGCGGCCCTCTCGACCCTGCTACAATGAAACAAACCCCATCCGTGGGAGGACACCATGCCAACGCCGGAATACGACCTGCGTTATTGGGAGGCCGCGCTGGCCGACTTGGAGACGTATCTGCAAAGCCCCGAGTTGTTCTGGAACTTGGATGTCGCGCCGCCCGCGGGCGAGCCGGCCTACCCGCCTTTGACGGTGGGGAATTTGCTTCTGGCTCGGCAGCGTTTGCAGCGCCCGCTGCCGGCGAACCTTGACGCGCGGCGGCAAGCCCTGGAGCAGCGCCTGCAAGCATTGGTGGCCGAATGGCGGGCCAACTGGCAGCAGAAGGCGGCCAAGGAATTAGAGATGCGCGCCCGCCTGTGGGCCCAATACATGGACGAATGCGCGCAGAGCCAGGCCGAGGCTTCCTACTACCCCAATGAGGTGCGCAACCGCGTGCTGGCCGACCTGCTTCAGCACGAGGGCGAGGCCCATTTGCCCGCGGCGTCGGAGTTGTTGAACCACGCGGACACGCGCTTGCGGGCCCACTTCGAGGCCGGCCCCTTTGTTTGGGAGGCCGATTTGGCCCCCGCGTTTCCGTCGCCGCGCTTTTGGTATTTGTATGGCCGTCCCCGACATTGCGGCTGACATTGGGTTGGAACGGCTCCGCGTCGGCCGCGGCCTGGGTGGTCGCGGCCGTTTCGCGTCAGACCACGGCGGGCACCGGCCGCACAGGCACCCCTCGCGCGGTCAGGTAGGCTTTCAAGTCCGGAATGCGCAACAAGCCGTCGTGGAACAACGACGCGGCCAACGCGGCATCGGCCCGGCCCGCGGTGAGCACTTCCGCAAAATGGGCAGGTTCGCCCGCGCCGCCCGAGGCAATGACCGGCACGGGCACCGCGTCCGCGACCGCGCGCGTCAATTCCACATCATAGCCGGCCAGCGTGCCGTCCGCATCCATGCTGGTGAGCAAGATTTCACCCGCGCCCTTTTCGACCCCCTGCACGGCCCATTCCACCGCGTCCAGGCCCGTGGGGGTGCGGCCACCGTTGATGTACACCTCCCAGCGGGGTGGCTCGCCCGGCTTTGACACGCGCTTGGCATCGATGGCCAGCACGATGCACTGGCTGCCAAAACGCAGCGCGCCTTCGGTGAGCAAGTCGGGGTTGCGCACCGCGGCCGAGTTCACGCTCACCTTGTCGGCTCCGGCCAGCAGCAGCCGCCGCATGTGCGCGACCGAGCCGATGCCCCCGCCCACGGTGAAGGGCATGAACACCTGATCCGCGACCCGGGCCACCAATTCCACCGTGGTCGCGCGGCCCTCGGGCGTCGCGGAAATGTCCAAAAACACCAACTCGTCCGCACCTTGTTCGTCATAAAGGCGGGCTTGCTCGACCGGATCGCCCGCGTCGCGCAAGTTCAAGAAGTGCACCCCTTTGACCACCCGGCCGTCTTTGATGTCCAAGCAAGGGATGATGCGTTTGGCCAGCATGTCACGTCCTCCGGCGTTGGCGTGCCGCCCATTATACCCGCGCTTGCCCGCGCTGGGAACTCAGGGCAAGCCCGGCTGTGCGACCATGCGCGGCGCTTCGGGTGTTTTCTTCGTCCCCTATGTTACAATTCGGCCGGTGTGGCGCCCGCCACGGCGCGTATTCCGTCGAGGAGGTAATGAGCATGGGGCATCGCGTTGTCGTGTGGGGCTGGGCCCTGGCCCTGTTGGTCGGCCTGGCCGCGTGCAGCCCGAGCCAGGCACATTCCACCGCGGCCCCGCGGCCCGAACGCACGGAAATCATCTTGGCCACCACCACCAGCACCTATGACTCTGGGCTGCTGGATTATCTGCTGCCTTTGTTCGAAGACGCCACCGGCTACACCGTCAAAGTCGTGGCCGTGGGCACGGGCAAGGCCTTGCGCATGGGGCAAGAGGGCAACGCGGATGTGTTGCTCACCCACGCGCCGGCCGCGGAGAAGCCCCTGGTCGAGGCTCGCGACGTGGTGGACTACACCCTGGTGATGTACAACGACTTCGTCATTGTTGGCCCGCCATCTGACCCCGCAGGGGTGCGGCAGGCCACAGACGCGGCCGACGCGTTTCGGCGCATCGCGGAGGCGGGCGCGGCGTTTGTCTCGCGCGGGGACGATTCGGGCACGCACAAGAAAGAGCGGGCTTTGTGGCAGGCGGCCTTGGGCGCGGTGCCCGTGGCCCAAGCGTGGTATCTGGAATCGGGCGAGGGCATGGGCGCGACCCTGCGCATCGCGTCGGAGAAGGGCGCGTACACTCTGACCGATCGGGGCACGTTTTTGGCCTTGCAAGACACCTTGGCGTTAGACATCCTCTTCCAAGGCGACCCCGCGTTGATGAACATTTATCACATCATGCGGGTCAACCCCGAGAAGTGGCCCCAAGTGAACGCGGAGGGCGGCCGGGCCCTCATCGAGTTTTTCGTGCAGCCCGAGACCCAAGCCCTCATTGGCCAGTTCGGCGTGGACCGTTACGGGCAGCCGCTTTTCTTCCCCGCGGCGGGCAAATCGGAGGATGAACTGCGGCAAAACCCGTGAGCGCGGGTGGGCGGCTGGGCGCTCGGGGCGCGTACGGAGTGCCGAGTATGGAGACGTTGTGGCGCGGGCTGCTGGAAGCGTTGCGACTGCTGCTCAGCGGGGACCCCGAGATTTGGGCCATCACATGGCGCTCACTGCGCATCTCGGGCTTGGCCACGCTGATCAGTTTGGTGCTGGGCCTGCCCGCGGGCACTTGGTTGGCGTTGCGCGCGCGCATTCCTGGGCGGCGTTTGTGGTTCAGCGTGGTGCACACGGGCATGGCCTTGCCGCCGGTGGTGGTAGGGTTGGTGGTGGCCCTGTTCTTGTGGCGCACCGGCCCCCTGGGGCGCCTGGGCTGGATGTACACCCCTACCGCGATGGTCATCGCGCAAGTCATCATTGCCACGCCCATGGTCGTGGGCCTGACGGCCACCGCGTTGCAGCAGCAAGACGCGCGGCTGCGTTGGCAACTGTTGGGCTTGGGCGCGACTCGGCGGCAGTTGATTTGGCTGCTGTGGCGCGAGGCCCGCTTGCCCTTGCTGGCCGCGGTCATCGCCGGCTTTGGCAGCGTGATCTCCGAAGTGGGCGCGTCGCTCATGGTCGGTGGCAACTTGCGCCGCAGCACCCGCGTGCTGACCACCGCCATTGTGCTCGAAACCCGCCGTGGGGAATTCGACCGCGCCATCGCGCTCAGCGTGATTCTCTTGGGCTTGGCCTTCGCGGTCAACTACGCGCTGACCTGGTTGCAGCAGCACGACGAGGATGGTGAGCCGTGAGCGAGGCCCTGCTGGCGCTGCACAACGCGGAAGTGCGACGGGGGCCGCGAACGGTGTTGCGCGTGCCGCACCTGGAGGTGTTCCCCCATGAGGTTTTGGTCGTCATCGGCCCCAACGGCGCGGGCAAGACGACCCTGTTGCTGAGTTTGGCCGCGCTGCTGCCCTTGCACCGGGGGGAACTGCGCTTTCGCGGCCAGGTGGTGACGCGAAAGCACGCGGTGGCGTATCGTCGCCGCATCGCGGTGGTGCTGCAAGAGCCGCTGCTGCTGCGCGGCACGGTGTATGACAACGTCGCGTTGGGGTTGCGCTTGCGCGGTTTGTCGCCCGCGGCCATCGCCGCGCGAGTGGGGCCGTGGTTGCAGCGCTTGGGCATCGCACATCTGGCCCAACGCCCGGCCAAGCGCTTGTCCGGCGGCGAGGCGCGACGGGTGAGTTTGGCGCGCGCGCTGGTGCTGCAGCCCGACGTGCTGTTCCTTGACGAGCCCTTCAACGCGCTGGACACGCCCACCCGCGACCAACTGCTCGACGACTTGCAGGCCCTGTTTCGGGCTGAGGGCATCACAGCGGTGTATGTGACCCATAATTTCAGCGAGGCCTTGGCGTTGGGGCAGCGGGTGGCCGTGATGATGGAAGGCCAAGTGCAGCAGGTGGGGCCGCCGCAGCAGGTGTTCACCGCGCCCCACGACGTGCGTATCGCGCGCTTTGTGGGGGTCGAAACCGTGCTGCCGGGACGGGTGCAGGCCCAGCATGAGGGTTATCTGCAGATCGCCTTGGACGCCGGCTGGACCGTGGCCGCGGTGGGGCAGTTCGAACCCGGCCGGCGGGTGTACGCGTGTCTGCGCCCGGACCAATTGACCGTTTGGCGGGTCGAGCCGCCCCGGGCTTCCAGCGCGCGCAATCGCTGCCAGGGCACGGTGCGGCGCCTGATGCCCTTGGGCGCGGTGGTCAAGGTGGTGGTGGATTGTCACGGCGCGGCCGTGGTCGCGCACATCACCCAACCGTCGTGGAGCGCGTTGCACTTGCAGGAGGGCGACCCAGTGTGGCTGACCTTCAAGGCCAGCGCGGTGCACGTGCTGCCGGCTTGAAGACGCGGTTTTTGGCACCCGCGGCCGTCTCGCGTTGACGCGCGCCCAGGGGCGCGGCCGCGAAGCCCTCACGCCTGATTGGGCTTTGGGCTCGCCCCCGCGGGCCCTCGCCTTGGGCAGCCCCGCGCGAGGCCGCCCGCGTTATTCCACCGTGACCGACTTGGCCAAATTGCGGGGTTGGTCCACGTCCAGGCCGCGCTCGGTGGCAATGACATACGCGAAGATTTGCAACGGCACCACCGCCGTGACCGGCGCCAGCAGCCACGGCGTCGGTGGAATGTACAGCACATGGTCGGCCAATTCTGCCACCCGCTCGTCGCCATCGGTGGCCAACGCGATCACCGGCGCGCCGCGCGACTTGGCCTGTTCCACTTGGCTGAGCATCTTTTCGTACCATGGGTCGCGCGGCACCAAGGCCAGCACCGGAAACTCGGGCTCCAGCAAGGCAATGGGCCCGTGCTTCATCTCGCCCGCGGGGTAGCCCTCCGCGTGGATGTACGAGATCTCTTTGAGTTTCAGCGCGCCCTCGTACGCGGTGGCCATGTGGATGCCCCGGCCCAAGTAGAACATGTTGCGGCTGTTCACATAGTGACGGGCCACGGCCGCGTACGCGTCTTCCCGCTGCAGCACTTCGCCCACCAAGTCGGGCAAGCGCATCAGGTCGTCCACCAGCGCGCGGCGTTGCTCTGGGCTCAGGGTGCCGCGCAGTTCACCCAAGAGCAGGCCCAGCATGTACAAGTCCACCAAGGGCGCGGTGTAGGCTTTGGTCGAGGCCACGCTGATCTCGGGGCCGACTTGCATGGAGATATAGCCGTCGGCCATGCGCATGGCTTGGGAGCCGATGACGTTGACGATGGCCCACAAGGTCGCGCCTTTGCGACGCCCTTCTTCCATCGCGGCCAACGTGTCCGCGGTCTCGCCCGATTGGCTGATGGCCAAAACCACGTCGTTGGGCCCGATGAGCGGGTCCGCGTAGCGGAATTCGGACGCGACCATGACTTCCACCGGCACGCGCGCCAGGCGTTCCAGCAGCGTTTTGCCCACCAAGCCCGCGTGGTACGCGGTGCCGCACGCGGTGATGAAGATTTTGCCGATGCGCCGGGCCTGATCGGGGGTGATGTCCAAATGCAGAAAGCGCACCCGGCCTTGCTCCACATCCACCCGGCCGGCGATGGTGTCGGTCAACCCGCGCACTTGCTCGTGGATCTCCTTGAGCATGAAGTGCCGATATTCGCCCTTTTCCGCCGCGACGGGGTCCCAGGGCACGGTCGTGACTTGGACCTGGACGGGTTGGCCATCCAAGGTGAAAACGCGGGCCTGCTCTCGGGTGACCACGGCCATTTGGCCGGGCTCTAAGAATGTCACCTGCCGCGTGTGGTCCAGCAGCGCGGGCAGGTCAGACGCCACGAACATCTCGCCTTGGCCATAGCCGATGGTAATGCCGCCCGCGTTGCCCAGCCGCGCGGTGATGAGTTTGTCGGGCTCGTCCGCGGCCAGGACCACCACTGCGTTGGACCCTTTGAGGTGGCGCAGGGCCCGCCGCGTGGCCTCGACCAGCGAGAGGGCTTCGCCTTCCAGGTAGCGTTCGATGAGGTGCACGATGACCTCGGTGTCGGTCTCTGAGCGGAAAGTGAAACCTTCGGCCAAGAGTTCGGCCTTGAGTTCCAAGAAGTTCTCCACAATGCCGTTGTGCACGACCACGATGCGGCCGCTTTGGCTGCGATGCGGATGCGCGTTGTAGACCGTGGGCTCGCCGTGGGTGGCCCAGCGGGTATGGCCGATGCCCGGCGAGCCGCTGAGGGGGTTTTGGGCCACCACATCCACCAGCCCTTGCAACTTGCCCACGTTGCGGCGAATTTGGATTTCGTTCGGCCCGGTATACACCGCAATGCCGGCTGAATCGTAGCCCCGATATTCCAGACGGCGCAGTCCGTTGAGCAAAATGGGCACGGCATCCCGCGGGCCGATGTATCCGACGATTCCACACATGGGTGCGTCCTCCTGTGGGGACTGCTCTGGGCTCGCCGCGCGGCCCAGAACGCGTGCTCACGACCGGCGTCGGTCAAACGAGGTGGCCAGCAAAATGTAATAGAGCAGTTGGAGCGCGGCGGTGACGAACGCGGCAACATAGGTGAGCGCCGCGGCGTTGAGCACTTGGGCCACGCCCTTGGCCTCGGTGGGGTCGCGCACGATGCCCGTTTGTTGCAACAGCCGCTTGGCGCGCGCGGAGGCGTCGAATTCCACCGGCAGGGTGACCAAGGTGAACGCCACGCCCACCGCGAACGCGCCCACGCCCAACCAGATCAGGTTGGCCCAGCGCAAGAGAAGGCCCAGCATGATGAAGATCCAGCCCAGGTAGGAGCCGATGTTCACCGCGGGAACCAACGCGGAGCGCAGCATCAAGGGCTTGTAGTTGGTTTGGTGCTGCAGCGCGTGGCCCAATTCGTGGGCGGCAATGGCCGCGGCTGCGACGCTGCGGCCGTAGTAGTTCTTGGGCGAGAGCCGCAAGGTGCGGCTGCGCGGGTCATAGTGGTCGCTCAAAAAGCCACGAACCGCCTCAATGTGCACGGCCAAGCCGGCCCGTTGCGCCAAATACGCGGCCACCTCCGCGCCCGTGAGGCCCGCGCGGTTGGGCACCCGGCTCCAACGGTGATATGAAGAGGACACATACCACTGGGCCAACAGCATGAGCAAGATGGCCGGCGTCAGCAAGCAGAAGTACAGCGGGTCGTAGTAGAAGAACATGGCGCTATCCCTCGTTGGTCCCCGCCCGGGGCAGGGCAGGGAAGGGTCATTTCGACAACAACACCTCCAAGGCCTTGCGCAGTTGCGGGTCCTTGTCGGGCTGCGGCTGGTAGCCCAGCCATTCGATCTCCGCCTCGTCCAAAGGCACAAGATAGTCGGGCTCCAGCCCTTGTTGGTGGATCAGCCGCTTGTTGGGCGTGAGCCAGTACGCGACAGTGATGCGCACCGCGCCGCCGTCGCTTTCCAGCGGAATCCATTGTTGGACAGACCCCTTGCCGTAGGTGGTCTCGCCGACCAACACCGCGCGGCCGTGGTCTTGCAAGGCTCCGGCCACGATTTCCGACGCGGAGGCCGAGCCTTCGTTGACCAGCACCACCATGGGCACCTGCGCAGCCAACGGGTCGCCCTGGGTGTAATAGGCCTCTTCGGTCCCGTCGCCGTAGCGCTCATAGAGCACCACCGAATCGGGGGGCAAGAACTGCGACGCCACGGCAATGGCCGTGTCCAGATAGCCGCCGCCGTTGTTGCGCAGATCCAGGATCAGCCCGCGTGGGTTTTGCGCCATGAGGTCGCGCAGCGCGGCTTCCAGTTCCGCGGGGGTTTTCTCGCCAAAGGTGATCAGCCGAATATACCCCACGCGGTTGTCCATCATGGTGTATTCGACGCTCTTGATGGTGATTTTGGCCCGCACGATGGTGACATCGAACTCTTGCACCTCGCCGTTGTCGGAAACGCGGCGAATGGTCAGCACCACCGGCTCACCCGCCGGCCCTAAGACCCGGCGCCGCACCAACTCAGGTGGGACGCCGGTCACATCTTCGCCATCCACCGCGATGATTTGGTCGCCGGGGCGCAAGCCGGCTTGCTCCGCGGGCGAACCTGGGATGGGGCTGATGATGGTCAGGTAATCCGCGGTGATGTCTACCCACGCCCCAATGCCCTCATATTCGCCCGACAGCGGGGCCTGGGCGTCTTGGAACTCCTCGGGCGTCATGTAGCCCGTGTGCGGGTCGCCCAGGGCTTGCAGCATCCCGCGAATGGCGCCGCGCATGAGTTCCAAATCGTTGACCGGCTGTTCCACATACAGTTGATGCACCAACTTCCACGCTTCCCAGAAGGGCTCGAAGAGTTCTTGCAGGGTTTTGGGCGTCGATGTCGCGGCAGGGGGGCGCTGCGTTGGCGGTGCGGCCGTGGGGCCTGCCTCCGCGTTGCCCGCGGCCGGCCGGGTGGGCCATGGCGTGGCCGTGGGGATGAACGGCGTGGCCTCGGGGGCCAGCGGGGCGACTTGACGCTGCCCATACCACACGCCGGTAAACAGGCCCGCGGTGAACAAGATGCATCCGAACAACAGCCCTACGAGCAACGCACCGCTTACGACGAGAAACCGTCTCTTATTCATGGGCATCTTCTCCTGCTTTGGACGTGGCGTCGCGCAGCGCTTCGACCTGCGCGCGCAGCGCCTGCATTTGCGCGTCTTCGTCCTTCCAGTGCGAAAGGGGGGCCCGGGCGCTGCGGACGAACCGTTGCCATGTGCGCCACCCGGCCATCAGTCGCCCGCTGCGCCACTGGTGCCAAATGTACCAGTGAAAAAACACCAGCCCGAGCAGAATGCCCAGGACGATTTTCACACCTTGCGGGTTCATGGTTCACTCCTGCGCGGGGCGGGGCAGCCCTTGCGGCAGCGCGTAAATATGGGGGATTTCGCCTTCGCGCACGGCCGGCACCTGGGGATGCACCCACACGGCTTGCCAACCCGCGGCGCGCGCCCCGGCGACATTGGCCCGCACATCGTCCACCAGCAAGGCTTGCCGGCGCGGCGCGCGGGCCAACTGCAATGCCCGTTCGTAGGCTTGCGGCCAAGGCTTGCCCACGAAGTCCAGTTGCACAATGTCAATGATACCATCAAACTGGTCTGCCACCCCCAGCGCTTGCAAGACCCGCCGCGCGTAGGGCGCGTCGCCGTTGGTGAACACCCACTTGGGCCCCGGCAGCGAGGCCAGCAACGCGCGCAACCGCGGGTCGGGCCGCACGAAGGTTTCCACCGGCACTTGCCCCACGAACTCGAGGTAGGCGTAGGGGTCCACCTGGTGCGGGTGCTCTTCCATCAACCCGCGCAACGTGGTGCCATATTGGGCCACATATCGCCGCCGCAACGCGCGCGCGGCCTCGGGGCTGAGGCCCAACGTGCGCTGCAAAAAGGCTTCGATGCGCGCCCCTACCGCCGGCCACAAACCCTGGCGCGGGTCGTACAACGTGCCGTCCAAGTCGAAGAACCACGTGCGCAGCATGGGGGTGGGCGGCATGGCAAGGGCATTAGGCCGCAGCCGCGGTCGGGGCTGGCCCCCAAGGGAGTTCCACCCACTCGAGCGCGCGGGTCGTCGGGTCAAGCCAAACGAACGTGCTGCGCCCGGTCAGGCCGCCGAACAGTTCCCCCGGGTTCAGCAGCAGCGTGTCGCCGACCCATTCGTGATGCGCGCGGTGATCATGGCCGTAGATCACCACCTGGTAGGCCGAGCCGCGAGCGATGGCGCGGGCGATGTCGGGGTAGTGGGTCATGGCGATGCGCAAGCCGGCGAGGTTGAAGTCGGCGAACTCGCCGTGCAGGTGCACATGCGCATAGCCATCCGCGACCCGGGCCAGCAGGCGCCGTTCGCCATCGTTGTTGCCAAACACGCCGTGCAAGGGGATATCGGACAGCCCTTCGGCCAAGCGCTTGAGGGTGAACGGCGCCACCCAGTCGCCCGCATGCAGCACCGCGCGGGCTTGACGCAAGAGGGGCAAGGCCTGCTCAATTTGCCACAACTGGTCGTGCGTGTCGCTGAGAATCGCGAGGCGGGTCGTCATGGGCGCGTCTCCCGATACAGTCCATAGGTTTCGATCAGGTCGACCACCGGCCGAGGGAGGTAGTATCGGTAGGGTCGTCCTTGCGCGATGCGGGCTCGCAGTTCGTGGGCGGCGATTTCCAGCAGCGGCGCTTCGATGAGGCGCACCTTGGCTTTCAGGCCGGGCAGCGCCCGCGTCAGCGCGGGCCAGTCGATGCGGTCGTTGGGCCGGCGCATGACACCGATCTCGTCGGCCAAGGCGACGAAGTCCGCGGCCCGGTGCCAACTGGGCAGCGTGGCCAAGGAGTCGCCGCCCATCAGGTAGACCAGCGTGTCTTGCGGGTAGTGTTGTTTCAAGATGCGCAACGTATCTACCGCGTAGTGGGGGCCGGGGCGCTCGGCCTCGATGAGGCTGAGCACGAACGCGGGATCGTGATTGATGGCCGCGCTGACCAACTGGGCCCGCACCCCCAGGGGCGAAATCGGCTGACCTTGCTTGTGGGGCGGTTGGGGGGTGAGCAGCCACCAGACTTGATCGAGGCGCAGTTGATAATGCGCCTCTGCCGCGAGGATGAGATGTCCGAAGTGGGGCGGGTCGAAGGTGCCGCCGAAGATGCCATAGCGGGCCACGAGAACCTCCCGCGCGCGAGCGCGCGGCCGAATTATACCAATGGGAAGGGAGGCGCGGGGGCAGGGAGGGGAAGGGATGGCGCTCACCGCGGCGCGCACCCGGCCTTTTGCCAGGCGCGTTGGATGCGCTGGCGGTCCCGCTTCTTGCGGGGCCGCAACTGTCGGGCCCGGCGCAGGTGCTGGCAGGCCTCTTCCCGCCGGCCCTGGGGGAGCAAGCAGTCCACGGCAAAGTGGTAGTGGGTGAGGGGGTCTTTTTCGTACACCTTCAGGGCCTGCCGGAACGCGGCCTCGGCCTCGGGGAAGCGCTGCAGCCGGGCCAGCAGGCTGCCCCGGGTGGAGAGGAGCAGCGCCCGGCCTCGCGAGTTCCGCACCCGTTTCAGCCCCTGTTCCAGCAGTTCCAGGGCCTTTTCCCTATCGCCCAGGCGGGCCTCCATGACGGCCCAGGCCTGGTAGGTGGGGGCGTTTTGGGGGTCGGCCTCCACGGCCTTTTGGAAGAGGCGGCGGGCTTCGTCGATGCGACCCTGCTCTTTTTCCAACAGGGCCCAGGCCTGGTAGGTGGGGGCGTTTTGGGGGTCGGCCTCCACGGCCTTTTGGAAGAGGCGGCGGGCTTCCTCGATGCGGCCCTGCTCTTTTTCCATCAGGGCCCAGGCCTGGTAGGTGGGGGCGTGTTTGGGGTCGGCCTGGGCGGCTTTTTGGAAGAGGCGGCGGGCTTCCTCGATGCGGCCCTGATCTTTTTCCATCAGGGCCCAGGCCTGGTAGGTGGGGGCGTCTTTGGGGTTGGCCTCCACGGCCTTTTGGAAGAGTTCCCGGGCCTGGTCGTGGTTTCCCAGGTGGGCCTCCATCAGGGCCCAGGCCTGCCACACGGGGGCGTGTTTGGGGTCGGCCTGGGCGGCCTTTTGGA
>Ga0256914_1002508_pt1 | contig 15207 bp, 16 predicted proteins | sample HulkmetaG_FD_191571 | JGI IMG/M metagenome (GOLD analysis project Ga0256914, IMG submission 191571) | Hydrothermal chimney microbial communities from Main Endeavour vent field at the Juan de Fuca Ridge, Pacific Ocean - Hulk | ecosystem: Environmental > Aquatic > Marine > Hydrothermal vents ... | reverse complement strand
GGGTTTCGCCCTGGGCGGCCTGTTCATGTTCTTGAGCCTTGTGGCCACCTGGCGCCTGCGGGATCCGCGCCATCATCCCGACGCGGGATGCCAGATTTGACAATGAGGCCTGTCCAGGCCGTCCCGCAGGGACGGTACCTGTTCAGCAGGCGAATTTATTCGGCTGCTTTAGATTGAGGCGGCCGGCAGTTGAAAACTGCGGCCTTCGGGCGAGCGAAACCGCCAGGCGCGGTTCAGTGTTAGCCCCGTCAGGGGCTTTGCAAGTACTTATGTTTTTTCTTAATTTAGGACGAGCGGAGGTGAGCCTTGACGACCGAATACGATGTCGTAATTATCGGTGGTGGCCCAGGGGGATATGTGGCCGCGATTCGCGCGTCCCAGTTGGGCCTGAAAGTGGGCTTAGTGGAGAAAGAGCGCCTGGGGGGAATATGTCTCAATTGGGGATGTATCCCCACCAAGGCGCTGTTGCGCAACGCGGAATTGGCCCACATCCTGACGAAGCGGGCCAAGGAATTCGGCATCGCCTTTGACAACCTGCGCCTGGACTATAAAGCCGCGGTCAAGCGTAGCCGTCGCGTGTCCGAACGCCTGGTCAAAGGCGTGGAATTTCTCATGCGCAAGAACAAAATTACGGTGCACCGGGGCACCGCGAAACTGCTCTCCCCCAGAGAAGTGCGGGTACGGGACGCGGAGGGACGGAACACCGTCCTGAAGGCGAAGAACGTGATTGTTGCCACCGGCGCGCGGCCCCGATCCATCCCCGGTGTGGAGATCGACGGTCAGCGAGTGGTGAGTTACCGCCAGGCCATCGTCCAGGAAGACCTGCCCACATCGGCCATTGTTATCGGCGCAGGGCCCATCGGTGTGGAATTTGCTTACGTGTGGCACAATTATGGGGTCCAGGTGACCATCCTGGAAATGTTGCCCCACCTGCTGCCCCTGGAGGACGAAGAAGTCAGCCAGGAATTGGAAAAGGCGTTTCGGCGGGAAGGGCTGCGCTTCCACACCAACGCACGGGTGGAACGCCTGACCCTCACTGACAACGGCGTGCAGGTGGTCGTCCAGCAAGAAGGCAAGGAACTGGTCCTGAGCGCGGAGCAAGTACTCATGGCCATTGGCGTGCGGCCGAACACAGAAGGCCTGGGCCTGGAGGAGATTGGCGTACAACTGGAGCGCGGGTTCATCGTCATTGATGAGGGAATGCGCACCAATGTACCAGGAGTGTACGCCATCGGCGACGTGACGGGTAAGATGCCGTTGGCACACGTCGCGTCCGCGCAGGGGATTGTGGCCGCGGAAACCATTGCGGGCGTGGAAACAGTAGTGTTGGAGTACGAAATGATGCCCCGCGCGGTGTACTGTCAACCCCAGGTCGCGTCCTTTGGCCTGACCGAGAAGCAGGCTCGGGAGCGCGGGTATGAAGTGCGCGTGGGGAAATTCCCCTTCCAGGCCAATGGCAAAGCCCTGGGCCTGGGCGAATCCCGAGGGTTCGTGAAGATCATCGCGGATGCCAAGTACGGCGAAATTCTGGGCGCCCACCTCATCGGTCCAGAAGTGACCGAACTCCTGCCCGAACTGACATTGGCCCGCGCGTGGGAACTGACACCAGAGGAGATCGCGCGCAACGTCCACGCGCATCCAACCCTTTCGGAAACATTAATGGAAGCCGCACACGCGTGGAGCGGCCACGCGATACACATCTAGTGGAGAACGCGTCAAGCATGGTGCGTATTGGATACGGAGGAGGAAGGGCAATGAGCCAAGGAATCGTCGTACCCCATGACTACCACATCCACACCCGTTTTTCTTGCGATGGGCAGCAGAGCATGGAAGAAGTGTGTGAACGAGCCCTCGCGCTGGGGATTCCCGAAATCTGCTTTACGGAGCACGTAGATTTTACACCAGGCGATCCCTGTTCCTTCCAATTCAAACCCGACGCCTACTTCCAGGCCCTGGAACAGGTGCGCAAGCAATACGGGGACCGTCTTCTCATCCGTGCTGGTGCGGAAATGGGAGAATCCCACCGCTATCCCTACGAGACAGAAATCCTGATGGACGAGTACCCCTTCGACTACATCATCGGTGCCCTGCACTGGGTGGGGGATGAGTTCATTTTCGCGCGGGAGTACTTCGAACAGCACGGAAAATACGACGCCTACCAGAAATACTTCGAAGAACTCCTGGTCATGGTGCGCGTGGGGGGCTTTGATGTGGTCGGTCATTTCGATGTGGTCAAACGTTACGGGTACGACGTGCACGGGCCCTTCGACCCTCACGATCACGAAGAAATTATCCGCGAAGTGCTCAACGCGTGCGTCGAGGTGGGCATCGGCCTGGAAGTGAACACCAGCACACTACGGCGGCCCGTCAATGAACCCTCGCCCTCCCTGACCATCCTCCAATGGTATCGGGAACTGGGCGGCGAGATCATCACCCTGGGATCCGATGCCCACGAACTGGCTCATGTGGGATACGCGCTGAAGGATATGGTAGAATTGGTCCGGGCCGCAGGGTTCCAGTACATTACGCAATTCGTGGACCGCCAGGCGGAGTTCATTCAGATTTAAAGGAGATGGTGCAAACATCATGGCGAACACCACAATCGTGAAAGAGAAATCCATACCCATTGAACTCGATCCCAATCCGCCGCGCCACAACTGGCGGGAATCCCACCTTACCCCAGGGCGACGGCCGCCCTGGTTGCGGGTCAAGGCGCCGGCCACGGAGAACTACCTGCGCCTCAAGCGCCTCATGCGCAACCACCACCTCCACACCGTGTGCGAGGAAGCCCTCTGCCCGAACATTGGTGAATGCTGGGGCCGGGGCACGGCCACCTTCCTGCTCCTGGGGGACATCTGCACCCGCTCCTGTGGGTTTTGCAAAATTCGCACAGGCAAACCCAACCCAGTGGATTGGGATGAACCTCGTCGGGTGGCGGAGACCGTGGAAATGATGGGCCTGCGTCACGCGGTCCTCACCTCCGTGACTCGGGACGACTTGCCCGACGGCGGCGCAACCATCTTCGCCATGACCATCCGCGAAATTCGGCAACGGCTGCCCAACTGCACCGTCGAGGTCCTCATCCCCGACTTCAAAGGGGATCCAGACGCGCTGAAGATCGTCATGGATGAGCATCCCGACATCCTCAACCACAACGTGGAAACCGTTCCGCGATTGTACCGGCGGGCACGGCCCCAGGCCAAATACGAGCGGTCCCTGCAAGTGCTCCAGTGGGCCAAGGAAATGGATCCCAACGTGGTGACCAAATCGGGCATTATGGTGGGGCTAGGAGAACGGTGGGATGAGATCCTCGCGGTCATGGACGATTTGCGTGCAGTGGGGTGCGACATCTTAACCATTGGCCAGTACCTCCAGCCCAGCCGTTATCACCTGCCTATTGAACGCTATTATACCCCCGAGGAATTCGACCGCTTGCGGGATGAGGGTCTGGCTCGGGGGTTCAAGTGGGTGGAATCGGGCCCCCTGGTCCGTTCCTCCTACCACGCGGACGAGCAAGTGGAGAGGAAAGAAGGATAACGAGCGTGACGATATCTAATCGTCACGCTCGAATTGCTACACATTGCTGACGACGATGACACAACTCTGGCTTGACCTTCAGATAGGTGATATTGTGCGTCTGCGCAAGCCCCACGCGTGTGGGAGTACCGAGTGGGAAGTCGTGCGGGTGGGCGCGGATATTGGCCTCCGCTGTCTGGGCTGCGGACGGCGCATCCTGTTGCCGCGCGACAAATTCCGCCGTCGGGCCAAGGCCTACGTGCGCCGGGCCCAAAACACGCCCACATCGGCCATGTCAGGTGATGCCCTATGACGCGGCCCGCGTCCAATGGAGGGTTTGCGGAGGTGGTCCGCAACCGACACTTTCTCTACATGTGGGCCGCACAACTCCTCTCCCAGTTGAGCCGCAACGCGATCCACTTCGTCCAGATCGTGCTTATTGAGCGCCTGACCGGCAGCAGCACCCATCTGGGTGTTATGATCTTCTCTTTCACCATTCCTGGCGTTATCTTCAGCCCTGTGGCCGGCATCCTGGTAGACCACTTGCCCCGCAAGTACATCCTCATCGCGTCGAATGCCTTGCGGGCCATTCTCGTGGTTCTCTATGTTGTCCTTCTGGAACACCTCCATTCCACCTGGGCCCTGCTCATTCTCATCTACCTCATTACCTTTATTGCTTCCACCATTGGCCAATTCTTCGCTCCCGCGGAACAAGCCACCCTGCCCTTGCTCCTGCCCAAGGAACAACTCCTGTCCGCGAACTCCCTGTTTAACCTGACCACCGCGTTGAGCCAGGCATTAGGTCTTCTCATCCTGGGACCTATTCTCGTCAAAGTCGCGGGCATTGCCTCCGCGTTCCTCGTCATCGCCCTCTGGTACGCCCTGGCCGCGGTCCTCCTCCTCACCTTGCCTCGGGATAAGAAGGATGTGCGCTGGCATGACCTGTACGAGTTGAGCCGTATGGGGTGGGTCCACTTTTGGCATCAGTTGAAAGAAGCCTGGGGATTCATTGTGCGCACTCGCGTGGTGCTCCTTGGCATTCTGAACATGGGATTGGTGGCCATGTTCCTTATGATCCTGGCGATGGTCGCGCCAGGCTTTGCCGCACGCGTCCTGCACATGCAGCCGGAGGACGCGGCCTTCGTCTTCGCGCCCGCGGGAGTGGGCATGCTCCTGGCCACCTACCTGCTGGGGCAATATGGCTACCTCATTCGGCGGGATGTCCTTCTGGTGAGCGGACTTATGGCCATTGCCCTGGCCTTCGCGCTCCTGGGCTGGGTGGGCTATGGCTTCCCCTGGAGCGCGTACACCATCTACATCGCGATGGCTATCAGTTTCGTGCTGGGCGTGGGCCTCTCCACCGTCCACGTTGTCTCCCAGACCACATTGCAGGAAGAGACGCCCCAGGACGTTCAGGGCCGCGTTTTCTCCACGCACTACATGCTCATCAACCTGTTGGGTCTTCCGCCCATGCTCTTCACCGGCATCCTCTTCGACCTGTTTGGCATTGACACCGTGCTCAAATGGCTGGGCATCGCGGTCACCCTGCTCATGGCTGGGTACGCGTGGATACTCTGGCACACCTACGAGGATTGACCCCGTTTACACCATAACCTTGCCGCCATCCACGTGATATGCCTGGCCTGTGATGTAACTGGCCCCATCCGATGCCAGGAACAACACCAGAGCCGCCACCTCCTCCGGTTGTCCCAAGCGGTGAAGAGGAATATCCCGTTTCCAGCGAGCCATCATCTCCGGATTCTGTCGGGCTTTTGCGGTCATGGGGGTCACAATCACCCCGGGGCATACAGCGTTCACCCGGATCCCGTACTCCGCGAATTCCCGCGCGGCTTCCTTTGTGAACCCTACAATGCCCGCCTTACTGGCCGCGTATGCACTGCGAAAAGGCAGGGGGATCGCCTTACCGGCAATACTGCTGATATTCACAATCACCCCTTCCCCTTGCTCCCGCATCACGCGACCCACAGCCTGCGTGCAGAGGAACACACTGCGCAGGTTCACCGCCATAACCCGGTCCCACACCGTCACGGACATATCGAGGATGGACGCGGTGGGTTCGATGCCCGCGTTGTTCACCAGCAGATCAATTCGTCCCCAACGAGCGAGCGTGTCTTCCACCATTCGGTGGACATCCGCCTCCAGCGCGACATCCCCCACGTGGACCAGCGCCTCTCCGCCCATTTCCTCGATGAGTTGAGCCGTTTCTTCCGCGGTGCGGCCGTTAATGTCGTTGACCGTTACCCGCATTCCCTCCCGGGCCGCGGCCAGCGCAATAGCCTGCCCAATGCCCTGTCCCGCGCCCGTCACGATAGCCACCTTACCTTCCAATTCTGGATATCGTCGATGCATACGTTCCTCCGTGGGAAATTGTTGAAGATTGAGAGCGCGCCTTTGGAAACCAACACTACTGCAGCCCAGCGGCCGCCAGTGAGACGATCCCACCCCTTATCCCTTGCCTTTCTTTCCCCCTGACGCCTTCGACGTGCTATTATACCCCCAGAGTATCCAAATGCGAGCAGCCACGGGAGGAGAAGGCGCGTGATCGAAGTGGACATCCAGGTAGCAGAGCCCTACGCGGCTCGAGTGGACGTGGACGACCTGGCCGAATACGCCCGCCGCGCGCTCGCGTTGGAGGGACTGGAGGAGGGCGCGCTGACCATCGTCATCACCGATGCGGACACGGTGCGCGAGTTGAACCGCACCTATCGAGGCGTGGACGCGCCCACCGATGTTCTTTCCTTTGCCATGCGCGAAGGAGAGGACATGATCCTGCCTGAGGAGGAATCCCCTTACCTGGGCGATGTGATCATCGCCTACCCCATTGCAGAGCAGCAGGCTCAGCAGTACGGCCACAGCGTCCAGGAGGAACTGCGCCTTCTCGCCGTGCACGGCGTCTTGCACCTGTTAGGGTACGACCACGCCACACCTGAGGAAGAGGCCAGGATGTGGGCCCGACAAGCGGAGGTTTTGGGTCGCGAGTACCTGGGACCTCAGGGTGAGCGGCGCCACGTGGGAGGTTAACATGCGGTCGCCATCCTTTTGGCGTAGCCTGGGTTACGCGTTTGAGGGCATCCTGCACACGGTGCGGACCCAGCGCAACGCGCGTATCCACCTGGTGATTCTTAGCCTGGTGATCCTCGCGGGCTTGGGGTTCCGCCTTTCCCGTTGGGAGTGGACGGCCATCGCGCTGGTAAGTGGTCTTGTGCTTTCCCTGGAGACTATGAACTCCGCTATTGAGAATTTGGTGGACCACGTTCAGCCGGATTATCACTACCAGGCGAAAATCGTCAAGGACGCGGCCGCGGGCGCGGTTCTTCTGGCGGCCTTTACCTCGGTTGTGGTGGGTGTGCTCATTTTTTTGCCTCCCCTGTGGGATCTGCTTCACCGCGTCTTATGAGGGATCCCCGGGGAGGGGCGCGTTCCCCACGGTGTTAGGGGTTCCGCGCCCGCACGAGGAGCACAGGGCAGGAAGCCAGGCGCAATACACGTTCAGCCACGGAACCGAATGCCCACCGGCTTAGCCCGCTCCGTCCGTGGGTTGCCATGACTATCAGGTCAATGTTGTGATCCCCCGCGTAGTCGGCGATGGCTTCCGCGCTCCGCCCTTCCACCACATCTCCTTCCGCGGTGTACCCCTCCTTGCGGAGTTCGTCCACTTTGCCCTGGATGTACTTTTGTGCTTCTTCCTGAAGTTGGGGCAACAGTTCGATTTCCACAGGAGCAAGTTCCGGCAGCACTGGCAGGGGCGGTATTTCCACCACCCGAAGCAGGATCAGGGTGGCGTCGAAGGCTTTGGCCATGGCCTTGGCGTGGGGTAAGGCCTGTTCGGAGAGTGGAGATCCGTCCAGGGTGCAGAGAATGCGCTTGTACATAGCCGTCCCTCCTTTCCTCTACAACATCAACGGAGCCCGATATTCACCAAATACTTTCCGCAACACACCACAGATCTCCCCCAACGTCGCGTACGTTTCGACGGCTTCGATGAACAGTGGCATCAACGGCGCCTGGGGATCACGGGCTGCGGCTTCCAGCCGCGCCAGGACTTCAGCCACCCGGGCGTTGTCCCGCTGTGCCCTCACGTCCTGTAGGCGTTTGATTTGGGCTGCTTGCACGGCAGGGTCTACTTTGAGGATGCGTTCGGGTTTGTGGTCTTCTTCTTCAACAAAGGCGTTTACGCCTACAACGATTTGTTCTCCTTGCTCGATGGCCTTTTGCGCGGCGTAGGCCGCGTCCTGAATGTGTTGCTGGACCCAACCCATTTCGATGGCTCGAAGTGCACCCCCCAGCGCGTCGATCTGGTCGATGTATTCCTGGGCCCGCTTTTCCAGTTCGTTGGTCAGGTATTCGATGTAGTACGAGCCGGCCAGGGGGTCGACGGTATCAGCAACGCCAGATTCGTACGCGATGATCTGTTGCGTGCGTAAGGCCAGTTTGGCCGATTCTTCAGTGGGTAGGGCAAGGGCTTCGTCCATCGCGTTGGTGTGCAGACTTTGCGTGCCACCTAACACCGCGGCCAGGGCTTGCAGGGTCACCCGCACGATGTTGTTCTGCACCTGCTGGGCGGTCAGCGTTGAGCCGGCTGTCTGGGTGTGGAAGCGCAGGCGCAGGGCACGGGCATCGGTGGCGCCGAACCGCTCGCGCATGATGCGGGCCCAAAGCCGACGGGCCGCGCGGAATTTGGCTATTTCCTCCAAAAAGTTGTTGTGGGCGTTGAAGAAGAAGGAGATTTGTCGGGCAAATACGTTTACGTCTAATCCGGCATCAATGGCCCGTTGCACGTATTCAATGGCATTGGCCAGGGTAAAACCTATTTCCTGGGCCGCGGTGGATCCGGCCTCGCGAATGTGATATCCGGAGATGCTGATGGTGTTCCACTTGGGCACGTGGTCTGCCGCGTAGCGAAACACATCTACGGTTAAACGCATGGAGGGTTCGGGTGGGAAGATGTACGTGCCGCGGGCAATGTACTCCTTGAGGATGTCGTTTTGGATGGTCCCCCGGAGTTTGTGCGAAGCCACTCCCTGTTTCTTGGCCACCGCGATGACCATGGCCAGGAGGATGGCTGCGGGGGCGTTGATGGTCATGGAGATGCTTACCCGGTCCAGGGGAATGCCGTCCAGGAGGATTTCCATGTCTTTCAGGCTGGAGATGGAGACGCCAACTTTGCCCACTTCTCCCTCAGCCATGGGGTCATCCGCGTCCAGCCCGAGTTGTGTGGGCAAATCAAAGGCCACGGAGAGACCGGTTTGGCCCTGGGCCAGAAGGTATTTGTAGCGCCGATTGCTTTCCTCCGCGGTCGCGTACCCCGCGTACTGACGCATGGTCCACAGGCGGCCGCGGTACATGGTCGGCTGAACACCGCGCGTGTACGGGTAATCACCAGGGAAGCCCAGGTCTTCCAGGTCGTCAACATCCACGTCCGCGGATGTCAGGAACCGAGGTACGGGGATACCAGAAGAGGTTTCGAACTGGTCGCGACGTTCAGGGAAGCGTTTGAGGGCGGGGTTTAGGACGCGTTCTTCCCATTCCCGCCGAGCGCGGCGGATTTCTTCCGGGTTGCTGGTCATGCCCCCACCTCCCTAGTTTGGGTTACTCGAACGTTAAGAGCACCGCACCTTGTTCTACACTGTCACCGGGGGAGACATGGACGGCTCGTATCCGTCCTGCTCTGTGTGAGCGAATTTCGTTCTCCATTTTCATTGCTTCCAGGATCACTAGAGGTTGTCCGATGTCGACTTCATCCCCCGGGGTGACTTCTACTTTGACAATGCGGCCGGGAATCGGGGCCGTTACCTGGGTATCACCTCCTGGCGGGGCTAACTGGTTTCGTCCGGCCATCAGGCGCCGCTGTCGTTCGTCTTCCACCCGCACGTGGAATTGGTGCCCCTGGACCAGGATGGTGTATCCCTGGCGTTCCTCTTCCACGGCCATTTCATAGGAATGGTGATTTAACAGGAGGGAGTAGACGTTTTGGCCAGGGATGCGTACCATGTCCACCTGGATGGGTTCGCCATCCAGGTAGACGTTTCCGTCCGATGAAATCTCTATTTCAAATTCTTCGTTGTCCACCAGCACGTAGTATTTCACGGTCGTAACGCCTCCAAGCGTGCAGCCCACCGCCATATGGAGCGTGTGGTTTTGGCGGTTTCATTTTGGTGAAGCGATACAGTCGCTTCGCGCTCTCGCTCATATGCAAGTAGGGCCGCGGCAATGGCCACCACGGATCGCTTCTCTGCCTGGGTATGGGGGTTCAGGTTGAATCGGTCCACAAATCCCGTATCCAGTGCGCCAGCGATGAATTGGGTGCTGTTCATCACCTGGATGTGGAAGGGGATGATGGTTTTGATGCCGCCGATGCGATATTCTTCCAGCGCCCGCCGCATGCGCAGTATGGCTTCCGCGCGCGTTTCCCCCCAGGCAATGAGTTTGGCAACCATGGGGTCGTAGTACAGGCTTACTTCCATGCCTTCGTACAGGCTGGACTCCACCCGAACACCAGGGCCAGTGGGTTCCTTAAGGTATGTGACTACCCCACCGGTGGGCATGAAGTTGTTGAAGGGATCCTCCGCGGTGATGCGGCACTCAATGGCCCAGCCTTTGAGGTGCACGTCCTCTTGTTTCCAACGGAGGCGCCGGCCTGCTGCAATGGTGAGTTGTTCCTTCACAATGTCGATACCGGTGACAATTTCGGTCACCGGGTGTTCGACTTGCAGTCGGGTGTTCATTTCCAGGAAGTAGAAGTTGCCATCGGGCGCCAGGAGGAATTCCACAGTGCCCGCGTTGGTGTAGCCCACGGCTTTGGCCGCACGCACTGCCACTTCGCCCATACGTCGTCGCAGGTTTTCGTCCACAGCCGGGGAAGGGGCTTCTTCAATGAGTTTCTGGTGGCGACGTTGGATAGAACACTCGCGTTCACCCAGGTAGATGACGTTGCCGTAGTGGTCGGCCAGAATTTGGACTTCCACGTGGCGGGCGTTTTCGATGACCTTTTCCAGGTACACCCGATCGTCGCCGAAGGCTGCTTTTGCCTCACGACGGGCCGCGGCGAGCGCGCGTGGCAGTTCCTCGGGGGTGCGCACGATGCGCATGCCCTTGCCTCCGCCGCCGGCTGCGGCTTTGATAAGGATCGGGTACCCGATCTTCTCCGCGGCTGCCAGGGCCTCATCGTCGGTAATGCCTTCGTCGGTGCCGGGCACAATGGGGACGCCCGCGGCTTTCATGGTCTTCCGGGCTTGCACTTTATCCCCCATGGCCCGGATTGCTTCGGGCGAGGGACCAATAAAGGTAATGCCCGCGTCAATACACGCTTGGGCAAAGTCCGCATTCTCCGCGAGGAATCCGTAACCGGGGTGAATGGCATCGGCCCCGGCTTTTTTGGCGACATCGATGATACGGTCAATGCGGAGGTAGGACTCGCTGGCCGGTGCCGGTCCGATGCAGTATGCCTCTTCCGCGTAGCGGACGTGGAGGGCCGTCCGATCCGGTTCGGAATAGACAGCCACTGTTCGGAGACCACGTTCCTCACACGCGCGGAGAATACGAATCGCGATTTCCCCACGATTCGCTACTAGCACCTTCTTGAACATGAGAACTCCTTTCCCCTGTATGGAAAAACCCCCGCACATGCAGGGGTTTTTCGCTCTTAAATCGACGCGAGGAACGGGCGGGGATCTTCCCCGCCCCTTATTTTCACATCGGTTGGGGATAACTTATAAGATACCTTCGAGTTAACCTCTCTGTCGCAGGAAAGCCTACAACATTACTGGATCTGCTCCAGGGCACTGTACCCCGGACCCTCGGTGAAGAAGCGGGCATTCGCTTCAATGTCCGCCTGATACTCTTCGGGCACCTCATCCTCGGGGAAGATAGCATCTACGGGACATTCAGGTACGCACGCGCCGCAGTCGATGCAGGTGTCTGGATCAATGTAGTACAGGGGCCATTCATCCTCCGGAATGCCGGGGACGATACATTCAACCGGACACACCTCCATGCAAGCACCGTCGCGCACGCAGATGCTGGTAATTACATGTGTCATGGGAATCCCTCCTTTTACTCAAAGGGTTCAGATTGAGCGTCCCCTGTGCTGAAGAACGCTCCATGGGATGTTGTGTCAGTTATTTTTGTCCGACCATTCCCATGCAAACAACCTTCACACATGGCCCATTGTAGGGCATAGGTGGGTGAATGTCAAGACCTCAGTTGAATGTAGAAGAGCGGTTTTGTTGGATTTGTCGGACCACTTCCTCCACTGGCAGCGCGTAACGCACGTGGCCATCCCGCCCGACCACTGTGTGGGCCGTTGTAAGGCTGTTGAGAACGGCTTCCTCCACTGCCTCGATTACCGCGAGGAATAGCGCGTTCAACACTCGCGATTCCTGCTCTAGCCAGGCCCGTGGTACCACGTGGGCCTGAGGGGGATCGGGGATGCGGTAGGCTGTGCTGAACGCGATTACGTAGTCCCCGCTGTCCGCGTGGCAAATACTCCCTGTGCGCGCCAGACCAAAACCCGCACGACGGGCAAGGCGTCCCAGTTGACGGGCCGTGAGGGGCGCGTCTGTGGCTATAATGACCATAACTGAGCCTCCCAGGGATCCTGCGCCCGGTTGGGAGGAGACGTTCGGCGGCCGCAGGAAGGCACCCACCCGTGTACCCAGGAAGATGAACTCCTCCGGGCGGCCGAAGTTTGTCTGGACGAGGACTCCCACTGTGTAGCCTCCGACCTCTTGGGGGATAACCCGACTCGCGGTGCCAATACCCCCTTTCCAGCCGAAGCAGGAGGTCCCGGTGCCCGCTCCCACTACGCCTTCGGGGACGGTTCCCTGGGTGGCTGAGGCAATGGCTTCGCGCACGTGGCGTTCCCCGATGGGACGCCCGTGAACGTCGTTGAGGTAGCCGTCGTTGGTTTCCCCCACGACTGGGTTAACTGTGGCGTATCCCCGTCGGCCATCGCGATCAAATCCTACACCAATGTGGGGATTTGCTTCTAAAGCCAGGGTAATTAACGCGTCAGCCACTCGCGGTACGTTGAGGGTGCTGGTTAAGGCGATGGGTGTTTCCAGTGTGCCCAGTTCTCGAATTTGTTCCAGTCCTGTACTCTTTCCAAATCCGTTGAGTACTGTCACCGCGGCAGGAACTTTTTCCGCGTACAGGTTGCCGAGATGGGGCAGGACAATTGTTACCCCAGTGCGAAATGGACCGTGTCCACGATGTAGAGGGCCTTCCCCCTCGATTAAGGTGAAGTGCCCTACGGCTACACCAGCGACATCGGTGATCGCGTTTTTCGGTCCCGGAGGGAGTCGCCACCATCGGTGTATTACGTCCTCTAACTCCAGATCGCGCACTCGCGGCATGGCTTTTCTCCTTTTCCTGTCAAGTATGTGGCCTGTTGGGCCGCAGGGTGTTCTCTCGCGTTGCCTGTTATCTTTTCATGCTTAGCGCGGGTACAAATGTGCGATGGTGGAGGAGGCCGTGGGATGGGCGGACGGTGTTCCGTTGCCAGTTGGAGCGGATGGTGTTGATGAGGTCGCTTTCCGCGACATCTGTGTGGTGATGGGGGTCAGGGCCGTGGCGGAAGTTGAACGCGTCCACTTCGGACGCGTACGGTTCCCAGGAGGATTCCCAGAGCCATAGGGCGTGGTTGACGCCTAGGGTCTCGAAGAGGTCCATCTCGTCCGCGATGAAACGATCTACACCGGGTTCCCAGCGCATGGCTCCGTATTCGTTGACGGCCACGGGGACTTGATGTTCGCTTTGGAATGTTTGAATGGGTTCCAGCAGGTGTGTGAGCCAGACTCTATCCACGTGATCGGTATGGCCGTCTTCGTCCGCGTCAAAGTCGCCGGGATAGGTATAGGCGGGATCGGGGGGCTCTCTGTGGGTGTACGGGAATGGTTCGTACTGGTGGACGGTGTAGACGATGTGCCGCGCGTTGACCAGCCTCATGTAGGGTAGCCAGTCCACGTGGCTGTACCCCATTCCTCCAATCAGGATGGGGGTGTCGGGGTCCACGGTTCGGATGGCCTGGACAATGCGGGGGTACAGTTGGTTCCAGTCGTATAGTGTATCTCCGTAGGTTCGGTAGAATTCCTCGGGGTCCCATATGTCCAGCGGGGGACTTAGCGGATAACTGCCCACTTCGTTGGCGTTGGGTTCACACATGAGGTCGTAACCGATAACGGTGGGGGTGTTCCGATAGTGTTCGGCTGTGTATTGCCACATGCGTATCCACGCGTTTTGGGCTTCGGCGTCTCCCCAGACGCGGTTGTTGTAGTAAGTGGGGGGAAACCAGCCGTTTTCTGGGTCGCTCTGGTTGTCTTCTCCCCAGAAGGCCCAAAACTCGCTTCGTCCAGGGCCGGTGCGGAATGTGATGACCACGAACAGGTCCGCGTTTGCAGCCATTTGAATAAGGCGGTCCAGGTTGTCCTGCACGTTCTGGTCCACGGTGTAGGGCGGGGTTTCTGTGAAGAGACCCGGGTGTGAGATGTTCACGTAATTGGCGCCCAGTGCGGCTAGGCGGTTGAAGTCCTCCTGAGTGTACGGTGGCCCTACAGGGCCTGGGCCCAGGAAGGTTTCCCCGTCCAGGTCCGGGTACACACGGCGTTGGTAGATATTGGCCCCGCGGAGGTATGTGCCATTTTGCCAGAGATCCCAGGCGCTGTGCGGCCAGGTGGTGGTTGAGGCAGGGGAAGGGATGGGCGTGAGTTGGTCGGACGCGGAGGGGGATGGGAGTACACACGCCCACAGGGTGATGAGGACGGTGATTGTGAGTGTCCACAGGCGCACGGGCATGGGTTCGCTCCTTTTGGTGGACATGCTGGACATGTGGGCGTCTCTGGGGCGCGCCAATGCCCTCACATTGTACACGGTCAGAGCGTTCGGAAATGTTGTTTGCTTTTCCGGTCGGTTCTCGAGATCTCCTGCGAGCGGGGAGATCTGGGCTGGTAAAGGACACCTGCCCGTCCCGTTGGTAGGGCCTCGCGCCCTGCAGGACGGGATCCGACAGGCGGCGAGTGTTTCCGAATGCTCCTTTAAGGTTATAATGGAATTCGGGTGAACCGGCAAGCCGAACGTGCGTGTTCTGCCCTCACCCCTCGTTCTGCCGGCCGCCTCGAGCCCCAACGCCCCTCGGCCGCCCCCATCGTCCGTGGGTGGAAGCCGCACAGAACGCCCGGCAACTGGACGTTGCGGGCTTCGCTTGCAATGCCCCCTTGCGGGGGCTGGGTCGAACCGCCCCCGGCGGTTTCGCCCCACCGAAGGCCGCAGTTTTCAACTGCCGGCCGCCTCACCCCTCACCCCTCACCCCACGGCACCGGCGCCCGAATGAGAGGAGGCGTGTTCCCCCTCTCCCCTCTCCCAAACTTGGGAGAGGGGAGAGGGCAAGGGGAGTGGGGTGAGGGCCCCAACCGCGCCTGGCGGTTTCGCCTCTCGAAGGCCGCAGTTTTCAACTGCCGGCCGCTCCGGGGCCCACCGCCCCCCCGGCCGCGGCCACCGCCCGTGGGTGGAAGCCGCACAGAACGCCCGGCAACTAAATGAATTTTGATAAAATATACCAGCAACCAAATGGAGGCTTTGGTGTTATAGTGGTTAGGAAGTGCGGAATGTACGAATTGTAATGCGTGGGAGGTGCAGAGATGCCAAAGCCTATTCAATTAGTCTTGACAGCCGAAG
>Ga0256914_1002507_pt1 | contig 15208 bp, 13 predicted proteins | sample HulkmetaG_FD_191571 | JGI IMG/M metagenome (GOLD analysis project Ga0256914, IMG submission 191571) | Hydrothermal chimney microbial communities from Main Endeavour vent field at the Juan de Fuca Ridge, Pacific Ocean - Hulk | ecosystem: Environmental > Aquatic > Marine > Hydrothermal vents ... | reverse complement strand
GTGGCTCTTGCCGCTTCCCGCGGGCCCCACCAGGAGGAGGTGGTGCAGGTTCCCTCCGGGGGCGCTTTCCCCGGCCAGGGTCACGATCCGTTCCAGGATCCTCTTGTTGCCTGCCAGGAGGTCCGAAAGAAGGCGGTGAGGGGTATAGAAGGGATGGGTCAGGGGGAATTCGCCGTCTTCCATTTCAGATGTCCCTGCTCGAACGCCACCAGCGGCGGATCATGGGAAAGCGGAAAAGGTATCCTGCCGGGACTTTCCGGACGTAGTGGTCCCGGGCCAGGTCGGCCAGCATTGCACGAACCTCCTCGGCCGAGGGCGGAGCCGGAAGGACCTGCAGGAGATTCAGGAGTTTCTCGAAGGGAAGGGGCTCCTCCCCGGCGGAGAGGATGTCCAGGATCGCCAGGGCCAAGGGTTCTCTTTCGCCGTAATATGGCCGGAGGCGTTCCCGGTAGTGGGCCATGTGCCAGGGATCGGTGGGGTGGGTCAGGTTCTCCTCGATGAGGGCCTCCACCTTTTCCGGGCCGACGGGTCCGGAGAAGGTGGCGAGGCGGTCCACGAGGTGGTGGATGTAGTAGGGGACGCCGTCCACCCCCCGGGCCACGGCGAGGGCCGTGGCCCGGGGATCGGGGGAGGGGATTCCTTCTCCTTCCAGGAGAGCCAAGGCCAGGTCCGCCGCGTCGGCCTCCTCCAGGGGCGGCACTTCCAGGACGTACATGTCGTTGGTGGGGGCGTGGCTCAATCCTCCCTCCCGGAAGGAGGAGAGGACGTGGTGAAGGCCGATGGAGCCGGTGAAGACCATCCGGAGCCCGGGAAGGGTCTGGCGCAGGGCCCGGAGGTTGTCCAGGAGATCCACCGCCGCCCTTTCTCCCTCGCCGGCCCGGATGTTCTGGAGCATGTAGGGGATCTCGTCCCAGAAGAAGACCAGCCGCTCCTCCTGCCGGTCCGCCAGGTCCCGGAGGGTGGCCTCCAGGATGCCTTTCCAGTCGGGCCTGAGTTCCTGGGGGAAGCGGACCTTCCCCAGTTGCACCCCCTGGAGCTTCCGGGCCAGGCTCCGGGCCTTCCCCGCCACCTTCCCGAAGCGGCTCAGGTAGCTCTCCACGTCCCGGAAGACCGTCTCCACGAACTCCAGGGGGGTCTTCACCCCTTCCAGGTCCCTGTAGAGGGCCAGGAATCCCGGCCTGGGATGGGCGGTCATCTTCTTGATGACGCAACTCTTCCCCATGCGCCTCTCCGCCTGGAGGACCAGGCTCTGGCGCTCCAGGACCCGCCAGATCCGGCGGATCAGCTCGTCCCGGCCCACGACTTCTTCAGGGGGGATCTCGCCGCCCGGGTTGGCTTTCATGGTGGCCCTTTCACATACGAAGGTTTCAACTTACGACGAAAATAACTTACGATGTCTCCCTTGCAAGAGAAAAGTCCCGGTGGTCTCACCCTCCCAGGCGCCAGGCCAGGCCCGACCAGCGGGATTCCGTCTCGGCCCGCTGGAGGGCGATCTCCAGGGCCCGGCGGGAACCCACCAGGACCACGAGCTTCCTGGCCCGGGTCACGGCGGTGTAGAGGAGGTTCCGGCGGAGCATCATGAAGTGCTGGGTCGTGAGGGGGACCACCACGGCGGGGAACTCCGAGCCTTGGGCCCGGTGGACGCTCACGGCGAAGGCCGGGATCACCTGGTCCAGGTCGCTCTTCGTGCAGGTGACCCGGCGGTCGTCGAAGCGGACCACCATGCTCCTCTCGACGGGATCCACCTGGAGGACCCGGCCTACGTCGCCGTTGAAGAGTTCCCGGTCGTAGTCGTTCCTCACCTGGAGGACCTTGTCCCCCTTCCGGAAGGTGAAGGCCCCCCGCCGCAGTTCCGGTCCGGGCGGGACCAGGGCGGCCTGGAGCTCCTGGTTCAGCCGGTCCGCCCCGGCCTCGCCGCGGTACATGGGGGCCAGGACCTGGACGTCCTCCACAGGGTCCATTCCGAAGGCGGCCGGAATCCTTTCTGTCACGGTCTTTACGATCAGCCGCAAGGTGCGGGATGCGTCCTCCTCGCGGATGAAGAAGAAGTCCCCCCGGGGGTCGTTGCTGGTTTCTGGAAACTCCCCCCTGAGGATCCTGTGGGCGTTCTCCACGATCCTGGAGCGGTCCCCCTGGCGGAAGATGCGGGTGAGCCTGGTGACGGGGATCTTTCGGGAGGAGACCAGGTCGCCCAGGACGTTCCCAGGGCCGACGCTGGGAAGCTGGTCCGAGTCTCCCACGAGGAGGAGCCTGGTGCCGGGGCCCAGGGCCTGGAAGAGCTGGGAGGCGAGCTGCACGTCCAGCATGGAGACTTCGTCCACCACGAGGAGGTCCGCTTCCAGGGGATTCCCCCGGTGGTGTTCGAAATTGCGTTTGTGAGGATTGTACCCCAGGAGCTTGTGGATCGTGGAGGCGGGCCTGCCGGTGACCTCCGAGAGCCGGCGGGCGGCCCTTCCCGTGGGGGCGCAGAGCTTCACCCGGACCCCTGCCCTCTCCAGGGCCCGGACCAGGACGAGGACCAGGGTGGTCTTTCCCACGCCGGGCCCGCCGGTGAGGATGGAGATGGGTTCCTCCAGGGCGTATTCGAGGCACTGCCTCTGCTCGGGGCCGAGAACCAGCCCGCCCGCCCGGGCCTCCTCTTCGAGGGCTCTCCTTGCGGCCTCCATCCCCGGGGGGCGGCGCCTTCCCTCCAGGAGGCGGCGCACCTGGGACGCCAGGGACTCTTCGGCCCGGGCCAGGAGTGAGGGATAGACGGCGGGGCCCGATTCCTCGGGGGTGGGCCCCGTGAGGATTTCCACCTCTCCGGCCCCCTCCAGGGCCTCCAGAGAGCCTTCCACCAGGTCTTTCTCCAGCTCCAGGAGGGTGGCGGTCCTCTGGACGAGGATCTCTCTCGGGAGGAAGGAGTGTCCTTCCCCGGCGGCTTCCCTCAGGGTGTGGAGGATTCCCGCCTGGATCCGGTGGGGGCTGTCGGGGGGGATCCCCATGGACCGGGCCATCCTGTCGGCCGTGGAGAAGCCCAGGCCGAAGACGTCCCGGACCAGGCGGTAGGGGTTGTCCCGGATGGCCGCCACCGTGTTGGGGCCGTAGGCTTCGTAGACCTTCCGGGAGAGGGCCTCTCCCAATCCGAGCCCCCTGAGGAAGACCAGGGCCTCCCGGCTCTCCTTGTGGGCCTCCAGGGCCGCCGCCACGGAAGCGGCCTTGGACTTGCCGATCCCCGGGACCCTGAGGAGGGCCTGGGGGTCTTCCTCGATGATCTGGAGGGCCCTCTCCCCCAGGGCCTCGACGATTCTCTCTGCCAGCTTGGGGCCCACTCCCTGGACGGCCCCGGAGGAGAGGTACCGGATCAGGCCGGCCTTGCTGGAAGGGGGGAGGACCTGGGCTTCGGCGGCCTTGAACTGCCTTCCATGGCGGGGATGGACCTGCCAGCGCCCTTTCACCCTGAGCTCCATGCCCGCCTCCAGGGGGGGGAGGATCCCCACGACCGTCAGGGCGGCCCCTCCCGCCAGGGGCCGGATCTTCACGACCCTCCAGGTGAAGCCCTCCTCCCCGGAGAAGACCAGGGACTCCACCGTTCCCTGGATCTCTTCCAGGGGCTCCCCTTTTTGGATCGTTCGGTTCAAGGGTAGTTGAGCTTTTCGCGATGAGTGCCTATGATACCCGCCCTTTTTCCGTCGAGGCCGACGGCAGGAACGTCACTGTAAACCAAACTTTGGACGGAGAGGAGCGACCCTCACCACATGATTCGAGTTCAGCTGAGACCTGGGGAATCCCTGGAGTCCGCCCTCAAGCGGTTCAAGAGGCAGTGCAACTACGCCGGGATCTTCCGGCTGGCCAAGCGGGCCTCCTACTACGAGAAGCCGAGCGAGAAGAGGCGCCGCGAGGAGCGGGAGCGCCAGCGCAACATCCTCCGGAGTCTGCGCAAGGCCATGAAGGCCCAGGAGCGCTCCAAGGCCCGGGCCAGGCTCCGCCGCTACTGATCCACTCCTTCCCCGGTCCCTGGGAAAGGTTGCCCCTTCCTTGAAAGGAAGAGGGCGGAGGTTTCTTTGCGATGTTGCCCCGCGTCCCAGGCGACCCGCCCCGGGATCTATCCCGGCCCCCCGACAAGCTCCGGGTCCTGGTGCCGGCCGACCAGGGTGGGCGCCGGCTGGACCAGGTCCTGCGGGACATTCTCTTCTGGCGCTCCAGGACCTCCATCAGGAGGTTGATCGAGAAGGGCGCCGTCCTCGTCGGTGAGGGGCGGAAGGTCCGGCCCAGTCTGAAGGTCCGGCCGGGAGAGGTGATCACCATCCTCCTTCCTCCCAGGCCGCCCCTCCAGGTCCCCCAGGGGCCCCTTCCGGAAGTCCCGGTCCTCTACGAGGACGAGTTCCTCCTTGCCGTGGACAAGCCCCCCGGCCTGGCGGTCCACCCTTCGGGAAAGCAGTTGGAGGGCACCTTGATCGGGATCCTCCACGCCCGCTACCCGGCCGGCCCCGAGGGAGAGGGACCCCTCCCTCGGCTCTGTCACAGGCTGGACAAGGAGACCTCGGGGGTCCTCCTGGTGACCAAGGACGAGAGGGCCCGCCACCTCCTGGGCAGGCAGTTCGAGGAGAGGAGGGTGAAGAAGACCTACCTGGCCGTGGTAGAGGGGGTTCCGGACAGGGAGGAGGGCATCGTGGACCTTCCACTCGCCCCCGATCCTTCCTCGCCCATCCGCCTCAAGATGCAGGCCCGCCGGGACGGGAGGGGCCAGGCGGCCCTCACCCGCTACAGGGTGCTCCGGGTCCGGGATCCCTACGCCCTCCTGGAGGTCCGGCCCGCCACGGGCAGGCAGCACCAGATCCGGGTCCACCTGGCCGCCATGGGCCACCCCGTGGTGGGGGACAAGATCTACGGGCCCGACGAGAACCTCTTCCTTCACGCGTTGGAAGGGGGACTTACGGAGGAGGAGAAAGATCTCCTGGTGCTTCCAAGGCATGCCCTCCACGCATGGAAGCTCCGCTTCCACCATCCTTTCCGGAAAGAGGAAATGGAGATCGTCGCTCCTTTGCCGGGAGACATGGCCGGCCTGGTCGGCCTGGAGGAGGGGGAAGAAATCAATCCTTGAGGACGGAATTGTCCTCCAGGATGCGGTTCAGGAAGGCCCGGACCTCCGGAGAGGGGTCGCAGAACTCGATTCCCAGGTCCCACCCTCCCTGGGGAGCGGGCATGGAACGACGCACCACTCCCCGGAAGGTCCGGATCTCCTCCTGGAATCCCACGCTCAGGATGACCGTGGTTCCCTTCCCGACCTTGTGGGGGGCCCGGACCCGGCATCCGCCGAGACTCAAGTCCACCATGAGGCAGAAGCTCTGGTCGTTCACCACGGTACCGTTGTGAAGGACCTTCAGAGCGGCATACCTGAGTTCGGGAAACCGCTGGTGTCTTCTCTGGCTGGCGTCACCCATGCAAGCCTCTCCCGCGAGCTACTCCCCTAATTTCGGAAGATGGCGGGCCGGGATTGAAACTTTCAGGAAATTTTCGCCCCGAGACAGGGAAAAAACCGGAAAGGATGGAGCGAGTGCAGGGTGAGGATCGCATCTTCCCGGGCCCCGTCCGGGTGGCGGGGTTCTCCTCCTTGCCGGGAGGTGTGGCTCAATCCGGGTCGGCGTCGGGAGGAGAAAGGAATTCGCCCTGGGCCCTGGGAATGAGGGGCGTCACCAGGCGATAGCGGTCCGTGCCGTAGAAGAGCACGTCGCTCTTGCGGGGATCCTTGGGATCCTTTCCTTTCCTTTCCGGGAAGGATGCAGAGGCTTCCCGGGCCTCCTCGGAGGCGACACCAGGCGGGATCGATCGTTTGAGATCCTTCCGTTTGATCATGGGTCACCTGGACATCGAAAAAGGCATTATAGGCCTTTCCCGCCGGGTGGGAACCCCCCCGAGGAGCTGGAAGCCCTTCAGATACCACTTCTTAGGAGCCGGTCAACCAGGCGGAACCAGGGCCTTCCCTTCTCTTTCCACCTCTGGGAGAGGGCGCCGAGCCAGGTGCCCAGAGCCTCGGCAGGGGCGTACCAGCGGGCCCACTTCTCCCAGCGGGCCTTCTCCTGTTCGGAGAGGGGAAGTTCCTGGATCAGCCTGTGGTAGGCCCGGCGCTGGTGCTCCATGGCCCTCCAGGCGTCCTGGAGCCCGGGGAGGAGGACCAGGGAGAAGAGCTCCGCCAGGTTCTGGTGGTCGCAGTAGAGGCGCTTGCCTTCGGCCCAGGGACTCCTCTCGTGGGAGTGGATCACCGTGGCCCGGGGTTCGAAGTAGATCCGCCGGCCTCCCAGGAGCACCCTCTTGGCCCAGGCCAGGTCCTCGCCGAAGGGCCTCTTTCCGAAAGGGTGGTCTTCCCAGGTCCGGCGGTCCACGGCGGAGGCCACGTTGTCGAAGGAGCAACGCTCCAGGCGTTCCCAGGGAGAGAGGGCCTGGAACTCCTCCTCCGTAAGGGGTTCCTGGACCCGGGGCTCCTTCCGGCCGGCGGCCCAGCGCCGCAGTCTTTCCCGGAGCACCGGGTTGCCACCCGGCCGGGGAACCTGCCTGCCGTAGACTCCCGCCGCGAGGGGATCCTCCCGGAAGGGTGACACCAGGGCCTCGAGGAAACCCGGGCCCCGGGGTAGGGCGTCCTGGACGAGGAGGACCGCCACGGGTGCGCTGGTGAGGGAGATCCCCAGGTCTCTCGTCCCTCCGTGGTCGAAGTCCTTCTTTTCGATCCGGTGGACCAGGAAACCTGCTTCCTGGAGCAACTCCCTCGTTCCGTCGGTGGAGCCCGAGTCGACGGCCACCTTCTCGGCGGGTTGGATGGTCTGGTCTTCCAGGGCCCGGAGCAGCCCCGGGAGGGTTCGGCCTCCGTTCAGGGTGGGGATGACCAGGGAAAAAGGTGGGGTGGAACCGGCCATAGAGAGAGAAAAGAGGGAATTGGTCGAAAAAAGTCCACTTCTTCTTGAAACCTACCGGTCCAAGCGGCCTTACTTACTCTTCCGGGATGGGTGCGTGAGAGAAGGCTTGGAACCCGAGTAGAGCGACACCATGGCCAAGAATCCGTCTGAACGTCCGGTCCTCGCCATCCTTGTGGGAGGCGGCCCGGCCCCGGGGATCAACGGGGTCATCTCGGCCGCCACCATCGAGGCCAGGAACCAGGGTCTCTCCGTGCTGGGCATCGAGGAAGGTTTCCGTTACCTGGCCGAAGGGGACGGGAACCACATGCGGGAGCTCACCATCCCGATGGTCTCCAGGATCCACTTCCTCGGGGGCTCGATCCTCTATACCTCCAGGGTGAATCCCACCAAGAGCGAGGAGGCCATGTCCAACGTGACCCGGATCCTGGAGGAGAAGCGGGTCCGATACCTGGTCACCATCGGCGGGGACGACACGGCTTTCTCGGCGGTCAACGTGGCCCGCAGGATGGAGGGCCGCATCTCCGTGGCCCACGTGCCCAAGACCATCGACAACGACCTTCCCCTTCCGGGCTTCGCTCCCACCTTCGGGTACGAGACGGCCCGGCACGTGGGAGTGAACCTGGTGAAGAACCTCATGGAGGACGCCCGGACCACGAGGAGGTGGGTCTTCGTGGTTTCCATGGGGCGCCAGGCGGGCCACCTGGCCCTGGGAATCTGCCTGGCTGCAGGCGCCACCCTGGCGGTGATCCCCGAGGAGTTCCAGGTCCGGGAGCTCGGCCTGGACCTGGTGGGGCGGGCCCTGGAGGGGGCGATCCTCAAGCGCCTGGCCATGGACCGGCGGGACGGGGTGGCCGTCATCGCCGAGGGGATCCTGGAGAGGCTCAAGCCGGACGAGATCCGGGCCCTCAAGGAGGCCGCCAAGGACGAGCACGGACATATCCGGCTTTCCGAGATCGACCTGGCCAGCACCTTGAAGAAACACGTGACCCAGTCCCTGAAGGGGCTGGGCCTGAACGTGCGAATCGTGAGCAACAACATCGGCTACGAGCTCCGTTGCGCTCCGCCCATTCCCTTCGATTGCGAATACACCAGGAACCTGGGCTACGGCGTGGTCCGCTTCCTCCTGGCGGGCGGCACGGGGGCCATGGTCACTCTCCAGGGCGGGCGGATCGTCCCGGTCTATTTCGAGGACATCCTGGATCCCAGGACGGGGAAGACCCGGGTCCGGCTCGTGGAGACGGACACCGAGACCTACGAGGTGGCCAGGAAGTACATGATCCGGCTCGAACGGGAGGACCTGGAGGACCAGGCGTTCCTGGGAAAGATGGCCTCCTTCACCAATCTCACGCCCCAGGAGTTCTACGAGAGGTACAAGCCCGTCGTGGAATTGCGGAAGTAGGGTTGCACGCAGGAGCCGCCGCCGCTCCCCCGGGCGTCCCGGTCTCGATTTCGTCGTCGGCCCCCGACGGCGGGGGCCGACGACCATGAAGGATCGAGCCCGCGTCCGGGGGGCTATTTCTTCTTCTTCTTCTTCTTCCTCCCGAAGAGGCTCTTCAGGCCCTTTTCCAGGGCTTTCTCCAGTCCCTCGCCGGCCTTCTTCTCCAGGACCTGCCTTCCCGTTCCCAGGAGGCTCTTGAGATCCAGGGCCTTGAGCTCGGGCTTGGGCGAGAAGATGGTCCCTCCAAGCTTTACGGGGATCGTGTTCCCCCCGAGGAGAGCCAGGATCTTCTTTCCCTTCTTGTTCTTCTTCAGGAGATCGCCGAAGTCGAAGGAGTAGTCCAGGTTTCCGGCCAGGTCGGTGTAGCCGCTTATCCGGATTTTGGATCCACCGTGGGGGATGTCGATCTCCTTCTGGATGATCTTGCCTCCGTCCAGGCGGAAACTCGTGGAGAGTCCCTTGAAGGCGTAGCCGTTTCCGGCCTTGAAGGCCGCCAGGATCTGCTTGAGCTCGGGCGAGCCCTGGAAGGTGAGAGCCTGGAGGGCAAGCTTTCCCTTGCCCTTCAGGCTCCGTAGGATCCGCTTGACGGAAATGCCTCCCTCGAGGGGCACCTCGCCGGCCAGCTCGGTGTCCACGGCGGCCTTTCCGGAAAGGAGGGCGTCCCCGGGAGTGACGGCGAAGGGGATGAAGTAGGCGAGGAGCGGGGCCAGGGAGGCGTTCACGGAGGCGCCGTCCAGGTGGAGGGATGCCTCGAGGGGGACGCTCTTGGGGCCCAGTCTCAGGGAGATCTCCCCCTTGGCGGGACCGCCGTTCACTTCGGCCTTCTCGAGCTTCAGATCCAGGGCCTTCTTGTCCAGGGAGAAACGGGCCAGGACGTCCCGCACCAGGTTTTCCCCCGCTTTCAGGCCTTTCCCCTTCAATGTGAAGACGGCCCGGAGCCCGTCCAGGCCCTTGGTCACGTCGGCTCCGCCCTCGCCGTCGAGGGTGAGGGGCCCCACTTCGAGGCCCTTGGAGTGGAAGGCCAGGTCCTTTCCGGAGAGGCGGAAGGCCAGCTTGCTCGGATTCTTTTCGGGGAGGGCCGCCGTGATGGTGAGCTTTCCTCCCGCCCCGGCTCCTGGGGGAAGGAGGCCCGTGAGGGCGGCCAGCTTGTCCAGGTCCAGGGTGATCCTCGTCCCGGCGGCCTTCCCCCCCGGAAGGAGCCGGGCCGCCTCCTCCGAGGAGAGTCCCTGGATCCGGAGGGGGCCCGCGTCGGCCCTGAGCTTGGAGAAGTCCACTTCCTTCTTCTCCAGGTCCACCGAGAGATCGGGATGGAAGGTCCAGAGGTCCTGGCGGAGAGGGCCTTTTCCCAGGGCGGCCAGCCGGGCCGCCAGGTTCCGGATCTCGACCTTGCCGCGGGTCTGGACCTTGTCCTCCTGGAGGCGCACCTCCAGGTCCAGGCCCAGATTCCCCTTGATGGAGCGCACTTCGGGGCCCAGGGGAAGGAGGGTCTTCCACGCCTCCAGGGCCACTTTGCCCCCCTGGATCTTCAGGACTCCTTTCCGGGCGATCGGGTCCAGGTCCCCTTCCAGCCGCACCTGGCCTCCCGGGTTCCCGTCGGCCGTGAAGACGTCCGCCTTGCCCTCCAGGTGGAAGGGGCCGCCGGGCTTCTCGTTGGAGATGCTCAGGGCCAGGCGGGCCTTTCCCGAAAGGCCTCCCGAAAGGTCGTGGAATTCGATGACCGCATCTTCCAGGCGGAACCAGGCCAGGAGGTGCTTCAGGGGCGACCCTTCCCCGGCGGAGGCGCCCCCCGCAGGCTTCCCTTCAGCCTTCCCGGGAGAGGGAGGGGCGGGCTTGGCCAGGTGGAGCAGGTTCAGCTCGCCCTCCGCGTTGCGGACGACGGACACCCGCAATCCCCGTACTTCGACGCCCACTTTGTAGATCCCCGAGATGAGTTTGCCCAGGCCCACGTCCAGGAGAGCCTTCTCCACCTCCACGGCGGGCCCGGCCCCGAATCCCTCGGGCTGGTCGATTCTCAGGCCCTCCAGGCCGAAGCCCCCCGTCCAGTCCATAGAGACCCGGTCAACCGAAAAGGTGCTCGCCAGGTTGTCTCCGGCGGCCTTCTCCAGGGCTGCCTTTCCGGCGAATCCCGAGACCAGGAGGGGCAGGACCCCCACGAGGACCAGGACCAGGAGGACCCCCAAGAGGAGGATCCGGAAGATCCACCGGAAGATCCTTCTCAGAAGGCCTCTTCGGACCGTTCCTTCCATGAGGGCATCGCCCGTCGCCTTGTCCATGGGTCTCTCCTCCCGGTTTTCTCAGCCCAGGAACCGTTCCGCCTCGATGGCGGCCATGCAACCCGAGCCGGCCGCTGTGATGGCCTGCCTGTAGATCGGATCCTGCACGTCCCCGCAGGCGAAGACCCCCTCCACGGAGGTGCGGGCCGAGCCTGGGACGGTCTTGATGTAGCCCTTCTCGTCCAGCTCGAGCTGTCCTTCCAGGAAGGCCGTGTTGGGCACGTGGCCCAGGGCCATGAAGAGCCCGTCCGTCTCGGTCTCCCAGACCTCGCCGGTCTTCACGTTCCGGAGCCTGAGCCCTGTGAGCCTCTCCTCTCCCAGGGCCTCCTCCACGACGGTGTCCCAGAGGATCTCGATCTTGGGGTTCTCGAATACTTTCTTCTGCATGGCCTTGGAGGCCCGGAACTGGTCCCTCCTGTGGATGATCCTCACCCTCTTTCCGAAACGGGAGAGGAAGAGGGCTTCCTCCATGGCGGAATCACCGCCGCCGACGACGCAGATGTCCTTGTCCCGGAAGAAGAAGCCGTCACAAGTCGCGCAGGCCGAGATCCCCTTGTTCTTGAGGCGCTCCACCGAGGGGTGGTCCAGCCAGCGGGCCGAGGCTCCCGTGGCCACGATCAGGGCCCGGGCCAGGAAGTCGGGCTCTTCCCCCGAGGAGGTCCAGACCTGGAAGGGGCGCTTGGAGAGGTCCACCTTCTTTGCTTCCGCCACCTTGTGCTCGGCGCCGAACCGGGCGGACTGGCGGTTGAACTTCTCCATGAGCTCCGGCCCCTGGATGCCCTCGGGAAAGCCGGGAAAATTCTCCACTTCCGTGGTGATCGTGAGTTGGCCGCCCGCCTGGAGGCCCGTGAGGACAACCGTCTTCAACTCCGCCCTGGCGGCGTAGATGGCGGCGGTTTCGCCGGCCGGGCCGGAACCCAGAATCAGGACATCGACGTTCTCGGGCATTGCCTTTCCTCCTGGATGCACCGTGGAACGAGGCCTTTTCCGCCTCGTGGAAGAAACAGGGAAGAGAAAGCCTTCTTCCTACGTCCGCGGGAAGGGGATTGTGGGACGAAACCCCTTGAGGGGCAAGGTCTTCAATCCTCGGCCAGGCCCTCCCCCTCCAGGAGCCGGTAGGCCCGCCCGCAGGAGGGACAGACCGGCCTGGAAGCGTCGGGAAGCTTCTTTCCGCACCGGCAGACCCAGCCCGCCCGGGCCGCCGGGTTTCCCAGGACCAGGGCGAAGTCGGGGACGTCCCTGGTGACCACCGACCCCATGCCCACCATGGCCCACTTTCCTATGGTCACGCCTGGGCCGATGACGGCTCCCGATCCCAGGGTGGCCCCTTCCTTCACCAGGGTGTGTTCGGTCTCTTCCCCGGGCTCGGAGGGGAGGAGTTCCCGCAGGTCCGGGTCCGCCGCCCGGGGGAAGCGGTCGTTGGTGAAGATCACCCCCGCCGCCACCATCACCCCGTCCTCGAGGGTGACGCCCGTGCAGATGTATACGTGGGCGTTGATCTTGACCAGGTCGCCGATCCGGACGTCGTAGGCCACGTAGGTCTTCTCGCCCAGGATGCAGGACCTTCCTATGGTGGTGCCCCGCCGGATGTGGACACCGTCCCAGAGGGCGGTCCCTTCGCCGATCCGGACCCCTTCTTCCACCAGGGCCGTGGGATGAATCCTGGGAGGCCTGGTGGGGCCCGTCAAAGGATCGCCTCCATCCGGCCCGTATCCAGGGAGCGGACCGCCGCCGAGGATGCCCGGGCCGTGTCCAGGGCTTCTTCGGTGCTCATGGGGAAGGGCTCCTCCCCCCGGACGGCCCGGGCGAAGGCACCGGCCATGGAGGCCAGGGCCAGGTCCCGGTCGAACCCTCCGCCGAAGACCACCCAGTCGGGGGCGTCCTTCACGTGGTGGCGGGACTCCTTCCATCCCAGGAGGAGGGATCCTTCGGTGCACTCCACCTGGCAATACCAGGGATGGACCGGCGCCAGGGACCAGGAGAGGAAGGCCGTGGTCAGCTTGCCTGCCCTGTGACGGAAATGGACCCAGGCCGAGTCCTCGACGGGCACGTCCTGGACCTTGGGAAGGGGGAAGGCCCAGGCCCCTTCCGCCGGACCCAGCATCAGGCGGGCCAGGTCCGCCACGTGGGGGGCGTTGTCGGCCACCACCCCTCCCCCGGAGAGTTCGGGCCTGGCCCGCCAGGTTCCTTCCACGGGGAAGAACCCGGAGAAGTAGACCAGGCAGGTGAGGGGCTCGCCCAGGGCGCCCGAGGCCAGGATCTCGCCGGCCCTCTTCACGTCGGGACAGAAGCGGTACTTCGAGGCCAGGAAGAGGGGCGTTCCCTCCCTGGCGGCGGCCTCCAGCATGGCCCGGGAGTCCTCCAGGGTGGGGGCCAAGGGCTTCTCGCAGAGGACGGGGATCCCCGCCCGGAGGAGCCGGCGGGCCAGTTCGGCGTGGGTGTGGGGGGGAGTGGCCAGGACGGCCCCGGCGGGTTCCACCTTCTCCAGGATCCTCTCCAGGTCGGGCTCGACGAGTCCCTTCTCCAGGCTCAGGGCGGCTGGGCCCGCCCCGGGATCGGGGTCGCAGGCGGCCAGGATCTCGGCGCCTTCCGCTTCGGGGAGGCGCCGGGAGAGAGCCTGGATCCAGGCCCGGCCCCAGCGGCCGGCGCCGACGAGCAGGAGGGGAAATCGAGTCTCCAAGGAATCCATGGGCTACTCCGGCTGGGATCGGAGGGTCTGCACGGCCTCCCGGATGAGGGCGGCCATCTCCTCCACGTCCCGGGAGGTATAGCGTTCGTTCCAGGGAAGGACCAGGGCCCGCTCCAGGCCCTGGAAGGTGCCGGGAAAGTCCGCCGGATCCTCCGGGGGGAAGGTCTCCCCGGGCCGGGAGCCCTCCCAGGGCCACCGGCTCCTCCCCAGGGTGCGCCTTTCCCGGAAGACCCGGAGCTGGAAGGCCGGCTTTCCCACGTAGTGGGGCGCGGCTGGAAGGCCGTTCCTCCCGAGGATCTCCGCCAGGGCGGCGGCTCCCCCCGGAAGGGTCTCCCCGTCGACCTGGAGAGTATACCTCCAGTAGGAATGCTCGCCTTCCCCGGGCCGGGGGGGAGGTTCCACTCCCGGGATGCCCGCCAGGAGCTCGTCCATGAGGCGGGCCGTCTCCCGGCGGCTTCGGACCACTCCGGGGAGCTTGGGAAGTTGGCCCAGGAGGACGGCCCCTTGGAGTTCGGTCATCCGGAAGTTCATGGCCAGGAACTCGTGGTCCGGATTCGGCTCACCGTAAGGCCAGCCCTTGTTGACGAAGAGACGGGCCCGGCGGGCCAGTTCGGGGTCCGCCGTGAGCAGGATGCCTCCTTCGCCGCAGGTGATGTGCTTGCCTTGCTGGAAGCTGTAGGCGGCGAAGGTCCCGAAGGTGCCGGCCAGGCGGCCCTTCCATTCGGCCAGCGGGGCCTGGGCGCAGTCTTCCACCACGGGGATGTTCCCTACCGCCTCGAGGATCTCGTCCATGGCGCAGGGGTGGCCGAACAGGTGGGTCACCACGACGGCCTTCGTCCTGGAGGTGATCTTCGCCCGTATGGTGTCGGCCGTCACCAGGAGGGTCCGGGGGTCCAGGTCGCAGAAGACGGGGATCGCACCTTGCCAGAGGATGGGGGCGATGGCCCCCATGTCCGTCACGGGGGATGTGATCACTTCGTCGCCGGGCTCCAGGTCCAGGGCGGCCAGGGCCGTGTGGACGGCGGCGCTCCCCGAGGAGAGGGCCACGGCGTGGGGAAGCCCCTGGAGGCGGGCGAACTCCTCCTCGAAGCGGGGGACCATGGTGCCTCCCGTGGAGTTGAGTTTCCCCGAGCGGAGGACTTCCTCCAGGAGGGAGAGTTCTTCTTCTCCCAAAGTCCGGCCGCCGGCATTCCGGTCGGAGGGCAGGTTCAGAGGTCGGCGCATGGGGTCCTTTTTTCTCGTTGGGGGCCGAGTTTGCCAAGGAGGAGGGCGCCCAGGAGTTCCAGGTGGCCCGCCGCGACCTGGAGAATCCGCATCTTGGAGGCGCCGGCCTTCCGCGTGTGGAGAACGGCGGGAACCTCCAGGACCTTTCCTCCAAGGAGAAGAAGGCGAAGGAGACTCTCGGTAACACCGGGAAAACCGTCTCTTTCGGGGAGGGCCCGCAGGAGGAGGTCTTTCCGGTGGACCCGGAAGAGACCCGTGTAGGTGTAGAGGCGGCCCGGGCCCAGGAGCCGGTAGAGCCGGGAGACGGCCACGCTGGGGAGGAGGCGGCTCTTGGGCACGCCCAGGGCCCCACCGCGGGGGTGCCAGGGGGAGGCCAGGACGGCATGGGCCTCCTCCTCCACGAGGAGGCGGGCCATCTCTGGAAGGAGGGCCGGGTCGTAGGAAGCGTCGGCGTCGAACCAGGCGACCAGCTCCCCCGAGGCGGCGGAGGTTCCCGTCTTGAGGGCCGCACCCAGGCCCCGGGGAGCCTGGTGGGAGAGGAGCCGGGCGCCGGGGAAGTGGGCCTCCACGGCCTTCCGGGTCCCGTCGGTGCTTCCGTCGTCCACGAAGAGGAGCTCCAGGCCGGGGATCTCCCGCCAGGGAGCCAGGGCCCCGGCCAGGCCCGGAAGGGCCGCCTCTTCGTCCCTGCAGGGGA
>Ga0256914_1002506_pt1 | contig 15214 bp, 12 predicted proteins | sample HulkmetaG_FD_191571 | JGI IMG/M metagenome (GOLD analysis project Ga0256914, IMG submission 191571) | Hydrothermal chimney microbial communities from Main Endeavour vent field at the Juan de Fuca Ridge, Pacific Ocean - Hulk | ecosystem: Environmental > Aquatic > Marine > Hydrothermal vents ... | reverse complement strand
CTCGTCCCCGCCTTTTTTTGCGTGGCTGCTGGGTGAACCCGGCCGGTCCCGCTCAGGTGCCTTCCTCCCAGGAGGCGAGATAGGCGCGCTGCTCTTCGGTGAGTTCGTCGATTTCGATTTTCATCGAGGCCAGCTTCATCTTTGCCACTTCGTCGTCGATCGCTTGTGGCACCGGGTGGACGCGGTGCTCGAGCGTTTGCCCGTGTTCGGCGAGCCAGGCGACGGTCAGTGCCTGGTTGGCGAAGCTCATGTCCATGACGGCGGCGGGGTGGCCCTCGGCGGCGGCCAGGTTGACCAGGCGGCCCTCGGCCAGCAGGCGGATGCGGCGGCCGTCGGCCAGTTCGTATTCCTCGACCGAGGCGCGGGGCCGTGACCTGTCGACCGCCATCTCCTCCAGCACCGGGATGTTGATCTCCACGTTGAAATGACCGGCGTTGGCGAGCACGCAGCGGTCTTTCATCACCACCAGGTGGCGGCGGTCGACCACGTTTTTGTCGCCGGTGGCGGTAACGATGAAATCGGAAATGGGGGCGGCCTGCTCCAGCCGCATCACCCGGTGGCCGTCCATTGCGGCTTCCAGCGCGCGTGGCGGATCCACCTCGCAGACGATCACCTGGGCGCCGAGGCCCCGGGCGCGCGCGGCGATGCCGCGGCCGACCCAGCCATAGCCCACCACGGTGAAGGTCTTGCCGGCAATGAGGATATTGGTGGCGCGGATGATGCCGTCGAGCGCGCTCTGGCCGGTGCCGTAGCGATTGTCGAACAGGTGCTTGGTCATGGCGTCGTTGACCGCGACCACCGGGACCTTCAGCGCGCCTTCGCTGGCCATCGCCCGCAGCCGAAGGACACCGGTGGTGGTCTCCTCGGTGCTGCCGAGGATCTGCGGCAGCAGTTGGGCATGGCGTTTGTGCAGCTCGCTGACCAGATCGGCGCCGTCGTCCATCGTGATCCGGGGGCGGTGGGCCAGCGCCCTGGCGATGTGGTGATAGTAGGTCTCGTGATCCTCGCCATGAATGGCGAAGACGGGAATGTCGAAATCCCGTACCAGGGCCGCCGCCACGTCGTCCTGGGTGGAGAGCGGGTTGCTGGCGCAGAGGACGAGGTCGGCGCCACCCGCCTTGAGCGTGATGGCGAGATTGGCGGTCTCGGTGGTGATATGCAGGCAACCGGCGATGCGCAGCCCCTGCAACGGTCGGCGTGCATCGAAACGCTGCCGCAGCCGACGCACCACCGGCATCTCCGACAGCGCCCAGTCGATGCGCCTGGCGCCCTCGTCGGCCAGCGTGATATCGGCAATATGGTGATCGACCGCCATCGTCAACGGCGCTCAGCCGAGCACGGCATCGATTTTTTCGCCGAGCCGGTCGAACAGCGCGAGCAACTCGGTCAGCAGGTTGTCGGTCTCGCCGGCCAGCTCGCTGGCCTTGTGTTCGCGCAGCCTCGCCATTTTCTCCTCGATGGCGGCGCGATCACGGAGCAGGGCGTCATAGCGGGCTTCCGCCGCTTCCCTGCTGCCGTTGTAGTGGCCATCGTCGATTTTCCGGCGCGCATCGTCGATCGCCGCCTGCATCTCCGCCAGGCGGGTCTCCAGCAGTTCGATGGCGTCGTCGAAACTGAGTTCCTTCAACTGGTGAATGTTCATCGCGTTCCGGCCTCCGGTGGTCTTTCGTGCTTGTCATGGTAGAACCTGCGGCCGTGCGCGGAGATTTCAACCAAGCGGAAGGAGGGAATCATTCACTTCGGTCAGTTTTCGGGTGATGGCCCACTTCAGCGGTGGCAGCCGGTTGCTGATGCGCAGCACCGCCTGCCGCATGATCTTGGCCGGGACCGTTTCGGTGGTGAAGAGTTTGACGATGCCGTTGGTGCCATAGTAGAGCGGCAGGCTGGCCAGACGGTGCTGACGCTGGTAGCTGGCCAGCACGTCGTCGGCGCCGATATCGCGCCGTTGACGGGCGGCGGTGGCGATGGCGTCGGCCAGGCTGTGCTGGCCATAGAGTCCGAGATTGAAGCCGTGGGCGGTCACCGGGTGCATGCCGACGGCGGCGTCGCCGACCAGGGCGAAACGCTGGGCGACGAAGCGGCTGGCCAGTACGCCCACCAGCGGGTAGGCGTAACGCTGGCTGGCCGTCTCCAGCTCTCCCAGGCGGCCCCCCAGCCGCTGCTCCATGGCCTGCCGATAGGCGTCGTCGTCGAGGGCCAGCAGCGCCTCGGCTTGTTTGCCGGGGGCGGTGACCACCAGCGACGACAGCCGCTCGGCCACCGGCAGAATGGCCATCGTGCCGCCATACTGGAAAAACTCGAAAGCGGTCTGTTCGTTCGACTTCGTGTGGGCCACGCGGTTGACGATGGCGACCCGGCCGAAATCCCGCATCGACGCAGGAATCCCCATCTTGCGGCGGATCTCGGAAAAACGGCTGTCGGCAGCCACCGCCAGCGGGCCGCTGAGGCGGCTGCCGTCGGCGAGCCGTACCTCGGCGCGACGGGTGTCGGTGTGAATGGCATCGACGGCGGTCGAGGGAATGATCTCCACCTGCGCCATGGTGCTCGCCTGGTCGAAGGCGGCGCGGCGGATCAGATGGTTCGACACCAGGTAGCCGAGCGCTTCCAGCGCGTTGTGGCGATGGTCGAAGTCGAGCGAGTAGGGCGAGACGCCGTCCTGCACCTTCGCCTTCTTGATCAGGCCGATCTCTTTCTCGTCGATCCGCTGCCACAGTCCGAGCTGTTTCATCAGCTCGACGGCGCGGTGGGTCAGTGCGATCTCGCGGCCGTCGTAGGCGGGATCGGCGATGGCTTCGAGCGGCTGCTTCTCGATGACGACGGAGGGGATGTCGGCGCGGGCGAGCGAGCAGGCAAGGCTCAGCCCCGCGGGGCCGGCGCCGACGATGATGACTGGATCCGACATGGGCTGGTTCCGGCTGGCTGGGAAATTTCCCGATTGTCCCCCGATCGCTGCCGGGGGTGGTTGATGCAGGTCAAGGGTGCTCCGATCGCCATGCCGCGTCGTGGAGTTCTGCTGTGCCGGCCGCTCCGGTAGAATCGGGGTCACTTTTCGTCTGGCGACCATTTTTCTTGAGCGATCTTCTGACACAACACTGGTACCGCAACGGCCCGGTGGCGTTTTTTCTGTTGCCGTTGTCGTGGCTTTTCTGCGGGCTGGCGCGGTGGCGGCGCAAGCGGCTGCAACCGGCCACGCTGTCGCGCCGGGTGCCGATCATCGTCGTCGGCAACATCTCGGTTGGCGGCACCGGAAAGACGCCGATGGTGGTCTGGCTGGTGGAGTATCTGCGGGTGCACGGATATACACCTGGCGTGGTCAGCCGAGGCTACGGTGGCGAATCCCGTGAGCAGCCGTTGGCGGTGGAGGCGCGCAGCGATGCGCGGGTCGTCGGCGACGAGGCGTTGTTGATCGCCCGGCGCACCGGCTGCCCGGTCCGGGTCTGCCGTGACCGGGTTGCCGCCATCGAGGCGCTGCTGGCCGATGGCCGCGTCGATGTGGTCATCTCCGACGACGGCATGCAGCACTACCGGATGCCGCGTGACATCGAGATTGCGATGATCGACGGCGCGCGCCGTTTCGGCAATGAGCTGTGCCTGCCGGCCGGGCCGCTGCGGGAGCCGCTGTCCCGGCTCGACGAGGTGGATTTTCGCGTCGTCACCGGCAGCATGGCCGACGAAGACGAGTATGCGATGGAGTTTGCCGGCGAGGAGCTGATCAACCTGCGCTCGCCCGGTAAGCGGATGTACCTGTCGGCGCTGGAGGACGTGCGCGTCAACGCGGTGGCGGGCATCGGCAATCCGGCACGGTTCTTCTTCCGGCTGGAGAGCGCCGGCCTTCGCGTGGAGCGGCACCCGTTCCCCGACCATCACAGCTATACGAAGGAGGATTTCGCCTTCGACAACGACCGCATGATCGTGATGACCGAGAAAGATGCGGTAAAATGCGGTGTGTTTGCCGATGAGCGTTTCTGGTACATGCCGGTGGTGGCGCGCCCCGATCCGGCCTTTGCGCTCGACCTGTTGAATCGACTGAAGGAAGTGGAACGTGGACAAGAAACTGCTCGAAATTCTGGTGTGCCCGGTGACCAAGGGGCCGCTGATCTATGACAAGAAGAAGCAGGAGCTGATCTCTCGTTCCGCGCGGCTCGCCTATCCGATTCGCGACGGGATTCCGGTGATGCTCGAGGAGGAGGCGCGCCAGTTGAGCAGCGACGAGGTGGAGCAGTACCGCCAGTCGTAAGGGCCGGTCGCGCTCAGGGCCGGGCCGGCAGATAGCGGCGGATGAACTCGGCGCGCGGGATCTCGATCGCGCCCATGCGCAGCAGATGGGGGTTCGGCAACTGGCAGTCGATGGCCTCGATGCCGCGCAGCTTCAGCCATTCGGCCAGATAGACCATCGCGATCTTCGAGCCGTCACGGGCGCGGCTGAACATCGACTCCCCGGCGAAGATCTTCTCCAGCATGATGCCGTAGAGCCCGCCGATCAGTTCCCCCTCCAGGTTCCAGACCTCGGCCGAATGGGCGAAGCCGAGGCGGTGAAGCTCGATGTAGGCGTGCTGCATCTCCGCGGTGATCCAGGTGCCGTCCGAGCCCTTGCGCGGCGCGGCGCAGGCGCGCACCACCTCGGCGAAGGCGGTATCGAAACTGACGCGGTAGTCGTCGCGGCGCAGCCGTTTGTGCAGGCTGCGGGAGATGTGCAGGCCATCGACGGGAATGATGGCGCGGGGGTCGGGGGACCACCAGAGAATCGGCTGGCCTTCCTCGTACCAGGGAAAGATCCCCCGGCGGTAGGCCGCCATCAGCCGCTCCGGGCTCAGATCCCCGCCGGCCGCCAGCAGCCCCTCCGGCTCCGTCAGTGCGGCGGAGACCGGTGGGAACGTGGCGCTGGGGTCATGCGGGTCTATCCATGTGAGATTCTGCAGGCTCAATTCAGCTTTCCGGGACCTCCTGATCGAAGTATCTCTCGGCGTCGAGTGCCGCCATGCAGCCGGTGCCTGCCGAGGTGATGGCCTGCCGGTAGACGTGATCCATGACGTCGCCGGCGGCGAAGATGCCCGGCTTGCTGGTGGCGGTGGCATTGCCGTTGGTGCCGCTTTGCACCTTGATGTAGCCGTTCTCCATCTCCAGCTGCCCCTCGAAGATCTTGGTGTTGGGCGAGTGGCCGATGGCGATGAAGATGCCCATCAGTTCGATGTCGGTGGTCTCGCCGGTCTTGACGTGCTTGACCCGCATGCCGGTGACGCCGGCGGTGTCGCCCAGCACCTCCTCCAGCACATGATCCCAGAGGATGGTGATGTTGCCGTTCTCGGCCTTCTCCAGAATCCGGTCCTGGAGGATCTTCTCCGAGCGCAGCTTGTCGCGGCGGTGTACCAGAATCACCTCGGAGGCGATATTGGAGAGGTAGAGCGCCTCCTCCACCGCAGTGTTGCCGCCGCCGATCACCGCCACCTTCTGGTTGCGGTAGAAGAAGCCGTCACAGGTGGCGCAGGCGGAGACCCCCTTGCCTTTGTACTTCTCCTCCGACTCCAGGCCGAGATAGCGTGCCGATGCACCGGTGGCGATGATCAACGCATCGCAGCTGTAACTGCCGTTGTCGCCCACCAGCACATAGGGACGTTGATCGAGCTTCGCCGTGTGGATGTGGTCGAAGATCATCTGCGTGCCGAAGCGCTCGGCATGCTTGCGCATCCGCTCCATCAGCTCGGGGCCCTGGACGCCGTCCGGGTCGCCGGGCCAGTTGTCCACGTCGGTGGTGGTCATCAGCTGGCCACCCTGTTCCAGTCCGGTGATCATCACCGGATTGAGATTGGCCCGGGCCGCGTAGACGGCGGCGGTATAGCCGGCGGGGCCGGATCCGAGGATGAGCAGGCGATGGTGCTGGGTGTCGGACATAGTGGGCGATCTCCATAGAACTGAATGTTGTCAATGGGGCGCGATTCTACCGAACTGCCGGGGGGAAACGTAGCTGCCGCCGCCGGATGGTTGCCTGGGTCGTGACGGGCGGGGTGGCGGTGTCTGCCGGCGCGCACCTTCAGATTTCGGATGAATGTTGCTGTCCAGGTCTTTCAATTTACATCGAAAAACCCCAACTACGCTATACTGTGGCAAAGCGGAATCAAGCGACGGCTGACGATGGCATCGAGGAAACAGGCAAAAAAGAAAAAGGAACTTTCCCGCAGGCTGGGCGTGCGTTTCAGCAAGGGGATGCGCGAATCGGCGCTCCTCGTGCTGGGGGCGGTGGCGCTCTATCTGCTGATTTCGCTGCTGGGCTACGACCCGGCCGATCCCGGCTGGTCCCATACCGGCCGCTATGGCGAGGTGCGCAACTGGGGTGGCCCGGTGGGTGCCTGGCTCGCCGACGTGCTGTTCTATCTCTTTGGCCGGCTGGCCTATCTGGCACCGTTCATGGTGGCCTGGAGCGGTTGGCTGATCTATCGCGGCGAGCCGGCTGGCGGCGAGGTCGATCCGGCGCAGATGACGGTGCGCTGGCTCGGTTTCCTGCTGGTGCTGGCCACCGGCTGCGGACTGGCCGACCTCCACTTCAGCGCCGGACAGCTGCCGATGCAGGCCGGCGGGCTGCTCGGTGTGGCCGCCGGCGGCGCGTTCGCCTCGGTGGTCAGTGCCACCGGCGCGACGCTGCTGCTGCTGGCGCTGTTCCTGACCGGGGTGACGGCGTTCACCGGGCTTTCCTGGGGCACGATCACCGAGTGGGTCGGCGAGTGGACGCTGTTCGGTATCGGCTGGGCCAAGGAGCAGTTCGGCAACTGGCGCCAGCGCCAGGCGGTGAAAAGGGTGCGGGAGCAGCGCGAGGAGGTGGTGCGGCCGGCCCGCAGGAAACTGCGCCAGCGCAAGAAGCCGAAGATCGAGCCGGTGGTGAAGGTCGAACAGAGCGACCGGCCGCTGCGCGAGAAGCAGATTCCGCTGTTCCGGCCGACACCCAACGAGGGCGACCTGCCGACCATCGATCTGCTCGATCCGCCGAAGGCGCAGACCCAGGGCTACACCGAGGAGGAGCTGGAGGCGATGTCGCGGCTGGTCGAGCTGAAACTGGCCGACTTCAAGGTGGAGGTGACGGTGGAATCGACCCATCCGGGGCCGGTGGTCACCCGCTTCGAGCTGTCGCTGGCGCCGGGCACCAAGGTCAGCAAGATCACCGGGCTGGCCAAGGATCTGGCGCGCTCGCTGTCGGTCATCAGCGTGCGCGTGGTCGAGGTCATACCGGGGCGGACCACGATCGGGCTGGAGATTCCCAACGAGCACCGCGAGATGGTGAGCCTGAGTGAGATCCTCGCTTCGGAGAAGTTCGAGAAGGCGCGCTCGCCGCTGACGCTGGGGCTCGGCAAGGACATCTCCGGGGCACCGGTGGTGGCCGATGTGGCGACGATGCCGCATCTGCTGGTGGCCGGCACCACCGGCTCGGGCAAGTCAGTTGCCGTTAATGCAATGCTGCTTAGTGTGTTGTTCAAGGCGACGCCGAAAGAGGTGCGGATGATCCTCATCGACCCGAAGATGCTGGAGTTGTCGGTCTACAAGGACATTCCCCATCTGCTGACGCCGGTGGTGACCGACATGAAGGACGCGGCCACGGCGCTGCGTTGGTGCGTGGCCGAGATGGAGCGGCGCTACAAGCTGATGTCGGCCCTGTCGGTGCGCAACATGGCCGGCTACAACCGCAAGATCAACGAGGCCATCGAGCGCGGCGAGCCGATCAAGGACCCGCTGTGGAAGCCCAACGAGCTGATCGAGGACGACCAGCCGGACGATCTGGAGACGCTGCCGAACATCCTCATCGTCATCGATGAGTTCGCCGACCTGATGACCACGGTCGGCAAGAAGGTGGAGGAGCTGATCACGCGGCTCGCGCAGAAGGCGCGAGCGGCGGGGATTCACCTGATACTGGCGACCCAGCGGCCGTCGGTGGATGTGATCACCGGCCTCATCAAGGCCAACATCCCGAGCCGGATCGCCTTTCAGGTCTCGTCGAAGGTGGATTCACGGACGATTCTCGACCAGATGGGGGCGGAGGCACTGCTGGGGCATGGCGACATGCTCTATCTGCCCGGGGGTACCAGCATCCCGGTGCGGATCCATGGCGCCTTCGTCGATGATCACGAGGTGGTGCGGGTGACCGACTTCCTGCGCGAGAGCGGTCGGCCGGACTACTTGCCGGAGATCATCGAGGAGAGCGACGCCCTGGATGCGCCGATCCCCGGGCTGGAACCGGTCGGTGGCGGCGACAGCGAGGGCGATCCACTCTACGACCAGGCGGTGGCCATCGTCACCGAATCGCGCAAGGCGTCGATCTCCTACGTGCAGCGGCGGCTGAAGGTGGGCTACAACCGTGCCGCCCGAATGATTGAACAGATGGAAGCCGCCGGTGTCATATCTCCGGTATCGGGCAGCGGCTCGCGGGAGGTGATCGCGCCGCCGCCACCGGAGGTGTAGCCGCCGGCGTGGCCGAACGATCGACCGGGAGGATACCCGGACAATGTCAACTCAAACATGGAGACACAACCGATGATCAAACAAGTGGGGTTCTTCTCGACCGTTCTCGCGACGCTGCTCGCCAGTGCCGTCGCGCTGGCCGACACCGGCACCGAACGGCTCAACAAATTCATGAAGAAAGCCAAGACCGTGGAGGCCACCTTCACCCAGGAGGTGGTGTCGGAGCAGGGCCAGATCATCCAGACTGCGCTCGGCAAGTTCTACCTCAAGCGGCCCGGCAAGTTCCGCTGGGAGTATCAGTCACCCACGCCGCAGCTCATCGTCGGTGACGGCAAGAAGCTCTGGGTCTACGACAAGGATCTGGAGCAGGTCACCGTCAAGCCGATGAAGAAGGCGTTGGGCTCCTCGCCGGCGGCGATCCTGATGCGCAAGCACGATCTCAACGACGACTATCTGGTGCTCGAGCGCTCGCCGCGCGAAGGGATGCTCTGGGTCGACCTGCGACCGAAGAAGAAGCACGGCGACTTCAAGCGCATCCTCATCGGGCTCGACGACATCGGCGTGCAGGCGATGGATCTCTACGACCAGTTCGGCCAGATCACGATGATCCGGTTTCAGGAGTCGGACTACAACAAGCCGCTGAAGGATTCGCTGTTCCGCTTCAAGCCGCCGGCCGGCGCCGACGTGATCGGCCAGTGACGGCGGGCCACGGCGCCGGGGCACGCTCGCGTCAGGCGGTCTCGGCGGCACGCTCCGGGTAGAACGACACCCGGTTGCGGCCACGCTTCTTCGACAGATAGAGCGCCTGGTCACCCTGCTCGATGAAGGCGTCGAGGCTCTCCACCTCGGGCGTCAGCAGGCTGACGCCGAAGCTGGAGGTGATCCTCAGTCCCGGCACGCTCTCGATCGCGGGGCCGGCCTGTGCCTCGATGATGGCGCGCAGCCGCTCCGCAAAACGGGCCACCTGGGATGGCGACAGATCGGGGATCAGCATGCAGAACTCCTCGCCGCCATAACGCCCGACCAGATCCTGTGGACGGACGTTTTCCCGCAGCAGCCGCGTCACCGCGCGGATCGCCTCATCGCCCACCGGATGGCCGTGGTTGTCGTTGACCGACTTGAAATGGTCGATGTCGCACATGATGAACGCCAGCGGCCGGCCACTGCGCTTGTGGCTGGCGAACAGCTTTTCGCCGCGCTCGTAGAAGGCGCGCCGGTTGAGCAGGTGGGTGAGCTGGTCGTAGTTGGCCAGATGCTGCAGCGCCTCGTTCTGTGCCTCGATCTTGCGCTGCGATGCCCGCAGCTTGGCCAGCATCTGCTCCTGCCGGGTGATGTCCTGAAACGTCACCAGACAGCCGCGGATGCGCTGTTCACCATCGTGGATCGGTGAGGCGTTGACCATGAATTTCTTGTAGCGGCCATTGCCTTGCGGCAGCAGCATCGGTTCGCCGGTGATCTTCTTGCGCTGTTGCAGCACCCGTTTCCACGGCGGCAACCTGCCTTCGCGCCGGTAGCCGGCGCAGAGCCACTCCAGCGTCTCGCTCTTCTGGCCGATGCGGATCGATGCGGCCTCGGGGTGGATCGTCTTGATCGACTCGTTGACCAGCATGATGCGGCCGCGTGGATCGAAGATGATCACCCCCTCGGTCAGCGTGTCCAGTGCCGTGCTGACGCGGCCGGGGATGACCTTGCTCGGGTCCAGATGTTGCAACACGCGGCGCAGATAGAGGTAGAACGCGGCAAAGCCTCCGACGAGGAGGCCCAGTGGCATGGCGATCGACGGTTGTCTGAGCAGTTGCCACAACGAGCCGTCGTGGTGGGGGCGGAAGTTCACCTCCACCGTCACCCACGGCTGGTTCTCCTGATCGTAGAGCGGCACCTGGACGTGCGTCAGCGTCGATCGCCCGTCCGGGGGCGGCGTCCACAGCTTCCAGTGCATCCCGCTCTGCGCCAGCAGCTTGCCGTTCTGGTCGCGTATGCCGATCGAGAGAATCTCGTCGTCGTGGCTCTGGATGGTGCGCATGACGCGGGTCAGCGTCGGCGTGTCGCCGCTGCGCAGCAGTGTGCCCAGCTCCAGCGCCAGATTGCTGCTGACCTGGTCGCGTGTCCGCTTCAGCGACTGCTCCTCGCTGGGGACGATGCCGACCACCACGTCCAGAAACGCATACAGCACCAGCGTCAGGAGCACGAGCCCGAGCGTGATGCTGGTGCTGGGGCTGAGTCTCAGTGACGGCATGAGACTCCCCGCAGCGCGGTGATGTGTGAATCGATGGGCATGGTGTCGCGTAGTCGTTGTTGTCGTTGTTCTCGGCTACTGAATGAAGGGGTTGCTGGCGGGGTCGTACTCCTTGTCGTCGATGATCAGTTTGTAGGTGGGTTGCTGCGCGCGGCTGCCGTGGTCGCTGGCCACCGCGCGGTTCGTGGCCCCGGTGCTGCGGCCCGCCTGGGGTTCGAAGCCGTCGTCCTCCGCCGCCCCGGGATCGGGCGGCGCCAGGTGAGCGCTGCAACGGGCGCCCGGCGGGATGGCGTGATCGGGATTCGGCAGCGCCAGCGTGACGCGGAACGTGTTGCTGGCGGCGTCGATGAAGCGATCGACGATGGTGATGCGGGCATCGCGCGTCGTGGCGTCGCCCAGCTCCGGCCGGATGCGCATCCGCTGCCCTGGTTTCAGCCGGTTGTAGTAGCGGGCCGGGACGACGACATCCACTTTCAGCGGGTCGATGGCGACGATCTTCAGGATGGGGGCATCCTGTACCCGCTGGCCGGGTGCCATGTAGCGTTCCGCGACGACGCCGTCGAGCGGGCTGCGGATGGTGCGTTGCTGCAACTGGGCGCGGGCCAGCTTCAGCTCCTCGCGTGCCTGTGCGGCGTTGGCCCGGGCCTGTTCCAGCTTCTGTGCCGCCAGTGTGTGTTCGGTGATCGCCTTGTCGAGAAACTGGCGTGACACCAACTGTTTCTTGTAGAGCTTCACTGCCCGGGCCTTTTCCCGCTGGGCGTGGGCCAGCGCCGCCTTGGCTGCCTCGATTTCGGCGTCGTCGTCGGCTCGCAATGCCGCCAGCTCGACCGAACGGCGTTCCACCGACGAGCGGAGCCTGGCGACGATCTGGCCCTTGCGCACCGTGTCGCTGCGTTCGACCATGATCTGTCCGATGACGCCGGTGACCGGCGAGCCGATCTCCACCTCGCTCGATGCCTCGATCAGACAGGGAAATGTCTCCTCGGCGGCCTGGGCGGTGCCACAGCAGGCCATGACGATGGCAATGAGCTTCAGCCTGATTGTCCCTTTCATATCCATTGTCTTCGTTGTGGTTCACCGCCGTGGTGGGCGGCGATGGTTCTCCTTGCGGCCATTTCAGCCGATGTACCGTGCCCCGGCAACGGCGTAACGACAGGGGCGAGACCCCTTTCCTCTGATGCTGGCGTATTTGCGACGACAGGCGCCTGCTGCCGGACAGGCGTTGTCGTCGCCGGTGCGCTGCATCCGCCTCATTCGCTGCCGGCGACCCCCAGCAGCCGCCGGTTCTGCTCGTCCGCGCGGCGCAGGCTGGCGCGAATCCGGCGCTGCATCCGTTCATACCGGTATCTGGCGAGGGCCGGCAGGGCCCGCGCCATCCAGCCCGGCAACGGCGTCTTGCGGCCCGATGCCCAGCGCCGGCAGGCGCGGTGGAGCCAGCCGGGGAGCTGTTGCCGCAGCAGCGGTTCGTCGAGGCTGAGAATGGTCTCCACGCTGCCGGGGCTGCCCTGACGGGCGCAGCGCCCGTGCAGCTGCCGCTCCACCCGGCGGGCGCCGCTGAGCTGGCAGGAGACGACGTGCAGCCCGCCGCGCCGGCGTACCGCCTCGTCGATGGCGATGTCGGTGCCGCGACCGGCCATGTTGGTCGCCACCGTCACCGTGCCGGGGGCGCCGGCGCGGGCGACGATGGCCGCCTCCTCGGCATCCTGACGGGCATTGAGGACGACGTGGTCGATCCCGGCGTCGCCGAGCCGGGTGGCGAGCCGCTCCGAATCCTCGACCGTTTCGGTGGCCACCAGCACCGGCCGCCCCCGTTCGAGCTGGTGGCGGATCCGCTCGATGACCACTGCCCACTTGGTCTCTGCGTCGGCATAGAGTCGCGGTGGCGTGGTGACGCGGCGGCTCGGGCGGTGCAGTGGAATCGTCACCACCGCCAGCCCGTAGAGCGACAGCAGCTCGCCGCGGGCCTCGCGCAGCGTCGCGCTGGTGCCGCCGAGCTGGAGGTAGCGGGGAAAGAAGCGCTGAAAGGTGATCCGCGCCATCGGATGAAAGGCATCCGACAGCGGGCAACCCTCTTTCAGCTCGATGAACTGATGCAAGCCCTTGGACCACTGCCGCCCCTCGGCGATGCGACCGGTGGTCGGGTCGATGATGTGGACCTGGTCGTCACGCACCAGATAGTCGTGATCGCGATGGTAGCGATGCAGTGCCACCAGCGCCTGGGTGACGGTGCCGCGCTGGAAGCGTCCGATGCGCCACAGGCCGGGCAGATGCCGGCAGTGGTTGGCGATCGTGGTTCTGCCCAACGCGGTGAGTTCGATCTGTTTGCTGTCGTGGAGGATATGGAAGTGGAGGCCGGGGTCGAGCCGGCGGGCGATCTTCATGGCCTGCCGGTAGTGGGCCTCGGTCATCCCGCCACTGCCCGTCCGCGACAGGATCAGCGGCGTCGTGGCCTCGTCCAGCAGCACGCTGTCGGCTTCGTCGATGAGCGCCAGGCAGAGCCCGCGCAGCACCGGCTCGCCGCCACCGGCGCCGTGCCGTTCGAGCCGCTTCAGCCGATGGTGGAGGTCGTGGTGATCGTCGCGGTGGCGCATGCGGTCGCGCAGGTAGTCGAACACCAGCTCCTTGCCGGTGCAGTAGACGATGTCGCAGCCGTATTCGTCGCGGCGCCGCTCGGGGTCGAGTTCGGTGATCACGGCGCCCACCCGCAGGCCGAGGCAGGCGGCGACCGGGCGTAGCCGCCCGGCGTCGCGGTCGACCAGAAAATCGTTGGCGGTGACGACGTGGACGGGGATGCCGGCCATTGCCGCGCTCAGCGCCGCCATATAGGTGGAGAGCGTCTTGCCCTCGCCAGTGTGCATCTCCGCCAGGCGGTGATCCAGCATCACCAGCGTAGCGCAGACCTGGCTGCGGTAGGCGAGCAGGCCGGTCTCGCGGTGCAGCAGTTCCCGGGCGATGGCGACGGCATCGATCAGCGCCTCGTGACGCAGCCCGTGGCGGCGCAGCAGCAACCCGGTCTGTTCCGCCCGCCGTCGCAACGCCGGCGTTGGCAGCCCGCGGTAATGCGGTGCCTGGCGCAGCACCCGGTCGGCGCGTCGCAGATAGTGGCGTTGCCCCTTGCCGCCGGCGGCGTCGAGCAGCTTCAACCCGGCGGCCCGCAGCCAGCCGCGCCAGCCGGTCCGCGGATCCTTGCGTTGCGGATAGACGCCATGCACCAGACCGGGTGCGGGAATGGCCGAGGCGTTCATCCGTTGTTGCCGAGATGGTGGATGAACAACTGCTTCCAGCGGAGCATCCACTGCGTCAGCAGCGGTTCCCGGCCGTGATCGAAGCGCAGCCAGGCGCGCTCGCCGATCCGGCCGAGAGGGTGGTCGGGCAACTGCACGTCGACGATGAAGACCGGCTCCAGCGTGGTCAGATGGTCGGGATCGTCCGGATCGGTCAGCACCGGGCCACCGGCGCTGTAGGCCAGGGCCGCGCTGGGAAGTCTGTGGGTGGCCGATGGTGTCTCGGTGAGCAGCCGGGCGGGCAGGGCGGCGGCGCCCGATTCGCTCAGACGGACCGAGATCTCACGGGTGCGGGCCTTGACCAGCGTCGCGTCGGCCTGCGGAATCACCGCGCGCAGCCGCGCGGCGTCGTCGGGCAGCACGTAGCCGAGCAGCGCGCCCTTGCCGATGAAGGTACCGAGCCGGTCCTCGGGGCGGGTCAGCACGGCGGTGCCGCTGGCCGGCGCGGTCACCGTCAGCGCCGCCAGCTCGGTGACGACGTCGTCGCGTTCGGCCTGTTTGCTGCGGATCGCCTCCTCGATCTGCAACAGTTTGGCCGAGTCGCTGTCGATGACGGCGTTGTAGCGGGCATCCAGCGCCTTGAGCTCGGCATCGAGCTGGCGCTGCCGCGCCAGCAGCAGTGGGTTGTCGAGCCGGAACAGCGGTTGGCCCTTTTCGACCCGGTCACCGTCGCTCACCAGCACTTCGGTCAGCGTGCCGTTGGCGCCGGTGCGAACCCGTGCCTCGTCGTCGATCCAGACCACGCCCTGCACCACGGTGGCATAGGGTACCGGCAGCGCGACGATCGCCAGCAGCAGCGAGACCGCCGTGGCGATGGCGATTCCCCAGGCGCGGCCGCGATGACGCTCGATCTCGCCAGAGTGGAGCAGGTAGTCGCCGATCTCCCAGGCGGGCTTGAGCACCAGCGCGTAGAGGAACATCAGCCCCACGGCGGCGGCCAGCCAGAGCGAGAGTTGGCTGAACCAGCCCGTCAGCACCACCATGATGCCGAGACGGTAGCACCAGGAGAGCACGCCGTAGGCGGCCAGCCAGCGGCCCTCTCCCGGGGACAGGTCGATCGGTGTGTGGATCTTCGCCCCCAGCAGGCGCCGCCGTGCCAGCTGCGCCCAGAAGACCTTGCTGCGCTGGGCCAGGTTGGGGATCTCCAGCCAGTCCGCCAGCATGTGGTAGCCGTCGAACTTGACCAGGGGATTGGCATTGAACAGCACCGTGGAGATGCCGCCGATGGCGGTGATGACGAAGGCCAGATCCC
>Ga0256914_1002505_pt1 | contig 15219 bp, 12 predicted proteins | sample HulkmetaG_FD_191571 | JGI IMG/M metagenome (GOLD analysis project Ga0256914, IMG submission 191571) | Hydrothermal chimney microbial communities from Main Endeavour vent field at the Juan de Fuca Ridge, Pacific Ocean - Hulk | ecosystem: Environmental > Aquatic > Marine > Hydrothermal vents ... | reverse complement strand
CGCAGCACAGGGTTAAGACTTCAAGGATTGCGTGTGGAATTCCAATGGGAATGGATCTGAAATATGCAGACAAGATGACCCTGCAAAGGGCTCTTGAGGCAAGGACCAGTACGTAACGTAATTGTTCACAGGTTTTTTGCAGGTGGTTTGCAGTATAAAGGCTGCCAAGAGGGCAGGCCACTGTCGTATGGCTCAAGACAGGCTATACTGTACGTCATAGATATTTGGATCAAGCGCCAACTGTCTTGCCTTTTTGTTTTCAGTATTTATCACAACAGGACCGAGCATGTTTGCAGTAACAGACGGATTGCTGCCGTCTCTCCTGATGGTTACAAGTACAAGGGTCTGAACATTTGCAGCATCATGAATGTCCAGTTCCTGCTGTACATTGTCCGGTATTTCAAAAGAATAGTCGCGGTTCACTGTAAAAGGATTGATTGTTACAAAGGCCAGATCAGGATTGTCCACACTCTGGAGCCAAAGAAATGGAGAGTCTTCCCTGTGTGGCAGAAGGACATACCTCTTTTCATCAGGAAAACCAAGCAGGCCCTGAGAAAATGATATTATGGATGCCTCATCCACCTCCAGTGTACCAAATCTGCTTGTTTCAATCTTCATAATCCTCTTTTCTCCGGCTAAGGAATATATCCACGTTTTCAGGCATGTCCGCAGCCTGCAGGTTTTCCTTTCTGATGCGTTGAAATACCTCTTCCCTGTGTATCGGCATGCCAGCCGGTGCCTTTATCCCTATGCGTGCCTGGCGACCTTTGATTTCGAGTACAGATATCTCTATATCATCCCCGATTCTGATGCTCTCTCCTGTCTTTCTGGTTAATATAAGCATAAGCCCTCCCTGGCCTAAGCATTACTGTTTATTCAAGAAGCCGCCCCCTGTCATACGAAATCAGCCAGGCTCATGTTCATAACCTTTGATGCTGCAGACAAGGCGGCCTGGTAACCTGCATCAAGGGTTTTGAGGTCAGAAATCGCCCTGATGATGTCTGTATCTTCCACATCGGAAAGTCGTTCTTCAAGCGTTAATGAGAGTGAATTGGTAATATCCTCCTTGTTGTCCAGGGTGTTGCCCATTGCGCCAAGCAGAGCAGTCTGTTCACTGACATGGGTGATACTGATATCAAGCTTTGAAATGGACGTCTCTATGCTGTGTTGGCTATTGGCGTTGAGTGCATCCTGAAGCATGTCAAGGGCATCAAAAAGACCACTCTGTACAAGGGCACTTCTGCCGTCAAGGTTGATCTTCTGGGTCTGTCCCTTGCCGATGTCAATAGCAAGGTCCTCTTCGTTTCCATGATATGTGACCCTGCCATCTTTATCCATCATAAATGGTTCTTCACCATTGTCATATCCCTCTGTTCTGGTACCTGCAAGGATATAACGCCCTCCGATACTGGTATTTGATAGGGACACCACCTCATCGAGAATTACGTTGACCTCTGCTGCTATTGCCTTTCTGTCGCTTGCATTAAGGGTATCGTTGGCTCCCTCAACGGCCAGTTCCTTTGCCCTGGTAAGCCGGTCCTGAATCTGCCGCATGGTTGTCTCTGTTGCCTGAACCCATCCCTGTCCAAATACGATATTTCTATCATACTGTTTTGTATCTGCTATCTGGCTCCTGTAGCCAAGGGCATGTGTCAGTTCCACAGGTGCGTCTGAAGGCCTTCGGTAAATTTTTCCTGATGATATACTGGAGTTGGTCTTGGCCTCGTTCTCTACAAGCCTGGACAGGTCGGTGTTGATCTGATCATACAGGGAGTTCATGGTAACGCGCATGGCACTACCTCCTTGGTTAAGTAAATGATTTTATCTACTTTGCCTGTAGCAGGGAGGCAAACATCTCGTCTGCGGCCTGGATGAGCTTGGCTGCAGCCGTATATGCGTGCTGAAACTTGATAAGATCCGACATCTCCTCATCGAGAGACACGCCTGAGACAGAGTCACGTCTTGTCTCCAGTTCGTCAACACTGGCCCTGCTGAAGTCATAGTCCAGTTGAAATCCCCGCGAGTGGATACCAACCGTACCAACGAGTCCATGATAGAACTCGTTGAGAGTGGCACCGTCCAGTTCCTGGACCGTATGGCTGTTCAGGTCTCTTAGCTCTATGGCATTGAGATTGTTGGCAGGATTTAGGGTGCCGCCATTCGGAGTTGATAGCCCTAAGTAGTCTAAGAGTCCAGAGTCGTCTGTGCGAATGTAGAACCGTTCACCATCACCCTCTGCAGTGACCTTCAGCCTGCCATCCACGATCTGTGCTGATATGTTGTCAAAGGAATCAATGGCGGTTGCTATGTCAGAAAGGCTGTCGCCCGCATTGACGTTTATGGTCATACTTGGCGCTGGGGAATTGAGTATGTTGCCATCTTTATCCAATATGTCTATGGAAAAGGAATTTCCAGTGGTAATGCCAGTATCATAACTGCTCAGGACGTCAAAGGTCCTCTCCACCTTGAAGTTGGCATCAAGGGTGGATGCAGGACCACTTGGCATGTCGAGGAATTCAAGAAATCCTGTATCCACACCCCCTGCGCTGTCGTCAATGGCCACGGTATAGTCATTTTGCTCAGCTTCAATATGCACCAGGTTATCCTCTACATAGGCATGGATCCCGTCTATGCTATCCATCTGATCCAGCACGTCTTCCAGTGAGTCATTGTTACGATCAATGGTTATGTCTTTGGATGTTACAGAGTTCCCACTGTTGTCAAACAGTTCAATGCGGACAGTGCCGTTTCCGATACTGGCGTCAAGGGGTCTGTTTTCATCCATTACAGAAACATCACTAATGGCACTGTCTGTCCCATAGGCCTCTACCTGGGCAGCAGCTATGAGGCGAGGGTCTTCCACAAGTTTGTTGTTGATACCTATTGTTGAAGCATCCTCCCCTGTGAAGAATGAGTTGATGCCAAGGGCAGTGAGGACCCCTGATGTATCCTTGCCAAATGCAAATCCTGCAGCAGTTGCCGGAGGGCCATCCACACCTATTACCAGCTTGTTGTTTACGATACGGGCGTTAAGATCAGGGATGTTGGTGTTGATGTCATCCCTGATATCTTCCAGGGTGGTAACCCCCTTTGTGATATCAATGGTGTACGGGTCGTTGATTACGGTGCCGGCGTCTGCATCCATTACATTGCCGTTACTGTCGTAAAGGTAGATTTCAAATGAGCCGGTCTGTACCACATCAGAGAAGGCAAGACCGGATGAACGGTTGCTTACAGCCTCAGTGGTGTCTATTACACGGTTTTCAGCAGTAGTTTCCTGAAGGGGTATGAGTCCAACGCCCTGGCTGTGTACTCCGTTTACCGCCTTTATGAGTTCACTGGCCCACTTGTTTAACTGCTCAGTGTAGTTAAGAGGGTATGAACCATCGAATTTGCCAAGATCAAGGCCAGTGATTCCCCCTGATATGTCCTCTATCTGAAATGAGATGGGAACATCTCCTGGATCCAGATCTTTTATCTGTATTCGTCCGTCTTCAGTGATACTGGCCTCTGTATTTGGGAAGGCTGCCTCGATTGCACTGAGAAAGTCACCCACTGTGGCATTGGACTCGCTCGGTGGGGCAGTATAGTTAAAGGTTACAGGCCCTATAGGGTTACCGCTCTGATCCGAACCTGAGAAGGTGATTGAGAAGTCACCGGTTACGGTTACCCCATCTATTGCGTCCCACCGTGTTGAAGAACGGATAGCAGTGCCACCTGTTGAGTTGGGAACAGATCCGGTGAGAAGCGTGGTATCTCTCGGTGTTACCCGGTTCTTGAGATCCATCCAGCCACCAAGCTCCCCTCCCTGGATATCCTTGGTGGTCAGTTGGTATTCCTGACCTGCATTGCCAGTCCAGTAAATGTTACCGCTCCTCATTTCAAGCTGCCATGAATCAGAGCCTTCCACTAAGGGTTTGCCCTGGCCTATAAGTACCGTATATGAACCTCGATCCGTCTCAAAGTAGTGAATGTCTGCCAACTCTGACATCTGCTTTACAAGCTGATCCCTCTGGTCTCTCAAGTCATTTGCAGTGTGATGCCCTGATTCTGACGATACTATCTGTACGTTAATTTCTGCTATCTGATCAGCCAACTTGTTGATGGCCTTGACCGAGGTGTCTATGTTAAGGTCTACGTCGTTTGAGAGTTTTACGAGCTGGTCGTACTTGCCACCGATCTCCTTTACCAGCAGGTCGGCACGTTGCAGCAGGGTTGTCCTCTCCGGCATGGCCTCTGCAGAATTTGCCACATCGTCCCATGCGGTCCAGAACTCGTTTACCATCTGGTTAAGTCCGTTTTCCTCAACCTCGTTGAGTACGCCCTCAACCAATTTCATTCCAGACTGTCTTGTGTCAAGCCCTGACATGTCAGAGGTCTTTTCAAACAGGGTTTTGGTTATGAACTGGTCATAATCCCGGACTATTTCTGTGGCCACTACGCCGTTTCCAAGCGATCCGGCAGACATGGGGGTAGGAATACGGGCCCTGGTGATGGTATCCTGTCTTGAGAATCCCCTGGTGTTAACATTGGATATGTTGTGGCCTATTGTCTGAAGGGATGTCTGGTGTGTTACAAGGCCATTTTTGGCCACGTTTAAAAGTCCTGTCAAACCCATGATTATAACCCCTGTTTATCTCATTCCGTTTTGCCATAGGCCTTCATGGCCTGTTTTATCCTGTCCTTGGAAAATCCGGAGTAAAATTCTTTACTGCTATGGCCGATATCACCATGCGTATTTTGATCAGGATGGGTGGATGATGAGATAAAATTTCTGGGAGAGGCGGCGTTTTTGTTGAAACTGTAGATTATGCCATGCTTTCTTTTCCTGCCCGCGAGTATTTCTATAAGTTCAGAGGTAAGTTGTTGCTGTTCACTGATCCAGACCCACAATCTCCTGTTGATAACAAAAGCCCTGTTTTTTTCATTGGTGAGCCGGGATTTCCATGTAATTAGCCGCTCTTTTTCACAAGGCAGGGCTGTTTGCAGCAGGATCTGCCACCTGTTTTGGGGATCAGCGTTTGTTGATACAATTTTTTGTATCTCGTCGTCAATCCGCCTCTCTATGGCCTCAAGCTGTGAGGCAAGTTTTTCCTTTTGCCTGCCTATCTTCCATATCAGTTTTATCTCTCTGCCTTTCAGTACCTGCCACTCCTTGTGGAGAAGCCTGTTCATCAGGTCCCATCCCTCGATAAGTGCGTCTGCAAGTTGCCAAAATTTTACTGACAGGCCCGTGGGGTGTGATTCTGCATTGGACCTGGCAGATACCGTATCTTTCATCACTCTTTTCCCCTGTCTGTAAAGGTGGGTGCTTCACTGTATATCCCTGTGCTCTTTACTGTCTGGCCGCCATATGCCCGTTTCATCTCCTGGTAAAGTCTTTCCCCAAGACCGGTTCCCTTGCCTGCACTGGCAGCCGTCTCGGATATCTTTTCATCAAGCATGTCTGTGTATATCTCCTCGGGAAGACCACCATCGAGCAGACCGGATTTTGGTATGGTTTTACGCATGGTCTGCATGAGTTTATGGAGAAACAGGGCTTCAAAATCAGCGCAAGCCTTTCTGAGTTTCGCATCGTCTGGGCTGTTTTTTATATCGGATGCTATGTTGGTTGCCTTTGTCTCACCCCGTGCCGCTGGAGAGAGGATGAGTTTTTCAGGTACCGGAGAGATACAGTTCATTAAAAAATCCCCTTTTTTTATATCTCGTGGCTGGTTGTACTGTGGCATAATTCAGTGGATCATATGACTTCGAGGTCAGCCTGGAGTGCGCCGGCACTCTTTATGGACTGAATGATCGATATGAGGTCCCGGGGAGTCACCCCTACGGCATTAAGAGCGCTTACCAGTTCGCCTATGCTGCTGCCTGATTTCAGCACCACCAGCTCTCCCCCCTGTTCCTTTGCCGAGACTTCAGCAGGTGTGGTGACAACCGTCTGTCCCTGACTAAGCGGGCCAGGCTGTGATACCTGAGGGGTCTCCCTGATATTTATACTCAGATTTCCATGTGCTATGGCCACAGTTGATATACGCACGTCCTTGCCCATGACCACGGTTCCGGTTCGTTCATCCATGACAACCTTTGCCTGCTGTTCCGTGCCAAGGTCAATATTTTCAATGGCTGCCATGAGACCAACGGCATTTCCCTCATACTCCACTGGCAGGTTGACCCTTATGGTTTCAGCGTCGATTGCCTTTGCGAAGTCACCGCCAAGGGTATCGTTTATTGCGTCCACCGCGTTTTCTACTGTGGTGAAATCGGGTTTGAACAGACTTATGTTCAGGTGGTCCTGGTGGTTGAAATCCATGGGGACTTCCCGTTCCACAGTGGCCCCGTTGGGTATGCGTCCTGCCGTTGGGTGATTCTTGGTGGTGGAACTGCCGCCACCAGAGGCAGAGTAACCGCCAAGAAGCAGCGGCCCCTGGGCAAGCGCATAGATTTTGCCGTCAGGCCCTTTTAACGGGGTGAGGACGAGAGTACCGCCCTGCAGACTCTTTGCATCTCCTATGGATGCCACGTTCACATCAATCTTCTGTCCGTTTTTTGCAAAGGGTGGCAGTTCGGCGGTTACCATGACGGCAGCGGCATTTTTTACCTGTACAGAGTTAGGGTCAAAGTTTACCCCCATCCTTTCGAGCATGTTGGCAATGGACTGGATGGTAAATTTTGCCTGGGTGCCATCACCTGTCCTCTTGAGGCCAACTACAATCCCGTAGCCATAGAGCTTGTTTGACCTCATGCCCTGGATGCCGGCAATGTCCTTTAAACGGGCAGAATGCGCGCTGGTCACGGTAATAAAGCACAACATTGTGTAAATACAGCAAAAGACAAGAGAGATGTTTCTACTGTGCTTTGAGGGTATCATGGATGACGTTACTGTTTTTCGTGTTGAACCAGTGTCTGTAACAGAGGAAATGTTTCGTGTCATGACGTATGAAAGATTCCTGTTTTGCAAAATGCCGTGAATGAAGTCAATCAATACGGCATGTGATGAATTGTTTCAGGTCAGTTTCACACATGAGAACAGCAAAACACAGACCATTGTTTTCAGATCGCTTGACCGATGTTGGCAATTACGGCATTTTGCGATTTTGTTTCCGTGATTTCAAATAGATACAGATGGGGTAGGCTTCTGAAGACATAAGGTTCAGGGTAGGGATATCCCTGATACGGTATTAATGGTACAGGTGGGTGGGCAGATTTTGCCTGCGGTCACGACTGTTGGAACGGTCAGGGCAATGAGAAAGGGTGGCATCTTGCATTATGTATTTCAGGTGTTCCGCAGTATGGCAGGATGGAGGAAAAGAGGTTTTTTTATCGCCAATTACCATTTCAGCGGTTATATTCCCTGAATAACCGTTTATATCCGCGTCAACCTCAATATTACAACAACCGATTATATCCCGCATGAATATCTTCAGTTCATGATCCTTTTTAACTGTGATAACACGTCAGGTCCAATTTTCATCCCATGGAGTTGTTCTCCTTTTTTAACAGATATTGTTCCCTATGAAAGGATGGGTGCCGTTCATGAAACGCATCATGCTGTTATGTTCCCTGATGATAATGCTCGTCTTTCCTGCAAGTCATGTTCAAGCTGTAGATTCAGGAGATTATGTGCCTGAAATTTCTCTTGATATAAACATCAATCCCGGTTCCTCTGAAATTAAGGGCCTTGCCCGTGTCTGGATACCTGAACTCAGGCGTCTTGAGTTTTCCCTTGCAGGGATAGAGGTCTCCAGCCTTACCCTCAACAGGCATGACATAAGGGGTTCCATCTCCAAAGATGGAATGTTGCAAGTGGGACCGCTCAACAGCTCAAGGAAGCTGGTGATAGGGTTTTCCTGCAAGATTCCTTCAGTGACAGACAAACATGGCCAGGGAAACTTTATCAGTCCTGAAGGTGTGGTGCTTCTGGATCAGTGGTATCCGAGATTTATGGGCCTTGCCCGTTATGACCTGCAGGTAAGACTTCCTTCGGGCCTAAAGGCAGTTTCTGAGGCAGAGGAGATTGTGACGGAACGGCATGATGATCATGTGATTTACACATTTCGTTTTCCTCATCCCCGGGATGCGGTTACCCTTGTTGCCGGTCCATATGTGAAAAAGGTGGTAAAGTACGAGGGGATACAGCTTGAGGCCTATTTTTTTCCACAGGATCAAGGGCTTGCATCAGGGTATCTCGACAAGCTCAAATACTATGTAGACCTGTACAGGGACATATTGCCCCCTTATCCGTTCAGGCGTTTCGCAGTTGTGGAAAACGTGCTTCCCACCGGTTTTGGCATGGCTACCTATACCCTGCTTGGCCGTGCAGTAGTGCACCTGCCGTTTATAGTTGATACCTCCCTTGGACATGAGTTTGTACACTCATGGTTTGGAAATTCAGTATATGTGGATGAAAGTCAGGGAAACTGGTGTGAGGGGCTTACCACATATCTGTCCGATGCGCTGTACAGGCAGATGGCAGGAAGTGGCGCAGAGTATCGCCATGAAATACTGGTGCAGTACCAGGCATGGGTACACAGTGGCAATGCCATTTCTGTGGGTGAGTTTGTCCAGGGTACAGACAGGGCAGTCCGGGCTGTTGGCTATGGCAAGGCTGCCATGATATTTCATATGCTTGCAAATGAGGTGGGTAAGACGCGGTTCAGGGCCGCCATAGGGCGTTTGGCCAGGGATTACCGGTTCAGGGCCGTATCTTGGCAAACCATTAAGGATATTTTTGAACAGGAGTCCCACAGGGACCTGAGCTGGTTTTTCGATCAGTGGCTTACGAGAAAGGATGTGCCTGACCTGGATTTCTCCAAGGTAACGGTGGAAGATGGCAAGGCAGGAGAGAAGAGGCTCAGTTTCACCATTACCCAAAAGACCGGAACACCATACAGAATCAAGCTTCCCCTCCTGGTGGTCATGCCTGGTCAGGAAATCAAACACGAAATAAATATAGACAAGAGGGTTACACATGTGAGTTTTGAGGTGCCCAAGAGGCCCTACACCATTGTGGCAGACGAGGATTTCAACCTGATGCGCAGGCTGTTTCCTGATGAATATCCCCCTGTACTGGCAAGGGTGTTTGGTGCAGAAAAGAAATTTTTCTCAGTGAGGGATGAGGACCGTGAGAAGTATGGCCCCATCATAAAATTTTTTGAACAGCGGGGATTTGCAGAGAGAAAATCTGGCGGTCACAGTCACGAAGATTTCCGACAGGGGGCTTTTGTGGTACTTGGTCAGCCCGCAGGCGGCATGAAGATGCTTGCAGGCGAGACGACTCAGCCCAAAGAGGGCGTAAAAATAGTAGTAAAACCAAATCCTTTGGGCAGGGACAGTGTTGTATGTACCATTGAGGCCTCTTCCTCAGAGGAACTGGTGCCGATACTTCCCAAACTGCCGCATTACGGCAAGTACAGCATGTTGTCGTTCTCCGGAGGCAGAATCAGGGAGAAGGCCATATTTCCTGCTACAGACGGCATGAGACTTGAGATAAGCCGGGGGATTACTGCCATTGCTGCAAAGAGCATATTTCCTGTTAAGAAGATAGTGCGTTACATCTCAGGCGACCGGGTTATATACGTTAGTGAACAGCATGATCAGGCAGGTCACCACATGGCCCAGCTCAAGGTCATCAAGCTGCTCCATGAGCGGGGCATCAAGCTTGCCGTAGGAATGGAGATGTTTCAGAGGCCTTTCCAGAAGGTCCTTGATGCGTATTTTGCAGGAAAGATCGATGAACGTCGTTTTTTGAAAGATTCGGAATATTTCAAGAGGTGGGGTTTTGATTATCATCTCTATAGGCCAATTGTGGAGTACTGCCGGAAGAACCATATCCCGTTAGTTGCCCTCAATCTGAGAAAGGAGATATCCTCAAAGATTGCGAGAGAGGGGATCAAGGGCCTTTCGGCTCAGGAGAGGGCAGACCTGCCTGCGGAGATAGATACATCCAACAGGCACTACAGAGAACACCTGCGGGATATTTTCAGTCAGCATTCCTCTACGGATGTGGACAACTTTGACTATTTCTTTCAGGCCCAGTTGAGCTGGGATGAGACAATGGCACAGACGGTGAGCACCTATCTGTCAGAGCATAGGGACAGGACAATGGTGGTCCTGGCCGGTTTCGGCCACATTGCCTATGGGTTTGGGATCCCCTCAAGGGTGGAAAGGCGAATGCCCGGCATCCAGTATTCGATCCTGATAAATGACCCTGGTGATGACATGGTACCAGAGGCAGGGGATTTTTTCCTGTTTCCACCCCACGTTGAGGTGGAAAAGGCACCGAAGCTCGGCATAGTGCTCACAGACGATCACAACAGGATCGAGATCAAACAGGTAATATCCGGAAGCCCTGCAGACAAGGGTGGTGTAAAGGCAGGTGATGTGCTGGTGTCTTTTGACGGCCATCCGGTACACGATATCAATGACCTGAAGATAGAGCTTTTTTTCAAGAAAAAGGGAGAGCGGGCAAAACTCGTTGTGAAACGGGACGGCAAGTCTGTAGAGCTTGAAACAGGACCACTCAACTCGACGTCCTTTATGTTTGGTGCTGCACATGGTCCAGGTATGAGACACGGTATGCATCCAGGATCCATGACAAAGGAGAACATACATCCAAAGCCATGAAATCCGTCAAAGTAGCCATAACAGCCAATACACTGGTGTGTATTCTCAAATTTATGGTGGCATTTGCAGGTGGCAGTGCTGCCATGCTGGCAGAGGCCGTTCATTCCCTTGCAGATACGGCCAATCAGGCCCTGCTGTGGGTTGGTATCAGACGGAGCGAGATAGGACCCTCAAGAGAGTTTCCGTTTGGCAGGGGGCAGGAACGTTTCGTTTGGGGGCTTATATCAGCATGCGGAATTTTTTTCGTTGGAGCTGGTGTAACCATATACCATGGGATAATAGGTCTGCTTCATCCCGAGATGCCAAACATCGACCTTTGGACCCTGGCTGTTCTGATGTTTGCCCTGGTGGCAGAGGGTATATCGTTTCTGGTGGCCCTGAAGGAGAAACGGCAGGGTGATACTGCCAATCTTGCCGTGCTCATGGAGGATGGGGCTGCTGTGTTCGGTGTGTTCCTTGCCGGAGCAGCCATCGCGCTTACAAAGTATACCGGCCAGCCCTTCTGGGACGCCGTAGGCTCCATAATTGTCGGTTTCATGCTGGCTGTCATTGCCATTATCCTTATCAGGGAGAATCTTCTTTATCTTATTGAAAAGGCATCGCCTGAGGAGCTGCAGGAGGAGGTTAGAAGAGAGATTGAACACCTGCCCCTGGTGGAGCATATCAAGGATATTCGCATGATTGTACTTACACCTGATTCACACCACATCAGAGCAGAGGTGGAACTCAATGGCTATCTGCTGGTACGGGAGATGGAAGACAGCCTCCGCGAAGATTTCAGGGAGATCGAAAATTTTGGAGATTTCTTGCAGTTTTGCGCGTCCTTTGCAAACAGGGTGACAAGGACAGTCGGTGCGAAGATTGACGAGATGGAGGAGCAGCTCAAGAAGAAGATGCCATACCTTAAACATGTGGACATAAAACCTTCGTAGATATACGGGATTGATTTTGCCTGTTTCCACCCCTTCGCGCCTTGCCCCTGAACAAAATTTCTCATCTCCATGGAGACAATGGTTACGTAAGGAGTTGTTATGCAGAATGTCAAGACAATGAATGCAGATGATCCCTTTCTGTTTGACAGCGAAAGTCTTGAAAAGATTGCTTCAGACAACATCATAAGAAATGGACTCGCCATATTCAGGGAGAACAGGGTGGTTGATGTGGGGCATGATCCGGTCACCCGTGTGCTTTGGGGAAAGGTGGAGGGTGATGACCCTGATTACCTTCTTACCCCCAGGGCAGAGGTTGATGAGGCGGGGAAGTTGGTGTTTGCATGCGGTTGTGGAGAGTGTCTTTTCCACAGGGCATGTGAGCATGTGGTGGCACTGCTCTATGAATATGCTGACACGCATGATGAAACAGACAGTTTTCTCACTGCCAATGAGACTGCGCTAAGGGACAGGATAAAGCGTGGCCGTTCAGAGGTCAGGGTCAGGTCCCTTTCCGGCAGCCCGTGCTATGGGGAGTGGGAGGCATGGTCTCTTGCTTCCACAACCCATTATCCAATGAGGTACAGGGTCACAATTCGTACACTCAACAGGCGTGCCAACCTGTGTACCTGCCCGGATTTTGCCAACAATCAGCTCGGTACCTGCAAGCATATCGAGGCGGTACTCCATACTATCAGCAAACATCCTGATTTCGAGAGGTTTCGCGCTGAGCCCCCTGACTTTGCATACGTATATCTCTCCTGGGAAGGTAAGGAGGGGCCATCCATACGGATCGGGCGAAGGGCTGCAGTTGGTGACGATTTGCAGCATGTCATAGATGAATATTTTGATGAGCAGGGCGTGTTCAGGGGACGTGTGCCCGATGATTTTTTCCGTTTTGCGCAAATCGTTGAAGAACGGATAGACGTAGATACGGGAGATGACGTCCTGAGATATACGCAGCATCTTGCAGAAACCGCCTCGCGCAAGGTGCGTGTTGCAGAGATAAGGGAGCGTCTCAGACTGAACCACGACCGTGTTCCCGGAATCAGGGCCAGGCTCTATCCCTATCAGGTTGAAGGGGTTGCGTTTCTCGCAGGTACGGGGCGTGCGCTCCTTGCCGATGACATGGGGCTTGGAAAGACACTTCAGGCAATATCGGCAGCGGTCTGGCTCAGGGAAAATGAGGGGGTGAGGAGGATACTCATTATCTGCCCCGCATCTCTCAAGCATCAGTGGGCACGGGAGATAAGAAAGTTTACCGGGCTCACCTGCCAGGTGATACAGGGAAATCCTGCGATGCGTGAGGTCCAGTACAGACGGGAGGCCGCCTTTACGGTGGTAAACTATGAGCTGGTGCTGCGGGATCTAAGCGTTATAAATGAAAAATTCTGTGCTGATCTCATAATCATGGATGAGGCGCAGCGTATCAAGAACTGGCGCACAAAGATAGCAAATGCCGTGAAGCTTATTCACTGCCGATATGCCTTCGTGCTTTCCGGCACCCCCCTTGAGAACAGGCTTGAAGACCTGTACAGCCTTATGCAGGTTGTTGATGCCCGCATTCTGGGGCCCCTCTGGAGATATATGGTGGACTTCCACGTGACTGACGAGAGGGGAAAGGTCCTTGGATATCGAAATCTCACAATGCTCAGGAAGCGTATTGCCCCTGTGATGCTCAGAAGGGACAGGCGGCTTGTGGAGGACCAGCTCCCTGACAGGATTGTTCAGCAGCTTTCCGTGCCAATGACGCAGAAACAGTGGGAACTGCACGATGCTGCCCTGATGGCCGCAGGCAACCTGGCGCAGACAATGAAAAACCGTCCGCTCACCCCCTCTGAACACAATCGGCTCATGGCTGCTCTGCAGCAGGCGCGTATGGCATGTAATGCGGCCGGACTTGTAGACAAGAAGACCAAGGGTTCCCCGAAGATAGATGAGCTTGCAGAGATTATTGAGGAACTCTGCCTTGGATCAGGCTTGAAGGTTGTGGTGTTTTCACAATGGGAACTCATGACCCGCATGGTGGAGGAGCGCCTGATGTCCATGAGGGTAGGGTTTGTGCGACTTCACGGCGGCGTGCCCACGGCAATGCGTGGCGAACTCATGGACCGCTTTCGTGAGGACGATTCTGTCCAGGTCTTCATCTCAACTGATGCCGGTGGAGTGGGGCTCAATCTTCAGAGTGCATCAGTGGTGGTGAATCTGGACATGCCCTGGAATCCAGCGATTCTCGAGCAGAGAAACGGCAGGGTGCATCGTCTCGGACAGAAGAGAAAGGTGCAGATAATCAACATGGTAGCCGCTGATTCATATGAAGAACATGTCTTCAAGCTCCTTACAGGCAAGCAGCACCTGTTTGACAATGTCATCAGCGAGTATGCTACAGAAGATGTGGTTGGTATCTCAAAGAAGCTGCTTGAGACACTGGTGGATGATCTTGAAAATATCGAAGCGGCAGCAGAGAGACGTGATGATTCAGGAGAAGAGGGTCAGAAAGAAATTCCGCCAGGGCCTGAAGCAGGTGATGAGATGCCTGAACAGGAGGCGGCTACAGCCGGAAAGAGGCGGAAAAGTGAAGAGGAGGATGAGGAGGTCGAGCAGGCGATTACCGAGTGCATCGAGGATCTTCAGGAGGAGTTTGGTGCGGAAATCGAGAGGATATTGGGTGCTGGAGGTGGCCTGCTGGTAGTGCTGGACAGTGTAGATGAACATGCCGATCAGGTAGCCGCCCGACTCTCGGAAAAGGTCCCTGTGGCAGTAATTGACGCCCGTACACTCAAAGGTCTTCAGAGGCTCGGACAGGGTTCGCCTGCCTCTGATGCCAAGGTGCTTTTTGAGTCTGATTCGGAAGGGGACAGGGAAGATAGGGTTAGTTCACGGCTTGCGCGTCTTGCGGAGGAAAAATTCAAGGCCGCAGAACTGCTGATAAACCAGGAATATTTTGAAGGCGCTGTTGATCTGCTTATCGCATCGCTTCTTGCCGCGGCATCTGCAAGGGCCGGCCTTGAGAGGCCTGTGACAGTTGAGGAGGCAAGTGTGTGGTTGTGGGAAAAGGCCGTTCCTGCGGAGATTCTGGATCAGGGTGAGGCAGGTCTTGTGATGAGGGCCCTGACACTTGGACAGGCCCCATCCCTGCCTGAAAAGCTGGTGGTAGGACTGATGGAAGACGTCATGGGGTTTGTTTTTGAATGAATCTTAGAAAACAGATCGAACGTATTGGCGATCAGGGCCTTTTGGTCCGGCATCTTCAGCAGGCCAGGGTCATTGATCTCCTTTCTGGGGAAGACTTCCTCTTTGCCGTTATGTGACCAATAGAAAAGGCGTTGCGGCACGGTGGCCGTAACGCCTTGAAATTACTGGCCCGCCCAGCGCGACTCGAACACGCAACCTGTGGATTAGAAGTCCACTGCTCTATCCAGTTGAGCTATGGGCGGTATAAAAAGTCAATGTCTCATATAGCGGAAAATGTATAACCAGAGAGCGGCATGTTGTAAAGAGGAAACTTTTCGGGTCTGCCCTCATTTGTGTGCTGATCTCCTGGCCGACTCCTGTTCAATAAATCTGTAAAAATCCATCACCTGGTCTTGGAGCCGGTCCAAGGATCCGTCATTCTTTATAATGAAATCGGCAAGTTGTTCCTTTGTGTCTCTATGCATCTGAAGGGTCA
>Ga0256914_1002504_pt1 | contig 15226 bp, 12 predicted proteins | sample HulkmetaG_FD_191571 | JGI IMG/M metagenome (GOLD analysis project Ga0256914, IMG submission 191571) | Hydrothermal chimney microbial communities from Main Endeavour vent field at the Juan de Fuca Ridge, Pacific Ocean - Hulk | ecosystem: Environmental > Aquatic > Marine > Hydrothermal vents ... | reverse complement strand
GCGCGGTTACAAGAGACGGCTCGCATTGTCAATGAATTGATGGGAAGAGAGATCAGGGCGGCAGGAGGCAACCCTTGTGGCACGCCCATGGTGGCCAATGTCATCACGAATGCCTCCAGCAATTGGTGGTCAAATTGGACCAACGGAACCCTCATCGGATTCGATGAATCACAAGCAGTTTCCTTTAAGCCTTTTGGAAACAATCAAGCCGACCGGGTGCAAGGAACCGATGCCCTTCTCATCCTCAGCGCAACGCTTCAGCGGGGAGTGGCTATTTCCGTTCACAATCACACTTCTGCGGAATTTCAGCTTGACACCGCCGACCACGATCTCGATGACGGCGATATAGCCATGGTTTGCGATCCCTATACAGCGGCCATATTCCAGGTAACCAAGGTACATTCGGGAACAACCCCCAAGGTAGAACATAAAACCGGCAATAGCGCATCCATGCCAGGAAACTGCAGCATAGGCCTTGGATACCCAACTGCGTGTACAACCAGCGGCGCACTCAAAGACTTCACCGGGGGGACACTTGTCCGGCTTCATGCCAGTTTTTGGTATGTTGGAAAGAATGGAAATGGTGGGACTTCCCTCTACAGACTGGTTCTACGCAGCAACTCAAGCTCCATCCCACCTTCCGCTACAGTAATCACCGAGGAGATCGTTGAAAACATCTCCGACATGCAAATCCAATACCTGGCCAAGAATGGAAATAGCCTGGCCAGCAACTATGTCGATGCCAGCAGCGTGTCAGACTGGAGCCTTATTGTAGCGGTACGGCCCACCCTCAGTTTGCAAACAAAAGATAACGTGGGAACAACCGGTTCCCGTATAACACGAACACTCTCGTTCACCACCAGCATCCGCAATCGGGAGGAGGTTCAGTGAAACCACAAAGGAACCCCGGCTTGAATTATCAGCGCGGTGCAGTGCTGGTAGTGGGGCTGCTGCTGCTCATTGTGATGACCGTGCTGGGTATCTCCTCGCTCAAGACAGTAACTCTGGAAGAGCGCATGAGTGCCAATGTCTACGACAGAAGCCTGGCGTTTCAGGCAGCCGAAGCAGCTCTTAGAGCCGGCGAAAAGAAGGCCTTGTTGCAGTCCCAGAAAATCCCTCCCAATGGAGATTTTCCAAACTATGGAAAGGGGCCTTCCTGTCAATGCTCCGATGGCTTGTGTACCCAAGAATGCGAAAACGCCTGGGACGACAAGAATTTCAAGAATTGGGCAGAGGTTTCTTCCCTCTCCGGCATCTCTGGAACTCCCAAGTATGTCGTAGAGTTTATAGGGGATGGTTTCCCCTGTGACCCCATGGATCCAATCAACAACCGGAACTGTTCCATTTACCGCATTACAGCCTCAAGCCATCCAGGCCCTGACCGGGCCCAAGTAATACTTCAGTCTCTTTATCTTGCCCCCTAGTGGTTTTAAGCAGATGATCACCCATCAAGAACAAACTCCACCTTCAGAGTGATGCACAACTCAAATCACATCATACACCACTCGTTCATTAGTGCATTGTCATGTTCATTGCATTTTATCGCGAGGCAATGATAATGAAACCCAACATCTTCATCGGCTTGTTGCTTTCCCTTTCCATTACCATACCGGCATTCTCTGCCTCCATCCCGGACGTACCCCATTTCGTTACGGCCAATGCATTCCCAAACGTCATGTTCGACATGTCCATCGAAACGCCCATGGGAGGCGCGGCCTACGCGGACCAAAAAGACAACCCTCCGGGCTGCCTTGGCCGATCAAAGGTCGGCGGCAAAGAGGTCGGGGCCTGCTATTACCCTTCCTACAAGTATTTGGGAATTTTCGACCCAAACAAGTGCTATGTATATCAGTCCGACCATTTCGCGCCCGCCTCCCTGAGCTCTTACAAGACCAATGGTAAATATGAATGCCCAAACAACAATCACCCATGGAGCGGAAATTTCCTCAACTGGGCCACCATGACTGCCATTGACATGTTCATTTGGACGATGACAGGCGGCAACCGTTATAAGGACGATACATCATCCACCATATTGGAACGCGCGCGAGCCACCCACAAGCCACACTGGTTTCCTGTCAAGTACATAGAAGACGCGTCCAAGGTCACTCCGTTCAGTGGCCCCCTTTACATCAATAACCATGACCGGAAAGGATATATGTTTTCCGCCGGCAACAGTTACTCCGCCAAGGAGCATGGCTATTTCCATGTCCGTGTTTCTGTCTGCGTCCCGAACCTTCTCGAAGACAACTGCACTGCCTATAAGGACAGCAGCGGCAAGGTGATATACAAACCGGAAGGGTTGATCCAGAAAAACATGGACCGCATGCGGTTCGGCGTATTCGCATACACCAACGACAATAGCAAAAAACGCGATGGCGGCGTATTGAGAGTCCCCATGCATTATGTGGGATCCAAGAAAATAGACTCCGACGGAAATATCGCGAACAATCCCAACGCAGAAGTAAACCCAGACAACGGGATCCTAGTGGCCAAGCCTATTCCCACCTCAAAACCAAGAAGCGGGGTAATAAACTATATAAACAGATTTCATTATGATGGATACAAAAACTATGACCCCGCCGGGGAGATGTTCTATGAAGTGATCAGATATTTCAAACACCTCGGCCGCACTCCCGAATACGCGGATGGCGCACCATCTGGAAGTTTTGATATTTTCACGGTATGGAACGATCCAATCGAGTTTCCCTGTCAGAAAAACTTCGTGGTTGCCATCAACGACGCCAACCCCTGGCTGGACAAGAAACTTCCTGGCACTTTTTTCACTTGCGACAAAGCAGGAAAACCCGGGCTACCTTCAAAATTCGCCTACAATGATTGCGGCCCACCCAGCAACCCCGACCCTGCCATCAACGTGACGGAACTCACCCATGAAGTAGGCCAACTGGAAGGCCTGTACACCTATTGGGCCCAAAACGATTCGACCGGGGAAGATGGGGTAGGATGGGTTTACAATGTTACAAGCAACATGGGCAAATGCTGGGGCAAGCCCGTCTCCAACCTGGGACAGGTCATGGGGACCTGTCCATATCCCAAGAAAGAAAACTCCTACTACATTGCGGGCTTGGCCTATTATGCGAACACCACCGACCTCAGGAAGGATATCGATGGTTTTCAAAACCTGAACACTTTTATGATAGATACCCAGGAATATACGAAGAACCCTCTCCACGGCCCCAGAAACATGCTGTACCTGGCCGGAAAGTACGGCGGATTCTATGATTTGAACAACAACAAAATTCCTGATCTCCAGGAGGAATGGGATGCCGATAAAGACGGTTATCCGGACAATTACGTGTTTGCATCTCAGCCCGAAAAACTTGCTGCAGGACTCAATCGTGCATTCAAAACCGTATTGGATAAAATCGGTTCCATATCCAATGTATCGATCAATTCCACCCAAATAGCCAGCAACACCAGGGTATTCCAGGCAAAATTCAATAGCGGAAATTGGACAGGAGAGCTTCTTTCGTACCCCATCACAAGTACCGGCATATCATCCACCCCGGCCTGGAATGCTGCTCAAAAAATCCCTTCGGCCAATTCCAGAAAGATATTTACACGAAATTCCGCCGGCAATATCGTTACGTTCAAATGGTCAAACCTGGACGCCAACGATCGAAACAGCATCGGTTCCAGTGCCATCTTGAACTATATCCGGGGAGACAGGAGCCAGGAAGGAACGCTTCGACCTCGTGGAAACACCGTTCTAGGAGACATCATCCATTCCGCACCCGCTTACGTCCGTGACACAGGCACTGTTTACGTGGGCGCCAATGATGGCATGCTGCATGCCATAGACGCCAACCCGACCTCAACCTCCGGAGGAACCGAACTGGCCGCCTATATACCCAGGTCCCTCTTTTCAAAATTAAAACAGCTCACATTCAAGAATTACTCCCATAAGTACTATGTGGACGGACAAATCACGGTCACCAGGAAATCCGAACATCCCCAGAACAAGAATATACTCGTGGCCACTCTGGGGAGGGGGGGAAAAGGTCTATTTTCAGTAGATGTTACAAAGAGAGATTCGTTTAGTGGCGGATGGGACTATTTCGGCCCAGACAATGATTTGGGATACATCCTGGGGGCTCCCATCATTGCCAAGCTGAACAACGGGAAACTCGGTGTAGTCACCGGAAACGGATACAACAGCAGCAACGGAAAAGCCGTTCTCTATATCTTTGACCTCGGCGACGGTTCCATTATCGCCAAACTGGACACCAAGGCAGCAGGCGATAATGGCTTATCGCAGCCTGCACTTTATGACAAAGACGGAGACGGGGACATAGACTTCGTTTATGCGGGAGACCTGAAAGGGAACGTTTGGAAATTCGATATCACCTCAAACGACCCCTCATCCTGGAAAGTAGCCTTCGGCTCCACTTCCAATCCGGAGCCCATGTTTGTCTCCAAGGACTCAAGTGGAAATAGACAGCCCATTACGAGTCCTATTTCCCTCGCATTGAACTACCAGATTTCTGATCCCAATTTCAACAAGCTATTTCTTTTTTGGGGCACTGGCAGCTATATTTTTTCAACAGACCCGATGGACACTCATACACAATCCTGGTACGGGATAATTGATGAGGGACAAAAAGTAAGCCGCACAGATCTCTTGGAACGCGGAATTGCATCTACAGGAACGGTTTCTGGAAACAATGTCAGGTCTTTTTACAAAGCCGCCCACCATGACATGACGGGGAAGAAGGGGTGGTACATCGACTTGCCTTCTGGTGAGCGCATAATCACAAAGTCAAAATACTATAATCTCATTGAACCCACATTATTTGTTTCCAGCATAATTCCAAAAGCTGATCCATGCCTGTCGGGAGGCACCGGATACCTGAATGCGATAAGCCCTTTTACCGGAGGTAGCCTCAGCAGCGTCATCTTTGATTTGAACAATGACAGCAAATTCGATAAAAGCGACATGCTTGGAAACAAGGTGGTGGGATCCGTCAATCCCGACATCGGAATGCCCAGTGAACCTGTCCTGGTTGGAAACCGTATCGTGGTCGGCGGCTCGTCCGGAAAGATCGCCAGCATCAGGGTTAACCTTGGCGTTTCCCCCTTGGGAAGGATAATGTGGAGGGAAATCACCCGCGAATGATCAGCTTGTGGACGACGCATGAATGGAGAAGAAGAAATGAGGGGATTTACATTAATCGAGCTGATGGTAGTGGTGGTAATCATCGCCATCCTGACCATGATCGCCTACCCCAACTACACGGAGCAGGTGCGCAAGAGCCGCAGGGGGACGGCCCAAGGATGCCTCATGGAACTGGCGCAGTTCATGGAGCGTTACTATACGACCAACATGACCTACAAGAATGCCGCCCTGCCCAACACCGACTGCCGCAGCGAGTTGACCAATTTCTACACATTCAGCTTCAGCGGCACTCCCAATGCAACCAAGTTCACCATCCAGGCAACCCCCAAGGGTGCCCAGGCGGGAGACCGGTGCGGCACCATGACCATCAACCAACTTGGCACCAAGACAGCGAACAAAAACGACTGCTGGTAGGCGTCCCTGCCCCATCACTCGACCCTGATCCGGGCCACATCGGGACGTTGCGGACAAGCCCTTCTGGAATCAGGGACAGGTGAGCGGCTTGCCCTGCGCATCTTCGTGCACACCGTCGCCGTCCCGGTCCCCCGAGATTCTGGCACGCCCCGCCTTGTTGACGATCACCGCCCGCGCATAGTGAACGTCGCCGTCTTCGGGGCACAGTCGGAAGGTGCCGTTTCCCGCCAGGGTGAAGCCCGCCGGGCTAAACCTCATGCGGTTCGGTGATCCGAAGGCCGCAAGGCGGAGCCGGTAGCCGTTTCCCGGGCGGCCCACGGCCAGCACGGTTTCCGCCTCGTCCCTACTGCCATTGCGGTTGGCATCCACGAAGAGCAGCCATCCCTGGCTCCAGGTGCCCCCACAGGCGACGCCGTCGGCGCTCCGGCACAGGGTCACCACCCGGTTGTGTTTGATGGCCTCGACCCGGGCACGCGCCAGCAATGACAGCAGCTGGTGGCTTTCCGCCATGGCGGCGGCCGACTTCATCTGATGACGAAACGGTGGAATGGAGAGCGAGACCAGTATCGCCGCCACCGCCACGCCCGCCACGAGTTCCACCAGGGTGATTCCTTTCTCCCTTTTCATCCCGGTCACTCCGTTCGTCCCTGAGCCCTGGAATGGTGGCATAATCTAGCCCGCCTCCCGTGTTGCGGAAATGGGAGGGCAGCCCAAACACCTGTAGGAAATTTCCGAACCGTTCGTCCCCCGAATGCCAGACATCCTCATCATCGGCGGCGGCATCGCCGGCCTGCTCACCGCCCGCGAGCTGTCTCGAACCGGCGCTTCCGTGCAGCTGCTGGAGCGGGGGGAGCCTGCATGGGAATCCTCCTGGGCGGGCGGCGGCATCCTTTCGCCGCTCTACCCCTGGCGCTATTCCGACGCCGTCACCGCCCTGTCCCGCTGGAGCCAGCTGGCCTACCCCGGGATCTGCGACGAGCTGCACGATGCCACCGGCATCGATCCCCAGCACATTCCCAACGGCCTGTTGATCCACGCGCCCGGCGAGGAGGCATCTGCCCTCGACTGGGCCCGGCGCCACGGGTACGAGGCGCGAATCTCTTTCCGCGAGGAGATCCGCGAACTGGAGCCCAACCGGGTCGAGCCTCCGGAAACCATGGTCTGGCTGCCCAGGGTCGCCCAGGTGCGCAATCCGCGGCTGGTAAAGGCGCTGGTGAAGGAGCTGGAAGGACGTGGCGTGCAGATCCGGGCCCGCAGCCCGGTGGAGGCCCTCGTCCCGGAGGGGACGGGCGTGCGGGTGATCACCGGCGGCCAGTCGATTTCGGCAGACGCCGTGGTGGTCTGTGCCGGCGCCTGGAGCCGGAAGCTGCTGGAACCCCTGGGAACAGCACCCGCGATTCGGCCCGTGCGCGGCCAGATGCTGCTCTTCCGCACCCGGCCCGGCCTGGTCCGGCACATGGTGCTGGAGGAGGACCGCTACATCATTCCCAGGAAGGACGGCCGGGTTCTCTTCGGCAGCACCCTCGAAGAGGCCGGTTTCGAGAAAACCACCACCGAGGCGGCGCGGCAGGAGCTTCACGAGATCGCGGTGGCGCGCTTTCCGGTGCTGGCGGACTACCCGGTGGAACGTCACTGGGCCGGCCTGCGCCCTGGCTCCCCTGGCGGCATACCCTGGATCGACCGCCACCCGGAACATGAGAATCTCTTCATCAACGCCGGCCATTACCGCAACGGAGTGGTACTGGGCCCGGCCTCGGCGCGGCTGGTGGCAGACCTGATGCTGGGCAGGGAACCGGTGCTGGATCCCGGGCCTTTCGGGTTCGCGGCGGAAAGACCGGCAACCCCGTAGGAGGCCCGCCCCGGGCCGAATTCGCGGCGAGGACGCCGCTCCTACCGGGAGACGGGTTGGCCTATAATCGGGAAAGCAACCACCGGGAGACGGAAACCATGGGCACACCCCGCCTGGAAGACCTGCCCCACTACACCTGGGACGACTACCAACTGTGGGAAGGACGTTGGGAGCTGATCCACGGCGTCCCGTACGCCATGACGCCGGCTCCAAACATCAGGCACCAGCAGGTGAGCCAGAGCATCGCCGCCCTTCTTCAAAAAGCGTTGGACGAATGCGATGCCTGCCGGGCATTGCTGCCGGTGGACTGGAAGATCGATGAAGACACGGTGGTGCAGCCCGACAACCTGGTGATCTGCCACCGGGAGGAGAAGTCCTACCTCACCCGCGCACCGGCGCTCATCTTCGAGGTGTTGTCGAGGTCCACGGCAGAAAAGGACAGGGGGGTCAAATTCAACCTCTATGAAAAGGAGGGAGTGCGCCACTACGTCCTGGTCGACCCCGATGAAGAGGTGGCCAAAATCTATCGTCTGCACGAAGGACGTTTCATCAAGCAGCTCGACGCCACCACCGAACACTGGGAGTTCGACCTGGGCCCCTGCGTCCTCCCCTTTGACTTTTCCCGCATCTGGGCTTGAACGGGAACCGGCATTTTCTCCTTTTCCTCGCTTGGCTGCTGCTCCTGCCGGCCGGGAGAGCGCTGGCCGACGAACCTCCCGAGGTCCGCATCGGGGTGCTCAGCCACCGCGGTGACGAGGCCACCCTGAAGAACTGGTCGCCCACCGCCGACTACCTGAGCCGTGAAATCCCGGAGTATCGCTTCGTGATTGTGCCGCTGGATTTCCGCGAGATCGAACCGGCCGTGAAAAACGAAGAGGTGGAGTTCCTGCTGGTCAACCCCGGCATATACGTCAACCTGGAAGTGCGCTACCGCATCATCCGCATCGCCACCCTCAACAACCTGCTCAACGGCCGGCCGCTCAACATCTTCGGCGGTGTCATCTTCACCCGCGCCGATAACCCGCAGATCCGCACCCTGAAGGACGTGCGGGACAAGCGTTTCATGGCAGTGGACCAGACCTCGCTGGGCGGTTTCCAGATGGCCTGGCAGACGCTCGAGGCCAATGGCATCGACATTCACGACGACACCCGCAGCCTCGTCTTCGGCGGTACCCACGACGCCGTGGTACGGGCGGTACTGGAGGGAAAGGCCGACGTGGGCACTGTGCGCACCGGCATCCTCGAGGCCATGACCCTGGACGACGCCTCACCGCTCGACCAGGTGCGGATCCTCGGCGACCGCCGGAATGAGGAGCACCCCTTCCACCACAGCACGAAACTCTATCCCGAGTGGCCCTTCAGCAAGCTGCCCCACACCTCCAACCGGTTGGCCCGGCGCGTGGCCATCGCCCTGCTGCGCATGTCCTCCCTGGAGCCCGCCGCCCAGTGGGGCGACTACGCCGGCTGGACCATCCCCCTCGAGTACCAGCCCGTGCACGATCTGCTCAAGGAGCTGCACCTGCCGCCCTACGACCGGCCGGCGCGCTTCACCCTGGTGGATGCCGCGCGCAAGTACTGGTACTGGCTGCTGACGGTACTGGCCTTTCTCCTCGCCATGGCCATCATGTCTGCCTGGGTGATCAAGCTCAATCTCGCCCTGGAGCGCTCCCGGCGCCTGCTGGAGCGGCAGCACAACCTGATCCTCGACTCGGTGGCCGACGGCATCTACGGCGTGGACCTCGAGGGCAACGCCACCTTCTTCAACCGGGCGGCAGAGGTCATCACTGGCTGGAAAGCGGAAGACCTCATCGGCTTCAACCAGCACGAACGGTTGCACCACACCCGTCCCGACGGATCCCCCCACCCCCCGCAGGAGTGCCCCGTCTACCGGACCTTCCGCGACGGCAAGGCACGTTACATCCAGGAAGACCTCTTCTGGCGCAAGGACGGCTCGAGCTTCCCGGTGGAGTACAGCAGCACACCGCTGCGCGACGAGAAGGGCCGCATCGTGGGCAGCGTGGTGGTCTTCCGCGACATCAGCGCGCGCAAGCAGGCGGAGGAGAAGGCGCGCCAGTACCAGGCGGAGCTGGCCCACGTGGCGCGGCTGAGCACCATGGGCGAGATGGCCTCGGGGATGGCCCACGAGCTCAACCAGCCTCTCACCGCCATCGCCACCAACGCCGACGCCTGTATACGGCTGCTGGAGACCAATCCCGAAGCACGCGACCGCATCATCGACGCCCTGGAGACCATCGGCGCCCAGGCGCGGCGTGCCGGCGGCATCATCCAGCAGCTGCGCCAGTTCGTGCGCAAGGAGGAGCCGGAAGCGACCCTGGTGGATCTCAACCAGCTTATCGAAGAGGTGCTGGTGCTGGTGCAGCCCGAGCTGGAGCGCGTCGGCATCACCGTGGTGCGCGAATTCGAGCCCGGGCTGGTCCGCGTTCCCGCCCAGCGCATCCAGATCGACCAGGTACTGCTCAACCTCATCCTCAACGCCATCGAGGCGATGGGCGACGAAGCCGTCGCCGAGCGCCGGCTCACCCTGCGCACCGCCAACGCCGGCGACAACGCCGTGGTGGTGTCAGTGGAGGACACCGGCCCCGGCCTGCCGCCGGAGATCCGGGAGAAACTGTTCACCCCCTTCGTCACCAGCAAGCCCCAGGGCATGGGCCTGGGGCTCTCCATCAGCCAGGGGATCATCGAGGCCCACAAGGGCAACCTCTACCATGATGACAGCGCCGGCAGGACGGTCTTCCGCTTCACCCTGCCGGTCTCGAACGAAGACCAATGACCACCGAAAGCACCATCTTCATCGTCGACGACGATCTGGAGGTCCGCCAGGCGGTGGCCCTGCTCATGGAGTCGGTGGGCCTGCCGGTGGAGACCTACGGCTCGGCGGACGAGTTTCTCGAAGCCTTCGACCCGGAACGTCCCGGCTGCCTGATCCTGGACGTGCGCATGCCCGGCATGAGCGGGCTGGAGCTCCAGGCCCGGCTGGCGGCGGAGACCATTCATCCTCCGGTGATCATCATCACCGGCCACGGCGACGTGCCCATGGCGGTGCGCGCGGTGCAGGCCGGCGCCGTGGACTTCATCGAGAAGCCCTTCAACGACCAGTCGCTGCTCGACAGCGTGCACCGGGCCCTGGAGCTCGACGCCCGACAGCGGGGCCACGCCCGCGAACTGGCCGAGATCCGGCGCCGCCTCGACTCCCTCACGCCGCGCGAGCGCCAGGTGATGAACCTGGTGGTGAGCGGCCTGCGCAACAAGATGATCGCCGCCGAGCTGAACGTGAGCCAGTCCACGGTGGAGGCGCACCGTGCCCGTGTGATGGAGAAGATGGGCGCTCGCAGCCTTTCGGAACTGATGCGCATGGTGCTCTCGCTGGAGGATTGATTCTCGAATGTAGAATATCCGAACGATCTGCAATCCTCCGGTTTATCGTAAAATGCCAGAAGGGGAAGGACACCATAAGTAGTTTTCCCTGCATCCGTCACCTAGCACCTAGGCCCTGAGGATCTGCCGGATCGGCGGTTGTCGAATAGGCCAGCACGGGCAAATCATCCAGGTGACAGGATGAAAAGCCAATGACAGAACGGGTTCCAGGAGCCGTCTTGGAAAGTACCCTCCAGGGTGCATGGGCAATCGACGGCTATCGACTACATCAACCACCATCCTTGACCCACCACGAACATGACCGACAAGACCACTTTCATCACCGGCACCAGCTCGGGCCTGGGCCGGGGCCTGGCCGAGGTGCTGCTGGAGCGTGGATGGCAGGTGCACGGCTGCAGCCGGCGCGCCGGTGACCTGGCCGGCCTGCGACAGGTGCAGTGCGACCTCACCGACCACGAGGCCCTGCCCGCCCGCATGGAAGAGCTGCTGGGGGGACTCGACCGGCTCGACCTGGTGATCCTCAACGCCGGCGTACTGGGCCGCATCGAGGAGCTCAACCGCACACCGCTGGAAGAGCTGAAGCAGGTGATGGAGGTGAACCTCTGGGCCAACAAGTCGGTGATGGACTGGCTGCATCACTGGGGGAGGCCGGTGGACCAGGTGGTGATGATCTCCTCCGGCGCCTCGGTGCTCGGCAACAAGGGGTGGGGCGGCTACGCCCTCTCCAAGGCGGCCCTCAACATGCTGGCCAGGCTCTACTCCCACGAGTTCCCACGGACCCACGTCACCGCCCTGGCGCCCGGCATCATCGACACCGCCATGATGGACCACCTCTGCGAGGAGGCGGACGCCGACTCCTTCCCCGCCCTGCAGCGGCTGCGCGCCGCGCGCGGCACCGACGCCATGCCGGGCCCGCGGGAGGCGGCGGAGAAGGTGATCGGCGTGCTGGAGGAGCTGCGCGGCTTTCCCAGCGGCAGCTTCGTGGACATCCGCCAGATCCTCGACCCGGAGGGCCATGCCCGGCTCTACGGCGACAGGCGCTGACCCGGTGGCTCATCTCCTGAGCCACCGCCCGCTGCACAATGGTTCCCAAGGGAAACCCGAAGGAGTAACCGGCAGTGAAACCGACCCCCGTGATCCGCGACTGGCTCGAAGCGCTCGTCATCCTGGCCTGCATGGCCCTGGTGGTATGGTTGCCCCACCCGGGGGACGCCCGGGACCTGCGCGCCGGGCCGCCGCAGGTCGCCGCCCACTTCCCCGGCAGGTGAGATGACCTTCCCCGCCACCGGCCCGCACCCCTCCCCCGCCCGCGAGGCGCTCTTCCGGCGCCTGTCGGAAGGTGCCACGCTGCTCACCCCGGGCACACGGCTCTCCCGGAGCCTGCGCGAGGGGTACAGGCAGTGGCAGCGCGACCAGGGCCGCCGCGCCTGGACCACGCCCGCCATCCTGCCCTGGCAGAGCTGGCTGGAACAGCTCTGGGAGGAGGCCACCCTCGCCTCTCCCCGGCCGCTGCCGCTGCTGCTGGAGGCGCACCAGGCGCGGCTGCTCTGGAAACAGGCGATCCGGGAGAGCAGGATCGAGGCGCTCCACCCGGGCGCTCTCGTGGACCAGCTCCAGAAGAGCTGGCAGCGCCTCCACGACTGGCGGCTCTCTCCGGACGACCCCCGTCTCCACGACGACGGCGACGCCGGCGTCTTCCGCGAGCTGGCCGGCCGCTTCCGGCGGCTCTGCCGCCAGCGCGAGGCCCTCACCCCGGCGGAACTGCCGGCGCGGCTGGCCGAGGCGCTGGGCGACCTCTCCGTGTCTCTGCCGGCATTGGTGGAGCTGGTAGGCTTCCAGCTTCTCACCCCGGCGCAGGCGCATCTCCTCGAGGTGCTGGAGGCGCAGGGGGTGGCGGTTCGCCACCACGAACCCGGAGAGCACGGCGGCCGCGCCCTGCGCTGCCCCGCCGCCGACCCCCGCCAGGAGCTGGCCCTGGCCTGCGCCTGGGCGCGGCGGGCGCTGCTGGAGGACCCCTCGCGCCGGCTGGCCATCGTGGTGCCCGACCTCCAGCGGCGGCGCGCCGAGGTGGCCCACCAGCTGGACAAGGTGCTGGAGCCCTCCGCCCTGCTGCCGGGCGCGGAGCCCCGTCGCCGGGTCTGGAACCTCTCCCTGGGGCGCCCCCTGGCGGAACAGGCGCCGGTGCGCGCGGCCCTCGACCTGCTCTCCCTCCTGCAGGGCCCCGCCGGGCTGGAGCGGGTGGAGTCCCTGCTACGCAGCCCCTGGATCGCGTGCGGCGACGAGGAACGCTTCCGGCGCGCGCAGCTGGTGCACAGGCTGCGCGATACCGGGCGGCCGGCCTTCCGGCTGGGCGACCTGCTCCACCACGCCACCGCCCGCGACCCCGCCAGCGGCGAACCACGCCCCTGGCACTGCCCCCGGCTGGCCGAGGCCCTGTCGCGGCTGAAGAAGCTGCGGCGGGAGGGGCCGGGAGCCCGCTCCCCCTCCGCCTGGGTGGACCACTTCCTCCGCTGGCTGGAGGCGGCGGGCTGGATGGCGCAGAACCTCGACAGCCACCACTACCAGGTATTGGAACGCTGGAAGCGGCTTCTGGGGAGCTTCCGCGCCCTGGACCTGGTGACCCGGCAAATGACCCTCGGCGAGGCCCTGGGCGAGCTGGCCGCCATGGCCCGCGCCACCCTCTTCCAGCCCCGCACGCCACCGGCGCCCCTGCAGGTGCTGGGGCTCTACGAGGTAACCGGCCTCGAGTTCGACGGCCTCTGGGTGCTGGGCCTCCACGAGGCGGCCTGGCCGGCCGCGCCCCCGCCCGATCCCTTCCTGCCCCTCTCCCTGCAGCGGGAGCTGGGCATGCCCGGCGCCGACCCCGGCCGCGAGCTGGAGCTGGCCCGCCGCTGGACCGCCGCCCTGGAGAGCGCCGCCCGGCAGGTGATCTTCAGCCATCCCCTGACCAGCGGGAGCGAACCCCTGGCGCCCAGCCCCCTGCTGGCCCACTGCCCGGAGACCAGCGCCGCCGAACTCGGCCTCGATCCTTCCGGCGAATGGGAGGCGCGCATCCGCGCGGAGGCGGCACTGGAACCGCTGCACCCCGACCCAGCGCCGCCCGTGGCCGGCCGGGTCTCCGGCGGCGCCGGTCTCTTCCGTCACCAGGCCGCCTGCCCCTTCCGCGCCTTCGCCGAGCACCGCCTGGGCGCGGCCCCCTTCCCGGCCGTCCATCCGGGGCTGGACGCCGCCCAGCGGGGGAGCCTGCTGCACCGCACCCTGGAGATCCTCTGGGGCGCCCTGGGCGACCAGGCCACCCTGCTGGCGCTGGACGGGGCCGCGCTGGCGCGGGAGGTGGACAACGCCGTCTCCGCCGCCCTGGCCGACCTGGAGCGGCGCCAGCCCGGCCTCCTCGGCCCCCGCGCCCGTAACCTGGAGGCGCGCCGGCTCTCGGCCCGGGTGCGGGAGTGGCTGGAGCTGGAAAAGCAGCGCGCCCCCTTCCGCGTGGCCGCCCGCGAGCTGCGGGTCACGGGCCGCAGCGGCCCGGTGGAGTACCGCCTCTTCATCGACCGCCTGGACGAACTGGAGGACGGCCGCCGCATCCTCATCGACTACAAGACCGGCCGGGTGAGCCCCGCGGGCTGGTTCAGCGAGCGGCCCGACGACCCCCAGCTGCCCCTCTACAGCACCGTGCTGAAGGAGGCCCCCCTGGCCGGCGTCGTCTTCGCCCAGCTGCGCGCCGACGGCAGCGGCTTCCGCGGCCTGGTGGCGGAGGAGAGGCTGCTGCCCGGACTGCCCGCCCGGCACAGGCAGCCGGAGGTGCACCAGGCCATGGCGGACTGGCCCGGAACCCTGGAGCGGTGGCGGTCGGTGATCGACGCCCTGGCCTCGGAGTTCGCCCGGGGGGAAGCGCGGGTGGATCCCAAGAAGGGGGCGAGGACCTGCGAGGAGCTCTACTGCGAGCTCGCTCCCCTCTGCCGGATCCACGCCGTGGAAGAGGAGGCCGGCGATGAATAGGCAACCGTCGGACCAGCCCGCGCGCCTGGAGGCCCTGGATCCCGGCCGCTCCTTCATCGTCCAGGCGCCGGCGGGCTCGGGCAAGACCGGGCTCCTCACCCAGCGCTTCCTGGTGCTGCTGGCGGGGGTGGAGAACCCCGAGGAGATCCTCGCCATCACCTTCACCCGCAAGGCGGCGGCGGAGATGCGCGACCGGATCCTGGAGGCCCTGCGCCGGGCCGCCTCGGGGGAGGCGCCGGAAGATTGCTACGAACGGCAGACTTTCGAGCTGGCCCGCAAGGCCCTGGCCCGCGACCGGGAGCGGGGCTGGCAACTGCTCGAGAACCCCGCCCGCCTGCGGGTGCGCACCATCGACGCCTTCTGCCAGTACCTGGCCGGACAGGCGCCCCTCCTCTCCGGCCTGGGCGGGGGGGCCGGCGTGGTCGAGGATGCGC
>Ga0256914_1002503_pt1 | contig 15226 bp, 8 predicted proteins | sample HulkmetaG_FD_191571 | JGI IMG/M metagenome (GOLD analysis project Ga0256914, IMG submission 191571) | Hydrothermal chimney microbial communities from Main Endeavour vent field at the Juan de Fuca Ridge, Pacific Ocean - Hulk | ecosystem: Environmental > Aquatic > Marine > Hydrothermal vents ... | reverse complement strand
TCCCACAACTTTATAGCAGTGGGGAGTTCAGATGAAGATATCCTCCTGGCCCTTGAAGAATTAAACCAGTCAGGGGGTGGACTTGTTGTAATTAAAGAAAAAAAGACAATGGCTCACCTTCCCCTCTCCATTGGAGGTCTTATGAGCGTAAAAGGAGCTGAAGAAGTGGCTGAAGAGGAACGAAATATCCTCAAGGCCGCCTCCCTTGTGGGGGATATTATATCCCATCCCTTTATGTATCTATCCTTTCTTGCCCTCCCCGTAATACCTGAGTTAAAAATTACAGATAGGGGACTGGTGGATGTGCAGTCATTCTCCTTTGTGGATTTATGTATATAAACTTCCTTTCAATATCTAACTTTAATACTTAGATCTCATCTTAATTTATCTTTTTTCTTTTTTTTGACATAAGCTTCTCTATAAGTTAGTCCAAATACATTTACGATCACATTTTAACACTTAAGGAGGTACCACAATGTTTAGGCGAAGCAGATTAATCTGGTTTCTCTTAGTCTCTAGCTTCCTCCTCCTGGGGGGATGCGGGAGTAGCGGGGGAGGTAGCTCTTCCACTACCTCAGGGACCACTGTGGGAGTAGGTGCAGCTGGAAACCCTGCCCTGGTAAATGCCACAGTATATATCTTTGGAAAAAACTGGGATGGCACAATTACTCCTTCAAAGGCAATCGGGAGAGGAGAGACAGATGGTGCAGGATATGCCAGCATTACAGTCACCAGCCCCTCTGATGGCCCTCCTTATTATATCGTGGTCACAGATGCCAAGATATATAATGGCACCCAATTTGTAGATGCCAATGGGACATATTATGGATTTTTCTTAAAGACATTAACCTCCAATGCCTCAATGGCAGTGTCTTCCCTCACCACTATGGCATTTCTTGATGCCAACTCTACACTGGGGGGAGCTCTCTCCAGCGCAAATGCATCCCAGACCCTTAATTCCACAGCAAATAGAGTGGCAAACCTCTTCTCTGGACTCTTAACTGACAATGGCACCCTTCTGGACGTAACCACCACCCTTCCCATAATTCCTCCCCATGTGGATAATGCTACTGTGGAAAAGATAAAAAGATATAGGATGGTAAATGACCTACTTGCCTCTATGATAGAGCAAAAACTTGGCGTTCAGCCTGAAACAGAAAACTTTGTCCTTAAATTAAAGGAGTTATCTCCAGAGCAAAATGCAACCACCATCCAGAGCTGGGCACAAAACGCCACTTTAATTACCCAGACCTGGACAAAGGTAAAAGATGCCCTCCAAACAGAAACACAGGAAGCAGACCGCTCTATTGCTTCGGATGTATTGACAAATGCTACTTTGCTAATAAATAATCAGCCAATTTCCCTTGATAATGCTACTGAGGTTGGAAGCAATATAACCCACTTAATCCCCACTGTTATCTCTGGAGTGGTGGCAGATGGGTATGTGGCCAATGCTACCCTAACTGTTTACAAATCTCCTGAGTTCCTTCCAGAAAATATAGTTGGCAATGGAACAACGGATTCAAATGGAAACTTCAATATTGTACTAAGTCCAGACTATAACAGCAGTGCCACAAATGGGACTCTCTATATCAGGACAAGTGGAGGGGTGCTGGTGGATACAGGTATGTCAGCTCCCATCATGTTCTTTGCTGGCAATGAGACCAATGGGACCTATAATATAACCCCCTTAACAGACCTCGTATTTAAAAATGTACTCAAAGTGAACAATCTTACTCAGGCTCAAGAGGCAGTAGCCAACGCCACACAACTCACAACACAGGAAATATATGGCAATCCTGTAACAAATCCCACAGCAAACTCTGGAGTAAAAAAAGTATTGTCTGCCAAGATGTTAAATACATCTTTGGCTCCTGGAAATTACACATTCTATCTGATTTACTACACAAATGGAGATATAGAGGATAACGCATCATTAAGCTCTCTAGCAGATGTAGAAAACAGGATAGTAAAATTACCTGTCACTGTACAAAAAGATGGTGAAGTTCTACATATTACAGGAAATACCAATAATGTGGACATTGACTATGATGGACAGCTAGACCAGGTAGAGGTTGAGGGATGGATGGTAGGTGGTTCTCTAGTAATAAATGTGGAAAAGGGAATTGATGGAGAAGATGGAATGATGCTCCTTTCAGGTACCGCTGGAATGATGGGAAGTTTTTCAGGACGTATGCGGGTGATAGAAAACGATGAAGGAGGAAATGAGGAGCCAGGAGTATTTGCAGGGGTATTTATGCCTGAGAGTATAACAGCTTCCCAGCGAGACAGGCTCTTTGAGGACCTTACAGAAATTACCCAGGGAGATTCTTATCTCATCTATCACCAGGTATTGATGACAGAGCCAGAAACCCCATCCATGGGATATGGGACCATCTCTCTTGAGGGGAAAGAGGATAATACTGGTTTTAACTATAACAACTTCTCTATATGGGATGCAGAATATAATGACACAGGGAATGGATTGGAGACACCTCAGATACTAAACAACCAGAGTGGAACAGACTTTGACTATGCAGAGGTAGATGGGAATAGGATACCCCTGCTGGTCCTCCCCTTCCAGGTAACAGATGATGAAGACAATAGCACCATACATGTATATCTAATTGTACCTGCTGGAAGTGGATCAGGGATCTATGTGGCTGCGGAAAATGATCATGTAGATGATGCAGGGGGGGTGGTATTGTCAAATCAGAATTCCACTCTTCCCATGTGGCAAGGAGGAAAAACGTATGCTATGGCGGAAGCGGCCATAGGATTTCATGTACTCTCACGGGGTCAACAGGTAAATGGAATTCCAGTTAATAACAGCAGAACAGATGCCCAGGGAATAGTCCAGCTTGGATTCAACAGTACCAGTTCTCCTGACTACCTTACCATGCCAGTCATGTCATCAGGTAGTAATGCTAGCATACTGGATGATGAAATATATGTATTTTGTGGACGCACCATGGTAGATATATTTGACCCCGATGGAGATTTTAACGACTCTCCCAATGCCACTAGTGAAGGAGATTTTGATCTATTTATCAAAAAATATGAGACAGGTGCCCTTACAGGGGACTATCTAATGGGAGGTTCAATCCCATGGGCAAATAACACTGTAAAAGACCTCTACACCATGCCTGCATCAGTGGTGGCATTTGCTTCTGTGAATGGAACCACGCCCCCTGAGTTTACTGGAAAGATGGATTTTGTAACCAGGTCAATTAATGGAGGTGGAGTGGTAGATGAGATTCCTGTATTTACAAGAGGAGATCTTACCATAGATACAGGGGAAGGAAATGGTACCATGCACATCTCCTACATAGATTCTGATAACTACAATTGCTCCGTGGACAATATCCCTCTTCATGTGGAAAGACTTGCCAATACAGGACTCCTGCATATCTACACTGATAATGTTAGCTACTCTATAGCAGGCTTAAACAGAAATATATCCTGGGATATATATTGGCCCATTGGGGCTCCCAAGGGGATCTATTTCTTCAGTATAGAGGACAGCACAGGTACTCTGCGGGTAAATGAAATAGGAAACATCTTCGTGGGATTCTAGGGAGGCTATAGCTTCTTACCAGTCAAAGGGGAGGGCCTTTCAAGAGAGGTCCTCCCCTTTTCTCTCCTCTATCCAGTACAGGCACTCGTTCCACATCCTGGAGGGATTTCGGGAAAACACATGGTCTTCGTCCCTTAATATCACTATCTTTTTTGGCTCCCCTGCCCTCTCATACAACTGGAGGGCACTGGAGATGGGAATAAATTCATCTTCTTCTGCCTGAACAATCAAAAGGGGCACTGGGGAAATCCGGGAGACCCTCTCCAGTACATCCCAGCGCTTAAGGTCATAAAAAAATTCTTCCCTTACCACCACCTCGCCCTCCACGCCTTTTACCACAACCTCTCCATGCTTCCTCCTACTGGAGATAAAGCGGGCAAAGAGTTCCTGCGGCAGGGCAACCCCATTTAATGAAACAACACCCTTTATTAATGGGTGGTCTTTTACATCAAAGCACAAAACAGTGGTGCCTCCAAAACTCCTTCCCATGAGAAAGATAGATGTGGCACCCCTCTCTTCCACCCATCTTACTGCACAAAAAAGGTCCCTTATCTGACGGGAAAGGGTTATATCCTCAAAGCGTCCCTCACTCTCTCCACTCCCAGAAAAATCAAAAAGGAGACTGCTTATTTTTCTTTCTGCAAAAAATTCTGCCATCTCAATGGCCTTTCCACCCCCTTCTTTGGTGCCATTGAATCCGTGACACACGATCACACAGATTGTTGGAGGTCCACTATGGTTTAAAAATAATCCAGATAGACGGAGACCCTCCATGTTATAAAAGGACACCTTTTCCCATGAAAAATCCTCTCTCAAAGTACTATACCCTCCTCTCTCAGCTTATTTAACTTGTTTCTCAAGGTCCTCACAGATATGCCAAGCAGTTCTGCGGCCCTGGTCCTGTTCCCCTGGGTCTTCTCCAGGCTCTTTACTATCATAATCTTTTCCATCTCCTCCAGGGGAATTATCCTATCATCCTGGATAGATCTCATGGGAACATCATCGTCCCCCTCTCCTTCTCCTGCATATCCCTGGGCCTCATCTATGTCTATCTCTTCATCCATAAGTGGATCTATGAGAAAGTGTTTTATCTGGATCTCTTTTCCCCGTGACAAAAGGATGGCTCGCTCCATTAGATTTTGAAGCTCCCTTATATTCCCTGGCCACTTATGTTCCAGGAGCCACTGCCGGGCCTGAGGAGAAAACGAGGGCATGGGCAAATTATATTCCTTGGCATAACGGGCGAGAAAATGCCTGGCCAAAATCAGGATATCCTCCCCCCTCTCCCTTAACGGAGGGAGTGTTATTGGGATAACATTTAGCCTGTAGTAGAGGTCTTCCCGAAACCTTCCCTGTTCCATCATCTCCTTTATATCCCTATTTGTGGTGGCCAATATCCGGACATCCACCTTAATGGGATGGGTTCCACCTACCCTGTCCACCTCCCTTTCTTGAATCACCCTAAGGAGCTTTGCCTGGAGGGATATCTCCATCTCAGTTATCTCGTCCAAAAGTATTGTCCCTCCATGCGCCAGTTCAAATTTCCCTGGCTTTGAACGATATGCGCCAGTAAATGCCCCTTTTTCATATCCAAAAAGCTCGCTTTCAAGGAGATTTTCTGGAAGGGCGGCACAATTTACCGCCACAAAGGGCATGGAGGCACGAGGGCTATTGGCGTGTATATAGCGGGCAATCAATTCTTTTCCTGTCCCTGACTCACCCATGATGAGCACAGTGGCATTGGAAGGGGCAACCCTTTTGGCCAGGGAGAGGGCAAATCTTATCTTCCTGTCATTTCCCACTATCTCCAAGGGAGATATATCCATCTCCCGCATGGGAGCTTTATCCGAGGTCTCAGAAAGGGATAACTCTCGTCTCTTAGATTCCAGTATAACCCTTATCTTCTCCCAGCTAAGGGGCATAAGCCAAAAATCCCACGCCCCAAGATTCATATATTTTTTGGCCTTAGAGGCATCTGCCTGCGCTGCATACACCACGATTAACGGAAACTGCACATCTCTGGAAGAGAGGAGGGCAAAGAGTTCCTCTGCTAAAGGTCCCATATCTTCCCGCACAAACACCCCTATAGGAGAGCGTCTCTGGATGGTATCAAGGGCCTCTGTTACATCCTGAGTGATGGCTATCTGTATCCCCATCTCCTTTATTTTGGGGAAAAACGGGGAAACATCTTCCACTGGTGCCACAAAAAGTACAAGGGACTCCATTTCTCCCTCACCCTTTAATCATATACATTGCCATTTGAGCTATTGTGGCACATAATCTCACCAAAGGCAATAATCAGAGACATTCCCTTCTTCTATAAGGAAGAACTGAAAAGTGGCCCTAATGAGATGGAATTACATATTTGAGGCATCTCCTATCTCTTCAAAGGGACTTCTTCTCATTCTATGAGGGATGGTCAATCCTGCGGCCCTTTCTATGTGGGCAGGTCCTATCCTCATTTCCCCCTCAAATGCCGCAATGGCCTTTGCAGTCTTGAGCATAACTATATCTGCTCTATGGCCATCCACCCCCACTTTAAGGGCCAACTCCACAATGGCATAGAGGTCCTCTTCCCTCACCTCTATCTCCTCATGGACCTCCCTGGCCCTTTCTATCCTTTCTACCAATTTCTTGGATTCACCCTCAAACCTTTTACAAAAACCCGAGGGATCCCTTTCATAATCATCTCTTCTCCTCAAGATTTCCACCCGGAGAGAGGAATCTTCTATGCCGTGGGTATATACGCACAGTCCAAACCTATCCAGGAGTTGGGGACGAAGTTCGCCCTCTTCAGGATTCATGGTACCCACCAATACGAATCTAGAGGGATGGGAAAAACTCACCCCCTCCCTCTCTATGACATTAATCCCCATTGCTGCAGCATCTAGAAGCACATCCACCAGATGGTCCTCCAAGAGGTTTATCTCGTCCACATATAAAATCCCCCTATGGGCCGCCGCCAGTATGCCAGGTTCTAGCTCTTTCTTTCCCTCCCTCAAGGCCCTCTCCAGATCTAGGGTCCCTACCACCCTATCCTCAGTGGCCCCCAGGGGCAACTCCACCACCTGAATCTTTCTCTTAACAACCTTCACCTCCTCTCCCAGCCTTATCTTCCGGGCACATTCTATCCTGGGACAAATCTCACAGGTTAAGGGAGATTCTCCCTTGGCCAACTGAAAAGGACAGCCTTCCACCACCTCAATCTCAGGGAGTATCTCGGCTAGGGCCCTCACTGCAGTGGACTTTGCTGTACCCTTTTCCCCTCTAATAAGAACCCCACCTATCCGGGGGTTAATCACATTCAGTATAAGTGCCAATTTCATATCCTCCTGTCCCACAATTGCCACAAAGGGATATAGGGGGGCCTTCATATCATCTTCTCCTTTGCAAGATTTAATAGGGTTTCTTTTTTCAGGTCCTCTATCTTGAAATAATGCGCCCCTAAAAGGGTTGCCCATCTATTGCAAAGGCCAAATTCCATTGGTCCTTTTTTCTCAGTATCTATGACTATAAATTTAATGCCTGGAAAGTCCCTTGCCAGGGAGATACAAATATCTTCCACCTCTTCCACTGGTGGTCTATCTCTTAATGAGACATTGGGTCTTCCATCAGTTATAAAAAGCACCACAGGATTGAGAAAGGGAGAGCGGCGAAGTTGCTGTTGCAAGAAAAGATATGTCTTTGAAAGGGCAAGAGAGAGGGGGGTCCTTCCTCCCACAGGGAGTTTCTTCAACAATCGTACAGCCATATCCATGGAATTGGTGGGAGGGAGTATCAAGGTGGCCTCTTCTCTATTAAAGGTAATAAGCGCCACCTTATCCCTCTTCTGATAACTGTCCAGAAGGAGGGAAAGGATGGCCCCCTTTGTGGCACTCATCCTTCCCCTGGCCCCCATGGAACCACTGGTATCAAGCACAAAGAGAATAAGGTTTGAGGTCTTTTTCTTTCTTATCTTTCCCCTCAAATCACCAGGATAAATCACCACCTTAAGAGAGGGGGATGATAAGCCCTGGCGCCTGGTGAGCTGATAAGGGGCAGCCGCACGGATAGTGGCATCTATGGCAATATCCTCTATTACCTTATGAGTGGTTGCCCTCATATAATGACCCTTCTTCCCCCTTATCTTGCTGGGAGTCCTTTTTCCGTGGGCCCTCCTCCTCATATTATCCCTGACTCCCATAAATTCCCTTACCTTAAAGACCTCTCCTATCTCAAAGACCCTGTCCCTATCACCTGGGGTGGAAGGGGATTCTCTTGAGGGAGAATGCCCCTCTTCCCTGCTGGCATGAGGACCTTCCTTTGCCACACCAGATGTGTCTCCCTCTACCCCCTCCTTCTCTTCTGGGGAAGGGGAGGGGTCCTTTTTCTGAGGAGTGGTGGATGGAGATGTCTCTTGTCTCTTCCTTCTATGTTGCACCACATAAGGGGCAACATATAACACATCTTCCTCAAGCACCTCTTCCCTTCCTTCAATCGCCGCATTTGCCCTGGCCGCCTCCAGCAGGGCAATATCTCCCCTATGTCCCTCCACAGGGACATCCCTGCATATCTCACATACTAGGGAATAGATGGCAGAAGGGGATCTTATATTCCGCAGAGATGCACGGGCCATAAGTATCCTTTTTTGAAGCATCCGCAAGGAAGGGAAAAACCTCTTCTCAAATCCCACAGGGTCTGCGTCAAACTCCTCTCTTCTCTTTATCAGCTCCACCCTCTCCTCTGGAGTCTTTAGGCCCTTTACCTCTATTGAAAGTCCAAATCTATCGGTGAGTTCCGGGGCTAATTCACCCTCTTCTGGATTCATGCTACCTATGAGGATAAAATTAGAAGGATGATACAGGGATATCCCTTCTCGTTCTACAATATTTATTCCAGAGGCAATCACATCCAGCAATATATTAACCAGATGCCTATCCAAAAGATTTATCTCATCCACATACAGGACACCGTGGTTTGCCCCACACAACAGCCCTGGTCCAAAGATTACACGCCCCTGAGAGAGTGTCTCCTCCAGGTCCATGCCTCCACATAGGTTCTCTTCTGTGACATTGAGAGGAAGTGTTAAAAAAGGGGGAGAAGACCTATTTATTGTTTCAGGGTGACATTTTTTGCGGATAAAGGACAGGTCCCTACAATATCTACAAAACCACCTTTGCTCAGGAGTAAGGTGAAACACACACCCATCTAAAAAATCCTCCCTGGGAAGTAGAGGGACACAGGCCCGGGCAAGGGTGGATTTTCCAGTCCCCTTTTCCCCTCTTATCAGGATACCCCCTACTTTAGGATTTACTATTGTTATAAGAAGCAATCTCTTAAGGTCTTCCTGGCCCACAAAGGCAGGAAATGGATAAGGGTGACAACTAACATATTCCATTTATTCCTCCCCCTTTAAGAGGGAATAGAGCTTTTTTTGCCATTGTTCTATCTCCTCCACAGAGAAGATATCCACACTACTCCCCTGAAAATCCTGATGAGTGGAAGAGAGGGACTCTTCTAATATACCCTCTAACTCTAAATATTTCCCCTTAATATTCCCCAGTGTCTCCTCCCTGGCCTTCCATATACCCCGTGAAGAGGCCTCCAACAATCTTCTTATTATCTCTTCCATTGCCCACGGATTTACCTGCTTAAACCATTCACTCATCTCTTCATCCAGGACAAATTTCTCAGCCACCTCCTCAAACACCCAGTCCCTTACCTCGCCAGTGGTGGAGGCAAATCCATATAGCCTTCCAATCTTTTTGGATATGTCAGCCGCCCCTCTATAACCGTGTTTTTTCATCCCCTCTATATAAATAGGATTAAACAGCTTGGCCTTTACCACCCTGGTTATCTCCTCAGAAAACTCCACCACCTGAACATTTGATACCTCCCGGGTATCTCCATAATAAGTGGCGGGTTTTTTTCCGGAAATCTCCTCCACAGCAACGGTTAACCCTCCATAATTGCTAAAAAAACCGCAACAATGCAAAAAATCGGTCTCATCGGAGATATGTTTATCAAAGGTAATATCCACATCTTCCAAACTCCTTACAAGTTCCCTGTGAGCAGGTACCCCAAAGTGTTTCCCAGAGGGGTCTCCTCCATAGGCATATCCATTCCAATAGATATAGATGTTGGAAAGGTCCTTTTTCTCCTTCCATGCAGAGGCATAAATAGCCAGATTAACCCCTGCCCTATACACACCAGGTTGGGCACAAAATATCCTGTAAGAAAGTCGTCTAAGGTCTTCCTCTTTGGCGGGATCAAGGGAAAGCCTTCTTGCAGAGGCAAGGATATTCGCACGGATAAAATTTTCCTCCTCTGATTCATCCAGTTGTGCCACTGCACATATTGCCTCATCCAGATATGAAATAAGATGGGGAAAGGAATCCCTCAGTATCCCAGATACCCTCACATGGATGTCTATCCTTGGTCTATCCAGTTCCTGCAAGGGAATTATCTCAAAGCCATTCACTTCTCCATTTTTTCTCCACCGGGGTCTTACCCCTATAAGATAGAGCATCTGGGAGAGCTGTTCCCCATCTGCCCTCATTATGTCAGAAGCCATCCATACCAGGGCTATCTTTTGAGGATATCTTCCATGGTCCTTTTTGTATTTTAAAAGCAGGGCCTCTGCCAGTTTCTCTCCCACCTGTTGAGCCGCCCGTGTGGGGACCCGTGAAGGATCCACATTGTACATATTTCTCCCTGTGGGAAGGATGTCATATCTCCCTCGTGATATAAATCCAGAAGGACCAGGCTCTACAAATCCTCCATCCAATGCATTTAAAAGGGAGTCAATCTCTTTGCAGGTCCTTATCCTCTCAGAGATCTCATCCACTATACCTTTTAAGGGGAGTTCCCTCTCTCTTCCAACCCCCTTCCCCTGAAGAAGGGACTCAATGGTCAAAAGGGCCTCCTTATCAGCACGGTGCAAAAGTTCCCCATAGGGGATACCCTGTTTAGATAGCATCTGAGGGAAACTTATGGCCCTTTCCAGGTCTTCTCCCCACAGTTCAAAAAATATTCTAAGGGTATTTGTCTCTCTAGAGGTATCAAACCTCAAAATGGTATTTATCAACTGGGCACACTCAGTGAGATTGGGAATCTTTCCAAATACATGGAGGGAGGTCTTTGTCTGACTGTTCTTGATGCGGGATATCATCTGATGAATCTCCTCAAGCAGTGTCTCAAAATCCTTCTCCCCTTGCGTTATATCCAATATATTGGCCTTCTTTGCCTGTTCCAATATCTCATGTCTGATTTCATGGGCCCGGGCCCTGTCTTCATGGGCCGCCCTTGCATATTCACCTAACAATTCATCCAGCACCTGCATCTCCCCATAGAGGCCTGAAGTTGCCAACACAGCCTGGAGGTGATCTACAATGGTGGCATAGCTCCTCCTCTTTGCCACCACCGCCTCTGCTGGATTATCAGAGTTATAGATATATAGATGGGGCACATCTCCAATTGCAATATCAGGCCAACAACTCTCTGAAAGCCCTGCCCCCTTGCCGGGAAGCCACTCCAGATTTCCATGGGTTCCAACGTGAACAATAACATCTGCCTGGAATATCTTTTCCATATACAGATAACTGGCCAGATATTGGTGGGGAGGGGGAATATCTGGATCGTGTAATATCTTACAGACCCTTCCATCACATCTGGGACCTGCACATCCCCTCTTTGGTTGCATCATCACCAGGACATTTCCAAATCGCAAGCCAGTGATGACTATCTTTCCATTGTATATCATGGCAGGAGGAACTCCATTTAACTCCCTTCCCGGGGGCTCTCCCCATGCCTCCACTATCCTGGCACGGGCACTAGAAGGCAACTTCTCAAACCAGGATCCATAACTCCCTTTATCCATAAGATAAATAGCTCCCCCCCGAGAAACTATTTCTTCTACTGTGGTCCACCGAAACTCTGCTATTGCCTTTTTCTCCAGGATAAGACGAAAGAGCTCCTCCCCGCTGGAGGGTATATCCTCCACCTTATAGCCTTTTTTCTTTAATTCCCTAAATATCCTTATAATACTTTCTCCACTATCTAGACCAGCGGCACTGCCCAGGGTGGCTTCCAGAGACGCACATTCATTTTTGTGGATAACAAAGACAAGCCTACGTTGTTCAGGGGGCTTTAGCGCAAGGTCTATCCAGCGGGATATTCTCTGAACCATCTTATCAAGCCTCTCCTCCAGGAGGGTTGTCTCTTCAAATTCACATCCAGTATCAGGATCTATCCTTTTATCACTACATCCTATTACAATGGGTTCTATATTCCCCTCAAATTCTGGAAGGGCAATGCCAAAGGTAATGTCTGAGGTAAGCCCCACAGGAGAGTCTTCCCATTCCTCCCTTGAGAGGCCATAAGAGATAACAGGTTTAAACACAGGCACATTTAAGGACTTAAACAAAGAAGAGGCAGAGAGAGAATCTCCTTCTCCCCTTGAAGTATTGAGAGGAAAATATTGGAGATTGATAAGGGCAGAGATAATGGGCCTGCCCCGCTGGTCCAAAAAGAACCTCTTACACGCCTCAAGGGGACCCCTGGCCCCAAGCTCAGGGGCACATCTCCAATGGCTAAAGATGGGGAGGGGGGACAGTCCCTTCTCCTCCAGGAGATGGATGAGGGTGCTCTCCAAGGACCTACTGCTATAGTTGAGTATATTCCTGGAAAAGAGGATGCCCACTATCTTGCTGGAAGATGGAGGATATTTTCTCCAATAATCCTCTATAGTCTCAAAGATAGTAAGGTCAGGGGGCCTGATAATCCCCTCAAAGGGGAGTTCCCTAGGAGCCTCAAATCCTATGGAGTCATCCACAATGTGGCCCAAAAACCTCAGCAAATTCCGCGTATTGTCTTCTCCTCCAAGAGAGAGGTATTCATAGGCAGTGGAACAGATAGAGAGGTCCTCTGTGGAGAGTCGTCCCCATTTTATAGGGTCTGCTGAGACGCTCACCACCCTTGGACCTCTCTCCATAGAGGACAATATCCCCTCCACCTCACTCCAGAAGGGGTCATGGGTTAGATAGAGAAAGACAAGATGGGAGGAGGTAAGGTCTTCTTCCAGTTGACCCAATATCTCCCCCCCCTGAGACAGTGTCTTGTGGGAATAGATCTTGAGGTCCAGCCATGACTCCTCCTTTGCCACCTTTAGAAACATGGGGACAAAGGAACTCCACAGGATAGCTGTAATGGATATGGTATCACATCTAGGTTGTATTAATCCCTCTGGGATGGACATATAGTTCTCCTTGATGGTTGAAGATACTGGAGTCTATTCCATAAACCGTCCTTATATTCTCCTCATTCACCACATGATGGGGACTCCCCTGGGCAAATATCTTTCCCTCTCTCAACATCACCACCTCATCTGAATATCTAACTGCAAGGTTGATATGATGCATGGCCATCAAGACCCCTATTCCCCTTTGCCTGCATAGGCTCCTCACTAACTCCATCACCTCTATCTGGTGATAGATGTCCAGATTACTTGTGGCCTCATCCAGCAGTAAATAAGATGGCTCTTGAACCAGGGCCCTTGCAAAAAACACCTTCTGACACTCTCCTCCGCTGAGTTGTTGCATGTCCTTGGAGAGGAGGTGAGAAATCCCCAGCTCTTTTACCACTGAAAGGGCCACTTCCACATCCCGGGGGGAAGGGGATATTCCTCTAATATGGGGCCTTCTCCCAGTAAGGACAAAGTCAAACACACTTATGGGGAAATTTATAATAAGCCTCTGAGGTACATATGCCACCTCCCTGGCTAACTGGCGGGGGCTCATGTCCCCTAACCTGAAGTGATTGATAAATATATCTCCCTTAGAGGGACGTAAGATACCAGTACAACATTTCAATAGGGTTGATTTCCCTGCCCCATTGGGACCAATCAACGAAAGTATTTTGTGGGAGGGGAGGCTTAAATTTATCCCCTTTAACACCATCTTTGAATCATAGAAATAAAAAAGATCCATTATGGTTAACACAACAGTCTATCCCCAGTGCACCTTTGTCTTTTTGAACAATAGATATATAAAAAAGGGAATCCCTATAAAAGAGGTGGTTATCCCAATGGGAATGATCTGAGGGCTCCATATCACTCTCCCCACCCCATCTGACCATAGCATTATCATGGCCCCAACAAGGGCTGAACAGGGAATGAGGAAGCGATGACTAGTGCCTATGCACATTCTGGATATATGGGGTGCCACCAGCCCTATGAATCCAATTACCCCTGTAAAACATATACAAGAAGCAGTTATAAGGGAGGTCAAAACAATAGAGCCCATCCTGAGTCTGGAGACATCTATTCCCAGAGAGAGGGCCACTTCCTCTCCCTGGAGGAGGATATCATAGTCCATGGAATGATATAAAAAATAGGGCAGAGGGATAATTACCATTGTGGATATTGCCAGTATCTCCCTCCACGTAGGCCTATCCAGGTTACCAAAAAACCACAGAAGAAACTCATGCACCTGTTCGGAGGTTGATATATACTGGAGAAAAGAGGTGAGTGCAGAAAAAAGATACATCTGGGCAATACCAGCCAGGATCACTGTCTCCACAGAGCTTCCCTTTATCTTTCCCACCATCAAGATAAACAGGGTGGAAAGGATGGCAAAGGAAAATGCCCCCAGGGCACATAGGTAGGGGGTTCCAGGGGATAAAAGGAGCATGGTGAGTACAGCTCCAAACCCTGCCCCTGAACCTATTCCCAGGGTGAAGGGAGATGCCAGGGGATTTTTTAAAATAGACTGGAGGATGGTTCCAGCCACTCCCATACCAATCCCTATAAATATGGCACATACTATTCGGGGCAACCTCAGATCTACTACCAGGGGAGAATATTTACTTGAAGGGTCAAAAAGGGAGACCAATATATCTGTGGTAGAGATTGGGGTAAGACCCAGATGGAGACACACTACAAAGGAGAGTATCAATCCCACAAACAAAACCATTAAAAGGGCCTTTTTAAAGGCTGTTTCCCTGGAATATGCGAAGCCACTACTTAGAGACATAAAATCCCCGATAAGGTATCCCCTGAAACCTTTCCAGATATTCCTTATGCCACCTCTCTGGATCTATGTCTTTAAACAGAGCGGGGTGAAACCATCTGGCAAGATATCCCAACCCAATGATGGATGCAGGTCCTGTCCAGATGGAAGAATCTATCACATATATCCTTCCCTTTTTCACTGCATCTATCTCCTGAAAACCCCTTCTCCTGGCTATTTCATCCCTTAGGTGAAGAAAAAAACTATTGTCTTTCCTCTCATATCCCCTGCCTCCCCCAGTGGGCTTTACTATTATCTGGGGATTATGGCCTATTACCCATTCTGCACTTACCCTTGCAAAAGGGATGGATAGCTCCCTTCCTATATTATCTCCTCCTCCCATCCAGCACATCTCATCAGAACCAGATCCAGGCCCCACTGCAATAAAATCACTATAGCACTCACAATAAACGCGGGGTCTCTTCCCTTTTAACCGCTCTATCCTATTTCTAATCAATACTAGTTTCTCTCTAAACCACCTCACATACTCTGCGGCCCTCTTCTCCCTTCCAAGGACCTTCCCCAGGACCTTTATCTCTTCCAGGAGGGTCCTTATCTTATAAAAATTCAACCTCAAGAGTTGCAGATCCAAGAGAGCCATCTG
>Ga0256914_1002502_pt1 | contig 15226 bp, 17 predicted proteins | sample HulkmetaG_FD_191571 | JGI IMG/M metagenome (GOLD analysis project Ga0256914, IMG submission 191571) | Hydrothermal chimney microbial communities from Main Endeavour vent field at the Juan de Fuca Ridge, Pacific Ocean - Hulk | ecosystem: Environmental > Aquatic > Marine > Hydrothermal vents ... | reverse complement strand
TACAAATAGGCCCTGGGGGGAGACCGGGATAGAGATAAGTATTGTAAGGATTCTTGACTTGAAGGTCCCTTCGATAAAGGGGGCGTCTAAATTTTTTTAAGGCGTATCTAACCGTGGGATCAGCCTGAAGGGGCATTCCCCTTTTGAGACGATTCCAGAAGACACCGGCAATAAGGGCCCGTTCTTGAGGGACCATGGCCTCTTTCTCCACAATAGAGGCAAGAGTGATCACTTGTTGCACGCTGAGCCCCAGTTCCTTGGCCCGTGGGGCAAATTCCTCCCAGACCTTCCAAAATTGGTTGACCATCCGGGTAATGATCTCCTCAGGGGTCATATCCTTGTAAAAGGCATAGGTATCAGGGAAGAGATAGCCTTCGGCAGTGGGCCCTGGAAGGTGAAGTTTTTTAAGGAGCTTCTCATCAGAGGCCGCGGCCAAAAAGGCCTTGCGGGAGACGAGACCGGCTTGGTCAAGGAGATCAGCGATCTCCCAAAGGTTATAGCCCTCGGGGATGGTCACCATATGGGTAAGGACCCGCCCCTCGGCCAATATTTTAAGGATCTCTGACGGAGACTTTCGAGGATCGAGTTGGTATTCTCCGGCCTTGAGTTGATTAATAAGCCCTAAACGCAAGGCCTCGATGGTAAAGCCCAAGGGACTCCGAATGATCCCTTTTTTTGCCAAGATTTGAGCCACACGCTTAAAAGGTGTACCTGGAGGAAGATAGACGATCTTGGGGGTCACTTTCTCTCCGGGAAAGGCTGCTGGGAGAGTGAGTTCATAGTACCAGGCCCCTAAATAAACCAAGCACCACAGGATAAATAGCCCTCGAAGCAATGTCTGACTTTTCATTTTTCCGGCTCAAGGTAAAAATATCTGCCGCAAAGATGATCAAGTTTGGTATCTTGTCAAGATGGAGAGGCCCTACTACACTCAGAAGCCAACCAAAAGGAGGCCTACATGGATGAACAAACTATCAAGATTTTGGAGAAAGAACTGCAAGAAAACCCCCAATCAGTCTTCGCCCACCACCGGTTAGCCCTAGCCTATTGGAAGGCAGAACGCTTGGAAGAAGCCATCTCTATCTTCAAACGTCTCCTTAAGATCGATCCTTCCAACTTTGAGGCCCGCATCAATCTAGGCACCCTCCTGGCCCAGGTGGGTTATCTGGAACACGCCAAGAAACAATTTGAAACCGCCCTAAAGATCTACCCCTCCTCGGCAGAGGCCTTGGTCAACTTAGGTCTGGTCCACTTTCATTTGGGCAATCTCTCTGAAGCCAAGGAATGTTACGAAAAGGCCTTGGAGATCAAACCCGAGTGGCCTCCTTTGTTGGTCAATCTTTCTACGGTCTATGTGGAAGAAGGTCAGTTTGAAAAGGCCGTTTCTTGCTGCCAGAAGGCCTTGGAGGTAGATCCGGAGTTTTCCATGGCCTATAACAATCTGGCCGTAGCCTATTATCACTTAGGTGAAAGAGAAAAGGCCCGCGAGGCTTTGGATAAGGCCAAAGGGCTTGGCTATCCGGTAGACAGAACTTTAGAAGAACAAATCATGGAGGGGGGCTAACATGCCTGGCAGGCCTGTCACTTGTCCCTTTTGTGGCCAGCCAGTAGATAAACCTCGTGATCTCGGCTTTCAGACCTCGGATTTTGATGCCGGTATCTGCGAATGCGGAGCGGTGTATGTAAGCGATGTCACCGGTTTTAACCAAGGAGCAGCCTTTGTGGAGGCCTTGACCCTGGCCTGTGGAGGAGATTGGGATCTAGCTTGGGAGCTTTCCCCAGAAGAGGATTATAAGGAAGTAATCTTGGAGGGCTACGATCAAAGAGAGCACCTCCTTTATTCCGAGAGAGAACGTCGGGAATTGGGTATCCGCGGGGTACTTTATTTTCTGAAATTGGCCGATGAGATACGGGATATCTCCCTTGAACAACTAAAAGAACTCCGAAGCCAAAGGCCTCAAACTCCAAGACCCCCGGAAGAGATCAAACCCCGCCGTCTCCATCGACGAGAGGTTGAGGAACTCATTCAAAAGGGTCAAGAAAAGGAACTGCTCCTCCTTTGTCAGCATCAACCGGTAAACCTTCGCATCTTGCAAAAGGTACTTTATAGCGCCGATCCCCTTTTGCGCTGGCAGACAGTGATGCTTTTAGGCCAGGCGGCTCAGATGCTCCTTGAAGATCACCCGGAAATGATCGCTGATCTAGTCAAGCGCCTGATCTATGCCAGCGCTGACTCAGCGGCCTCAGCCTGGGGGGCCCTGGAGACCGTGGGAGAAATCATCCGCCGGGCCCCTAATCGGTTTGGACTCTTTGTCAGAAATCTCTTTGCCTTCCTCAAGTATCCAGAATTCCGTCCGGGGACCCTGTGGGCCCTGGGGCGCATCGGTGAGAAACACCCGCAACTCATTCGGCGTCTATCGGTCTTCCCGCTATTAAAATTACTTGAAGATAACGACCCCACCGTGCGAGGGCTGGCGGCCTGGGCTGTTGGGCGTATCAGGCTCGTAGAGGGCGAAAAGGCCCTTCAAGCCCTGCTCGAAGACCAAACTCCCCTTAGTATGTATTCTCCGGAGGAAAAGTCCCTGATAGAGACGACCGTGGCCGCTTTAGCCAAAGAGGCCTTACAAAGACTGGAAGAAGAATAATTTTACCGGAGCATAAGATGTCAAATCCTGAAGAACAAATACTCAAAATGGTAGAAAAGACCCTGGAGGAAGAAAATTTGCCGGAAGACTTGAAAGAGGCCTTAAAATGGTACAAAGAGGCCCAAATTATGTGGGCTCAAGGCCGAAGTCTCGATGCCCTTTCTCGGTATGAGGCCTCTTTGGAGGTCTTCCTTAAACATGGTCGTTTTCGAGAGGCCGCCAATGCCTCTGAAAAGATCGGAGACATCTATTTTTGGCGTGGCAATTTTCAAAAGGCCTTAAAGCCTTACAAAATGGCCTTAGACATCTGTGAGGAGTTCGAAGACGAGATTGGGGCGGCCATTATGAGCGAAAAGATCGTCTATGTCTTTCAAAAGACCAACGAACCCGAACGCGCCCTGCCTTATCTTTATCGTTCCCTGGAGATAGCTGAAAAATACGGCGATGCCCATCGGGCGGCCCGGGCCTTGGTTGGGATAGGCGATGTTAACCGCTATAAGGGTAAAATGGACGTGGCCCTGGAGGCCTATGAACTGGCCCACAAGATCTATAAAGGGATGGGCTCTCGAGAACAGGCCGAACTGGTATCAAACACCATCCAATCACTCCGCCAGCAGATGGACCGCGGGGAAAAGCCCTCGGAGGGCATTGGGGAGAGAGATTCTTAGACGCCCCCCTTGGTCTACAATTTTGTCTGAAAGTTGGGCCAATTTTTCTTGCACTTTGCCAAAGAGCACCGTGGGATACTTGCGCCCAGGCTCAAAACCAGAGTGCCCACAGACAAAGGTCTCTCCGCCTATCTCTACCGGGATGCCGTAGAGGCGACAGGTCACCGGGCGGACTTCATAAAGGACACACCGCTTGCGGTCATCGAGAAGCGGACAGCGAATCTTGACCATGGAAAGGACAAAGGGGGTGATCACCTCCGGGGCCTTTTTAGACCATTCTTTTTCGTATTTTTCAAGGCGCCGAAAGACATCACGCCTGACCTTGCGGGGCTGCTTTCGGAATTCGCGGTGGATCAAAAAGGCCTCGGCCAGAGAGAGATCAAACAAGGCGTAACAACAATCAACACACCCTGGCTTACAACGGACCTCTTTAGGAAACTTTCGCTTCGTCTCCCTGAAGGCCGCGTCTACCTCTTGAAAGAGCTCTTCCAATCCTTGCCAAAGAGCCTTCATGGCTAACGCGAATGCCCGGGGAGGTTAAGCGCGGCACAAGTACCGGTCTCACACTTGTGGGTCTCTATAGTCGGTTTGCTCGGCCCGCCGTCACTAACAATGGCCGTGGCCACACTCATCAGGCGCTTGAGACGTGGGCTCTTACATTTAGGACAGGTGAGGCTTGAAATTTCATCTCGATTACGTACCAGGGTCTCGAATTCATGTTTACAATCTTCACAAACAAACTCATAGATGGGCATCTTGCCCTCCTTCGCCCAAAATTAGGCTCCCAAACTGGCTCAAGCCTGCTAATCTATTAAAGATAAACCAGAAAAAGTCAATGTTCTGCAAATCATAGGAGGTAAAAATTGCCGGGAAATACCTTTGGCCAATGTTTTCGCGTAACCACCTTTGGTGAATCTCATGGCGTGGCCTTAGGGGCGGTGGTGGATGGCTGCCCCCCGGGGCTTACCTTAGACGAGACCTATATCCAAGAAGAACTTGACCGCCGCCGCCCAGGTAAATCTCCTGGGGAGACTCCTCGGAAAGAACCGGATCGCGTGCAGATCCTTTCCGGGGTCTTTGAGGGCCGCACCACAGGGATGCCTATTGCGATGGTCGTCTATAATAAAGACGCCCGTCCTTCGGCCTATGAACCCATTAAAGATCTCTTCCGTCCGGGACACGGAGATTGCACCTATCTCTGGAAATACGGCCTTAGGGATTGGCGGGGTGGTGGCCGATCAAGTGGAAGAGAGACCGTGGCCCGCGTGGCGGCAGGGGCTGTAGCCAAGAGGCTCCTTGAAGAATTTGGCATCGAGGTCATCGCCTATACTATGGCCCTTGGTGGAGTACGAGCCAAGAAAAGAGATCTTTCGTTTGTCTATCAAAATCGCCTCTTCTGTCCTGACCCAGAGGCCTTACCCTTGATGGAGGAGCGGGTCAAAGAGGTGCGGGCCCAGGGAGACTCTATAGGAGGCATCGTTGAGATCGTCGCCCGAGGGGTACCAGCCGGCCTCGGAGAGCCGGTCTTTGACAAGCTTGATGCCGACTTGGCCAAGGCCTTGATGAGTATCGGGGCGGTGAAAGGGGTCGAGATCGGTGCTGGGTTTGCTGCCGCAGAGATGCTTGGCTCAGAGCACAACGACCCTATTACTCCTCAAGGATTTAAGACCAACCACGCCGGAGGTATCTTGGCCGGTATCTCTAATGGAGACGAGATTATCTGTCGGGTAGCGGTAAAACCCATCCCCAGCATCAGCCAAGAACAAGAGACCATCGATATCCACGGCCAACCGACCAAGATCCGTGTCGGAGGCCGTCATGATGCTTCAGCCATCCCGCGTATCGTTCCGGTGTGCCAGGCCATGGTAAGGCTGACCTTAGCCGACCACCTATTACGTCAATTGGCCATTGCCTCTTTTACCCATTGGGAAAAGAAGGTATTTAGCCCATGAGCCGAAAATTATGGATTATCTCGGCTATCATCATCTTGGCCGGCATCCTTAGCGTCGTCATCGCCATCAAGTTCTATCGTCAGGGTCTTACCTTTGTTAGGCCTTTTGTCAAAAGAGAAAAAGTACCTTCCATGGTACGGGCCCTGCCTTTTAAAAAGAAAATACCCCGACGACAAAAACCCCTTATCGTTCGCAACCTAAAGGCCAACCAAATCCTCTTGACCAATGTCTTGGCCACCCCCGCCCATTCTCCCAAGGGGACCTATCTGGTCCTCTCTCTTGTCCTTGATCTTTCTTCTGTGGAGGTGGCCCAAAGGTACACCAAACAAAAGCCTCTGCTGGAAGAAACCATCATAAATTGCATCCAACGAATCGAGTATCGAGACCTACGTTCTTCAGAAGGAGTGACCATCCTCAAAAAAGAACTTGAAAAGGCCTTCAAAAAGATCTTAAAAGATAAGATGACTGCCCTTTGGGTGGCGGAATATAGTTTTCAACGGATAAAGAGACTCTAAAATGGCCTATCTCTTAGTCCTTAAAGAATCACAAAATTGGGAAAAAGCCATCAAACGCGGGCTTGAATTAATCAAACAAGGTGAGACCGAGCTCTTGGTTATGGACGAGGCGGTGACCAGGTGCATTCGATGCGAGCCGGAGCTCTTCCGCTACTTGCATCAGTTCATCCTCGATGGTGGAAAGGCCTTGGTCTGTTGCCAATCGCTCACCAAATACGGCATCCCTGAGACCAGACCACCTGAAGCCTTTATCCGCCTTGAAGAAGGCCAGGCCCTTATCTCGGAAAAGAAAAAGGCCGGCTGGCAGATAGAGGAGTTCTGATCACTAGAGCCAACCTTGAAAGCCGATCTTTTCTCCTAACTCTTCGACGATCTTTTTGACCAAGGGTTCGGTCTCGGCGCTGGTCCGCAAAAGCACCACCCCTGGCTCCAAGGTAGAGAGCCAGGCCATATGGCCGGAGGCCTCTAGGATAAAGCGCAAGAGATAGATCTTTTGGGGATCGATCTTGGCCTTTAGTTGCCGGCCTTCCATGCTTGACACCTCAGGGCCTTGTTTTTACCCTCTCCTCTGACATGCGCAAACTTAAATGGCAAGTGGCGGCCCCTGATCGCGAGGCCATCCGGCTTCTTACCAAAGAACTGGGGCTTTCTCCCCTCCTTGCCCATCTCCTCGTGGTCCGGGGACTAAGAGAGCCACAAAAGGCCTACTCTCATCTTAATCCTTCTCTACGAGACTTTCCCGACCCCTTTCTCTTGCCAGACATGGCCAAGGCCATCAATCGCTTGATCCAGGCCATCGGTCAAAGAGAAACCATCGCCATCTATGGGGACTACGATGTGGATGGCACCACCGGAGCTGCTGTCCTTTATCTCTTTCTCAAAGAGCTTGGGCTTTCTCCTCTGGTCTTTTTCCCCCATCGTGAAAGAGATGGCTACGGTTTTCATGCCAGCTTCATTCCCCAAATAAAGGCCCATGGAGCAAGACTCGTCATCACTGTAGACTGCGGCATCACCTCTCACGAGGCCTGTAAAGCTGCCAAGGAAGCAGGGCTTGAGGTAATCGTCACCGATCATCATGAAGTCCCTCCTCGTCTCCCTTCGGCGCTTGCGGTCATAAACCCCAAGCGCCCAGACAGCCTTTATCCAAGCCGGGAAATAGCCGGGGTGGGCGTGGCCTTTGCCCTGATAAGGGCCTTACGACAGGAACTTTATAGAAAAGGCTTTTTCCATAACCGCGAGATCCCTAATCTCAAACGCTATCTCGATCTGGTAGCCTTGGGGACCATTGCTGACATTGTCCCCCTCACCGGTGAGAACCGGCTTATTTCTTATTTTGGCTTGCAGGAACTTAGTACCACCAAGAGGACAGGCCTGGTGGCCCTCAAGAAGGCTGCTGGTCTTGAAAATCAGGCCGTTGGGGTAACTGAGGTCGTCTATCGCCTGGCACCGAGGATAAATGCGGCCGGGCGGCTAAAAGAGGCCCTCCTTGCCTTTCAGCTCTTGATCACTCAAGACGAGGAAGAGGCCAAGACACTGGCCGAAGAGCTCAACCGTTTAAACGCCGAACGTCAGCGCCTAGAAGATCGCATCCTTAGGGAGGCCTTGGAAGAGATCCAAAAACGCTTTCAAGAAAGCCAATTCTCCATCGTCTTGGCCGGTGAAAACTGGCCCCTTGGGGTGATTGGCATCGTGGCCTCAAGGCTTCAAGAGCTTTACTACCGCCCGGTAATCTTGCTCTCCTTAGAAGGAGAAGAGGCCCGTGGCTCAGGCCGGAGTATTCCCGAAGTAGATCTCTTTCACTGCTTGAGCCAATGCCAGGAACACCTCCTCCGCTTCGGAGGCCACCCAGGGGCAGCGGGGCTAAAGCTAAGCCTCGATAAGCTAGACGATTTCATTCAGGCCTTTGAAGAGGCTGTCTCTAGATCACTTTCCGGTGAATTAGTCACCCCGACTCTTTTCTTAGACGCCTGGGTCAAGGTCTCTGATCTTTTGGAACCCAATTTCCTTGAAGGATATTCTCGCCTGGGGCCTTTTGGCCCGGGCTATCCAGAACCGATTTTTGCCTTGAAGGGCTTTGAGATCCGCCAGCCACGGATCGTTAAGGAAAAACACTTTAAGTTCTTTCTTTGGCAAGGAGGTCTTGGGCTTCCGGCCATTAGTTTTGGCTTTGGAAACAGTATGCCAAAGAAAATAGACGCCTTGGCCGGTTCGTTAGATTTTTCCGAATTCCAAGGCCGCCGTTATATCCAGCTTCTAATCAGGGACCTGAAGTAATTTGTCTCTTCTTTCGAAATATTTGACATCTTAAGGGAGAGGCCTAATCTAAAAAACAGGAACCCTTCGGAGGAGGTGGAGCATGAAGGTAAACCCCTTGATGTTTCGGGAGTACGACATTCGCGGCAAAGTAGATGATGACCTAACGGTGGAGGTAGCGGAAGCCATTGGTAAGGCCTATGGCACCATGGTCAAACGAAACGGAGGAAAAAAGGTCGTCTCTGGGCGAGACGGGAGGCTATCCGGGCCTAAGCTCCATGAGGCCCTTATCAAGGGTGTATTGTCTACCGGGGTGAGTGTGATAGACATCGGCGTTACCCCTACTCCGGTCATGTATTTTTCTCTTTTCAACCTGGAAGGAGTTGATGGTGGCATCCAAGTTACGGGTTCCCACAATCCACCAGAATTTAACGGTTTTAAGATCTGTGTAGGCAAAGAGACCATCTATGGTCCTAAGATCCAAGAACTTAGGAGGCTTATTGAGGCCGAAGATTTTGAGACCGGCCAAGGCCAAAGAGAGACCTCTGATATCCTACCGGTATATCTCAAATATCTCCGGGAAAACATAAAGATAACCCGCCCCTTGAAGGTGGCCCTTGACTGCGGCAACGGAGTCACAGCCCTTACCGCGCCTGAGGCCTTTTCCGCCCAAGGCTGCCAGGTCATCTCCCTTTATTGCGAAGTAGATGGCACCTTCCCTAATCATTTTCCAGACCCGGTGGTAGAGAAAAACATTGCCGACCTACGTCGCAAGGTGGTGGAGGAGAAGGCGGATTTTGGGGTGGGCTACGACGGCGACGGTGACCGTATCGGCGTGGTGGATGATCAGGGAAACATCCTTTGGGGTGACCAGCTCATGATCCTCTTTGCCCGGGAAATTTTAAAACAGCACCCTGGAGCCACCATTATCGGCGAGGTCAAGTGTTCGCAGGTGATGTATGATGAGATCAAGAGACTGGGCGGTCGCCCGATCATGTGGAAGACCGGCCATTCTCTAATCAAAAACAAGATGAAAGAAGAGGCCGCCCTTCTTGCTGGAGAGATGAGTGGCCACATCTTTTTTGCCGACCGCTACTTTGGCTTTGACGACGCGGTCTATGCCTCTTTAAGGCTGGCCGAAATCGTCGCCCAATCAGAGACACCCCTCTCGGAGATGCTCAAAGATCTGCCTAAGATGGTCAGCACACCAGAGATCCGGGTCGAGTGCCCTGATGAAAAGAAGTTTGAGATCGTGAGTCGCCTTACCGAGCGTTTGAAAAAAGAAGGCTACCAAGTCATTGATATCGACGGGGCTAGGGTCATTTTTGAAGACGGCTGGGGTCTGGTGCGGGCTTCAAATACTCAGCCGGTCTTGGTCCTGCGCTTTGAGGCCAAGGATGAGACTCGGCTCAAGGAGATCCGCAGCCTCATCGAAGGCAAGCTCGAAGAAGTGAAGAAAGAGGTCTGATGGAACACATCAAGGGGGTGCTTCCCAAAATATGGGCCTCTCCTGCGTGGAAGAAGCGGCTTCAGGCGGGAGAGGTCCTTTTGCGATGGGAAGAGATTGTCGGCCCGGCCATCGCCAAGGCTGCTCGCCCTAAAAGTTTTTCTAAGGGGCGCCTTATCATTGAGGTGGAAGACTCGATCTGGATGAATCAACTCCATTTTGAAGAAGAAAGGATCCTTAGTTTACTGAATGTCCAGGCTGGAGAAGAGTTATTCCAAGAGATCCGCTGGGTCCTTTCGAAAAGGCCCTTTAGAAAACACCCCAAAAGATCAACCAAGGCCAGAGAGATACCGCCACGTCTCCGCCAAAAGATAGAAAAAGAAGTAGCGGTGATCGAAGACCCGGAGCTCCGCGAGGCCTTTCTACGCCTTCGTTTAACCCTTCTCAAGAAAGGACAAAGAGCTTCTCGGCTTCTGAGGTATAAGGACCACCTGGATGTTGGTAGATAAAAAACGGAGGAAGGACCCGCAGTTCCTCTCCTCCCCCTTTGACCGCCTCAAGGAGCACCAATCGTCCCTCGTCTCCTGGATAAGAATGGACTACTTGTAGACGCTTGGGCTCCAAACGAAATCCCTTGGCCTTGGCCATAAGAGTGGCCAAACGATGAGCCGGATAGATGATAAAAAACCTTCCCCTCTCCCGGAGAAGCACTCGCGCCGCCTTGAGCACGTCTTCCAAGGAAGCCAGAATCTCATGCCGGGCCAGGCGTTCTTCTTCATTAGGTGAAAGCCTTCCGGCCCTGGGTGAACGAAAGGGAGGGTTGGTAAAGACCACGTCAAAGGCCCCGGGACGAAAGGGAGGCCTTCGTAAGTCCCCGAGGACAGGAAAGACTCGCTGTACAAGGCGGTTTTCGCGGATATTGCGGGCAAAACAGCGGGCTAAACGGGTCTGGATCTCAAGCCCAGCGAGGATACTTTTAGGATAGCGGCAAGCGAGCACCAGGGAGATCACGCCACAGCCTGCCCCGAGATCCAAAGCTTTTTCCCCAGGGCGTAAGGTGATAAAACCGGCTAAGAGCAAGGCATCAATGGAAAAACGATACCCTTCCCGAGGCTGGTAAAGGATCAAGTGGCCTTCAAATAAGGTGTCACGGGTAAGCTCAGTCGAACTCGACAAGGACCTCTCCTTCTTGGCCAAAGAACTTGGCCGCCGAACCCATGGAGACGGCAATTTCAAGTAATCCGTCACTTCCTATGAGGGCCAAGGGTTCTCCAGGAGCAACTTCAGCATAGGTACGCTTGAAAGGCAGGCGTTTTTCAGCAAAGCATACGGCCTTGATAGACTTCTCCTGCAAATGTTCCTGGGAAATATTGGTGACCAGGTTCCCAAAACGGTCGACATAGATCACGGCCCCGCGGATCCTTCCTGGCTCAAGAGAAACTTGCGGCCAGGGGAGACGGACGGGATCTGCCACCTGCGGGCCGAGGGCCGAAGGCTTTAAGCCTCTCGCCAGATGGGCTGCCACCGGGGCAAAGATATCCCGACCATGAAAGGTCGTACTTTGCTGTGGCAAGCAATAAGTCTGGTTTTGTAATTCATAAGCCACAAACTCTTGAGCCCGATCATAGACCAGGGTGAAAAGACCATTGTCCGGCCCCACGAAAAAACGGCCCTCAGCCACCAGACAAAGGCCACGTCTTTCGGTGCCTACCCCGGGGTCCACCACGGCGACAAAAACGCTCCCTTCTGGAAAGTAACGAAACGAGGCCCCTAGGAGATAGGCCCCCTGAGCAATGTTCTGGGGATCCACCTCATGGGTAAGATCGACAAGGACAGCCTCTGGACAGATGGAAAGTACCACCCCTTTCATTACGCCTACATAGTGATCTTTTAGTCCAAAGTCCGTAAGGAAGACTATTACCCGAGGCAACTCTTGGTCCATAATTTTAGCTTAGACCAAAATTTTTAGATTTGCCCACTAAAGTTTACTGGGCAACAGACAAAAAAATTCTTTCCTGCTACACTTTGGAAACGCTGGCCAACTAGAAAATAAAAAGGAGGCCATGGTGAAGATCGCGGTCATCGGGGCCGGTAGTTGGGGAACAGCCCTGGCCAATCTCTTGGCCAAAAAAGGCCTTTCCGCCGTGCTGCTTGCCAGGCGGGAAGAAGTAGCCCAGGCCATCGGGGAACGTCATGAAAATCCATTTTATCTTCCAGGAATCTCTCTTTCCTCAAGACTTAAGGCCACGACTAAAGCCGAAGATATCCTGCCCAAGACCGAGGTTATCGTCTTTGCCGTCCCCTCCCACGCCTTGCGAGAAACTATACGCCAACTAAAACCTTTCCTCAAAAATCCTACCCCCCTGGTCTCGACCATCAAAGGCATTGAGGAAAAGACCCTAGCGACCATGAGCCAGGTGCTTACCGAAGAGCTCGGTCCATCATGGCAGGCCATGTTCACCGTGCTTTCCGGGCCAAGCTTTGCCGAAGAGGTGGCCAAGGAGTTCCCTACGGCGGTGACGCTTGCAGGCTACGATCGCGAGATCACCACTCGTATTCAGAAACTCTTCTCTTGCTCTTATTTTCGAGTCTATCGCAGTACCGATGTCATCGGAGTAGAACTTGCCGGGGCGCTCAAAAACATCATCGCCATCGCCGTGGGCATCTCAGATGGGCTTAAACTCGGACTTAACGCCCGAGCAGCGCTCATCACCCGGGGGCTGGCCGAAATCTCACGCCTTGGGCTCCGTCTTGGAGCAAATCCTTTAACCTTTTCAGGGCTTGCCGGGCTGGGTGACCTGGTGCTCACCTGCACCGGGCCGCTTTCAAGGAATCGCTCCGTAGGCCTGCGCCTAGGGCGTGGGGAAAAACTCTCCCAGATCCTTTCCGACATGACCCAGGTGGCCGAAGGAGTGCGCACCACGGCTTCAGTTAAGGAGCTTTCCGAAAGGCTTGGGGTAGAAATGCCTATCACCCAGGCTGTCTATCGCGTGCTCTACCAGGAGGAAGACCCCTTGAAAATGGCTCGAGACCTGCTTTCACGGGAACTCAAAGAAGAATTCGGCGAATTGGATCTTCGCTTTTCAAGATAGAAACGAGACCCTCCCTTCGGTTAATTTGGGGTGGTCTTAAAGGCTTAGGATTAAATATTTTGAAAAAGAGTTTTTTGACCAGCAGAAATAAGCCCATTTTTTTCTTATCTAGGAAATGCCGATTTTGAAATAGAATGAAAATAAAGAGAAATCTTTGCAAAGACATGAAGCGCAAAAAAGCTTTTTAGCTAAATTTTTGTATCATTCTGAGGGAGGGAGGTGTGTCAAAGTCACTAAAATTTACTATTAGTCTAATTGTTATCGGAATATTTATATTTTTTGTTGTAGCAGATTATATAATTGGACGATTTATTATCTATCCTTCTTTTATAGAACTTGAATATCAAGAGGCTCAAAAAGATATAAAACGTTGTATAGAAGCAATCAAAAGAGAAGTCTTTCATCTTGATAAACTTTGTATAGATTGGGCAACGTGGGATGATACTTATGCATTTATCAAATCTCATTCAGAAGAATATATTAAATCTAATCTTAATGAGGAAACATTTATAGACGATGAACTAAATCTAGTGTATTATTTAGATAAAAATGGAAAAGTAGTTTGGGGTAAAATATACGATTTTAGAAATAAAAGAGAGATCAAATTAAAAAAATTTTCTAAAAATATCTTTCCTAAAAATCATCCTTTAATTTCTTTTAAAATAAACGAAAATTCACCTACTGAAAGTGGAATAAATGGAATTCTTGTGACAGAAAAGGGGCCTATGCTTATTTCATCTCATCCAATTCTTAAGACTAATGGAGAAGGACCGGTACGTGGATTTTTAATAATGGGAAGGTTTTTTGATAAGCATCTCATAAAGACACTCATAAACAAAATACACGTAAATTTTAAAGTTTATACAATCCAGGATAAAGACTTAGGAGTTAATATAGAAAGGATTATAAATAAAATTAGCCAAAAATCATATTTCATTGACAAGGGACCTAACAAGAATTTGTTAGCTTATACAACCTATCCGGATATTTATGGACGACCAGGGCTTATAATAAAAGCAATTATTCCAGCAACTATATCTGCAAAAGGCAGAATAACCATTTTTTATGCAGTGATCTCAATATTTTTTGCAGGACTTATTTCTTTTTTAACCATGTGGTTCGTCCTTAAACGAACTATACTTAAACCGATAATGTATTTAACAAATCATGCAGTGGAAATTAGAAAAACTGGAGATCTTTCAAAAAGGACAGGCATAAAAGGTAAAAACGAAATCGCTATACTTGCAGAAGAATTTGATAGAATGGTAGATATTTTAGAAAAAAAGACAGCGGAGCTAGCAAAAATTAACAAAGAATTAAAAGAACAGATTATTAGACGAGAACAGGCAGAACAAGCATTGCGGACAAGTGAAGAAAAACTCAATAGGATGAAAAGAATGGAAGCTATTGCTCTTCTTGCCGGAGGTGTAGCGCATGATCTAAACAATGTACTTTCAGGAATTATGGGATATCCAGAAATAATTTTAATGGACAAAGATCTTCCACAAAAATTTAGAAAGCCTATTGAAATGATACGAATGTCTGGTGAAAAAGCTGCAGCAATTGTTGATGATCTTTTGACTACAGTAAGAGGGATTGCCACTAATAAAGAGATATTAAATCTGAATACAATAGTAGAAGAATACCTTAATTCTCCTGAATATTTAAATCTCATAAAATCAAATCCACAAGTTAAAGTCGAAGTTAATTTAGATAAAAATTTACTAAATATAAAGGGGTCAGCTCATCATATTAGAAAAGCTTTAATGAATTTAGTCTCTAATGCATTTGAGGCTATTGAAGGAAGAGGTACAGTTAAAATATCTACCAAGAATCAATATATAGACAAGACTTTAAAAGGATATGATGAAATCTATAAAGGAGAATATGTAGTTCTTTGCGTATCAGATACAGGATCAGGCATATCAAAAGAAGATCTTGATAGGATTTTTGAGCCCTTTTATACCAAAAAAGTTATGGGAAGAAGTGGAACTGGTTTAGGATTAACTATTGTATGGAATGTAGTGCGAGATCACCAAGGATATATAGATGTACATAGTAATGAAAAAGGGACAAGATTTGAAATCTATTTTCCTGTTACTAGAGAACAAATTCATAAAGAGAATTCACGATCATCAATTGAGTTATACAAAGGACAAGGAGAAAAAATTTTAATAGTTGACGATGAAATAATTCAAAGAGAAATTATTAGTAATATGTTGATAACTTTAAATTATAATCCGGTTACTGTCTCAAGTGGCGAAGAGGCAATTGAATATATAAAAGAGAATAAAGTAGATTTGATAGTACTGGATATGATTATGGAACCAGGAATAAATGGCCGCAAGACTTACGAAGAAATAATCAAGATTCGTCCTGGACAAAAAGCCATTTTAGTAAGTGGTTTTTCAGAAACAGAAGAAGTAAGAAAAGCACAACGCTTAGGGGCTGGTAAGTATTTAAAGAAACCTTTCACTATAGAAAAATTGGCCAAAGCCATTAAAGAAGAATTGGAGCGAAAGTAAATCCGCTTTGCTATAAAAGGGGCGAGGGCAAGCCCTCGCCCTTGTTTTAGAATGCCCAAGTAGCTCGAGTAGAAACGACCCAGAAATGGTCATAATCATCGTATCCCGATGGATTGTCTGTCCATTCTA
>Ga0256914_1002501_pt1 | contig 15230 bp, 13 predicted proteins | sample HulkmetaG_FD_191571 | JGI IMG/M metagenome (GOLD analysis project Ga0256914, IMG submission 191571) | Hydrothermal chimney microbial communities from Main Endeavour vent field at the Juan de Fuca Ridge, Pacific Ocean - Hulk | ecosystem: Environmental > Aquatic > Marine > Hydrothermal vents ... | reverse complement strand
CCCCGTTCCGGGAGGTGGATAATATCTGGCGGGCTGTTCGTGAGATTCTGGGGGGAGAGTGATGAACAGTCGGGGGCGTGTGCTTGTGATGGGGGCGGTTGTCGGCGCGATTTTGGGTTTGATTACAGGGTACATTGTTGCGGATCGGTTGGAGGATCTCGAGCGCCGTGGCCGTTCGCCCCGGGTGCAGGCTAATTTGATGGAATGGTTGAAACTGGGGATGGCGTTTTTGGGGCTGGCGCGACGTTTGGCCGGTATGATTACCGGGTAGGGGGCATGTGAATGGCCAATTCCCGGTTGTGAGGCGCGCGGTTACTCGCGCGCTTGTTTTTTGTTCTCCCTCGGCCGCGCGGCCTTATCCGCGCGGGTGGGTTATGTGACGGCCTTGTTCGACCAGGCGAGCGAACCATCCCTGTGTTTCGGCGGTGGCCTGTGCGGGTTGTTCAGAGGCTTCACGCTCGTCCGCGAACAAGGGGTCGGTTAGGGTACGAAGTACTTGGGCCGCCTGTTGGAGTTCGGATCGGACCATCTCCCACAGTTCTTCGGGCAGTTGTTTTTCCTCATCGGACTCTAACGTGTGCTCCCTGTTCCCTTCACGTGTTTTCTCGTCCATGGTTATGTTCTCCTGCTTGCTGCCCTGATGCTGATGGTGAAGGAATGTGTTCCTCTTGGGTGTGTTCTACGGGTTCTGACGGTTCTCCCTCCGCGGGGGGCGCGGGTGGCGTAATCACGTGGGGTTCTTCCACGTGCTCGGCCGGGGGGAGGGCTTGTTCTGTTTCGTCCGATTCCTCAGTCGAGGGTGAGGTTTCGGGTAATGCTTTGGGTGGGCCTTGCAGGGCTTCGCGGGCTTCCTCCAGGGTGAGTGCCTGGTTGTACAGGGAGGAGAGGATAGGCGCGAGGGCCTGGGCTGGGAACCGTTGTCGTACAGGGATGGGGGCATTTTCCCAGTACGCGCGCAGGCGTTGGAAGTCCCAACGGGCAGTCACCAGGACTTCGGCTGTGCTGGTGCCTGCTTCGACGATGATTCCGTTGCCTTTGGCCGTGAGGCCGTGGGGCGCCATGAGTACGGAACGCCCTCGGTACGGTGGAGTATCCTCCTTGGCAAAGGGGTCGGGTCCTACGACAAAGGCCAACGCGGCAAATATTTGGTTGTCCGTCACACGTGCTTTGAGCCCTTCCCACAGGAGGTCAACCACGGTGGGCTCGGTGGTGGCCGCGAGCGCGATGAGCGCGTCCATTCCCTGGTATGCGAGGAGACGGCCGACTTCGGGGTACATGACCTCTTCGCCCATTACTATGCCCAGCCGGCCTACCGGGGTCTCAACCGTCTGCCAGCCCCGACCAGGCACAATCCACGCTTCTTCTCCCGCGTCCAGGAGGACTTTCGCGTGTTGGCCCAGGATGTCCCCGTCCGGCCCGAACACGGTGGTTATGTGTTGCATTTCGCGCGTTTCCACGTGACGGAAGTAGCCACTGCCCGCGACGACTGTCATCTTGTACTCGTACGCGAGGTCGGAAAACACGCGAACGTACTGTTCCCAGATGAAGTCGGGCATGTCCGTGAGCGCTTTGCGCAGTGTTTCGGCCATGTCTGCCCGGAGAAGCCGCGCGGTGTGTCGGAGCACGTTGCTGCGTGTGCGGTCCCACCAGGATGATCGACGGCGGGTGGGATCCGCCTTTTTGAGCAGGTTGGATCGGAAGTTCTCCACCAGCGGTGGTATGACCATGAGCGCGGTGCGCTCGGGGAAGACGAGCAGCCGGGCGTGTTTTTCCTCGGCCAGGCGAAAGAAGCGCTCAATATCGCGAGTGTACGCGTCCAGGGTTTCGTACAGGTGTAAGGATTGCTGGGCTACGGCTACAATGACTTCACGCATGGTTTCCTCGTTATATGTCAAATGGGTTATTGAGCGGTGAGCGCGTCACGCAGGGCCCGGATGTTTTCGGCCACCGGGGCTCGTTTGTTGTACACCGCGGATCCTGCGACGACTGCGGTTGCACCGGCTCGTACGACTTCTGCGATGTTGGTGGGTTTAACCCCCCCGTCCACCTCCAGTTCCACGTGAGAGAGCCCACGTTCGTCCAGAAGATGTCGTACACGGGCGATTTTGTTCGTGGTGGTGGGGATGTAGGCTTGGCCGCTGAAGCCGGGATTGACAGACATGACCAGTACAAGGTCCACGAAGGGCAGGATTTCCTCAATAGCGCTGATGGGTGTGGCCGGGTTCAGGGCGACGCCGGCCTTTTTCCCCAGGTTTTTGATTTGCTGGACTACGCTGTGCAGGTGCACGCACGCTTCCACGTGCACGGTGAGGATGTCGGCCCCCGCGTCGGCAAACGCGGGGATAAGTCGCTCGGGCGTCTCTATCATCAGGTGGACGTCTAAGGGAAGTCGGGTTACGGACCGCAGGGCCCGCACAATAAGGGGCCCAAACGTGAGGTTGGGGACGAATTGGCCGTCCATGACGTCCACGTGGATCCAGTCGGCGCCTCCTTGTTCCGCTTCCTGGATCTGCTCTCCCAGGCGGGTGAGATCTGCTGAGAGAAAGGAGGGTGAGATTTTCACGTGTGTGTTCATCGGGTTTTTACCTCCACACCTTCAGGTGTTCCTATGATAACAATATCTGCCATGTTGAGGAAAAGACCGTGTCCGACAATGCCCGGTCGTTCGTTTAGTGTATGGTCCAATTCGTCCGGATGTGGGATGCCGTCCTCAAAGTAGCACCAGACGAGGAAGTTTCCGTTGTCGGATCGCAATAGGCGACCGTGATCATCCCTGACCCATTTTACTCTACATCCCAGACTTTCCAACCAACGCGCGTGGGCTCCGGCTCCAAAGGGCAGGATTTCCACAGGAAGGGGCCCCCGTTCGCCCAATTTCTGGACGCGCTTACGCTGGTCCACTATGACGATGAACTGCTCTGCGTGGATGGCCACGATCTTTTCCCGCACGAGGGCATGGCCGCGGCCTTTGATGAGGTTGAGCCGGGGGTCTACTTCGTCCGCGCCGTCCACGGCCAAATCCAGGTGATATACGTCATCCAGGGTGGCCAATGGGATGCCCTCTGATCGGGCGTGGGCCGCGGTGCGTTCGGAGGTGGGCACCCCGACGATGTCGTGTAGTGTGCCCTCTCGCAGGGCACGCCCGAGGAGGGTGATGAAGTGGGCCGCGGTGGATCCTGTCCCCAAACCAATGCGCATGTGATCGCGAACGTATGTCAGCGCGTGGGCCGCGGCCCGTTGTTTCATGGTCTCAGTGTTCATGCGGGTTTCCTTCCTTCTGTCGTTTGCCGCGTACTGGGAGGAGGAAGAGGAGGCTGCGCGCTTCCGCGGCCAGTTGTTCGGCCACGCTGCCCAGGAGCACGCGTTCTAACGCGCCTCGACCTCGTGTGGTGCTCATCACCACATCGATGTCCTCTTCCTGGCTTACCCGCAGGATGGTCCGCGCGGGGTCGTAACCCAATACCAGGGGCCGAGCGTTGAGCCCCTCTTCACGGAGGACCTCCGCGATGCGTTCCAGGTACTGTTGTCCTTCGGTCACGGCAATGCGGCGCAGGTGCTCTACCACGTCCGCGATGGCGCCGTATCCTTCTGGCCGTGGTACCTCGGGAACGTAGAGGAGAATGATATCCACGTCGAAGAGGCCTTTAAGTCCGCGGACGTACGGGAGCACGTGTTCCGCGTTTTCGGAACCGTCCAGGGGGACAAGGACCCGAAGGAACGAGGGGTTTTGCACATGTCGTTCTGCTCCCGGCGGCATGATGAGAACCGGAATGTGGGTGATGTGCAGGATGTGACTGGCCGTGCTGGAGGACAGGAGTCGACGCCATCCCCGCCTGCCGTGGGTGCTGATGATCATCTGGTCCGCGTGAATCCGTCGCGCGACAGTGTCCAGGGTTTCGGCTACCGGGCCGCTCTCCACGAGGGTGTCCACGTCGCGCGCGTGCTGGATGCGTTGCGCGATCTGGCGCAGGTAGGCCAGGCGCTCTTCCTTGCTGGGGGCCCGACGTTCCTTTTCCAGCCCACCAATGACGGGAATGTGGTGGGGAACCAGCACGGAGACAAGGGTGACTTTGGCGTGGGTCCGTTCGGCCATTAAGTTCACCACGGGCAGCACGCGTTCGGAGTACTCGGTGCCGTCCAGGGGGACAAGGAGGTGTTGGGGCCGCATGGGTTCCCCGCGCCAGCCTTCCCCGGGTTTAGGTAGGGGCGGCCACGTGGGTTTGGGCAGTTGGGTGAGAATGGTACCCACTCCCAGGTCGGGCACTAAGGGAGTGCCCACACCCCACAGGGCTTCTTCCAGTTCGCCCAACCGTTCCTGCAAGGGGCTAGGAGGTCCTAGCCGGTTACGGAAGTAGGTGAATATCACATAAAGCAGGGGCACAAACAGGAAATACGTCCACGCGCCTTCGGTGAACCGCTCAGCAAAGATAATGACCGTAGCGAGGGAGGTCAGAAAGGCCGCGACAATGGTGCCCATAAGCGTCAGCCAGTGATCCCACGTGTGGGATTGGCGGAGTTCCCGTCGTAGACGTTTGGTGGCTGCCCAACCGGTCATGCTGAGGAGAATGAACACGCCGGCCGCGTAGATGGATAGGTAGGTTTCCTCACTGGTTCCCAGGAACAGGAAGCAGAAGGAGGCTATGGCGACTTCAATCCAAACGGGCATGTCCGCGACATCGTACTTGTTGCGTCGTCCCAGGATGGGCGGGATGTAGTGCCGATCCTTTAACCCCAGCGCCAGGTTTTGCAGGCCCTGCGCGCTGGCCGCGGACGCGGAGAGGAGCACCGCGATGCCCACAAGGGTCCCCAGGTAAGGGAGAGGGTCGGGCAGGAGTTTGTCCATGGTCTGGGTGAACACGGAGACGTGTTCGTTGGTGGGGTCAGATAGTTTGAAAATGGCCGGCCCTGTGATGAGCATGGTGGCGGATGTGGTGCCCATGATGATGAGCAAACTACCAAAGGCTTTACGACTTCGTTCTTCCGGGGTACCTTCGTACGCGGCCACCAGGTTAGCGAACACCTCGATGCCTGTCATCACGGCGAGAATTCGGGAGTACCCGGCCAGGGTGAAGTGGAGATAGGGTTCTATAAACGCTTTTAAGTGGATTGAGGGCAGGTGGAGTCCTATTTTCCAGATGGTGGCTATGTTCATTAGCCAGAGAAGGGCCAGCACCGCACCTGTTGCCGGTCCAAAGGCTCGAGCCGCCACCTTGGGCCCCAGGTTGACGAGCCAACCGGTCATCACGCTGAGCAGGATCGCGACAATAACCCGTCCGTTGAGGCCCAGGAGAATGGGTTCGTTGAGGATGGGAAGTCGGTCTGCAATGAAGGTGACCAGTGCGGCCATGCTGACCAGGAATGTCAGGGTGTATTCGATGAAGGTGATGCCCGCGTTGATCTTCACGGCCCAACCGCCGAATTCCTCTTCTGTGAGGCCGCTGCCACCGCTGCCGTCGGTCACCCAGCGCATGACCAGTCGGTACATGGCAGAGACCATGGCAATGGTGAGCACTACCAGCCAGACACTGGCCCCAAAGGTGATCTGGGCAACTCCGGCCACGACAATCAGTTTGAGAAAGGGGCCGAACACGTAGAGGGGCGATGTTGCGGGATCGCCTCCACCTGCAAGCGCGCCTTCAAAGGAGTTCGAGAGTTTTCGGGAGACTACGTGTGCCATTGGGATACATCCTTAACATCGTTGTCTTGTAATTCGCTTTGCCGCTTCGTCTGTTTCCGACAGTACGTGACACGGGTACATTGTTGTCCCTGTTCCCACGTTAACAAATACAGGTTACTATATTCAAAATTCCGAGGCAACTTCCATGAGAATGGTGGGCTAAACAGCGCGCGTTCGCCCCTTCCGGGTGGAGCGCCGGACAGCGCGGAGGGGGCGAACGCGTGGGGTCTCTACACGTGATGGCGCATTGCGGGATGGCGATCGCGGTGAAACGGCGGCTTGTTACTCATATCGTAACGCTTCAATGGGATTCAGGCCGGCGGCGCGACGAGCCGGATAAATGCCAAAGAAGAGTCCCACAGCGAGGGCAAAGCCCACGGCCAGGAAAATTGAACCCGGGGTGATTCGGGTAGTAAACATACCACTCATGCTCACCAGGTGGGAGACCGCAATCCCCAGGACAACGCCTAAAAGGCCTCCCAGGGTGCTGAGCAACACCGCCTCCACCAAAAATTGCAGTAAGATGTCCCGGTTGCGGGCTCCCACAGCCTTACGGATGCCGATTTCCCGGGTGCGTTCGGTGACGGAGACCAGCATGATGTTCATAATGCCGATTCCGCCAACGATCAGGCTGATGCCGGCTATCGCGCCCAGGAACACGGTTAGAATATCCGTTACTTCCTGGGTGGTTTCCAGGAAATCCTGTTGGGTTAACACTCGGAAGTCGTCCTCTTCCCCGCTCAGTATGTTGTGGCGCTGTCGCAGGAGTGCTGTTATGTCGGTTGTTACCTGGTCCACCAAGTCCTCGGATGCGACGGATACACTAATAACGTTCACTGTGTAGCCCGAGCCGAGGATGGTGCGTCCTCCCAGGTAGCGGAAACCCGTGTGAATGGGAATGTAGATCATGTCATCCTGTGTTCCTGCGGGGCCAAATCCCCCTTTGGGTTTTAGGACACCGATGACTGTGAAGGGCACATTGTGAATTTTTATGGTTTTTCCCACGGCTGGGGTATCGCCAAAGAGGTCCTCAGCTACGTTTGCCCCAAGCACGGCAACCCGCAATGCTTGGGTATTGTCCGATTCCCGGAAGAAAATGCCCATGGCAGGGATGACGTTGCGCACGTGGCGGTAGTCCGGCGTTGTGCCAACAACGCGGGTGTTCGTGTTCTGGTTTTGATACGTTACCTGGGCCACTCGGGAAATTTCGGGGGCGACCCCGACCACACCAGGGACCTGGCGCAATGCTTCCGCGTCCTCCAGGGTGAGGGAGGCAGCCGATGTGCTGGTGACCACGCCACTTTGTCGCACTTGTTGGGGCAGGATGAAAATAACGTTGGACCCCAGGCTTTGAATGCTTCCTAAGATGGTTGCCTGGGCTCCTTGCCCAATGCTAATTAACGCGACGACGGCCATTACGCCAATGATGATGCCCAACATGGTGAGCGTGGAGCGCAGTTTGTTGGCCACTAACACTCGTAAGGCAATGCGCACACTTTCCAGGAGTTTCATCTTTACCTCCCCGGATATTCCGTAGCAGCACAGGGCTGTCGGGTGTCAGATGTCCCCTTGAGGTCAGGACATCTGTACGGTTTTTTGGTTATCGTGCATTTCTTCTATTAACCCATCACGAATGTGGATAACGCGTTGAGCATGGGCTGCAATGCTCGGTTCGTGGGTAACCATGATGATGGTCAGTCCTTGTTCCTCGTGCAGGTGGTGGAACAGGCGCATAATTTCCTCGCCGGTGGCTGTGTCCAGGTTGCCCGTGGGCTCATCCGCCAGCAGAATTGCTGGGTGAGTGGCTAACGCGCGAGCGATGGCGACGCGTTGTTGTTGCCCTCCAGAAAGTTCTGTGGGGAGATGGTGCATTCGTTCCCCTAACCCCACTTGTTCCAACAGGGTTGCCGCGCGCTGCCGTCGTTCACGGCCAGAGATACCCGCATAGATGAGGGGGAGTTCTACTTGCTCGAGCGCAGGCGTCCGCGGCAAGAGGTTGAAGGTCTGGAACACAAATCCTACCCGCTGATTGCGCACTCGGGCCAACTCGGTTTCGCTTAGGCGACTTACATCTTCACCCGCCAGGATGTAACGGCCTGTAGTCGGTGTGTCCAGACAACCGATGATGTTCATTAATGTGGATTTGCCGGAACCTGACGGGCCCATAATGGCTACAAATTCGCCTTGCTCCACGTGCATTGTTATCCCGCGCAGCGCGTGGACTTCTATTTCTCCGATGCGGTATATTTTGGTCACGTTTTCCAGGTCGATCATTGTCTTCCTCCAGGCCGGATGCCTCGCTGTCCACCGGTGGGGGGTCTCAACAGGGCTGGGGGAAGGCCCTCCTTTTTCCCTTCTCCTCGGCCTGTCCGGGTTGGGCTGGTGCTTGGTACGATAATACGGTCGCCCTCCTTTAAGTCCCCTTCGACTTCGACCAGCATGTTGTTCGTGTCTCCTACCTTGACGTAGACTTTTTTGATGGAACCATCGCTTTGTAACACTTCCACGTAATCGCCCTGGGTGTCACTGCGCAGGGCCAACAAGGGAACCAGAAGGGCTTCCTCATCCCGGCCTACGCTAATGCGCGCGGTGACGGTCATCTTGGCCTTTAAGGGGATGTCGGTGGGTTCCAGGTCGACCCGTACCCGGTAGGTGACCACGCCCTGGATCGATTGGCCCACTGGACTGATGTACGTCACTTCCCCGTGCAGAACCTGTTCGGGATACGCGTCCAGGGTGAGAAACACGGGTTGTCCAACGTGGATTTTGCCAATCTCCACTTCGTTCACTTGGATGTCCACGTAGAAGCGGCTGGTGTCCAGGAGGACGATGCCTGGCCCGTTGGGGCTCACGCTGTCCCCTATGTCAAACCCGATACTCCCTACAATGCCGTCAAATGGGGCGGTGAGGCGGGCTTTCTCGAGGTGACGCTTGGCTTGTTCGAGGGCAATGCGTGCCTGTTCCACTCGGGCTTCGGCCTGGGCCAGGGATTCTTCGGTGGGGCCCCGGAGGAGTTTGGCCAGGTTGGCCTCAGCCTGGGCAACTTTGGCCTCCGCTGCTGCAATGTCCGCGTCTGTAGGGCTCTCCTTTAAGCGAGCCAGGGTGGCTTCCGCGTTGCGCACCTTTGCCAGTGCGGCCGCGATCTGTTCCTCTGTTGGGGGTTCCTGGGCCTGCTCGTAGGCCAGTTCTGCCAATTTGACCGCGATCTCCGCGTTTCCTACCTGGGCTTTGGCGCTTTCGCACTGATCCCAGAACGCGGGGTTGTGTTCGGCTTTTCCGCAAACACTGTCCCGGTTAACCTGGGCACTCCAAAGGCTGTTCTTGGCCTGTTCCACTTTGAGTTTCGCTTGCTCTATCTCTTCCGGGTCAGGACGGGAGAGCAAGCGTTGATACGCTTCGAGCGCGGATTGTAGGGAGGCTTCAGCGGCTGCCAGGTCTTCCTCGCGCGTTCCCGCTTTCACTTGTTCCAGACTTGCTTGGGCCTGTTTTAAGGAGGCTTGGGCCGCGGCCACATCCTCGGCTGTGGGGGTGGCCTTTAAGGCTGCCAGTGCGGCTTCCTGGCTGCGCAAAGATTGTTCCGCGTTGCGGACCTGTAACTCCAGGTCTCTGGTGTCCAACTCTGCCAGCAGGGTCCCCGCGGTGACGTTTTCCCCTTCCTCCACGTGGATGGCCGCGACCGTACCACTGGTGTCAAATGTGAGGGTTTGTTGTCGCGCCGCGGAGAGGTTACCGGTCGCCTCGACCATCATGTTCAGCCGTCCGCGACGTACTGGTACGGTGCGCACGGCCTCAGGCGAGACTGTTGAAGTTTTTGCTCCGGATAGGGAGAACCGATATCCCCATTGACGGTATCCAACGTAAGCCATTACCGCCAGCACCAGAATAATGAGTATAGCGAGCAATGTTCGTCGAGACATCGTGTGAATCCTCCTCTTCTGTGAGGATGTGCAGGTTCCAGCCATGCGAATCATCAGACCGGGTGAGTACAGGAGCGCCAATACCCCATAAGCCCGCGAGGGTCACATTACCTGACCAACAGGATGGGTTGGACAGTGTTCACCAGCAACGCGCGGGCATTTTCGCCTCCTCGCCCCTTACACGGTAGTACGCCTGGGGAACTGTGGGTGTTTCAGTAAATGGTGGGAGACACGCAATCGGGGGACGCCTGAACGCCGCAGGGGGCACGGCCTGGGTGTCGAGCGCTAGGGCAGGTCGTCGATGTACACACAAGGCGGAATGCTGGCATTTTGCTGCCCATGTTCGCGTTCTGAACGCGGCATTCCCATCCTCTTGGGCTCTGATGGTTTTGTCCTCACCGTCAGGTGATGCTATAATGTAACGGAGGCAGTTCATTCTCCTCCCAGGACCTGCGTAGTATCCCAACACGGCCAAGGGGGCCCGGAAGTGTTTTCGAATGTGTCATGCCAATGGCGGCGTGAGTTTGTCGAGATAGCGGATATTCACCTTTTGGTTGTTCGTTGCTTGCGCGTCCTTGTGGCGGCGCATATTCCAGGGCACTCACAGATGTGAGTGCCCTTTTTATTTGCATTGCATCTCAGACAAGGAGGTCTGACCCATGCCTAAGAAGCAGAAGCGTCCTTCGGATGAGTTGAGTGATGAGCAACTTTTTGAGATGTACTATTACATGGTCCTCAGCCGTAAACTGGATGAGCGCATGTGGGTACTTAACCGTCAGGGGAAGGCGCCTTTCCACATCTCCGGTATCGGCCACGAGGCCATCCAGGTGGCTCAGGGCTTTGCCATGCGCAAGGGCCACGATTGGTACTTCCCCCACTATCGAGACATCGCGACGTGTCTCATTCTGGGCGTGACGCCCCGCCACATGATGCTGGCGCTCATGGGCAAGGAGGGTGATATCTTCAGCCGGGGGCGCCAGATGCCCGAACATTTCAGTTATAAGCCCGCGAAGATCGTTTCTGTGTCCAGTCCCGTGGCGACAGCCATCCCTCAAGCCGCGGGCACCGCGCTGGCCTCTAAACTTCAGGGTAAGGACGAGGTGACTATTGTTGGGTTTGGCGAGGGGGCAACCAGTGAGGGAGACTTCCACGAGGGCCTGAACTGGGCCGGCATCCACAAACTGCCCATCGTCTTTGTTTGTCAGAACAACCAGTACGCGATCTCTGTCCACGTGAGCAAGCAGATGGCTGTGGAGAACGTTGCGGACCGCGCGGTGGCTTACGGCATCCGCGGGGTGGTCGTGGACGGTAACGACGTGCTCGCGTCCTACGATGTGATGAAAGAGGCCATCGAACGTGCACGCCGCGGGGAAGGTCCCACCCTGGTGGAGGCCAAGACCTACCGCCCTGTGCCCCATTCCACCGCGGACGATGACCGCTCCTACCGCTCTCGGGAGGAGGTGGAAGCGTGGAAGAAGCGGGATCCCATTCTCCTCTTTGAGAAGGTGCTTATGGATCGGGGCCTTTTGGATGATGCTAAGAAGCAAGAGGTGCTGGATCGGGTTATGGCCGAGGTGGATGACGCGGTGGAATACGCGTTGAACCAGCCTTATCCGCCCATTGAATCCGCGGCCGAGGGCGTGTTCGCGGATTCTCCTCTGGTTAAGTGGCCGGGGAAACCCTGAGGCCACTCATGCGTGACGCTTCAGCAACGAGTCAACGCTGATTCCTTACTCACGGAGGTCATTATGGCGATTAAGACCAACTTGCAGGCAGTACGGGATACTTTGATGGAGATCATGGAACGTTACGACAATGTGGTCGTAATGGGCGAGGATGTAGGACCGCGCGGTGGGGTGTTCCAGGCGACGCGTGGGTTGTACGAGAAGTTCGGTCCTGAGCGAGTGATCGATACGCCTTTGGCCGAGTTGTCCATTGTGGCTGTGGCCATTGGCATGGCCTTGAACGGCTATCACCCCATCGCGGAGATTCAGTTCGCGGATTTTATCTTTCCCGCGTTCAACCAGATTGTGAACGAGGCCGCGCGCTATCGGTACCGTTCCAATGGGGAGTGGCCCGTCCCCCTGATCATTCGCGCGCCGTATGGCGGCGGGGTAAGCGGTGGGTTGTACCATTCCCAGTCCGTGGAGGCTTTTTTCGCTCACGTGCCTGGCCTCTACGTTCTGGCTCCTTCCACACCTAGGGACATCGTGGGCCTGCTGCGTGCCGCGATCCAGGTTCCAGACCCTGTGCTCTTCTTTGAGCACAAGCGGCTGTACGGCCTGGTCAAGGGGGAGGTTCCTGACGAGTACTACGAAATCCGCCTGGGTGAAGCGGATGTTAAGCGGCAAGGGGACGACATTACCGTGGTCGCATACGGCCTGGCCCTGCACGAGGCCATCAAAGCCGCGGACAAACTGTCAGAACAGGAAGGGATCGAGGCGGAGATCATCGACTTGCGCTCCCTGGTCCCCCTGGACCTGGACACCATTTACGAGTCCCTGCGCAAGACGGGTAAGGTCCTCATTGTGCACGAGGACAATCAGACAGGCGGCTGGGGCGCGGAGATCGCGGCTCGCATCGCGGAGGAGATGTTTGATTGGTTAGACGCGCCTGTGATGCGTTTGGCTGGGCCGGATGTGCCAGCCACACCGTATAGTCCACCCTTGGAGAAGTGGTTCCTGCCCACGGCCGACAAGATCGAGGTTAAGATGCGCGAATTAGCGGAATATTGAGGTGATTACTCACGCATGATCATCCCTGGCGAAGGAGGTTGCTCGTGGCAATACTGGTACCTATGCCCCAGTTAGGGGAATCGGTGGTCGAGGGAACGATAAATCGCTGGTTGAAGAAGGAGGGGGATCCTGTCGAAAAACTGGAACCCCTGCTAGAGGTGGCATCGGAGAAGGTGGATACAGAAATCCCCGCGCCCGCGTCGGGCGTGTTACTTAAGATTCTGGTCCCCGAAGGGGAAACGGTGGAGGCGGGGACGGTCATCGCGATCATTGGCCAGCCTGGCGAGCCCATCCCCACCAATATCCCGAAGAAGGTGGACTTGCACGCGGTGGGCGCGCACGAGATCACCGCGGAAGCCCCCGCGGAGCCCGCTCCCGCGGCTGAGGCTCCCAAGGCCGAGGCGGAGAAGCCCGATGGAAAGCGTCGCCGCCGAGGCCCCAAGGTCACGCCGGTGGTCGCGCGCATGGCCGCGGAGTACGGCATTGACCTTTCCAAGGTTAAAGGTACGGGCAAGGGCGGCCGGGTGACTAAAAAGGACTTGGAGGCCTACATCAAACAGATGGAAGCGGCCAAAGCCGCGGCTCCGCCTCCCCCACCGCCTGCGGAGGAACTCCCCCCGTGGGAGCAGCCCGGATCCGGGCAACTCTTCCAGCCTTCGAAGTGGGAGGAAGAGGAGGAACGGCCGCCCGCAGTGGAGAAGCCCAAACCTGCAGCACCTCCGCCACCTCCTGCCGCGCCGCGTCCCGCGGCTGGTGAGGAGGAGGTGGTTGTTCCTCTCACCCGGATGCGTCGAGCCATTGCGGAGCACATGAGCCGCAGTGTTCTCACATCCCCGCGCGCGGCTACCTTTATGGAGGCCGACCTCTCCCGAGTGCTCGCGCATCGGGAGAAGCACAAGGCCGCGTTCGCGGAACGGGGCGTGCGTCTCACCTTGACCCCTTACTTCATCATGGCAACGATCGCGGGGCTCAAGGCTGTGCCCGAGGCCAACGCCATTTTCCGGGATGATGCCATTGTCCTCAAGAAGTACTACCACATCGGTATGGCCGTGGCCGTGCCTGATGGACTGGTCGTGCCAGTCATCCGCCACGCGGATGAGTACAGTCTGCTGGGGCTGGCGCGCAAGGTCAATGATGTGGCCGAGCGGGCTCGAGCGGGCAAACTCCTGCCCGATGAACTCTCGGGGAGCACCTTCAGCATTACCAACCACGGTGTGTTCGGCAGTCTCTTTGGCTTGCCCATTATCAACCAGCCCAACGTGGGCATCCTGGGCTTTGGCGCCATCCAGAAGCGCGTGGTCGTCATTGAAGATGCCATTGCCATTCGACCTATGATATACTTATCCTTCGTGTTCGACCATCGTGTGCTGGACGGCGCGGCGGCGGATAAGTTCTTAGCAACGGTGAAGAAAACTCTGGAGGAGTGGGAAGAGTAGCAGGTGGCGAGTAGGAGCAATGGTCGGGCTGTGAGGAATACGTAAAGGGGGCGGAAAGGCTGGGTGGGTGACCTGTCCACCCGCCTTCTTCGCCACCCTTTCCCTGGTATCCGTTCATTGCTATGTGTGGCTCGTCACCTGTCACCCATTACCTATGACTCTATCCGCGTTTCAGGAGACTGTCGAACGCTATTATCAGCGGAATTTCATCGCGGGGTTGGTGCACGGGGTGTTCTTCCGAGTGTCTGCCGCGCTGGTGGACACGAACACGGTGCTCCCCGCGTTTATCAGCGCGCTCACGGGTTCAGAAGTGGCCGTGGGCGTTATCGCGTCCTTCATTGGGCTGGGAAGTGTCCTGCCTGAGTTGTTCGCGGCCTACTGGGTGGAGGGGAAGCCGCGCAAAAAGCCCATCCTGCTGGGGGTCATCACTATCCGCTGGATTTCCTGGGTGGTGCTGGCCTGGTTGACATATGCCTATGGGCTGAGCCACCCTTACCTGGTGCTGACCGCGTTCGCGACGTTGGTCCTCACTTTCTCCCTGGCGGGCGGCGTGGGGTCTGTGGTGTACGGTGACATTTTCGCCCGCGCCATTCCCGCGGAACGACGGGGGCGCTTTGCCGCGTGGAAGAACTTGATTGGCTTCGCGCTGGCCATTGCCTCGGGGATGTTGGTGAAGGCCGTGCTGCAGGACCAGGTGCGGTTTCCCTTTCCCAAGAATTACGCGTTTCTCTTCGCGCTGAGCGGGGTTACTTTGGGGATCGCGTTTACTGGCTTCGCGCTCATCCAGGAGCCCGTGTATCCCATCCAGCGGCCGGTTTCATCCCTGCGGGAGATGGTTGCCCGTTTTCGGACGCTGTTCCGCTCCAGCCGAGATTTTCAATATTTGCTGGTGGCCCAGGCTTTGTTTGTTATCGGTGCGGCCCTGGCGCCCTTTTATGTGGTGTACGCGCGGCAGGAACTGCACGTGCCCGCGGGCATGGTGGGGGTGTTCCTCTCTGCGCAGATGATCGGCGCGGCCCTCTCCAACCTGTTGTGGGGCTGGCTGGGAGACCGTTACGGGAATCGGGTGGTGTTATTGGGGGTGGCCATCAGCGGAATGGCCGCGGCTGTCCTGGCGCTGGTGACGCCGCTCGTGGCCGCGGAGTTGTTCTTCCTGGTTTTTCTGATGCTGGGAGCGACTATGAGCGGAATGGGCATTGGCTACGGCAACATCTTGCTGGAGATGGCCCCTACGGAGGTCATGCCCACGTGCATCGCGCTGCGGGATACGGTGATGGCGCCCTTCACCCTGGTGCCCATTGGCGTGGGTGCGTTCGTGCAGCGGGTGCCGTACCAGTGGGGTTTCGCCCTGGGCGGTCTGTTCATGTTCTTGAGCCTTGTGGCCACCTGGCGCCTGCGGGATCCGCGCCATCATCCCGACGCGGGATGCCAGATTTGACAATGAGGCCTGTCCAGGCCGTCCCGC
>Ga0256914_1002500_pt1 | contig 15236 bp, 16 predicted proteins | sample HulkmetaG_FD_191571 | JGI IMG/M metagenome (GOLD analysis project Ga0256914, IMG submission 191571) | Hydrothermal chimney microbial communities from Main Endeavour vent field at the Juan de Fuca Ridge, Pacific Ocean - Hulk | ecosystem: Environmental > Aquatic > Marine > Hydrothermal vents ... | reverse complement strand
GAAGCTGCCCTTTCCCATGGCCCCGGTAGGCGCCCTGGGCACCATGGCCCTGGCCGAGTCTGCGGACGAGCAGGACAAGGGATGGAAATGGCGGGTCTTCTCCATCGGCGGGGCCATCGGCCTGGCCTTCGGGGCCATCTATGTGCTCCTGCCCGTGGTTTCGGGCCTGATCTTCACCGAACCGGTGCGCCTGATTCCCATCCCCTGGATCGAACTGACCCGGCACACCGAGGAGATCCTGCCGGCGGTGGCCACCGGACTGCAGCTCGACCTGGGCCTGATCTTCATCGGCATGGTCCTGCCGTTCTGGGCCGTTATCGGCGGCTTCATCGGCCTGATCATCACCATCGTCCTCAATCCCATGCTGTGGCGGCACGGCATCCTCCACCGGTGGCACCAGGGCATGGGCACCGTGGACACGGTCTTTGCCAACAATTTCGATTTCTACATGAGCTTCGGCATCGGGCTGGGCCTGGCCATCGGCGTCATCGGTGTCTGGTCGGTGGTGAAGTCCTTTGGCGATAAAAATCTCCAGCGGGGGACACTGCACGACCTGTTCCATCCTCCCAAGGGACGGGGTGATTTCAACTTCTGGATCTCCATCGGCATCTATGTCTTCTCCACCCTCTCCTACGTCCTGCTCTGTGTCTGGCTGGTGCCCAATTTTCCCTGGATCTTCTTCCTGGGGTATGGTTTCATCTACACCCCGATCATCTCCTACATCACGGCCAGGATGGAAGGTATTGCCGGCCAGTTCGTCAGCCTGCCCCTGGTCCGGGAGGCCAGTTTCATCGCCGGCGCCAAATATTTCGGTTACCAGGGTATCGAAATCTGGTACGCCCCCATCCCCATCCACAACTATGGCGAGGCCACGGTGGGATTCCGGGAGATCGAGCTGACCGGCACCTCCCTGCGGGGAATTATCAAGGCGGAACTGTTCGTCTTTCCCGTGGTCATGATCGCCAGTCTCCTCTTTTCCCAGTTTATCTGGCGGCTGGCGCCCATCCCCTCGGCCAGCTATCCCTACGCCCAGGAGCTGTGGCACCTGCAGGCCCTCAACACCCTGCTCATGCAGACATCCACCCTGGAGGGCAACTCGCTCTTCTACCAGGCCCTGAACGGGAGCTATATCCTTTCCGGCCTGGGCCTGGGCCTGGTGATGTACGCCATCCTCTCGGTGCTCGGCCTGCCGGTGCTGCTGATCTACGGGGTTGTGCGCGGCCTGGGCCAGTCCACTCCCCACGGCATCATCCTGGAGGTGGCGGGCGCCATGCTGGGCCGTTACTATTTCCACAAACGGTTCGGCGCCATGTGGCGGCAGTATGCCCCGGTCCTCCTGGCCGGCTTTTCCTGCGGCATGGGACTGACCGGCATGTTCGCCATGGGCTTTGCCCTGATCCTCAAATCGCTCAGCCATCTGGCCTACTGAGACCTGACCATGCAGACCGGAAAACGGATAACCGAACGTCCCCTGTTCTACTGGATCCTCCGCCGGCACCGGGGAATCCAGTTCGGCCTCCTGCTGGTCATCCTGGCCAGCCTGTTTTTCCGGGTCTTTCCCCTGGAGATGCAGAAACGGATCATCAACGAGGCCATTCACCTCCGCAAGGAACAGCTCCTCTTCCTCTACTGCGGCCTCTACATCGGGGCCGTCTTCCTGGCAGGCCTGAGCAAGTATGCCATCAACGTGATCCAGACCATCCTGGGACAGAAGATTTTAGTGGAGATCCGGACCGAGCTCTACCACCACGTCCTCCAGCTGCCCCTCCAGTTCTACCGCAAGATGCAGCCCGGCACCGTGATCTCGGCCATGACCTCGGAGCTCAACTCCATCGGTTTCTTCCTGGGCGGCGCCCTGGCCATCCCGGTGACCTCGATCCTCTCCTTCCTGGTCTTTCTCGGCTTCATGTACACCCTGAGCCCCCACCTGGCCCTGCTGTCCACCGGAATCTACCCGGTGGAGATCCTGGTCATTCCCTACCTGCAGAAAAAGTACAACCAGCTCAACAAGAAACGGATCAAAACCACCCGCAGCATGTCCAACGTGGTGAACGAGGCCATCTCCGGCATTCACGAGATTCACTCCAATGCCGGCTACGCCCTGGAAGAGAAACGGATGGCCGCCTATATCAACTCCCTGTACTCCCTGCTGAAAAAACTCTTTTTCGTCAAGTACGGCATCAAGTTCGCCAACAACCTGTTCCAGTCGTTCGGCCCCTTCATCCTCTTTCTCGTCGGCGGTTACCTGGCCATCCACGGCAAGTTCACCCTCGGCGCCCTGGTGGCCTTCCTCTCCGCCTACGAGAAGGTCTACGATCCCTGGAAGGAGATGCTGGAATACTACCAGGCCCTGCAGGATGCCCAGGTCCGCTACCGACAGATCATGCAGATCTTTGACCTCGATCCCGAGCATCCCCTGCTGCCGGAGTCCAGGAAACCGCTCCGTCTCCAGGGGGAAGTGGAACTGCGCGACGCCAATTTCACGGTGGGCAGCGACATCCGTCTCCTGGACAGGATCAACTTCCGCATCCGTCCAGGCGAGCAGGTCGCCCTGGTGGGTTTTTCCGGATCGGGGAAGTCCACCCTGGCCCTGGTCATCGCCCAGCTCTACAACGTGACCTCCGGCACCGTCCTTCTGGACGGGCACGACATCACCGGGCTGAGCAAGGCGGACATCAGCAGGAACATCACCATGATCGCCCAGCATCCCTTTATCTTTTCCGGCACCATCCGGGACAACCTGCTCTACGGGGTCCGGGCCATGCCGGACAGTCCGGGTGAGCCGGACCGCCGGGAGCTGCTCCGGGTCATCCGCGAGGTGGGCCTGGAAAGCGACATCATGCGTTTCGGCCTCCAGTCGGTCCTCTCCGAGAAACAGTGTGAACCCTTCAGGGACAAGGTGCTGCGGATGCGCCAGATCATCAATACCGACCTGCGGGAAGAGTTTGCCGAGGAGATCGAATTCTACGATGCCAACAGGTTCCTGGCCTATTCCTCCATCCGGGACAATATCGTCTACGGCGACAGCGAGGACCAGCTCTTCACCATCGAACGGCTGCCGCAACACAAGAGGTTCAGGAGCCTGCTCGTCTCCATGGGCCTGGAAGAGCAGCTCCTGGAGCTGGGCCATGCCATTGCCATGCGCACCATCGACCTGCTGGCCGATTTTGCCGACGACGAGTTCTTTTTCCGCAATACGCCCATGGCGCCGGACGAATTCCGGGATTACCGGCACCTGATGGCAGAACTCGGCCATGACCTGCCCACCAGGGAGGCGGACCGGCAGAAGCTGCTTGTCCTGGCCCTGCGTTTCATCCCCCGCCGCCACACCATTGCCGTGGCCTCTCCGGAACTGCTCCGCCGCATCGTTCCGGCCCGGCACCGGTTCCTGGAGGAGATCGCCCAGGTGGACATGTACCACTGCAAGACCATCACCTCCAGGATGCCCTGTGCCAAAAAAAGACGCTGCGGCGAAGGATGCAGCTTCACGCCCTACTGTCCCAGCCAGTACCTCTTCTCCCACACCCTGCTGGACAACATTCTCTTCGGGGTGGTCAAGTCGGGAAACCGGGTGAGCGACAAGCTGCGCCGCCTCGCTTTCAGCGAATTCTCCAGGGAGGGACTGTTGGACGAGATCCTGGATATCGGTATGAACTTCGACGTGGGCAGCAAGGGCGACCGTCTCTCGGGAGGCCAGAAACAGAAACTGGCCATTGCCAGGGCCTTTCTCCGCGACACGCCCATCCTGATCATGGACGAGGCCACGGCCAGCCTGGACAACGCCTCCCAGGCCCGGATCCAGGAGCTGCTGGAAAACGAATTCCGGGGCAGGAAAACGGTGATCGCCGTGATCCACCGCCTGGACCTGACCCCGTCCTATGACAAGATCATCGTTCTCAAGGCCGGGACCATCATCGAGCAGGGCACCCATGACGAACTGATGGCCCGGAAAGGAGTGTTTTATGACCTCACCCGCGGACACTGAATCGGCCGAACTGTCCGGCCAGAGCCACATCGAAGAGGCACTTGCCTTTCTCCGCCTGTTGCCGGTCTTCCGGGACACCCCCCTGGACATCCTCAAGCTGTATGCCTACCTTTCCAGGAAGGAAGAGTTCCGGAAAAACGAGATCATCCTCCGGCCGGGAACACCCTCTGACCGGATGCTGCTGATCATGGATGGCGAGGTGGCGATTTCCCACCAGCATGGGGACCGCCTGATTCTCCTCCAGATCCTCACGGCAGACAGGCTGAACTATTTCGGCGAGCTGGCCCTGGTGGCCGAGTTTGACTGGTTTTTCTGCGCCACCGCCCACACGGACGTCTCCCTGCTCTCCATCAGCCGGGAGAGCTTTCGCCGCATCATGGAACGGTATCCGGAGCGGTACATGGGCGCGGTGGCCAAGATCGTCCGGCTGAGGATCGACCGCTTTGTCGGCCAGACCAACTATCTTCTCGGCCAGATGGATCAGGCCACTCTGGAACAACTGACGATCAGGGGAATCGACCCCACAGACATCACAGGGTAAGCCATGCGACATTTCATCAACGGTCTGCTGTTCTGTCTTCTCTTCGCCGGCGTTGCCGCAGCCGCCCGGACCGGGCAATCTGTGCCGATGGCCGTGGGCGGTTTCCGGCTCGGCACCCCCATCGACGACTACGAGTTCACCAGCTACCGCAACTTTCTCAAGCAGGTGATCATCGAGGATGTGCCGGGATTCAGAAAGGGCGCCATCTATTACGGGGTCTGCGATCAGCCGGGCACCATTGTCAAGATCAAGCTCAAGTACTATGATTCCAGCAAAAAATTCTATCGGAAGCTGCTGCGCCATTTCAAAAAGAAGTATGGCGAACCCGACGAGTTTACCGGGGATACCTTTGGCATTGTCAAGGCGTGGAAGTGGCACTTCACTGCCCGGGACGGCAACCGGGTCTCGCTTACCCTGCAGCACAACCTGAAGAATCCCGACGAGGTGACGGGCAACATGGTCAAGCTGAGTCTGCCCGACCGAATCGAGGCGGAACGGATCTGTTTCCGGAAGGTATGCAACCTGCGAAGCAAGGAGAGGAAAGAACAGAACAAGAACAAAGCCGTGGACTGGAAGCAGCTGCTTCCCCAGGAGTAGGAACCGGCCCCGGCATGGAACACCGGCAGATCGGCTGGGACGGGCTCCGGTTCAGGGTGCCGGCCCTGTGGCAGGCGGCCGTGATCCGGGACGGTTACCTGCTCTTTGAGGAGGACAGCCGGCCCGTGTTCGGCCTGCGGTGGCAGCCGGTTCCGGAGGGGCTGTCACCCCGGGACCTCGTCCGCAGGCTGCAACGCCGGGGCGAGGCAAAGAACATCCGCATCCGGCTGCAGGATGGACCGGTCGGCAGTTTTCCCCTGCCGGATCACCTCGCAGGCCACGGCTTTTCCTGGCAGCAGGGTGAAGAGGGCGGCAAGGGGCTGCTGCTCCTCTCCTCCCGCAGCCGGCGGGCCAGCCTGCTGCAGTTTCACAGGCCGCTGTCCCCGCTGGAAACCAGCGACCTGCTCCGGTCGTTCCAGGACCATGGCGGGGAGGAGACGCCGCAGCTCTGGGCCATGTACGATATCCGCTGCCTGCTGCCGGCCCGGGCCCGGCTCGCCAGGTCCCGCTTTCTCCTGGGACGCTATACCCTCGCCTTTGATCTCGATGGCCTGGAGATCGTCCTCCACCGGTTCAGGCCGGCTGCCGAACTGCTTGCCGGCAGCAGCCTGGAGCTATTCGGCCAGAGAGTCCTGGGGATGCGTTCCCAGTGGCTCCTCCGCAAGGAGGCGGACTGCTGCGAATGGGAAAAGGCGGCCACCAGGATGGAACGGTTCCTGGGACGGCTGCAGAAAGGGAAAAGGGCGGCCCGCCGCCTGCGCCTCTGGCGGCCGGCAGGCGAAAACGGGCTGCTGGCGGTCGGCCTGGAATGCAACACCCAGATCGATGGCCGCCTCTTTGAGGAACTCTGCGCCTCCTACGGCTTTGCCTGATCCGACACCATGGGACGACAACCAACCAGCCCTCCGGAAGAGCGGCGGAACCAGGCCCTGGACTGTATCCCGGTCCGTAACCCCGAGGTGCGCGCAGAGGCCACCGGACAGGGCCTCCTCTTATCCTATCCTGTGGAGGTCAGGCCCTGGTTTCGGGGTATCCTGCGGCACGTGACCGGCAATCCGGGCATCGTCACCCGCAAGCTGCAGCTGGACAGCCTGGGCTCCAGTGTCTGGGAGATGATCGATGACCGGCGGAGCGTCCGCCAGCTCGCTGCCCGCTTTCAGGAACGCTACCAGGTGGGCAGGCGGGAGGCGGAGCTGTCGGTGACCGCCTTTCTGCGCGAGCTGGGAAAACGGGGCCTGGTGGCCATGAAGGAGAAACCCGGGAACCAGGCAACGCCCCGGCAAACCTAGGAGATCGAAGCCGACAGCAGCCAGACCTCGTAGCCGATCAGGACGACATACATGGCGAAAAACGCGTAGACCAGGTGCACCCCCTTGAAGAAGAAGAGCCTGAACCGCTTGTGGGCGATGAGGATCACCAGGGAGACGGCGGTGAGGAGGATCTTGACCCAGAAAAAGGTGGTGAATCCCCGGCCGATGCACAGGGCCATCAGGGGGTTCAGCTCCACACCGCCGTGATCCAGGATGATGGTGGTCATGGTGATATCGGCAAAGTTGAGCAGGAGGATGAGCAGGGCGAGCAGGATCAGGGAGGGCTCGTGGTGATCCATGTAGAAGGGCTTATCCCTGTCCGCCTCCCGCCGGATCCTGGCCCGGCGGCCCTGAAAGAGGGAGTGGCAGAAGGCGCGGAAGTTGTTTTGCCGTCGTTCCAGCGTGGTGCGCAGCTCCCGGTCGGACGGATCTGACGGTCTCAAGGGGATCGTTTCCTCTGTATGGTTGCCAATCGATGCTGGATGCGCTGCAGGTCCATCCAGGCCGCCCGTTTCATCTCCGGATGCCTGCCCAGAAACCGGGGATGAAAGGTGGGCATCACCTGGACCGTCTCCATGGTCTGCAGGGCGCAGGAATGAAACCGGCCCCGCAGACGGAACAGCGGCTCCCTGCTGCGCAGGACCAGGCCGGTGGCCATTCCGCCCATGGTGCAGACCAGCCTTGGCCGGACGGCAGCCAGTTCCCGGGCGATGAAGGCAAGGCATGGCCGCTGGCTGCCACCGGCCTCGATCATGGACTGGTCCGTCCGGCACCTGATACAGTTACTCACATAAATACGGTCCCTGTCAAGACCGATTGCAGCCATCATCTTCCAGAACATGGCATCCTCGTCGCCGCCCCAGATGCCCTCCCGGTCCGGTCCGGGATAATCACCGATGACCATCAGGTCCGGAGCGGCATTGCCGAGCCCGGTAAAACGGTCTGCCGTCTCTCCTGCCAGGTCACAGGCCGTGCATTCCCGGATCATCTCCCGGAGCCGGTCAAGGCCCATGGGGGCCTCCCTGCCGGGTCGGCCTGCCGATGAATCCCGTCTGTTCCCGGGGACCGAGGCCACTGGCCTGCGGGACAGGGAACCGGCAAGGAAACGCTGCAACGCTTCCGAGGCCGGGTAGTACTCGATACCGGATTGCCGGTGCAGGTTCAGGTAGGTGCGGATCATCATCCCCAGCCGTCCCAGTGCCTGCGGATCGATCTGTGTTTTTTTTGCTGACAAGGTCTGCCCCAATGCTTATAAATTACTCAGCACCGGCCGACCGCTTTCCGGAGGGGCAGTGGTACGCCCGGCCCGCGCCGGCAGAAGATGTCGATTCCCTTGAACCGGATACAGGAATTTGCATATATTTTATTTTTTTAACTTTTTCAAGATACAAGGAGTGAACCATGCCGATCTATGAATATGTCTGCAGAGACTGCAAAAAACACTTCGAGGTGCTGACCACCTCCTCGTCATCCGCTGAAATCATCAAGTGCCCGGCCTGCCAGAGCCTGGACGTCAAAAAGACCATTTCCGCCGCCAGTTTCCGGATGGGGGCCGGACCTTCCATTCCCTCGGGCGCCCTCTCGGGCTGCTCGTCGCGTTCCGGCTTTTCCTGAGCCTGATTGCCAGGCGACCCGTGTGGTTGCCCGATGGCCCATTTTCCAGGGACCTCCCCGGCCAGGGGAGGTCCCTGGTTCATTTCCTGCCCTTCTTTTTGGAGGGAAAGATGAACACTTCCTCGTTTTCCTTGAGCATTCCATACTTTTCCCTGGCCAGCTTCTCCAGGTAGGCATCGTCGTGTTCCAGCCGGTCGATCTCCTCTTCCAGTTCGGCATTCTGCCGCTCCAGAGTACGGATCCGTTTCTGCAGGTCCTCGACCCGGTGACTGGCCCTGCGGTAGGAAATCAGGCCCAGGCCGGGAGCGAAGAGCAGCCAGAGCAGGGCCAGGAACACGGCCAGAACCACTATCCGGACAAATATCCGCTGTTCTTCCCTGCTTAATCCTCGGCCTTGTCTGCGATTCATAGTATAGTTACCTGTATTCTTCCGATGAACCGGAGCGCTCGTTATGGTTGCCATGAAAAAATGCCTGGTCAGTGCCTGCCTGGTCGGCCTCTGCACCCGCTATGACGGCTGCAGCAAGGCTGACAGGTACTGCCGGGACCACCTGCAGGGATTCTTCTGGATCCCGATCTGCCCGGAACAGCTCGGCGGCCTGCCCACGCCCCGCACCCCGGCCGACCTGAGCGGCGGAGACGGACTGGCCGTGCTTGCCGGCCGGGCCAGGGTCATCGACCGCAACGGCCTCGATGTCAGCGAACGCTTCATCCAGGGGGCCCGGCAGGTCCTCCGGATCGCCCAGGCCCAGAATATCCGCCTGGCCTTTCTCAAGGACCGCAGTCCGTCCTGCGGCCTGTCTCCCCGGCTCGGCGTCACCGCCGCCCTGCTCCAGCAGCACGGCATCCACTGCATAGCCTGCTGACCCGGGCCCGTCTCCCCGCAACGACTCACCGGAACACGACCTTTCCCTGCCCATCGACCTGCAGCCCGCAACACCCTAGACCTGTTCCTGCTGTCCCTTTCTGTCCAGCCGCCATATCCTGATCACCAGGATGCCGATCTCGTAGAGCAGGTACAGGGGACCGCCCATCAGGGCCATGTTGACCACGTCCGGGGTGGGGGTGAGCAGGGCCGCCAGGATGGCGATCCCCAGAACAGCGAACCGCCTGTTCTTTTCAAAGGTTCTCCTGGAAATCATACCCACCTGGGCGCTGAAGATCATGAACACGGGCAGCTCGAATATCACGCCGAAGGCCAGGATGAAGATGGTGACGAAGTTGACGAAACGGCCAATGGAGATCACTGCCTTCAAATCCTCGGACTGGAATCCAAGGAGAAACTTGACCCCGTAGGGCAGGGTAACCAGGTAGCAGAAGATCGTGCCGCAGTAGAACAGGAGACAGGTGGCGGCCACGAACAGGATCAGGCGCCGGCCGGTCACTCCGAAGGGACGGCCGATCCCCTTCCAGACCACGTACATGATCCAGGGCATGAGCAGGTAGAGAGCACCGAAAAAGGCCACCTTGACATGGGCCAGGAAGGGACCGGCAACGGAGAAAAAGTACAGTTTTTCCTCCAGGTGATCCTGGAAGGCGGCGATCAGTCCAGAGGAGAGCAGGAAGAGGACAAGGGTGAGCACCGCCAGACTGATTCCCAGGGCCCGGGCGGCCCGGCGCACCTCGGTAAGAAATATGATCAGGTGATTGTACGGTTCCACTGGTTCCGGCCTTCTCCCGTGCAGAACAGGGTGACTGCCCCTCCTTGCGGGGCAGCGAATGGTTTCCGCCCGGCAGCCGGTCCAGACTTCCGGCTGCCCGCCATGGACAGTAGCAAAACATATCCTGAAAAGCAATTGAAGACATTGCGTTTCAGCGCTGGCCGTGCTAATAGGTTGCGATTACGAACCATCCCGTGAACCATCTCTGGAACAGGAACCATGCTTGAACTCCGTTTTATCCGCGAACACCTCGACCTGGTCCGCGAACAATGCGCCCGTCGCCACATGGACCTTTCCCTGCTCGACAACTTCGCCGCAGTGGACAGGAAACGGCTTGCCCTGCTGACCGAGGTGGAACAGCTGAAAAACCGCCGCAACACCGTATCCAGGGAAATCGCTTCCCTCAAAAAGGCCGGCGCCCACCAGGAAGCCGAACCGCTCATCCAGGAGATGCGTCAGGTCTCGGAACGGATCAAGTCCCTGGACAGGGAGTTGGCCGGCGTGCAGGATGAACTGCAGGAGATCGTCATGGCCATCCCCAACCTCTGCGACGATTCGGTCCCGGACGGCCGGGACGACTCGGACAACGTGGAAGTCCGGCGATGGGGGAAACGTCCCGAGTTCTCCTTCCCGCCCCGGCCCCACTGGGAAATCGGCGAGCAGCTCGACATCCTGGATTTCGAGACCTCGGCCCGCCTTTCCGGGGCCCGCTTCTGCCTGCTCAAGGGGTTTGGGGCCCGCCTTTCCCGTGCACTGGTCAACTTCTTTCTCGATCTGCACACCCAGAAGCACGGCTATACCGAGCTGCTGCCACCCTTTCTGGTGAACACCAAAACCATGACCGGAACCGGGCAGCTGCCGAAATTCGCGGAAGACCTGTTCAGGATAGAAGACTGGGACCTGTGGCTCATCCCCACGGCCGAGGTGCCGGTGACCAACGTCCACGCCGGCCAGACCCTGGCGGAAAAGGACCTGCCGCTGAAGTACACGGCCTACACCCCCTGCTTCCGTTCCGAGGCCGGATCGTACGGCAAGGACACCAGGGGACTGATCCGGCAGCACCAGTTCGAAAAGGTGGAGCTGGTCAAGTTCACCACTCCGGAGACCTCGGCCCAGGAACTGGAAAAACTGCTGGCCGATGCAGAGGAGGTCCTCCAGCTCCTGGAACTCCCCTACAGGGTGGTGACCCTGTGCAGCGGCGATCTAGGCTTTTCCGCCACCAAGACCTATGACATCGAGGTGTGGCTGCCCGGCCAGGACACCTACCGGGAGATTTCCTCCTGCTCCAACTTTCTCGATTTCCAGGCCCGCCGGGCCGGCATCCGCTACCGGCCCGAGGGAGAGAAGAAGAGCCGCCTGGTACACACCCTCAACGGCTCGGGCCTGGCCGTGGGCCGCACCCTGCTTGCCATCCTGGAAAATTATCAGCAGGAAGACGGAACCGTGCGGGTGCCCGAGGTCCTGGAACCCTACTTCGAACGTCGGTTCTGACAGGAAGAGCCGGGAAGATCAGGCACTGCGGCTGAAGCGGTGCACCGCCTCCACCACGATGCGAACCTGATCGGGCGGGGTCTGGGGCAGGATGCCGTGGCCCAGGTTGAAGATATGCCCCCTGGCTGCGGCCGCATCGGCCAGGATCCTCTGCACCCGCGCCACGAGCTTTTCCTCCGGCAGGAACAGGGCCACCGGATCGAGGTTGCCCTGGAGGGCATGGTCGGGGACCTGGGCGGCGACCTGGGCGATACGCTGCCGCCAGTCCAGGCCGAGGACATCGGCGCCGGCGGTCCTGGTATGCTCGAGCAGGGTGGCGCCGTTGTTGGCAAAGTAGATGATGGGCACGTCGGTCACCTGCCGCAGGTCGCGAATGATGTTCTGCACGTAGGGCAGGGCGAACTCCGCGTAGTCGCAGGGCGCGAGCACTCCGGCCCAGGAGTCGAAGATCTGCAAGGCCTGGGCTCCGGCCCTGGCCTGGGCCTGGAGGTAGAGGCTGGTACAGCGGCTGATCTTGTCCAGGAGGCCATGGTAGAGCTCCGGAGCCTGGTACATCATCCGCTTGGTCTCCAGGAAGACCTTGGAGGAGCCGCCCTCGACGAGATAGGTGGCCAGGGTGAAGGGCGCCCCTGAAAAGCCGATCAGCGGCACCTGCAGTTCCTGCCGCAACAGCCGGATGGTCTCCAGGACAAAGGGCATGGTCTCTTCCGGATCCGGAACGATCAGGTTGTCGACCGCTTCCCGGCTGCGGACCGGCTCGGGAAAGACCGGGCCCCGTCCCTCGTGAAACTCCAGGGTCAGCCCCATGGCCTCCATGGGAATCAGGATATCGGAAAAGAGGATGGCCGCGTCAAAGCCGAAGATGTCCACGGGCTGCAGGGTCACCTCGGTACAGAGTTCGGGCGACTTGCACAGCTCCAGGAAGGTCACCTTGCCCCGGACCGCCTGGTATTCCGGCAGATAGCGGCCAGCCTGGCGCATGAACCAGACCGGTGTGTAGTCGGTCTTCTCTCCCCGGCATGCCCGCAAGAATGTGTCGTTCATGTTGCTCTTCTCCCCCTCGGTTGTTCAAGACATGTTCAGCCGCTGCCAGGTTGATAGCTGCAGAACGGTTCCTGGGCCAGGTAATCTCCGGTCATGGCATAGGCCCTGGCCCGGCAGCCCCCGCAGACATTGACATATTCACAGCGGCCGCAGTTGTCCCCATAGCCCTTGAAATCCCGCAACCTGAGAAACAGCTCCGACTCCTCCCAGATATCCTTGAAGGCCTGCTCCCGGATGTTGCCCGCTGCCATGGGAAAATAGCTGCACGGCAGGACATTGCCGTCCACATCGACGAGACAGATCAACTGGCCGGCCAGGCACCCCTTGGAACCGCCGGTGGAGAACTTCAGGCTGCGCCGCTGAAACCGCTCTCCCTCCTCCTTGGAGCGCTGGAGCACGATCCGGTAATACTGGGGTGCGCAGGTGGGCCGGACCAGGATGTCGTGTTCCCGCTTTTCCATCTCGTAGTGCCAGTTGAGCATCTGTTCGTACTCGTCCTCGGGGATCAGCTCCTCCATGATCTCCTCGCCCCGGCCGGTGGGAACGATCATGAACAGGTACCATGCCGTGGCCCCGAGTTTTTTCACCAGCTCGTAGATCTTGGGCGCCTCCTGCCTGTTGCGCCTGGTGAAGGAGGAGTTGACCAGGAACTGGATACCGTGCTCGTTGAACAGCCGGATGGCCTGCATGGTCCCCTCGAACGCCCCCTGCTGGTTGCGGAAGTCGTCGTGGACGGCGGCGCTTGCCCCATCCAGGCTCAGGGAGACCATCCTGATGCCGCTCTCCTTGATGTTGCGGCAGGTCTCCTCGGTGACCAGGGTGCCGTTGGTGGCCATGCACATCCGCAGTCCCAGGGAGGTTCCGTAATGGGCGATATCGAAGACGTCCTTTCGCAACAGGGGCTCGCCGCCGGAAAGGACCACCACCGGGCTGGCATAGGAGTGGATATCATCCAGGATCCGCCTGGCCTCGTCAAGGGAAAAATCAGGGTGTTCCAGGACCTCCAGTTCGGACGAGGAACGGCAGTGGACGCATTGCAGGTTGCAGCGGCGGGTGATTTCCCAGGCAATCCATTTCGGCACAAATTCCATATTGATCTCTCAACCACAATGACTATAAATAGAGTATGAAGATCGGAACTATATTCCTCTTCTCCGGCAGGGTCAACTGCTTTGTACGGAGGACGGGACCACTACCACACGGAGGGCGCCATGCAGGAAATAACCAGAGTGCTCACACCCATCGATTTTTCCGATAATGCCGCCAAGATCGCCAGGGCGGCCGCCTATTTCGCCGGGACCTTCAAAGCTGAACTGTACCTGGTCTTCGTGGTCCAGAATTTCGACGACTACAGCGGCTTCTTCGTTCCACCGGTCAACCTGCCCAACCTGCAGGAGGAGATCTTCGAATCCGCCCAGCAGCGGATGGACGAGTTCGTGGAGGAGCACCGCGCCACCTTCACCGACCTGGGGGTGACCAGGATCCATGCCAAGGTCCTGCGGGGCGACGTGGCCGAAGAGATCCTCCGCTATGCGGCCGAGACCGGCTGCAGCCTGATCGTCATGGGTACGCACGGTTACAAGGGATTGGAGCGGATCATGTTCGGCAGCGTTGCCGACAAGGTGGTCAAGTCTTCCTGCTGCCCGGTGCTGACCATCAATCCCTACCAGGAAGAGTGCGAGGAGCAGGCTGACTGAATTGGCCGATCCCAGTCATCTCCAGACCATCCACACCTGGGAGTCCGTCCGGCAGGGGAGTGGACTGGACTGGCGGAACCAGCCCGAGGTCTTCAAGCGCTATCCTCCCGGCTTTCCGGCCGTGGACCTGGACAGGCTGCCGGAGATCCGGGAGTTTCTCCACTCCTGCGCCGGCATCACGGCCCGCAGGACCTATCCCGGCGGGGCATATTTTCTCCGGGTCCAGCCGTCGGCCGGGGCCCTCTATCCCTGCGAGCTCTATCTGCAGGCCAGGGACCTGGAAGGCCTGGCAGACGGTATTTACCACTACGAACCCCTGGAACAGCGGCTCCGCCTGCTCCACCGGCTGGCTGCCGGAGAAGGGATCGAAGCCTGGACGGCCACTCCCGCACCTGTCAGGGGGGCGCTCCTGCTCGTTTCGGCGATCTCCTACCGGTCGAGCTGGAAATACGGCAACCGGTCCTTCCGCTACTGCCTGCTGGACTCCGGCCACCTGGCCGGGGCGGTGGAAGCGGCCGCCGCCCTGCATGACCGCCCCTTCGCCATCCGGACAAGACTGGAGCGCGACCGGATCGACGCCCACTTCGGTTTCTCACCCGGAGAACTCACCATGGCGCTGCTCTGCTGCGGGGAACCAGGAAAGGGAACCGTCAGGCCACCGGCCATGAACCTGCCGGAAGTGGACGGCTGCGGCGGCGTGGCGGCAAGGAACCGGTTCATCGAGGACCATTACCGTCGCATCGGCATCCTGAGCGGGTGCAGCCCCAGGACACGACGGCAACCGTATTTTCTCCGGGGAACAGACCTGGCGCAGGCCATCGGGACGAGGCGTTCCATCCGGGCCTTCACCGGCCGGACCATGCGGCGCTCGGAGTACGAGGCCCTGCTCCGGGCCGCCCTGCTGCCTGTCACCACGGACTGTGACGAACCGGTCCGTCTGCTGGCGGTGGTGAACCGGGTGGATTCCCTGGAGCCGGGTATCTATGACCGGCTCACCTGCCTGCGGGCCGGCGACCTGGCCGGCCTGGCCGGCTACCTCTGCCTGGAACAGCGGTTGGCAGCCGATTCCGGAGTGACCTTCTTTTTTCTCTCCCAGGGCAGGCAGTACCTGCCCCTCATGCTGAAGGCCGGCCTGATGGGTCAGCGCATCTACCTGGCCGCGACTGCCCTCGGCCTGGGCTGCAGCGGGCTCGGGGCCTTCTACGATCGGGAGACTGCAGACTTTCTGGATACCGAGGCCATGGTCCTCTATGCCATGGCCGTGGGTAGGTGACCGCCAGGCCGCTTCCCCAGCCC
>Ga0256914_1002499_pt1 | contig 15237 bp, 11 predicted proteins | sample HulkmetaG_FD_191571 | JGI IMG/M metagenome (GOLD analysis project Ga0256914, IMG submission 191571) | Hydrothermal chimney microbial communities from Main Endeavour vent field at the Juan de Fuca Ridge, Pacific Ocean - Hulk | ecosystem: Environmental > Aquatic > Marine > Hydrothermal vents ... | reverse complement strand
ACGCCGGCCAGGGGAGGGATGTCCGGGGCCTGGGGGAAGATGCCGGCGGCCCGGGCGGTGTGCCCTCCGCAGACGGAATGGTACCAGGCGGGGATGACCCGCCCTTTCCAGGCGAGGACCATCCCCCTCGTCTCCCCGGCGGCCGACGCCACGGGAGAATCCGGTTCCTGGTATCCCTGGTAGACCTGGTGGGTGGCCCTGTCGGCCAGGTCCCAGGGCGCCCCTTTCCGGCCCTTGCGGGTCCAGAGGGCGTAGGTCCGGGCCGCCACGGCCTGGGCCAGGAGGGCCTGGTAGGGCCAGCGGTTCCCCAGCTCCCCAGCCACGACTCCCGCCACGTAGGCCTCCATGGGGACCAGGTTCAGGACGAGGATCTTCCCCCCCTGGGCCCGGAGAAGGATCGTACCCGGGTAGGGCCTTTCCTCGGGGCCCACCAGGAGGGGGCCCTCTGCGGCCAGGCGGACCTGGGAACCTGCCTCCTTCCCCCCCGGCCCGAGGATGAGGTCCCCTTCGGCGCGGAAGGTCCAAGGCGGGGAAGAGGGGATCTCCAACTCCTCTCCCTCCGGGCCCAGGGCCCGGAGGGCGGCCCCCGAGAGGGAGATGCTTCGAGGGGATCCCAGGGAGGCCAGGAGGACCCTCACGGCCGGGCCGGCGGCCGAGGCCTTCCCGGGGAGGAGGAGGGAGATTCCCGCGACGAGGAGTCCCGCCAGGAGAGCCCCTCCGCCCAAAAGGACCGTGGCGGGGTGGCGTTTTACCCATAGACGGAATCGAGCCCGCCCCGAAGGCGGCCGCCCCGGCGGGGGCGCCATGGGAGGAGGTGTCCAGGCGGAGGTGGTCACGACGGAAAGAGGGCGGCCTCGCCGGGAGGCCCTCCGGTCTCCCCCAGGTGGTTCCTGCCTGCGGGGGTGAGGATTCGCCCCTTGGGGGTCTTCTCCAGGAAGCCCAGGCGGATCAGGAAAGGCTCGTAGACCTCCTCGATCGTATCTTCGGCCTCGGCCACGGCGGCGGCGATGGTCTTGAGGCCCAGGGGCCTTCCGTGGGCCCTGGCGAGGACCATCAGGATGCGCCGGTCCATCTCCTCCAGGCCCACGGCATCGATTCCCAGGCGTTCCAGGGTCTTCTTGGCCACCTCTTCGTCGATGGAGCCCTTCCCGTTCACCTGGGCTTCGTCCCGTGCCCTTCTCAGGAACCGGAGGGCCACTCTCGGGATTCCCCTGCTCCTCCGGGCCAGGATCCGGGCCCCCTCCTCCTCCAAGGGCACCTGGAGGAGGTCCGCCGCACGGCGGAGGATCCGGACCAGGTCCTCGGGAGGGTAGGGGTCGAGCCGTTCCAGGATGCCGAACCGCCCCCGGAAAGGGCTGGAGAGGAGACCTTCCCTGGTGGTGGCGGCCACGAGGGTGAAAGGCTGGAGGGCCACGTGGACCATCCGGGCCGCCGGTCCCTGGTCGATGGTGACGTCGATGGCGTGGTCCTCCATGGCGGAATAGAGGTATTCCTCCACCGAGCGGGGCAGGCGGTGCACTTCGTCCAGGAAGAGCACGTCACCCCTCTCCAGGCGGGTCAGGATCCCCACCAGGTCCCTGGGCCTCTCCATGGCCGGGCCAGAGGTGGAGATGAAGTGGGCTCCCATCTCGGCGGCCAGGATCTGGGCCAGGGTGGTCTTCCCCAGGCCGGGAGGGCCGCAGAGGAGTACGTGGTCCAGGGGCTCCCCTCGGGCCTTGCAGGCCTGGAGGGCCAGCCTCAGGTTCTCCACGACCTTCTCCTGGCCCACGAACTCCTCGAGCCTGCCGGGGCGAAGGCTCCGGGCCAGGTCCTGGTCCTCTTCCAGACGGTCGGTCCAATAGGTCATGAGACGAGCCTCCCCCGGAAGGCCATCCGGCGGAGGGCCGGGGGGCGGGCCCCTCCCGGCGGGAAGGGGTCGTCCCCGGCCCCGCAAGAAGGCTTCTGCAGGGCATCGGTTTCGAGACGGGCCCCGGGCCCGCCGCCGGCGAGGCCCTGTGGGGGGAAGAGAGGGCGGCCTCTTCTTCCCGCACGGGACCCCTCCATCCACGGCCGCCTATTATCGGGTCCTTTCCCGGCCATTCCAGGTTTCCCCTCTTCCGGGAGGGCCGATCTCCTGCCAGGCCGCCTCCCGGATGGGTCCTCCCCGTGCCGGCCGGCTCCGCCCCATCTCTTTTTCCGGGTTATCCTTTCCTGGAAAGGACCGGCCGGGAAGAGGAAGGGAGATGCCATGGAGCCTTTCAGGGCCTGGGAACCGGGTCGACCGTCTCGCTTCGAGCCGTTCGGCCACCTCCGGGCGTGCGATCCCGCTCTTAAGCTGAGTCGGCCCGCACAAGGGAAAGGCTTCCCCTCGAGGGTTTCCTCTTTTCTCTATGGTCCTATACCTGGGCAAGAAGCTAAGATAGGTCTCTTCCGGACCGGGAGGCTCCCGGAAAGGGTGGGTTTCTCTCCCTGGCACAAAGGTTGCATCGATCCCGGGCCGGATTGTATGGGTATGGGATGGAAACGAAACAGGCACGCGGAGGTCTGGCTGTGATGAAGAACATCTGTTCCTGGGTCCTCGCGGGGGGGGTCGCCCTTCTGGGCACCTCTTTCTGGAGCTGTAGCGGAGGACAGGCGGGAAGTGCCACGGACCGGGGACCCTTCAAGGTGGAACTGATCACCAACGGGTTCTCCCCCCAGCTCTATCCCTACCGGATCAAGGTGGCCGACAAGAACGGAAATCCCACCGACAGGATCGTGAACATCACGTCCCTCGATGTGCTCAAGGACAACGTCACGGCCAACAACGACGTCCTCCCCGTGGGAACCTGGCCCGATACGCCCCAGCTCCCCAACGGAAGCTCCGGGAACGAGTATCTCCAGATCAAGTTCAACAATCCCATCGAGAAGGACTCGGTCATGTCCAACCTCCTGGCCAACCTGAGTTCCAACTCGGGGCTGACCGGGAACCTCCAGGTCCTCCAGTACGAATACAACACCTCCGCCGAGAAGTCGGGCATGGTGAAGGGCCGGGCCTTCATCGGCGGCGGGTCCTACTTCTCCACGGGCACGACCCAGCTCACTTGGTACCAGTGCTTCATCAAGGTGGACAACGACCACGTGGCGGTGAACCCGGACCTTCCCGCGGCCATCCGGAACCAGCTCACCGACGGGACCCACATCTACTTCCCCACGGGGTTCACCAATGCGGCCGACCTGATCGAGCCCACCTCTTTCGTGTTCATTCCCGACCAGGACGGAGACCTCTCCACCTACGAGACCTTCCCAAAGGCATCCGACGGCTACCTGATCCGGGTGGTCATCTCGAAGAGCGTGCAGGACATCAACGGGAAGTCTCTCTCCTCCACGGTCTGCGTGGCCACCACGGCGGGAACGGACAACGTGGAGCCCGAGATCATCGGGTACAAGCGTAGCCAGAACGGCCTGGGCGGGCTGGAGATCCATCCCGGGAACGGTGAGACCGGCGTGGATCCCGACACGACGATCCTGATTTCCTTCAACAAGCCCGTCCAGCCCAGGGACGTGGGCGAGTTCGTTTCCACGACGAACCTGACCCCCGCCTTCCGGAGCCTGACCATCGAGTACAAGGTCCAGGGCAACGTCTACAAGACCCTCTACTGGGCCGAGCCTTTGACCTACGGGGATTTCTGCAACTTCAAGGTCGTTCCGGCCTACACCCTTCCCGGAAACCACGAGATCAGCGTCAAGGTGGAGAAGACCGTCCGGGGGCTGAACATGCTCAACCCGGTCTCCAGCATCTCCACCAAGTTCACCACCGGAGAGGGCCCGGGCCTGGTGAACGCTCCCGTGGCACCCGAGGCGATCTACGTGGGAATGCGGGGAAGCAATTCGGGAGTGGCCGTCATCGACCTGAACGGTTTCGGCCAGGGGACGGGCGATCTGTCGGTCTCCAACTTCAAGAACAATCCCAACGTGGGGGCCCCCGGGGTGACTCCTCCCCTGGCTCCAGGAACGTCCAACCTGGACGCCGGAAGCGAAGGCGCCCTGACCCTCACCAAGGACTCCTCGGGGACCAACTTCCGCCTGGTGAAGCCTCCCGTGATCGGCCAGGTGGGGGACATGGCCATCGGCCAGCCCCTGGACAAGATCTACAACAACGAGAACGTGAACCCCTTCGTGACCAGGATCAACCAGGTGAACCCGGCCACGGCCACGGGGATCGGCGCCTTCGGCAACTCCATCCAGGTGGCGCCCATTCCCAACCCGCCCAAGCTGAAGTTCCCGCCGCCCAACCCGGCGCGGGCCATCTTCTGCGAGGAGCCTACCGTGGCCTCCACTTCCGGCCCGGGCGCCTTGGCCTCCAGTCCGCCCTGCGTGACCTCCCCTCCCAACCTGCTCGGGATCGGCGATCCCCTGGTGAAGAAGGACGGGATCTTCGGCGCCTCCCTGCCCGGGATCTTCGTGGGGCCCCAGCCTCCTCCCGCCGGGAGCCAGCAGCCCATCACGCCCTACTGCCCCTATGCCAGCAGGCAGCAGATCGGGCACTTCCTCTACGTGATCGACAGGGACAACCAGAAGGTGGTGGTACTCAACTCCAACAGGTTCACCGTCTTGAAGTCCTTCTCCATCACCGACCCCTACTCCCTGGGGTTCTCCCCCAACCTGAAGCTCCTGGCCGTAACGAGCTTCTCTTCCGGGAAGGTGACCTTCATCGACGTGGACCCCGTCTCTCCCACCTTCCACAAGATCGTCCAGGTGACCAAGGTGGGCGAAGGCCCCATGGGAGTGGCCTGGCAGCCCCAGGGTGAGGACCTGCTGGTCTGCAACTCCGTTTCCAACACCGTCTCCATCCTGGCGGGCACCACTCTCCAGGTGAGGAAGAACGTGTCCTCCCTCTTGAACCGGCCCTTCGAGGTCGCCGTGGACTCCCGTGAAGTGAACTTCGGGTTCAACACGGGGATCTACTTCGCCTACATCCTCAACTCAGACGGGACGGTGGCCATCTTCGAGTCCGGGCCCAGCGGCGTGAACGGCATCGGCTTCGACGACGTGATCGGCGTGCCCGAGAGCGGCCGGTTCCGCAACGCCCGGACCCTCCAGCCCGACGTCCTCTCCCAGAGTTCGGCCGTGTGGGTGGCCCACCAGGACAACAACGGCCTGGGCCAGGTTTCCCACTTGGAGCTCACCGACAGTCCCAGCGGCCCCATCCCCGTGAGCAACGCCTCTACGGGGATCATCCTGCCTCCCACCTTCCGCCAGCGGCAGTGGAACGTGAACGCCAAGATCGGCGGCCAGGACCCGACGACGCCCTCCAAGGACAAGCTTTCGGGGAACGCCCCCTCGGACATCGCCTTCGACGACATCGTGAACAACGGGGCTTTCCCGAGCCTCCAGTCCAACCAGGTGTCCAACCTGATCTACGCTCCCCACTCTTCGAAGGACTTGAAGAGGGCCGGCGCGGGTGGGGCCTTGCCCGCATCCCAGCCTCGCTTCATCTTCATCGCCAACCCGGACGTGGGGCGGGTGGACGTCTTCCAGTTCGATACGGGGATCCTGGTCCGGTCCATCAAGTGTCCCGGCGCCACGGTCCTCTGTAATTACTGGCGCCAGTAAGCCCGCGGCCCTCCCCGCGGGGAGGACCTGAGAGGATACGGCGGGGCGGAGCCGGGTGCTCCGCCCCGCTTTTTCGAGAAGGAGGGGATTCCCTTTTGGGCAGGAAAGGCGGAGAGGCGAAGAAGGGCGGGAAGGCCGGGAGGGGCAAGGGAAGAGGGGCGCCCTCCGGGCCGGACGGCCGGGGCAAGGGCGGCCGGCCTGCCGGGAAGGTCCCTTCCGGCCCGGAAGTTTCCCGGGCCTTGGACTGGTTCCGCCACTCCCCGTCCCTGGCGGTGGGGTGTTTCTGCACCCTCCCCCTCTGGCTGGCCTACGAGTGGGCCCGGTCGGCCCAGGGTTTGGCCCTTCCACCCAACGGAGCCGAGGCGATCGTCCTCTGGGTCTTCGGATCCATGGGCGACGTGGGCCTCCCCTTGCTGAGGGCCACCGCCGGGGCCCTCGTTTTGGGGTCGGGCTTCCTCCTCCTGAAGAGGCGGGTCCCCGTGGTCAAGGTCTGCCTCATGGTCGTCCTGGAAGGCCTCCTCTGGGGTTCCCTTGTGGGCCCCCTGGGGCTTCTCTTCGCCAGGCGGCTCGCCCCCGGTCTCCCTTTGGACTGGGAGGCCACCCTCTTCCGCTCCATCGGGGCCGGGCTCTACGAGGAACTCCTCTTCCGCCTCTTCCTCTTGAGCCTACTCTACCTTCTCTTCTCCCGGGCCTTCGCCTTCCACGATCTGCCCAGGATCCTCGCCATGGGAGCGGCCGTCCTTCTCTCGGGCTTCCTCTTCGCCCTGGCCCATCACCTCGGGCCCGGGGGAGATCCCCTGGAAGGGAGGGTCCTCCTCTTCCGGTTCGTCATGGGCGTCCTCCTGGGCATCCTCTTCGTGGCCCGGGGCTTCGGGGTGGTCGTATACACCCACGCCTGGTACGATCTCCTCTTCTTCTGGTTCTCCCGCTGAACCCGCGTTTTCCCAACCTCCAGGGAGGTCACCCCCCTTGGCGCAACCATCCCCCCAGGAGAGCCTGGACGCCCTGGAACGGCGCCTGGCGGCCGGCAGGTTTTCTCCGGCCTTCCTCTTCCACGGCCCCCAGGATTTCTTCCGCTCCGAAGGGTTGAGGCTGGTCTTCGCCCACGCCGGGGACCGGGACCGGGTCCAGCTCGACGGCGCCTCGCCTCCCGAGGAACTGGCGCGCCTGGCGGGGGACTTGAGGACTCCCTCCCTTTTCGGGAAGGGGAAGATCCTGGTGATCCGGGAGGACCTTTCCTTCGCCAGGGGGAAGGACTCGGCCGGCCTGGAGAAGGCGGTCCTCTCCTTCCTGGAGAGACCCACGCCGGGAGTGCACCTGGTCCTCTTGAGGCGGGAGAAGCTCGCCAAGGGATCCAAGCTCATCTCGGCCTTCCGGGCCGCCGGGGGGGAGATCGTCCTTTGCCGGGACCTCTATACCAACCCCTTTCCCGGGAGGCGCCCCTGGGAGACGGAATTCCACCGGTGGCTTGCCGGGAGGGCGGCGGGACTGGGCCTGCGGTTGGCTCCGGAAAGCCTCCTCCTGGTGGGGAACGTGGTGGACCACTCTCCCGGGGAGGCCGCCGGTTTCCTGGAGCGCCTCAGGACGCACATGGGGGGCCGGGGGAGGGAGCCCGTGAGGCCCGAGGCGATCCAGGCCCTCCTCGGGCCCGGGGGGGAGGCCAACCAGTTCGAGCTGGCAGGGGCCCTACTCAGGGGAGACCTGGAGAAGGCCCTCGTATACGCCCGAGGAATCTCGAGGGTCGGCCTCAAGAGCCAGGACGGGAGGCCCATGGACCCGGTGGGCTCCCTGCTGGTCACCCTCTCGTGGATCCACCAGTCCTTCGCCAAGTGCTACCGGGCTCATCTCCTCCGGGAGCGGGGGTTCGACCGGGCCGAGGTGGAGTCGGCCCTCAAGGTCCACTATTTCCGTGAGCGTTTCTGGGAGGAGGTCCGTGCTTCCGGAAGGGAGGGCCTGGAGAGGGGATTCCGGGCCCTCTTGAGGGCCCACAAGCGCCTCAAGGTGGAGGGAGAGGAACCGGGCCGGATTCTCGAGGCCCTGGTGGTGGAGGCACTGGTCCCATGAAGATCCGCGTCCTGGATTCCCTGGTGGTGGACCAGATCGCCGCCGGCGAGGTCATCGAGAGGCCCGCCTCGGTGGTGAAGGAACTCGTGGAGAACTCCCTGGACGCCGGTGCGGAGAACATCCTCGTGGAGATCCTGGAAGGAGGAACGAAACTCATCCGGGTCCGGGACGACGGCGAGGGGATCTCCCCCGAGGACCTTCCCCTGGCCTTCACCAGCCACGCCACGTCCAAGCTCACGGGAGTGGAGGACCTCGAGAGGATCGGGTCCCTCGGGTTCCGGGGCGAGGCCCTGGCCTCGATCGGGGCCGTTTCCATGGCCCGGATCGTCTCCCGCCGGGAGGATTCGGCCCAGGGATGGGAGATTTCCTGCAAGGGGGGTGTCCTGGGGGATGTGCGTCCCGCCGCCTCGCCGCCAGGGACCACCGTGGAGGTGGTGGAGCTCTTCTACAATACGCCGGCAAGGAAACGCTTCCTGAAGAGCCCGGCCGCCGAGAGGGGGCGGATCGCCGACCTTGTCTCCCGAATGGCCCTGGCCCACACCGAGGCGGCCTGGACCCTCCGGTCCGCCGGAAAGGACCTGCTCCGCTTCCCTCCGGGGAGCGACCTGGCGGAACGGGTGGAGACCGCCCTGGGCCGGGAATTCGCGGCCCACATGGTGGAGGTCTCGGGCCGCAAGGGGGACTACAGGGTGGAAGGTTTCGTCGTAGACCCGGCGAAGTCGACCTTCCGGGACGGGAGGAAGCAGTTGCTCTTCGTGAACGGAAGGCTCGTCCGGGACCGGGCCCTGGCCGTGGCGGTCCAGCAGGGCCTGGAGGAGTGTCTCATGGCCGGGAGGCGGCCCGGGTTCCTTCTTTTCCTCTCCCTTCCACCCGGCCAGGTGGACGTGAACGTCCATCCCACCAAGTCGGAGGTCCGTTTCCGGGCTCCTTCGCTGGTCTTCTCCCTGGTGAAGGATGCCGTCCGCCCGGTGGCGGGAAGGACGGCCTTGGCCTTCCAGGAAGGCCCCCTACCCGGGACGGGAAGGCCGGCTCCTCCTCCTGTGGAGAAGGGACGGGCCCGGGGGGGGAGGGGTGTGAGTGAGCCTCCCTCCAGGCCTCTCTTTCCTTCCGACCTGAAGGAGCCGTCCTTCCGGGCCGCTCCGGGCGGGGAGACCGGTCCCCTCCTGGTTTCCGGTCCAGGAGAAGTCCGCCGTTCCGTTCCCTTCCTCCAGGTGGGGGGGGCCTACCTGGTCCTTCCCTGGGGGGACGGCTTCGCCGTGGTGGACCAGCACGCCCTCCACGAGAGGATCCTCTACGAGAAGCTGATGGACCGGTTGCGGGGTGATTCGGGCAGGGTTCCTTCCCAGAGGTTGCTCCGGCCCGAGATCCTGGAATTCACCCGGGATGAGAAGGAACTCCTCCTCTCCCGGGGGGAGGACCTGGAGCGCCTGGGTTTCCGGATTCGGGATTTCGGGCCGGGGGCGGTGGCCGTGGAGGCCCTTCCTTCGCCTCTCTCCGGGGCCGATCCGAGGGTGTTGGTCGAGGAGGTCCTGGATGCCCTGGAGGAGAGGAAGGGGGCCAGGAGCGGCGCCCTGGAGGACCGGATCGCCTCGGCGGCCTGCCGGGCGGCGGTGAAATCGGGCGACCGGTTGACCCAGGTCCAAGTGGAGGCCCTCCTCGGGATGGCGGCCGAGGCGGAGAATCCCGGCCATTGTCCTCACGGGAGGCCCACGATCCGTGTCTTCTCCCGGGAGGACCTGGAGCGGCTCTTCCGGCGGCGCCCCGAGTCCTGAAACGAGCCGGGGGGCTTTCCGCCGGGTTCCCTACTTCTTCCTCCGGCTGAAGGCCTTGGCCGCCTCGGGCGAGAAGTGGCCTTCGGGAAACTTGGGGTTCACTTCCAGGGACTTCAGGTCCACCACGAGGACCGGCGAGAGCTTGCCCGTCCTGGGGGAGGTCACTTCCAGCCGGAAGTTCGTCGGGACCCGCAGTCTTCCCTTGGCCACGGGCCGGAAGTCCGAGAGGACCAGGGTCTCCCCGTGGATGTAGATCGCCGCTTCGCTGTGTGCGAAGGCCGGCCAGACCCGGACACGGCGGGGCTCCCCCGTCTCCCGGTCCACCCAGATCCGGATCCTGGCGGGGCCTTCGTAGTCCTGTTTCCGGTAGAAAGGAAAGTAGGGGATCTCCCCCTCCACGACCCGGCAGACCCTTGGAGCGAGCCTTCCCTTCCAGGGGAGCTTGATCGTCTCGGTCCAGGGGGGGGAGGGATCCTTCATGTCCAGGATGAGGCGGTCCACCTGGAAGAGGCGGAGGACCTGGCCTGCCAGGCGGATCTCCTTTTGGACGGTGGCCCTGTCCTGCTTGTACTCCCTTTGCTTCAGGTCCTTCACCGGTGCCCCCGGCCTGGTCTGCCAGTAGTGCTTCCCGTCGAAGCCCCGGAGGATGTGGAGACCCTTTTCCTTCACTTCGGTGCGGATGGAGCGGGGAGCCTGGAATTCCTGGAGGGCCTCCACGTCGAAGATCCCCTTCTTGGTGTGGATCTGGATGACCAGGCGGGCCTTGTATCCCTTCAAGGGAAAGGGCTTTCCCTCCTTCCCGTAGAGGGCCTTCCGGACCAGGGCGGCCACCCGGGCGATCTCCTTCTTCACGTCCATCCTTGCGATGGGGCGGCTCGCCGGGCCCTGGGCCGAGGCGGTCCCCCGCCCCGGCTGGATCCAGAAGACCAGGATCCCCGCCGCGCCGGCGGCGAGGGCCCTCCGGCGGGGGCTCTTCTTTCCGGAACCGATCATTCCTTCGCTCCCTGGTGCACCTTCGTCTCCTCCCACCAATCCAGAATCTCTTCGGGACGATCCAGGATCCGGGCCGCCCCGGCCTTCCTCAGGACTTCTCTGCCGTGGAATCCCCAACCTGCTCCCAGGGGGCGGCAACCCAGGGCCCGGGCGGCCTCCATGTCGGGCGCTCCGTCTCCCACCATGGCCGTCCTTTCCGGAGTGCCTCCCAGGATCCCCAAGGCCTCCCGGAGCATGGCCGGGTCGGGTTTCCTGGGCCTGCCCGGGATCCAGCCCAGGACGGCGGAGAACCGCCCTTCCAAGGAGAGGTCCGCGAGAACCCGGACCACTACGTCTTCCGGCTTGTTGGAGACCAGGGCCGCCTGGGAGGGAGGAATCCTTTCCAGGACTTCCTCCATTCCAGGGTAGAGGTAGGAGTGCTCAGCCGGGTGGGCTACGTAGTAGGCCCGCCATTCCGCCACTTTTTTCTCCAATTCCGGCCCCCGCTCCAGGGGAAGGAGGTCCTCCAGGAGCTTCTCCGCCCCGGCGCCTACGTGGCGGAGCACTTCCTCGACCTCCAGGGGGGGGAGCCCCATGGAGGCCCGGACGTGGTTGGTCGCAGCGGCGATGTCCCCGCTGGAGTCCACCACGGTTCCGTCGAAGTCCAGAAGGATCCATTTCATGGGCGGTCCATCCTTGCGAAGAAAGAGGGGGCATCTTACCCGGCCCCGGCCTTCCGGTCTTCCTTCACCCTACCAGGGCCCGGACCCCCAGGGGGAGGAGAGACCCCAGGAGGGCGGAAGAGGTCCAGAGGGCCAGGACCGCTCCTGCCGGTCCCAATCCGGCCCGGGAGAGCCTGTGGGAGAGGTGGTTCCTGTCGGCCCGGTGGAGGGGAAGTCCCCTTCGTGCCCGGTAGACCAGGGTGGCGCCCATGTCCAGGAGGGGGAGGGCGGGAAGGAAGAGCATGGCCGGGTCGGGCAGGCCCCTTCCCGGGAGGGGCGCCGCCGAGAGGAGGGCCAAGGTGAGGCCTACCACCTGGGAGGCCTGGTCCCCCAGGAAGAGCCTGGCCCGGGGGAAGTTCCAGGCCAGGAGGGGAAGGAGGGCGGCCGCCGAGGCGGCCCCCAGGTGGACCGTCCAGGTGGGGCCCCGGGAGAGGGCCGCCCCGATTCCCGAGAGGAGGATCCCCGTGCCGGCGCAGAGGCCGTCCATGTTGTCCTGGAAGTTCAGGGCGTTCTGGAGGAGGACCGCCCAGGCCAGGAAGAGGAGGATGGCCCAGGGCTTTCCCGGGTAGAGGGCCGTCCCCGCCAGGAGGGCCGCCCCGGCCTGGCCCAGGAGCTTGGCCCGCCAGGAGAGACCCTCCCTGGAGTGGTCGTCCCAGAGCCCCCAGAAGAAGAGGAGGGTCCCTCCCAGGGCCGGAAGGAGGGGGAGGCCTCTCCCGAGGAGGAGGGGGATTCCGAAGGCTCCCGCCAGGTAGGGGATCCCCCCTGCCAGGGGGGTGGGGCGGATGTGGGCCTTCCTCCCGCCGGGCCGATCCACCAGGTCCGCCCGGCGGGCCAGGAAGAGGGAGGGCCCCAGGAGGAGCAGGGAGGCCGCTCCCGCCGCCCCCGCCGTGATCCAGGCCGTCTCGGCCCCGAGAGAGATCATGATCCTCCGGCCCGGTAGAGTCCCTTCCGCCGGATCCACTCCTCCAGGGCGGGCGGGACGAGGCCTTCCAGAGGGAGGCCTTCCCTGAGGCGCCGGCGGACCTCCGTGGAAGAGATCGGCACGGGAGGAACCTCCAGGAAGCCCTCTTCCAGGCTCCCGATCTCCCCGGGTGCCAGGGCTCCCCGCAGATCTTCCAGGACCTTCCGGGGAAATCCCGGCCGGGGAACGACGAGGAAACGGCAGAGCGAAAACAGCTGGTGGACCTCTTTCCATTGGGGAAGGTGGGGAAGGGAGTCCGATCCCAGGAGCCAGAAGATCTCCGTGCCCGGGGGGGATTTCTCCTTCCAGGCCCGGACGGTCTCCACCGTCCAGGAGGTCCCGCCCCTTCGGATCTCTTCGTCGGAGACCTCCACCCTCTCCAGGTCTTGGAAGGCGAGGCGGACCATGGCGAGCCTCTCTTCGGGGGAGGCGGAGTGGCCCTTCTCCTTGAGGGGGGAGCGGGCCGCAGGGATCACCACCACTTTGTCCACGCCTCCCTTTTCCAGGGCCGCTTCGGCCATGGCACGATGGCCCAGGTGGGGGGGGTCGAAGGAGCCGCCGAAGAGACAGACCTTCATTCCCCGCCTTTCTCCGGGCCCCTTTCCCTGAGGGAGAGGAGGAAGGCCTCCAGCTCGGGACCGTCGGGAAGGTCTTTCTCCTCACCCCGGTCCAGGTCCCGGACCTTCACGACACCCCTCTTCCTCTCTTCCTCCCCCAGGAGGATGGCCGCCCGGCAGCCCTCCCTGGAGGCCGCCTTCATCCGGGCCCTGAGCCCCTTGCCCTGGTGGTCGAAGAGGACGGTGAAACCGGCCCGCCGCAGTTCTACTGTCCTCTTGTAGGCGACTTCCTCCTGCTCTTCGCCGATGGGAACGAAGAAGGCGTCGGGACGATCCCCCTTCTCCAGGCCCTCCAGGAGCCCCTCCATCTCCAGGGCGATCAGGGTGGGTGTTACGCCGATGGAGAATCCCACGGCTCCAAGAGAAGGGCCGCCCAGCTCGGCTATGAGGTCGTTGTAACGGCCGCCGCCGCAGAGGGCGGACCGGGCGCCCAGCTTCTCGTAGGGAACCTCGAAGACCGTATGGGTGTAGTAGTCGAAGCCGCGGACGATGGAGGGATCCACCTCGTAGGGAACTCCGAGGATGTCGAGGGTCCTCTTGACGGCATCGAAGTGGGCCAGACTCTCCCGGGAGAGGTGGTCCAGGAACTCCGGGACCCCCCGGCGGAGTTCCTTGCAGGTCTCCACTTTGCAGTCCAGGATCCGGAATACGTTCCGATCGTACCGGTCCCGGCAGAGGGGACAGAGCTCCTCCAGCTTGGGCCGGAACCAGTCCTTCAGGACCCGGCGGAAGCGGTCCCGGTCGGCCTTGTCCCCGATGGAGTTGATCCTGGCCTCCAGCCCTTCCAGGCCCAGGGCACGGAAGAAGTCCAGGACCCAGAGGATCATCTCCCCATCCAGTCTGGGGTCGGACGATCCCAGTGCTTCCGCCCCGATCTGCCAGAACTGCCTCTGCCGGCCCTTCTGGGGCTTCTCGTAGCGGAACATGGGGCCGATATAGAAGAACTTCTGGAAGGGCCTGGTCTTGTGGAAGTTGTGCTCCAGGTAGGCCCGGACCACCGATGCCGTGCCTTCGGGCCGGAAAGAGTAGGAGGCCTCCCCTCCCCGGGAGACGGTGAACATCTCCTTCTCCACGATGTCCGTGACCTCCCCGATGGACCGGACGAAGAGCCGGGTCTCCTCGAAGAAGGGAGTCCGGATCTCCTTGTAGCCGTGGACCTTGAAGAGGCCCCGGGCGGTCTCTTCCAGCTTCTGGTAGATCCGGACTTTCTCGGGAAGGAGATCCTCCGTCCCGCGGGGTGCGCGATAGGGTTCCTGGGCCAACTCCATTGCCTCCTGGTCGAGAGTCGTGAAAAGGATGGTTACTTCCCGGGGGAAGGGGGCATTGTAAGGAAGTCGGCCGGGGAACCGGAAGAGACCGGGCCGGCCGGGTTTTTTGGGATTGACCCTCCCGGGGGGGAGGGCTAGGATCCTGGTCTTTCGAGCCCGACATGCGCCCTCGAGGCGAAAGGACTAGCCGGAGGTAACCCTGCAATGGCGAAATGGCTGCTCGCACTGGTTTGTCTGGCCTTGACCGCTCCCTTCACCGGTTGCGGATCCACCCCTTCCAACAACCAGGGGAATGAACTGGCCAAGCTCAGGGCCAAGTACCGGGCCCAGGAAGAGGCCGACGTGGCCCGCCTCACCAGTAACTACAAGTGGGCCAAGTGGAAGCACGAGGTGAAGGACGACTTCGCCCGCCACAACTGGATCGAGTGGCCCTTCGCCGGAACCATGTTCTTCCTGACCTGGATCTCCACGGGCCACCAGAAGCGGGACTTCACCCAGATCCACAAGGAGATGGACCGCTACCTCTTCAACGCCGCCTGGGACGATCCCTACCTGGTCGGCGGAGGAGAGTGAGCCCAGGCGATCTCCCTCCCTTCCTACCGGTCTTGCCGGAGGGCTTCCAGGAAAGCCGAGAGAGGGTCGGAGATCTCGTCAGGATCGAACCAGCGCACGTGGTGGAACTTTCGAAACCACGTGCGCTGTTTGCGTACGAACTTCCAGGTTCCCCGGCGGATCTCCTCTTCCAGGGCCTCTCGGGGGATCTTTCCTTCCAGGTGGGCCAGGACCTGGTGGTAGCCCAGGGCTGCCGAGGCCTGCCGTGAGAAGCCTCCCGCCTCGAGGATGCTCCGGGTCTCCTCCAGGAGGCCCCTCTCCAGCATGGAACGGGTCCGCCGGGCGATCCGGTCCTTGAGGATCTCGGGCTTCCTCTGGATTCCGGCGGCCCGGAAGGGAAGAGCCGGTTCCTTCCGGGCCCATTCCCTCTGGAGGCTCGAAAGGGGCCGGCCCGAGAGCTCCAGCACTTCCAGGGCCCGGACGAGGCGCTTCAGGTCCCTGGGGTGGATCCTCTCCGCCGCCAGGGGATCCCTTTCCTTCAACCTGGCGTGGAGGGTCCCTTCCCCCCGGGCCTCCTCCTCTTCCAGCAACCTCCGGCGAAGTTCCGGGTCCGCCCCCGGCCCGGAGAAGAGCCCCTTGGTGAGAACCTGGAAATAGAAGGGGGTTCCTCCCACGAAGAGGACCTTCTTCCCCCTCTTGCGGACCTCCCGGACGACCCGGAGGGCTTCCTTGCGG
>Ga0256914_1002498_pt1 | contig 15241 bp, 5 predicted proteins | sample HulkmetaG_FD_191571 | JGI IMG/M metagenome (GOLD analysis project Ga0256914, IMG submission 191571) | Hydrothermal chimney microbial communities from Main Endeavour vent field at the Juan de Fuca Ridge, Pacific Ocean - Hulk | ecosystem: Environmental > Aquatic > Marine > Hydrothermal vents ... | reverse complement strand
CATTCCCCTGGATGACCCCGATACCTACGCGCTCCTCCAGGCCGGAGATACCATTGGGGTGTTTCAGCTTGAATCGAGCGGCATGCGGGAACTGGTGGTCAAGCTGAAACCATCGGTGATCGAGGATGTGATCGCCCTGGTGGCCCTGTATCGTCCCGGGCCTTTGCAATCAGGCATGGTGGACGACTTCGTGGCTCGCAAGCACGGTCGTCAGAAGGTCACCTACCTGCTCCCCGAGTTGGAACCGATCCTCAAGAACACTTACGGCGTCATCGTCTACCAGGAGCAGGTGATGATGATCGCCTCGAAGCTCGCCAACTACTCCCTGGGAGAAGCGGACCTCCTGCGTCGGGCGATGGGGAAAAAGGACGCCAAGGTGATGGCCCAGCAGCGGGAACGGTTCCTGGCCGGCGCCCGGGAGAACAATATCGATCCCAAGAAGGCCAGTGAACTGTTCGACCTGATGGCCAAGTTCGCCGAGTACGGGTTCAACAAATCCCATTCCGCCGCTTATGGCTACATCGCCTACCAGACCGCGTATCTCAAGGCCCACTACAAGCCCGAGTTCTTTGCCGCCTTGCTCACGATCGAAAAAAACAACACCGACAAGGTGATGCACTATGTGCACAATGCACGGGAAGCAGGCATCGAGGTGCTGCCGCCTGACATCAACCTTTCGGGTGGGCCGTTCACCGTGCACGAGGGGAAGATCCTGTTCGGATTGTCCGCCATCAAGGGCGTTGGAGAAGGGGCGGTGGACGCCATCGTGTCCGCACGGGAGGGGCTGAAGGGCGGATTCAAGTCGCTCCCGCATTTTTGCGAGGAGGTGGACCTGAAAAAGGTCAACAAGAAGGTGCTCGAGAACCTCATCAAAAGCGGCGCCTTCGACGCCCTCGGCCAGGGCCGGGCCACCTTGCTCAATGGGCTGGATCGCGCTGTGGATGCTGCGCAGGCCTACCAACGGGAGAAGGCGTCCGGGCAGATGGGCCTGTTCGGTCCGACCGTGCGGATTCATGTCAAGCTTCCGGAGGTGCCGGAGTGGACCGAGAGCGATCGGCTTGCGGCGGAGAAGGATGCGCTGGGCTTTTATCTTTCGGGCCACCCCATGGAGCAATACGCGGACGAACTCAGGCGTCTCACCACAGGTACCCTCCGTGCGGTGGCGGACCTGCCTCACAACCATGATGTGGCGGTGGCGGGAACGATCACGAGTCGAAAGGTAATCAACACCAAGTCGGGCGGGCGCATGGCGTTTCTCACTCTGGAGGATACCGAGGGGTCGATCGAGGTGGTCGTGTTCCCTTCGACCTACCAGACGCATGTTCACCTGATAAGCGAGGAGAACGATGCGCCCATTCTGGTACGGGGCACGCTCGACAATGAGAATGAGCAACCCAAGGTCAAGGCGCAGGAAATTCAACTCCTGTCCGAGGCCCGTGAGGCGCGGGCCCGGCGCATCGTGTTTCGTATCCCTCTGGACAAGGCGGTCGAGCCGAGCTTGAAAGCGCTCAAGGAGATTCTCGACCGGCATGCGGGAGACCTTTCCTCGTTCCTGGAATTGCGGACTCAAGTGGACGGGGAGTCGGTCTGCCTGACGCTCCCCCTTCCCACCCGTCTCAAGGCTTCGGAATCTCTCCAGCAGGAGACCGAGCGGCTGTTCGGAGAGCCGGTGGCCTGTTACGAATGATGAACCCGAACCGTTCGAGCCTGAGCGGCGCTGGGGTGGCGACAGTCTTTCTCAGCCGACCCCGTTCGTCTCGGTCCCGTGGAGCCGTTGGATCCAGAACGAGGCGATGCGACTCGAGAGGTGGTCCACGAGGGTGTAGGCGAGCGGGACGATGATCAGGGTGAACAGGGTGGCGGCGAAGAGTCCTCCGATCACGGTGAGCGCCAGGGGCGACATGGTTTCGGAGCCTTCCCCTTTGCTGATCGCCATGGGCAGCATGGCGGTAATGGTGGTGAGCGATGTGATGAGGACGGGGCGCAGGCGGGTGGAAGCCCCTTCGATCACGGCCTGGCGCATCGCCAACCCTTGCTGACGCAGTTGATTGATGTAGTCCACCATGACGATGCCGTTGTTGACCACGATACCCGCAAGCATGATCACGCCCAGGAACGAAGGCACGGAAAGGGTGGTGCCGGTGAGGAAGAAGATCCATATCACCCCCATGAATGCGAGGGGCATGGTGAACATCACGGTGAATGGATGGGAGAGGCTTTCGAACTGGCTGGCCATGACCATGTACACCATCAGCACGGCCAGGATCATGGCCTCGAGAAGCTGGATGAAGGCATCGATCATGTCGGCGAACTCTCCACCGAATTCCACCATGTATCCCTGGGGAAGCTGATGGATCAAGGGGGCGATGGCCTCTTGCACCAGCCCCATGGCCTCGTTCAGATTCGTGTCCGCAATGTCTGCTGTGATGGAGACGACCCGTGACTGGTTTTCCCGGGAGATTTTCACCGGGCCTTCACCCACCTCGATGCGGGCCACCTGCCCAAGGGGGATCGTACCGCCTGTGGGCAGGCTGAGCAGGATTTGCTCGAGGGCGCGGCGGTCGGCGCGATAGGGTTCGGCATACCGCACGCGAACGTCGATCTCCTTCCCCGATTCCCGGAAACGGGTGGCCACCGTGCCCAGGGTCGCCGTCTTGATGGTATTGGCAATCTGGCCGACCGTGAGCCCGTAGGTCGCCGCCTTGTCCCGGTCGATCACGATGTGCTCCTCGGGCTTGGCCACCCGCATGGTGGTGTCCACGTCCACCAGCAAGGGGGCGTTCGAACTTTCGGATTCGACTCCGAACAGCGCCTTGATTCGCTCGAAAAACGTTGGTGGTTTCGGGATACGGGAGATGGTGTCGGCAACGCGCTCCGACCACAATTTGAGCTTGTCGAAGTCCGCCCCGAACAGCTTGATGTCGATGGGCCGGTTGCTTCCGCCCCCCATGTTCGACGCCATGTCGATGAACTCGAATTCGACCTGGTCGAGTTCGGGCAACGCTTCCCGGATCTTGGCCTGAAGTCGCTTGTTCCCGGGGATCTTGCGCTGACCCTTCTCCTTCAGTCGAGCCCACAGCATCGCCTCGTGCACGCCTGTGTTCGACGTTTGGGACATCCCGGCGCCCACGTCGTTCTCGTCCACGCCCAGCATGGTTCCCACCACGAGCACGTCGTCGAATTGCTCGAACACCCGCTCCACACGCCTCGCCACTCGAGAGGTTTCTTCGAGCGGCGTGCCCACGGGCAGGCTGAGCTTGGCGACGAGGATGGGGCGTGACTCGTCGGGCATGAACTCGGCCCCGACCATGAACGCCATGCCCACGGTGAGGAGGAAGAGGGCACCGAGCGCGCCGAAGGTGGCCTTGCGGTGGTCCAGGCACCAGGCGAGGACCTGTTGATACCGGGATTTGAACCGTTCGAACCGCCCACCCGCCCTGGTGCGCAAGGTGCTTCCGGAGGAGAAGAAGATCGAGGCGAGAGATGGCACGATGGTCAGGGCCACGAAAAGAGAGGAGAACAGCGCCGCCGCAACGGTAATGGCCAGGCCTCGAGCCAGTTGGCCGGCCAGTCCCTGGCTGAACAGGATGGGCAGGAACACGACCATGGTCGTGAACGTGGACGCTGAGATGGCCATGCCGACCTCGCCGGCTCCTCGCTTGGCCGCAGTCCGGCGATCTTCTCCTTTTTCCAGGTGACGAAAGATGTTCTCGATCACCACCACGGCGTTGTCCACCAGCATCCCGATGCCGAGCACCAGGCCTCCCATGGTCATCATGTTGAGCGTCTCACCCATGAAGTACATCGGGATGAAGGTGGTGAGCAGACTCAGCGGAATCACCACAGCGATCGTGGCCGTGGGCCGGGCGTTCCGAAGGAACAGGTACATGATCACCACGGCCAGGAGTGCACCCACGATCCCGTTTTGTGTGACTGAATCGGCGAGCAATTCGATGACTCGTCCGGTGTCCATCAGCAGGTCGAAGTGGATCTCCTTGGGGAGCAGTTCCTTCAGTTTCTCCAACTCCTCCATGTAGGCGCGCCGGACCCGGAGCGGATTGGCGCCCGATTCCTTCATGATCATCATCATGAGAGATTCGAGACCACCGACGCGCACCATGCTCCGGACATCCTTGGTCGTGCGCTTGACATCGGCAATGGTGCGAAGGTAGATGGGGGCGCCGGTCCTGGGCGACATCCCGACTGCGGTCTTCTTGATGTCCTCGAGGCTTTTGAACATCCCCACGGTGCGGAGGAGGTATTCCTTTCTCCCTGCTACCTGTCGGCCGGCAGGCAGGTTCATGTTCTGGGCAGCCAGGGCCATGAGCACCCTGTCCGGGGAGATACCCGAACCCGCCAGTGCAGTCCGGTCGAGGTTGACCTGGATCTCCTCGGTGCGTCCTCCCAAGAATGCGGCCTGTGCCACCCCTGGGAGACGCTCGAGCCGGCTTTGCACCGTGTCCTTCATCAGGTCGCGCAGGGCAATGGTGTCCTTCATCCCGGACACGGCGTAGACCGCGGAAGGAAAGGAGGAAAGGTTGAACTTGATGACGATCGGATCCTCCACGTCCGGAGGCATGTAGGGCTCGATCAGCGCGACCGCTTCCCGAATGTCTGCTGCTGCCGCGTCCAGGTCGGTCCCCCACACGAAATCGAGCATCAGATAGCAGACATCCTCCTGGGACACCGAGCGGATGCTCTCCAGGTTGTCGATCGAGGCCAACGCAGCCTCGTAGTTGCGTGTGACCAGACTCTCGATTTCCTGGGATGGCGCGCCTGGATAGCGCACCATGACCGACAGGGTGGGATAGTCCACGTCCGGAAGCATGTCGATGCCCAGTCGGGTAAAGGCGATGCCTCCCAGGACGAGCACGATCAGCACCAACATGGTGATGGAAACGGGACGTTCGACCGAGAAGTCCGTGACCTTCACTTCGCCACCTCGACCAGTGCACCATCGACCAGACCGAATCCGCCCTCCACGACCACGGATTCGCCCCCTTTCAGACCCTCCAGAACCTCCACCCCGCTGTCCCCCTCGAGTCCTGTTCGCACCGGGACCTTGCGCACGCGACCTCCTTCAACCACCATGACGTAGCGGTCGCCTTCCTCGCCCAGGAGCGCGGACGCCGGAATCTGAATCGCTCGATCCCGCCGCTCGAGCACGAGGCGCACCCGGGCGTGCATGCCGACCAGGATGGTTTCATCGGGATTCTCCGCCTGGACACGGACCGGAAAGGTACGGGACGCCGGGTCGGCTGCCTTGCCCACGTACTCGACCCGACCCTCCACACCTTGAGGCGGTAGCCGGTCGGCCAGAACATCCACGAAGATACGGGCCGGCATGCCTTCCTCGATGTGGGCCACATCCGTGTCCGAGACCTGAAGGTCGATCCGGATGGTGTGCATGTCCACAATGCTGACAAGCCCGGGGGGCTTCCCGATGCTCATGGACATCGGGTTGAAGTTCTCGTCCTCTTCGCAAGCTACCCAGGTCACAACGCCGTCGAACGGTGCCACCACCTTGCCCCCCGCCTGCTGCCGCTTTGCCAGAGCCTGGGCGGCTCGAGCCTGGGCAAGTTGAAGCTTCGCCATCTCCAGCCCGGTCTGGGCTTGCTCGAACTGCTGCTTGGGCATGGACCCGGAACGGTACAGACCTTCGGCCCGCGCAAACTCCCTTTTCGCTGCTTCGAGCTGAAGGGTGGCCAGCTTGACGCCCGCCTCCGCTTGACGCATTTGCAGGTCGACCAGGTCGGTGTCGAGTTCCGCAAGGACCTGCCCTTGCTTGACGCGATCCCCCACGTGCACGTCCAGACGCCTGACCCGCCCGGGCATGTCCGGCACCAGGTCCGCGGCTCGACCCGCTTCCACCGTACCGGTCAACTCCAGTGTCCGCTCCAGGGGACTCACCACCACCTCGGCCGTCTCCACGTAGGCCTTGAGCGCCTCTGACACGCCTCCTTCGGTGCTCGTCGTGGTGCATGCGGGGACCACCAGGCTCCCCACCAGGAGCAGCAGGCCCGCTCTCGCCATGGTTCGCATCATTCGTTCACCTCCGGATCGAGTCCCGCGGCCTTGCGCAGGGCAGCATAGGAAATCCGCATGCGCGCCTGGGCTTGCAACAGGTTCAGCTTGGCTCCGGCCAGCGCCGTCTGTGCCGAGAGAAGCTGAACGTTGTTGACCACCCCGTACTTGAATCGCTCGTGCTCCAGCCGGTAGGCCTCCTCGGCCTGTGCCAGGCCCACCCGGGCCACCTCGATCTCCCGCATCGCCTCGTCGAACGAGGCAAGGGCCGACTCGAGTTCCACGCCCATCATCTCTGCCAGCAAATCCCGTTGGTGCCGAAGCTGCAACAGGGCGGCACGGGTCGCCCGATGTTTCTCCAGCGCCACCCCGCGATCCCACAGGTTCCAGCTCGCCGCCACCGTCAGATCCGCACTCCGGTACCAGACCGGCTCCAGCGAGTAGTTCGGGTTCCGCCAGTTCAGATTCCCGCGTATCATCAGGGACGGTAGCCACGACCCCCAGGTCGCACGGCTCAGGTGCTCCATCGCCGCCAAATTCGCATCCAGCGTGGCCAGATCCGGCCGCCTTGCGCGCGCCTTGGCCAGGAGATCCTCCTTGCTCGCTTCCAGATCCGCCTCCCACGCTTCATCCATCTGTAGCTCGAGCACTTCGTCGCGAGGTAGTCCCAGAGACACCTTGAACGCCTGTTCGGCCAGTTCCGCCGCATGCTCGCTCCGAATCGCGTCCAGCCGAGATTGACTCTCCTTGGCTCGAGCCGCCATCAGGTCCGCCTGGCTCGCTACACCGGCTTCCACCAGATTCGAAAGATCCTTCACGTAAGCAGAGACCGTCTCCAGCGCTTCCCGGGAAACTCGAGCTGCGTCACGGGCAAGTACAAGCTGGTAGAAGGCCTGGGCCGTGTTGTACGCCACCGTCTGCCGCGCAGACCGAACCTGCTGCTGGCTCGCACGATGAAACGCCCGAGACGCCTGGTAGGATTGCCACAGTGCTCCACCCGCAAACAGGACTTGCTCCACCGTCCCGGTGACGAAGTAGTTGTCCTGAACCCCCATGTCGATCCGCGTCACCGTGTCCTCCGACGTGTCCACCGTCATCCACCCGAGGATCATGGTGCACATCGATTGCGCCATCTCCAGCGTCCACCCGGGAGGCAGGGTGTCCGGATCGATGTCGGCACAGGGATCCGTCGTCCCCGTCGTTCCGGTCATCTCACTCATGTCGAACTCGACATACGGAACCTGGTCCAGACGGGTGTACCCGGCCGTAAACCCAACACGCGGAAACAGGGCGAGAAACGCCTGCCGGAGTTCCGCCCTCGCCTTCTGCTCCCCGGCCGCCGCCGCCCGGATACTTCGATCGCGCTCCAACGCCAGTCGCGTCGCATCCTCCACCGTCAACGTCACCCCCGACGCGACCCAGGGACGAGAGCAAAGAACCGTCAGTGCCAAAAGAAAACAGAAGAACACTTTCCTGAACATCGCTTCATCCCGAGTTGTTTCCCCGTCCTTCGTCCGAACCGGGAACTTCTCTCGAACGCCTCTGCCGCTCCTCTTCCCACCGCTCCAGGAGCCTCGGCATCTCCCGCTCGAAAAACGCATGGAATTCGTACAACTCCCGCAGTCGCTGATTCTCCTCCGTGCTCCTCCACGAAAACGTCTTCAGCCCGTCCTCGGCCAGTTGGCGGATGGCGGTCACGTTCGGGAGCCCGGTCCTGAACATTCGGGTGGCTGCATCCTCCGGAATCCGATAGTAGGCACTGCGCTCCCCGGGAAACGTGATCCTGTCCACAAGGCCCTTGTCCAGGAGCCCTCGAACGATCGTGTGAACCGCGCTCACACTGGCCTTCAGCGCCCTGGCAAGCTGGGCCGTGGTCTGGTGCGGCGGCTCACACACCATCAACCACCCCACAACACGCCCCAACATGCGAGGATGACCGTGGTGCTCGGCCAGACGGCCCATCCGCTCCGAAAAATCCAGCGCTGGCACTCGCCAGTCGTCTGAACCGCTCTGTTCTGATTCCATCTTCATCTGTTCCGATCTCCAGGTGGCAGGAGGTTGGCGCGGCCATCTGTCCCGCACCGGCGCAAGTTCTCATGCTTCCGGGTGCAACGGCGCCCGCGTGCACCACTATCAGCTTCCGGGTGTGGTGTCAATACATAAATTTCAGTAAATTCCGAAAATCGAGCAGAAAGAACATCACACCGGGCCTCAGGAGAGGTCGATGTAGCAGTAGACGGGGAAGGGAGAGGCCGGGCGGATTCGCCAGGAGGTGGTGTGCAGCGTGTGCGCCTGGTTCACCGGGTGCTGATTGAAGTCGAAGCGAGGGTCGTGAACGGAGAAGAAGGCCACGCCCTGGTCCAGTCGGAGGGTGAGGCGTCGGTTCGGGTTGGACCACAGGATTTCGAGGGTGCGGTGGTGAGCGAGTTTTCGAGGGTGGTCTACCAGTTGGACCTGTGTCTTGGGGCGGAGGGTTGCGAGGAGGGAGGAGAGGACCTTTTCCTGGGTGGTTGGATTGGTCCAGTCATGGTGGATGAGTCTTGGGGAACGCCAGCCATCCTGCTGGACGGCGGTGGTGATGATTGAGAGGATGGTATCGGACGAGAGGGTGCCGAGTTTTTCGAGTCCCTGAAGGAGGAGGAACAGGCCGAGCGTGGAGAGTGGGCTTTTGACGTACCGGTCGGAGTAGGTGACCCGGCGTGCCGGGCCGGCCTGGAGTGCTCTGGCGGTACCGGGGTGAGTTTGTTGGACGAGTTTCCAGAAGTGGTGAGCGAACCGGGTACGGTTGTGGAACATGGGGTTGTCGTGGTTGATGACGAGTTCGTGCACGGTGCCCGGATCGGGGGGTTGGAGCTGGTCGGGGGAGAGTGGAGAGAGGTCGTCCGGGAGTGTCGGTGAGTTCAGGGTTGCGTGCACATTGGTGGCGTCCTGGCGTGTGTCGAGCCATGCGGGGCCTGGGAGGAGGGCGGCGTGGTCGTCGGTGGCGAAGGCGGTGACGGTGTCGTCGTGGTGGAGTTCTGCATAGGTTATTGTGGGGCTGTCGTTTTTCTGGTTGTGTTGGAGGAAGAGGTGCAACCTGGCGAATTCTGCGAGGTTGGCGAGTTGCCGACGGGTTTGCCAGTCGGCCTGGTCGAGGGCGGATGGGGGGAGGAGGAGGTCCACCTGGGTACCGGATTCGGCCATGTGGAGGAGGACGTGTCGTGCGTTCCAGGCGCCGAGGTCCCAATCGGCAGGGTTTCCCTGGAGTACGAACCGTGCTCGAGTCAAGGGGTGGCGCAGTACGACGCGCTGGATGGCCTGAATGGGGGATTGCCATTCCACGGTGGTGGCGTCTCCAAAGCACTTCAAGTCCTGAGGGAGTTCCAGCGCATGGAGCAACCGTTCGGAGAGGAATGTACGCGCTCGGTGCCGGTTGAGTTGTTTTCTTTCGTGCTGGGTATCGTGTCCGAGGAGGCAGGCGTGGCAGGCGGCGTCGCAGTGGTTGGGGCAGTCGAGGCGAGCGCGTGCGGCCTTGAGCAGGTGTGTGAGCATGGCCGGTGCCTCGGCGCAGAATCCGGCACCGCCGTCGGCGGTGTCGTAGAGGATGACGGCCAGACAGGTGTGTGCTCCCTCGCGCCCGTGTGCCACGGTGCAGCCGATTTCCTCCTCCTCGACGCCCAGGGTTTCGGCGAGCGCGAGTTTCAGGGCCACGGCGATGGTGATGGCCTCCGATTCCTCCTGGAGCGGCATGCCGGTATGTGGGTTGAGGAAATGGAGTTCGAGCACGTCGGTGATGGTGGTGGAGCCCAGGGCCAGGTGTCGCTTGATGGCGAACGGTTCCCCGTTGCCCTCGCAGAGGATTTCGGGGCCTTTTCTTCCGGACGAGTCGCGTCCTCCTCGCAGGCGTTTGTGCTGGCGCATGGCCTCGGGCAGTTCGGCCGAAGCCGGATTTTCAGGGTCCCAGGGCTCGGAGACGGTTCGACCGCACCGGAGGCAGACGGCATAGCCGTGGCCGTGGGCACCGTGGCTGAGGTGGATGAGTTTGCCGTTGGGCGCGTGACGGAGGCGCACGACAGGGGGAGAACCGAACGGGACGAACGGGTTTTCTCCTGATGAGATCCAGGATTCCAGGGGGGGCATCCAGGGTTTGGCGCCCAGTTCCGTGCTTGCCTTGGAACGGATGTCGACGGCAAAGCCGGAGGGGATGAGGAACTGGCGGTGGTGCAGGTTGGAGGAACCGCAGCAGGGGCAGGATTCCACCCAGGTGCGGCCAGCGGTGACCCATCCACACTGGAGGCAACGGGAACCCACCTGCAGGTCCTGGAGTTCGTTGATCAGATTCTCTGTGGCCTCTGGCGGGATGTGCCAGTTGAGGGTGACTCCCGCCGACCGATAGGCTCGACCGTCCAGCACCACTTCGAGCCCCGGTGCATATTCGTTCAAGGCCATTCGGAGTTCACGAGTGGGATAGCCGCGCAGGAGCGCCAGGTTGTCCTCTCGTTTTTCTGACGTTCGTTCCGGCCTGCTCGGGCGCCGACCTCTCTTCCTTCGCACCGCGAGTTCCTCGGCGGTGGTGGTGACGAAGGGGACCACGTTGGTGGGGAAACCATATCCAGGAAGGAACTGCCGTGTGGCAAGGTAGCCCAGGAGATACTCTTCCCGGTGGCGTTTCAATTGGCGCTGGATGGCCAAGGCCACCGGTGAGCCATCCCGGTCTTCGGGTTCCAGCGCGTTCCATTCGGTTTGGAGCCCTTCCAGCGTGTTCAGGTATCCCCTTCGGGCCGCGTGCATGGATTCGGCCACGTCTTCCAGAAGGTCCTCGATGCGCGTTCTCTCCTTTATCGACCGCCTTCGCAGCACCTCGAGCCGGTATTGCAACTCGTCACGAGCCGGTGCGGTTGCCTGGAGATACTCGAAAAACCGGTCGCATACGGAAGGGGCTTCTGAGTCGGCCTCGAAGAACCAGCCGCAATGAAGCTTTGGGATGGCCTTGTCTCCGGCCGCCTGGTACTGAAGAAGGAAGTCGGTGAGACAGACCGCGTTCACGTGTCGCTGCACGATGGGTCCACTGTCCAGGCATACGTCGGTGACGTGGAGCGGCGTGGTGAAGGGCCACAGGGGATTGCGGAATACGGCCTGGTCGTGGGGAAGGTTGCGGCACACGGTCACGCTCACCGCTGTTCGTTCGCCTCGACGACCGGCCCGACCCACCCGTTGGAGGAAGTTGGCCGGGTTCGGGGGGGCGTTGTTCATCGACACCGCGGACAACCCACCGATGTCCACTCCGAGTTCCATGGTGGTGGAACAACTCAGCACATTGATGGAGCCGGCCTTGAACTCACGTTCGTAGCCCTGCAACGTCCCTGCAGGAAGCTGGGCAGAATGCTCGGCGACCCGAAAATAAAACCACCCCTCCACGATTCGGTCGGTAACCTCGTGCCACACACCGGCGCTCCGGAGTTGCCGCACCTGTTCGTCTTGGGCCAGCCATGCCCGGATTTGTTCGAGGCTCCAGGGCGTTCCGTCAAAAGCCCGTTTGAAGGCGAACGGGGGGCGGGGCATGGTGACCTTGACACACCGGGTGTCGTACGCCCAGGGGTCATTGGGTTGGAGCGGTGTGTGCCCTCGCAACGTCGTATCCAGGAGTTGGCCGGTCAGTGGGCAGATCCACGCCTCCTGGATCGGCTCGAGACATGCCTGTCGTTCCAGGTCGAGCTGGTATCCATCCTGGGTCTGGTGCAGGAGTCGGCGGATGGCTTGCCAGGCTTCGTGGAGAATCTCGTTCACCTCCTCGCGGGTTTCCCTGTCGGAACCGAGACCGAAAGCCTGAACCAGGAGGGCGGCGAGGCGCGGTGGCCGGGCGGCCGTCATCCACTGGGGCCACGGTGTCCGGTGCCGCTCTCGTTTCTCGCCCTGGGGCAGGAGGTAGCTGGGACGGATCCGAGTCCCCATCCAGCGGAACAGCGCCGGTTCCATGGTGAGCGCGGTGTTGGCCCGAACGAAGAAGTCGAGACAGAGTTTCAGGAAATCCCGCCATGTCTGGAGTGTCTCGCCTCGAGCTTTCCAGGCAGCCGGAACACGGGTGATCCGGGTGAGGCCGGGGTAGGTGAGTTTCACGAGTCCCAGGGTCTCCAGTGCGCGTCGGCGGGAAGGTCTCCGGGCGAACTCCCGCACGACCAGGCCTCGCGCCAGTGCTTGATGGTCCAGGTCGAAGGGATCGTAGGTGCTGCGCGCTGCGTGCATCCAGGAGATCTCCCGTGTTTTCGAAAGTTCCTGGATGGCGGTTCGGAAGCAGAGAGGTTCGGTCTGGGACAGGCTGTCAATCTCCTGGCGGAGTCGCTCGATGGTTTGGTCGAGCACCGTTCCACGGTCGCCCAGTTCTCGCTGGAGGGCGAGGAGGCGTCCGAGTTCCGCCTCTTTTTCCTCTCTTTTTTCCTGTTGGTCCGCCTGAGAGGTCCCAGACGTCGCAATGACCTGGGCGTAAAGAAAACTCCGAACGTAGTTGCGTTCCGAATCCCGCTGGGCCGCCGCTGCAAATCGGGCTGTGCCCTGGCGGCTGTCCGAGAACGTGATGAGTCGCCGACCGTCGGCGGGGCACCCGTTCCCGGTACGGTCGGCCGGGACCCATTCGAGCAGCCCAGGAAGGACCACGCTCTGGGTGAACTGGATGGCGTTTCGGAACGTTTTCCAGAAAGGGCGGAGGGACGGGCCCTTGTGGAGGCATCGCGGGCACTGAAGAGGTTCGGAGGCGGATTCCAAAGATTCGAGCACCAGGAAACGGGGGCCCGGGGTTCCCAGCTCCCCTGTTTTTGGATCGAGTGTTTCCAGGTCCGGAGAGGAGGGGTCTGGGGGCGGTGCGAGCAGGGCCGTGGCGTGGTGTTGGAGCGGAAAGTGCAATTCGGTACCCATTGGAGTGTCGGCAGGGTGTTCCGGTGCGGGGGACTCGTCGTCTTCTGGAGCGAACGGATCTTCCTCGTCGTCGGTGGCCGTGTCGCCCCGGTCCGGTGGGGGGCTGTTTGGAGGAAGGAAGCGGTCGGTGGCGTCCTGCTGCACCACGGTTCCTGCCAGGAAGATCTGGCTGCAGGTGTTGCACAGGACCAGTTCATACACGAGCGAGCCACAGGCCTTGCAGGTGTGGCGTTCGTTGAAGTAGACCGTTCCAAAAGGCCATTCCGAGGACTGGAGCGGGCGGTGCGTTTTCCCCGGGCACGCCGGGTTGATACAGGCCCAGAGCCCGGGCTGGGTCCGGGCAAACAGGTGCAAGCGTAGAGGCAGGAACGGGGTGCCATCCGGGCCTGTCGCGCTGCTCAACAGGTCCAGGAACCGGACGGTCTGCTTTCGGGCCTCGGTTTGCTGTCGTGCCGAAGGGCCGAACAGGGTCTGCGTCAGGTCCGAGAGGCGGGCGGGTCCTCGGGAGACGAAAGCGCTTCGAACCGTCCGTGCTGGGAGGGAGGAACAGAGTTTCTCGTAGCGTTCGTCCTGGGTAAGCGCGGAGAGGGCGTCCAGGTCCGGGAACGTGGTCTCGAGCGGGTCTTTGTCGGGTAGCCTCGGAATGTCGTGCCGACCCAGCACCACGTGGACCTGATGATCCGGTTGGCCCGATACCGAAGCCAGGAAGCGCCGCAGCGCCTCTTCCGGGGTTCTCCCGTGACGATCCTTGCCCTGGGACGCGATGGTGGCCGAGGTGGCGATGAACCGGACGTTCTCGGCCCGGACTTCGAAGGCGGTGAGCACACGACGAAGCAGGAGCGCCAGTTCCGCGGCCTGTGACCCCAGGTAGGTGTGCGCCTCGTCGATGACCACGTATTTGAGTCGGCCCCGGGAAAGCTCGAGGATCGGATGGTCGGCTGGACGAACCAGCATGTATTCGAGCATGGTCGCATTGGTGAGGAGGATGGGAGGAGGCGCTTTTCTGAGCGACTTGCGGTCCAGCACCTCCTCGGGCCGGTGGCGCTTCTCCGATTCCGGCAAATGGTCCGGGGTGTTGCCGTTGTAAAGGCAGAACCGAACCGTGCCGTCGAAGCCTCGAGTCCAGGCTGCCAGCCTGTCCTGCTGGCTGTTGATGAGCGCGTTGAGTGGGTAGAGAAACAGAGCCTGGACTCCGACCAGCGGCCGTCGCCGGTGCCTCGCCTGGAGGGCGAGATCGTTGAGAATCGGGATGAGGAAGCACTCGGTCTTCCCGCTACCCGTGCCTGCACTCACGACCACTGACCGGGGCGGGTCACTCATCAGGTGTCGCCAGGCCTCCCGTTGGTGCAGGTAGGGGTGGATCGATCGCGCCAGTCGCTGCTCCCGCAGCGTTTCCGGCGGGCTGTCCAGGTAGGAGACCAGGGTGGCATCGAGTTCTCCCGTGTCGGCGAGGTCCTGGAGTGTTTCCGGGCCGGTCCGGTGGCCGAACTTGGCCTCGAACACCGGGTCGGAGAAGAGCGCGTTCTCGGTCCCGGGCGCGTGTTCGTAGGTGTCGGCGAGGAACTCCCTTAGGGGGCGGTTTCTGGGCGATAGATAGCTCAGCAAGGCCCGTCCGTACCGAGTGGTCAGGTTGTCCAGCAGGATGTTGAACTCGTTGGAACGCGATCGTTCGGAAGAAGGGAGATCTGGATTCGTCATCGTTCTCTCCTTTTCTGCGAGGAGACGGCCGGGTGAAAGGCGCAAGGGTCAGTCCGCCGCTGAACCGGAAGGGTAAGATTTCTTTCGGCGCGTTCGTTTGTGCACCGCCACCGGACCCGCCCCAGCGCGTGCAGCGCTTGCTGGTTTGAAAGGACTCGGCTCGTTTTCCCACGGGGTTTCGGAGGGGAACGGAGGCAATTTCTCCTGGAACGCGGGCCATGGGCTTTTCCACCGTTCCCTGGCCAGCAGGATCAAGGCGAGTTGATATGCGGTTTCGAAGTATTCCGGATCGAATTCCTTGAACTCGCGGAGAAAGAAGATGACCCGGCGCTCGAGCCGTGTTCCGGAGACGGCCGCGGAGGCTGCCGCGGCCGGAGCGAAGACCACGGGCCTGGTGTAGCCGGGGACCAGATTCTTGTCGGTGAAGGGGGACAAGGGACTTTTCCCCAGCGGACCGTGTATGGCCTCTGTTTTCAGCGTGGTGAAAACCGGGCCGGCCGGGCAGCAGGGCCACTGGTCGGAAGCGTGGCGTTCGCGGAGTTCACGGACGGTATCCCGCAGCGAATCGTAGATGGGTTCCACCGGTCCGACACCACGGGCCGACAACACCTCGTTTTTCCGGCAGGGTGAA
>Ga0256914_1002497_pt1 | contig 15243 bp, 7 predicted proteins | sample HulkmetaG_FD_191571 | JGI IMG/M metagenome (GOLD analysis project Ga0256914, IMG submission 191571) | Hydrothermal chimney microbial communities from Main Endeavour vent field at the Juan de Fuca Ridge, Pacific Ocean - Hulk | ecosystem: Environmental > Aquatic > Marine > Hydrothermal vents ... | reverse complement strand
ACGACGTGGAACAGGAAACCAGAAAAGCCAGAAAAAAAGTTGAAAAAATACGTACCATGACTGCAGGATTTTTCATTGTCCAAAGATAAGGATAATCAAAGCTGCTGCTTTCCCTTTTCCGGCAGGGTCATCTCACCGATCATCCCCACGCTCCCACCTTCCGGCACATCCGCCCGTTCTTCCCTTACTGGCTGACAAACTATATGTTACAAGTCGTATTCCGCAAAAAGGACCAGGAACGGACACCGAATTTACAAAAATTTTCACACAACTTCTTCCCTCCCGTCATATACAATCAGTCATAATAAATTGTATTGAAAACACTTACAAAAGTCACCGGATACACATCCTACGTAGACAACTACGTAGCCAGCTACGTAGATCTTTCATTACAATGTGATTATCAAGATCTTACCGAAACCTGATGCAACGGGGTTGTAACTGCGGGAAACATGGTCATTCTGTTTTTCTTTTTTTTCTGATCAGGTCGCTTGCCCGGGATTCCTCGCCACGTGCTATTCTCCGGATGTTGGAGCGGTGGGTCCAGATGAGGAGCAGGGCCACGAAGATGCCGAAGATCCGAAGCGATAAATAGGGAGAAGGCAGGATGAACCAGACGGTGACGGGGAACATGGCCCCGGCGATCATGGAGCTGAGCGACACGTAATTGAAGAGGAAGACCGAGACGATATAGGCGGCGAGGCTGATGAGCGTGGCTTCGGGGGCGATGGCCAGGGCCACGCCGAGGAAGGTGGCCACCCCTTTGCCTCCGCGGAAACGCGCAAAGAGGGGGAAGATATGTCCCAGCACGGCCGCCAGGCCCAGCACCAGCTGACGGATCATGTAAGCTTCTTCGCCCGGCAGGGGCAGCTGATGGGTGAAGGTGGCCAGGCGCACCGCCAGCCATCCTTTGAAAGCATCGAACACCAGCACCACCACCCCCGCCTTCCAGCCCAGGACCCGGAAGGTGTTGGCCGCACCGGCATTGCCGCTGCCGTGCTCACGGATGTCCAGATGAAAGAAAACCTTGCCGATGATGATCGAAGAGGGGATCGAACCGAGCAGGTATGCTGCCACGACCAGCAGCACAAAACAGAGGTTCTCCATGGCCGGGGACTTTTTATTTTCCGCAAATTAACAAAAAAAAAAACACAGATATGTTCCGGAACGGGTGTTCACAAAAAAAGGGGATCCGCGGATCCCCTTTCATTTTCTCCCGGAGGAGGATCAGAAAAGATGCATATTGTCGAGGACATCCATCACCTCGCGCACAGCTTTGGCCGAAGTATTGAGGAGTTCGCGTTCCTGATCGTCGAGCTCCACCTCGATGATCTCCTCGATACCGTTGCGGCCCAGTTTCACCGGCACGCCGATGTAGATATCCTTCAGTCCGTATTCGCCGTTGAGGTAAGCACATACGGGCAGGATACGTTTCTGGTCCATGACGATCGACTCGACCATCTGGGCCACGGCGGCGCCGGGAGCGTACCATGCCGAGGTGCCGAGCAACTTGACGATCTCGCCCCCTCCTTTCTTGGTACGTTCAACGATGGCATCCAGCTTTTCCTTGTCCATCAGCTGTGTTACGGGGATACCGGCCACCGTGGTGTACCGGGGCAGGGGCACCATCGAGTCGCCGTGGCCGCCCATCAGCAAGGCCTGAATGTCCTTGGGCGAGACGTTCAGCGCCTCGGCGATGAAGGCACGGTAACGGGCCGTGTCGAGCACTCCAGCCATACCGAACACCTTGGAGGTGTCCTTCTTCGAGGCCAGATGCGCGGTGTACGACATCACATCCAAGGGATTGGTCACCACAATGATGATGGCCTCGGGCGAATATTTCATCACGTTCTCGGTCACCGACTTGACGATGGCCGCATTGGTGCCGATGAGGTCATCACGGCTCATCCCCGGCTTGCGGGGTTTGCCCGAGGTGATCACCACCACCTCCGACCCTTCGGTCTTGGTATAGTCGTTCGTACTGCCCGTGATACGCGTGTCGAACATCTGCACGGGCGACGACTCCCACATGTCGAGGGCTTTGCCCTCGGCCTGGTTCTCCACCACGTCCAGCAGGACGATCTCATTGACGATGTCTTTCTCTGCAAGAACGTTGGCTACGGTAGCACCTACGTTTCCTGCTCCGATCACTGATACTTTCATGATACTTCTCTTTTTTATGGTTATGGTTAAAGCTATGAACGAGACTCAAAGTTTGGTCCATTCCTGTGCGTCGACGACGGCCATGGCCGTGACGTCGACGATCTCCTGCACCGAGCAGCCCATCTGCAGCACATGAATGGGTTTGCCGATGCCCATCAGGATGGGGCCGATGGCTTCCGAACCGCCGATCTCCTGCAGCATCTTATAGGCGATGTTACCGGCGTTCAGCGACGGGAAGATGAGGGTGTTCACCTTATGGTCGACCAGCTTGGAGAAAGGGAAGATGCTCTTCTGCAGGCTGTCGTTGAGGGCAAAGTTGGCTTGCAACTCGCCGTCGACGATCAGATCGGGATGATCGCGGTGCAGGATCTCCACCGCCCGGCTCATCGTCTTGGGCGAATCACCCCGCTGTGCCGACCCGAAGTTGGAATACGACAGGAGGGCGATGTGCGGCTCGATGTTGAACTTGTTCACCTGTTCGGCCGTCAGGAGCGTGATATCCACCAGCTCCTCGGCGGTAGGCAGGATATTGACCGTGGTGTCGGCGAAGAAGAAAGGTCCTTTGGGGGTCATCATGATGTACATCCCCGCGATGGTCCGTACGCCGGGTTTGGTGCCCACGATCTGCAGCGCCGGCCGGATGGTGTCGGCATACTTGCTCTCGTAACCCGAGATGAAAGCATCCGCATCGCCCAGTTCCACCATCATCACACCGAAGTAATAAGGATTGTGGATGAGGCTCTCCGCCTCGTCGAGGGTGATGCCTTTGCGCTGCCGTTTCTCGAAAAGCACCTTGGCATAACGCTTGCGTATGCGTGCTTCCAGCGACGAGTGAGGATTGATGATCTTCACCTTGTCCAGCTCCAGGTTGTTCTCTTCGATGATCTTCTTGATCTTCTTGGTATCCCCCAGCAGGATGGGTTTGGCGATACCTTCCAGGTAGACGATCTCGGCAGCCTTCAGGACGTTGAAGTTATCGGCATCGGCGAACACCACCCGTTTGGGGGATTTTTTGGCTTTGTTGGTAATGAAGCGGATGAGCTGGTTGTCGTTGCCGAGGCGTTTGTTGAGCTCGTTGCGGTAGGCATCCCAGTCCTTGATCTTCTTGCGTGCCACGCCGCTCTCGATAGCTGCTTTGGCCACGGCGGGTGCCACGGTGGAGATCAGACGCGGATCAAGCGGCTTAGGGATGATGTACTCTCGGCCGAATGTAAGGTTCTTGGTGTTGTAGGCGATGTTGACCACCTCGGGCACGGGTTGTTTGGCCAGTTCGGCCAGGGCGCGTGCCGCGGCGATCTTCATCTCCTCGTTGATGGCTCTCGCCCGCACATCCAGTGCGCCGCGGAAGATGAAGGGGAAGCCCAGCACGTTGTTGATCTGGTTGGGATAGTCCGAACGTCCCGTGGCGAAGATGATGTCCTTCCGGGCGGCGACGGCCTCCTCGTAGGTGATCTCCGGCATAGGGTTGGCCATGGCAAAGACGATCGGATCCTTGGCCATGCTCTTGAGCATCTTAGGGGTGAGCACCCCCGCCACCGACAGTCCCAGGAAGACATCCGCCCCCTTGAGGGCTTCCTCGAGCGTCTCCACGTCGCGGTCGGTAGCGAACATCTGCTTGTACTTGTTGAGATCCTTGCGTTTGGTGCTGATCACACCCCGGCTGTCGAACATCACGATGTTCTCCTTCTTCATCCCCATGGCCACATAGAGCTTGGTACATGAAATCGCCGCGGCACCCGCCCCGTTGACCACCATGGTCAGATCTTCGATCTTCTTACCATTGAGTTCCAGCGCATTGACCAGCCCCGCCGCCGAAATGATGGCCGTACCATGCTGGTCGTCATGCATCACCGGGATATCGAGCTCGGCCTTCAGCCGCTCCTCGATCTCGAAGCATTCAGGTGCCTTGATATCCTCGAGGTTGATCCCCCCGAAGGTGGGGGCGATGAGCTTGACCGTCTCGACGAACTTGTCGACATCCTTGGTATCGATCTCGATATCGAAGACATCCACATCGCCAAAGATCTTGAAGAGGAGCCCTTTCCCTTCCATCACCGGTTTGCCGGCCTCCGGACCGATGTCGCCCAGTCCCAGGACGGCCGTTCCGTTGGAGATCACGGCCACCAGATTGCCCTTGGCAGTGTATTTGTAAACATCCTCGGGCTTGCTGTGGATCTCAAGACAGGGCTCAGCAACCCCGGGGGAATAGGCCATGGAAAGATCCCGCTGCGTACTGTGCGGCTTGGTGGGGATCACCTCGATCTTTCCCGGACGCCCCTTGCTGTGATACTCAAGAGCATCCTTCTTACTTATCTTGGTCATGGTCGTTCCTTTTTGGTTTTTCAGGATCATTCCTGTTACAAAGCTAAAAATATTTGGCGCTTTCAGGTATGATATATCCCCATCCTTCGATATGTTTTACGATAGTTTTTACGGAGGATGGTTGTAAAACATATCCTGGGACGATACAACCTTGGTTCATTTATGGTAATTTTACAGAACATTTGAAACAAACGTTTTAGTCAATATTCCATAACCATTAAAAGTTCAAGAACTATGTCCAACATCAAAAAGAAACTACAGGAAAAGATCGAGGGGTGGCGTCCGCGGACGGCCCGTCTTGCCAAGGAATTCGGTGATGTGAAGCTGAGTGAGGTGACCATTGGCCAGGCCATTGGCGGCATGCGGGGTGTGAAGTGTCTGGTCACGGACATCTCTTACCTCGACCCTTATGAAGGTATCCGTTTCCGTGGTTACACCATCCCCGAGGTGCTCGAGAAGCTTCCCAAGCCGGAGGGGGCCGAGTATCCGACGGTGGAGTCGTTCTTCTATCTGCTGCTCACCGGCGACATCCCCACCGAGGAGGATGCCCGTGAGATCGGCGAGGAGTTCAAGGCCAGGGCCAAGGTACCCCAGTATGTTTTCGACGTCATCAACGCCCTGCCCGAAGACAGCCATCCGATGGTGATGTTCTCCACGGCCATCCTGTCGATGGAGAAGGAGTCGATCTTCGCCCGCAAGTACAAGGAGGGCATCAGCAAGATGGATTACTGGGATCCCACTTACGAGGATGCCATGAACCTGCTGGCCAAGCTGCCCGAGATCGGGGCATACATCTACCGCAAGAAGTTCAAGGGTGGTGACATCATTCCGCCCGATCCGAACCTCGATTTCGGAGCCAACTTTGCCCACATGATGGGTGTGCCGCATCCTTATGATGAGCTGTCGCGGCTTTATTTCATCCTGCACAGCGACCACGAGAGCGGCAACGTGAGTGCCCACACCGGTCATCTGGTGGCCAGCGCCCTCTCGGATGTGTACTATGCCATCTCTGCCATGATCGACGGTCTGGCCGGCCCGCTGCACGGCCTGGCCAACGAGATGGTGCTGCGCTGGATCCAGGGGGTGATGGAAAAGATGGGAGGCAAGGTGCCCGACGAAGAGGAGATGAAGAAATTCGTCTGGGACACCCTCAACTCGGGCCAGGTGATCCCCGGATACGGTCATGCCGTGCTGCGTAAGACCGACCCGCGTTACACCGCCCAGCGTGAGTTCAGCCTCAAGCATCTGCCCGACGATCCCATTTTCGCCTATGTGGACATCCTCTACAAGGTGGTACCCGACATCCTCCGCGAACACGGCAAGGCCAAGAACCCCTGGCCCAACGTCGACGCCCAGTCGGGGGTCATCCAGTGGCACTATGGCGTGCGGGAGTACGACTTCTACACCGTGCTCTTCGGCATCGGCCGCTCCCTGGGTGTCCTCTCGAACATCATCTGGGACCGCGGACTGGGCTATCCCATCGAACGGCCCAAGTCGGTCACCACGGACATGCTCGAAGAGGTGGCAGGCATCAAGAAATAATCCCCTGCCGACAGCACAAAGCAAAGGAAGCCGGGAAATTCCCGGCTTCCTTTTTTCATGTTCCCCTGCTCTCTCCCGTTACCGTTGTTCCTTTCGCTCTCTTTCCCTCCGCATTCATCTGATGAACTTTTCCCTCTTCTGAAGGTTGAGCAGGCCGGTAAGCAGGAAAAGGGTCCCGCCACTAAGAAGGAAAATACGGTTCCTGACGGTCACCGCATGCCACAATGCCTCGTTCATGCGAGAAGGTATGTCGTAAGGGTTATGGAAGACGTTCCAGAAGCTTCTGTACAGGGCTTCTCCCAGGATGAACATTCCCACACCCAGGACGACCAGCACCACGGCGGTGCCGGTGCCGCTGCGGATGATCGTGGAAAGCATGAAGGCCAGCATGCCGGTGAAGTACATGGGGACCATCAGTTGGGCACTCACCTCAAAGATCCGTATCCGGTAGAGGGTGACGGAGGCGATCTCCGCAAAGAGCAACAACAGGAGATAGAGGATCAGATAAATGATCACCAGTCTGACCAGCCACACCTTGTAACGGTAGTTGGGGATGCCGAACAGGATCTCCAGCACTCCCGCATCTTCATCATTCTGAATGCCAAAGACGGTGGGATAGAAAAGCATGAGGATGCCGGGAAGGATCAGAGCCCCGTAAATGAAAGGGGTTTCCACCGGGCTGCCGTCGTAGACCTTGAGGCCGGCAATGAGAAGAAAGACCAGGAAAGCCACCAGCACGAACCAGCCAAAGCGCTGGGCAAAGATGATCTTCACATTGTAACGGACCATATTCCGTATGAGAACGACGAGGTTCCTCACTTTTTTGTTTCTTTTTTTCGGACCAGTCATCATCTTTCCATTATCGTTACCGGATGTCTTTCAGCAGGCAGAGATAAGCGTCTTCGAGGAGGGGTGTGACCTCCAGGGCCTGTGGCAGGGGTTTTTCCCGTGCGATGAGGCGCACGCGTATCCGTCCGTTCACCTGCATATGATGGACCACCAGCCATTCGCCGGTTTTTTTTCTGAACTCCTCTTCGCTCACCTCCACCTGCCACACCTTGCCCCGGCCGAAGCGGGTCATCTCCTGGGGGTCGCCCAGATATTTCAGCTCACCCCGGTCGATCACGGCCACACGGTTGCAGGAGCTGGCAATGTCTTCGATGATGTGGGTAGAGAAGAGAACGATGCGGTCGCGTGACAGCTCCACCAGCAGGTTACGGAAACGTATCCTCTCACGCGGGTCGAGGCCTGCGGTGGGTTCGTCCACCACGAGGATACGCGGCAGATGGAGAAGGATCTGTGCGATGCCGATACGTTGTTTCATTCCTCCCGAGAAGGAGCCGATCAATTCGTCGCGGTGGTCCACCATGTGCACGGCCCGCAAGACGTACTCCACACGCTTCTTGCGTGCGGCAGCATCGGTAAGGCCTCTCAGCATCGCCTGGTAATCCAGGTAGTCGCCGGCGGTCATGTTCTCGTACATCCCGAACTCCTGCGGCAGGTAACCGATATATCCCTGCAGTTCCTCCCTTCTCTGCAGCGTATCGTGGCCGTTGATCCACACCTTGCCGTAGCTCTGATCGTAGATGCCGCATACGATACGCATGAGGGTGGTCTTACCGGCGCCGTTGGGACCGAGCAGGCCGAACATCCCCGTGCCGATCTCGAAGCTGATGCCTTTCAGGGCTTTGAAAGGTGTCCTTTTCCTGCCCAGCCAGGGGATGATCATCACCAGACGATAAAAGGCACGCCGCAGCCCGCCCAGACGCCCGGTGATCTCCTCTATGTTCACCTTATCACGGTACAGTCTCCCGGACACGGAAGAGACCGTCAGGGAGAAATACCACAGCAAAGCCGTCAGGATCACCAGGGCTTTGTTGTCCAGCGAGAAGAACAGCCATCCCAGCATCCCTGCGGGGAGGAACCAGTACAAAAGACGGTGTATCCATTTGTCAAGGCGAGGACCGCTCTTTTTGCCCGTTCTTCGGGGACGGTACTGCAGCATCTGCTGCCAGGGACGGCAGAGCCACAGGGTCGCCTTCCAGGTGAGGATGGTGAAGACGATCACCCAGAAAGCTTTTTCAAGGTGGATGAACGTGAACCATACCAGGAAGAGGCAGAGGGGCAGTTGCCACACGAGGTCGTGGAGATCTGCGATCGTGCGGTAGTTCTTTTCCCTGACGGCTTTTTCGCGGATGATCTTTCCCGCCTGCCACTGACGCACGAACCGGCCCGGGCGGTCGTAGATCTTTACCACGTTCCGGAGCCGGATGGTGATGGGATGCCCTTCGGGGATCAGGCGGGTGCCGGCACTGCGGAGGCTGGTGAGCACGAACCAGGTCAGCGCCGGCACACCGACCGTCAGAAGGATCAGCAGGAGCATCCGCCACAGGAAAGAGGCACCGCCCTGCCAGATCAGCAGCATCCCCGACAGCCAGGACACGGCCATCAGGAGCCTGGTACGCAACGGAAGACGACGTATCCATATCAGGGCATTCTCCAGTCCCGAATAGAAGACCGGGATCACGACCAGGGTGAGGAGGGTGCTCACCGAGAGACCGCCGATGACGGTGATGGCAAAGGGTGCCCCGATGGCGCTGACATACTCCGCGTCACCCAGAGCCAGCGGCATCATGGCCACGATGGTGGTGATCGCCGTGATCAGGATGGGTCGCACACGCGAGATACCGGCAGTGAGGATCGCCCGTACCTTGCGGTTGCCTCGCTGCCTCAGGATGCTGGTGAAATCGATCAGGAGGATGCCGTTGTTAACGACGATACCGATCAGGATGATGAAGCCGGTGAGGGTATTGGCATTGAACAGGGCGGTACGGGTAAAGATCAGTGCCAGGAAAGAGCCGATGGCTGCCAGGGGGATGGAGAGCATCAGCACGAAGGGGACCGTCAGCGACTCGAAGACCGAGGCCAGGATCATGAAGATCAGGAGGACGGCGGCCCCCATCAGGAAATAGAAGTCCCTGAACTGCTCTTCCGGCTTGACGATCTCCAGGCTCACTCCCGGCGGAAGATGATAGGCATGGAGGAGGGCGGCTACCTCGTCGCGGTAGGAGGCCAGCATTTTTTTTGAGCGGTAGGCTTCCCGCAAGAAAGCATATCTGACGGAGATCTGTTTGCTTTGGTTCACGCGCTGGATGTTCCCCTTACCGCTGGCCACGATGATCCTGGCAAAGGTCTGCAGCTCGTGCAGGCTGCCTCCGCCGCCCCGGACCGGCAGATGGCGCAAGTCGTCCAGGGTCTTACGGGGGATCTGCCCCACGGTGTCGGGGCGGCTGTCGCGGAGGATGATATCGTAGAGGTCGCCTCCCTGCCTGAAAGTGACCCCCGCCCCCATCTCACCGGAGAAACTGTTCAGCGCCATGCTCACCGCCCCCAGGTCGATACCGTATTCGGTCATCCTCAGCGGATCGAAATGCAGATGGACCTCGGGACGCACCCAGGGGGAGCTCACCCAGACATAGCTGACCGACTCGAGGGTGTGCAGGAGGTAATCCAGGTCTTTGGCGACGCGTCGCATGACAGGATAGTCCTCCCCCCTGATGATGAGCTCCTCCCGGTCGCCGCCCATGCCCAGCAGACGCCGAAAACCGGACATCATATCCGTGGCTGCTCCGGCGTCGCCGCCGGCCAGGCTCCCCTCTGTCCTGATGGTGGCATGGCTGACATTCCTGAACTTCGCACGTATGTCGCCTATGATCTCTTCCATGCTGCGGCCGGTACGGCGGTAGTCTTCTTTCAGGTGGACCGTGATCACCGCTTCACCTGCACGGATGTTACTGATGACCATGCTGCTCTCTTCCATCTTCTCCACCGCCTCCTCGATGTTCCGCACCAGCCTGTCGGTGGCGGCGAGAGTAGCCCCCGTGACCATGTTCACACGGATGGTGAGGACCCGGCTTTTCTCCTCATTCACATTGCGAACATTGATCGACAAAGCGATGAAGATGGTGATGAAAAAGAGGGCCACCGCTCCCAACACCGTTGCGACAGGATGACGCAGGCCCGTTTTGAGCAACAGGAGGTAGATCCTGATGATACGATGGCGGATGCTCATCGTCTCGTACAGCGCACCTTTTTTCTTTTGCCGGGAAAGAACGGTGTGGGTCGTCATAGGGATGAAGAGCAGGGCCACCGCCAGCGACAACAACAGGGTGGAGATGATGGAGATGCTGATCTCCCGTCCCAGCAGCCTGATGAGCATGTTCTGTGCAAACAGGAAAGGCACAAAGACCATCACCGTGGTGAGGGTGGCGGCGAAGACCGACCGCCATACTTCGCGTGTCCCTTCTGTCACCGCAAGATCAGGCGGCTCACCCCGTGCCGACCGCCGGTAGATGTTCTCCAGCACCACCACGGAGTTGTCGAGCAGCATGCCGATGGCCAGGACCATCCCGATGAGCGAGAAGCTGTTGAGGGTGATGTTGTAGAGATAGAAAAGATTGAACGCACCAAAGACGGAGATGGGCAGGGCGAGGGCCACGAAAGCCACCACGCGGATGTTCTTCAGGAAGATCCACAGCACCAGGATGGCCAGCAATCCGCCAGTCAGTGCCAGTCGCATGATCTGGTCGATGTTCCGTTCCATGGTTTCGGCCACGTTGGAGCGGATGATCACGGAAAGCCCCAGCGGCCGGTACTGTTCGTTGAGGTGGCGGATCACCTGTTCGGTCCTGTGGGACAGGTCGATGAGGTTGGACCGGGTATCGTTGACGAGGGCCACGGAGACGGCATTCTTTCCGTTGACACGGCTCAGGGAAGTCTCTTCCTTGAGGCCGAAATAGACCGTGGCCACGTCACGCAACAGGATGGGCCCCGGGGCGACGACGATGTTCTCTATCTGGCTCACATCCCGGAAATCGGAGGAGACATACACGAACCACCGTCTTTCCCCGTCGCGGACGCTGCCGGCGTAGGAGCGGTTTCCCGAGTTCTTTGCCAGGGCCGACCGTACCTGGGCGGGTGTCACGTGATAGATCTTGCAGGCTCCTTCGTCGAGACGCACCTCGATGCTTCTCTCCCTGCCGCCAAAGATCTGCACTCCGGCGATGCCGTCGATGTTTTCCAGGGCGGGGCGTATCTTCCTCTCGGTGAGCGCCCGCACCCTGTCCACATCCCCCTCGCCGGTCACCTGCAGCTCCATGAAACGTCTGTTGATACGGCCGGGATCGATGCGTACCACCATCACACGGAAACCCTCCGGGAGACGGGAACGCGCCGCATTCACCTTCTCCTGCAGCCGCAGATAGGCCAGACGGAAATTCGTCCTTTTCTTGAAAGAGACCCGGATCGTAGCATTCCGGCTGTTGAGGTCGGAGCGCACCTCCTCGATCCCTTCGAGGGTGCTCACCACCTCCTCGAGAGGGATCACGGCCGCATTCTCCATGTAGACGGGATCCACCTCCGTAGGCGAGATCACCCGGACGATCAGGTAAGGAAGCTCGGGACTGGGATAGAGTTCCACAGGAAGCTGTCGGTACGAGACATACCCCAGCAGTGTCAGCCCAGTGAAGAGCATGCTGATCAGTACTTTCCTGCGGATGATGAAGTCCATCTTTTCTTTGCGTTCAGTCTTGCTGCAGTTTGCTGGCCGTTCTGCCGGTGATCTTCTCCTTGAACGTGTCGAGGATGTCGTAGATGCAGGGGATCACCACAAGGGTCAGGAGGGTGGAGGTGATGAGGCCGCCGATGACGGCCAGGGCCATGGAGGAGCGCAGGGCCACGTTCTCTCCGAAACCGATGATCAGTGGCAGCAGGGCCAGGACGGTGGTGATGCTGGTCATCAGGATGGGGCGTATGCGTTGCCGGCCGGCCTCGATGATGGCCTCGTGGCGTGGTTTGCCCTCGCGTCGCAGCTGGTTGATGCGGTCGACCAGGATGATCGAGTCGTTCACCGCGATACCTGCCAGCAGGATCACGCCGATGAGAGCCATGATGTCGAGCGGTCTTCCCAGGATCCAGAAGAGCAGCACCGTCCCCACACCTGCCAGGGGGATGGTGAGCAGGATGGTGAAGGGATGCACCAGCGACTCGAACTGTGAGGCCAGCACCATGTAAACCAGAAGGATGGAGAGGAGCAGGGCGAAGCGCAGGTTTTCCATCGAAGCCTTCCGGCGGGCCTCTTCACCTGCCACACGGATACGGTATTCGCGGGGCAAGGTGATACCTGCCAGGACGGCCTCCACCTTTGCGGCCGTCTTGTCGAGGGCCTCCCCGTCCTCCGTCCGGGCGGTGATGCGTACGAGGCGGCTCTGGTTGCGGCGGAGGATCTCGCGCGGCAGGGTGGTCTGACGTATCTCCGCAACCTCACCCAGGGTGACGGTGGTATTGCCTTTCCTGATGGCAAGGTCGGCCAGGGCACGCCGGTCCATGGGAGGCAGCTTCACCACGACGGGCTCCATCCCGCCCCCCAGATCCACCGTGCCACTCTCCCGTCCTGAGAGTTTGTTGCGCAAGGTGGTGGCAACCGTAGCCACATCCAGATCGTATAGGCCGGCACGCAGACGGTCGATCACCACCTCCAGGCCGGGGGCCCCCTCTTCCAGAGAGGTGCGGATGTTGAAGATACCTTCGACGGTCCCCATCCGTGACGCCACTTCCCGGGCAAGATGTTCCAGCACCGTGGGGTCCTCTCCCTGCACCTCCACCACCAGGGGGGCTTCGCCGGTACCCAGGATGGTACGCAAGGCTGTCTCGTCCCGCACGACCTCCAGTTTCATGCCTTCCACACCTCCGGCCACGCTGCTCAGGGCCCTGACCACTGCCACCGTACTCTCCGGGCGTTCTTTTTTCAGGATGATCCGGAGGGTACCGGTGTTCTCTCCCGTGAAGACGCTCTCCCGGTCTCCCCCGCCACTTCTTTCAGCGCCTGCGTGGGTGTACAACATCTCCACGTCGTCGCCCAGGACTTCCCGCACGACTTCTTCCAGGTTATGCAGCGTTTGTGAAGTATAGGGCAGGGTGGTGCCTTCGGGCAGTGAGACCTTCACGAGGAGCTCGCTGCCCGGGGCCTGTGGCATGAAAACCATGCCGAGGCGCGGCAGGAGAAAGAAGGCGGCCGCCACCAGGACCACGGCGGCGGCGGTCACCGGCCAGCGACGCCGCAACAGCCGCGCCAGAAAAGCGGCATAGCCTCTGAACTTCACCGAATAATGGGCAGGCTTCACCGGCCTGTGACGGAAAAGACGGTAATAAAGCATGGGGATCAGGAAGATGGCCACAAAAAGGGAGGAGAGCAGCGAGAAGGCGACGGTCCAGGCCTCGTCCCTGAAGAGCTCGCCGGAAGCACCGTGCATGTATACGATGGGCAGGAAGACGACAATGGTGGTGAGCGTGGAGGCGGTAATGGCGCCTCCCACCTCTGCCGTGCCGGTGACCGCCGCCTCCCGCACCCCCAGGCCGGCCTCGCTGTTGCGGAAAATATTCTCCATCACCACGATGGCATTGTCCACCAACATGCCGGCACCCAGCGCCAGTCCCCCCAGGGTCATGATGTTGAGCGTCAGACCACCGAAGTACATCAGGTTGAAGGTGGCAATGATCGAGACCGGGATGGCGAGGCTGATGATCAGCGTCACTCCCATACGTCGCAGAAAGAGGAAGAGCACCAGCACGGCCAGGAGGATACCCAGCAGGGCGGTATCCTTCACCTCACCCACGGCCGCGCTGATATAGGCTCCCTGGTCGTTCACGCGGAGCAGGTGGTAGCCGGTGAGGGTGGCTTCCATCTCCCGGAGGCGTTCGTTGACCTGTTCCACCGCTTTGACGGTATTGTAACGGGTCTCTTTGTAGAGGGAGAGGCCCAGGCAACGCCGGCCGTTAAGACGCACGATGCTTTCCGGAGCTTTGTTGTGGTAGGTGATGTCGGCCACCTCGTCCAGATAGACGGGCACCTTCGTCGCGCCGGTCGCGGAGGGCTGCCCTGTCTGGGGCACAGCTGCGGCGCTTTTGTATCCGACGATGATGTTGCGGAAGTCGTCGAGGCTGCGCAGCAGGCTCACCCCCTTGACGAGGTACTGCCGTCCCATCTCGGTGACGCTGCCACCGGAGACCGTGCGGTTGAAGCTCTGGATACGCTGTCCCACCCCGTCGAGTGTGAGGCCGTACGAGCGCAGACGGTACTCGTCGGTGGAGATCAGCACTTCGCCCTCCTCCTCTCCGGCGATCTCCACTGCGGCAATGCCTTCGAGACGTACCAGCTCATTGCGGAGGTAGCTCTCCGCCACCATCCGCAGACGGTTCATATCGGTGATGTTGTCGTGATAAAAGGCCAGCTGCATCACCGGCGCGCTGTTGGGATCATGACGGGTGACGTTCAGCTCAGCGATATCACGGTCCTGTGCTATCGTGCCCAGCGCTTTCTGCAGATCCAGGAAGGCCTCGTCCATGTCTTTGTTCCAGGCATATTCCACCGTGATGCGCGCCCGGCCCGTACGACACTCGGAAAAAACCTGCACCACCCCGCGCTGCCGGATTGCCAGCGACTCGATGTTTTTCACGAAACGCTTCTCCATCTCCTCCGGAGGACGCTCCCCCGCCCGTATCTCCACATAGAGACGCGGGTTGTTCAGGTCGGGGAAAAGATCGACACCCAGACGGTCGTAAGAGATCCACCCCAGCAGCACCACCGCCAGGGTGACCATCAGCACTGTGACAGGATGATCGACCGCGAACTGTACCAGTTTCTTCATGACAAATGATCAAAAAATGGTGTATGGTCTGAAATTTCCATGGACTATTTCCTCATCGTTTCCCGTTCATGTGAGTCTTCCGGTGATCGTCCCTTGCGGGACCTTTTCCGTAGGCTTTTTCATGTCCGGCCGTCTCCTGCATCACTGGATCACTTTCACTTTCGACTCATTGCGCAGGGTCTCGAAGCCTTTGATTACCAGGCTCATGTTCTTCTCAAGGCCGTCCACCACCTCCACTTCCCCGGCGTTCTCAATGCCGGTGACGATCTTGCGTTCGCGGGCCAGGCCGTTCCGGACGATGAACACTCTTTTTCTTCCGTCCCTTTCCAGGATGTATTTCTTGGGGATGACGATGACACTGTCCTTGCGCCGGAGGATGATGTCCGTCTTCACGAACATGCCGGGGCGGAAGATCCTGTCGGGATTGTCGACCGTCATCACCACCTTGAAGGTACGGGTTTCGGTGCTGAGTGCCGGCGAGATCTCGCTGATGCGGCCGTAGAGGGTATCT
>Ga0256914_1002496_pt1 | contig 15256 bp, 15 predicted proteins | sample HulkmetaG_FD_191571 | JGI IMG/M metagenome (GOLD analysis project Ga0256914, IMG submission 191571) | Hydrothermal chimney microbial communities from Main Endeavour vent field at the Juan de Fuca Ridge, Pacific Ocean - Hulk | ecosystem: Environmental > Aquatic > Marine > Hydrothermal vents ... | reverse complement strand
CACGACCTCTCGGGGAACAACCAGGCCAAGGCTTGCTGCACGGCCCGAATTTTGACAGGGTTCTGCGACGCGACGACCACGCGCAACCGCGGCATGACCGGCCTCCTAAACCAACAAGAGCCGGGGAGAAGACCCCGGCTCTTGTGCGCCTCGCGTTACGCTTCCTCTTCTTTCTTGCCTTTCTCGATGATCTCGGGCTCGCCGGCCTCGGGCGCCTCCGCGGGAATCTCTTCCTCGCCCATCTCGCCCACGGCCGCGACCACCACTTCGTCGGGCGGGTCCAAGACCTTGACTTTCTCGCCCAACACCAGATCGCTCACCGTAATGACATCGCCCACCTTCTCCAAACGGCTCAGGTCGACGACCACCCGTTCAGGCAAATCGTTGGGCAATGCCTCCACAGTTAAGGTTTCCAACTGCTGCAAAATGGTGGCGTTGTAGAACTTGGCCGCCGGGGCCTCCCCTTCGAGCACGATGGGCACCTCGGCTTCCACCACCTCGGTGAGCGACACGGCCTGGAAATCCACATGCAGCCAACGGCCAGTGACCACATCGCGCTGGCGCTCTCGCATGATGGTGGTGTGCACCGTGTCATCCAGCACGATCTCGATGAGCGTAGACGGCCCAACCCGGCGCAGGGCCTTGAACGCGGTCTTGTAATCCAACTGAATGGGCGTCGGCGACATGTGCGCGCCGTAAATCACGCCGGGGAGTTTCCCTTCCCGGCGCAGGCGCTTGACCTTTTTGCCCAGCAGGGTGCGGGGTTCGGCCTGCAAGCGAATGCGTTCCATGGTTCCCTTCCTCGGGCGCCTCTCACCCGCAGATGGCGGGTTACCCTCGCCCTTTGGTGATGGAGGATGTGATCGCGGCCTAAGGGCCGCGCAGCGGCGGCAATTGTATCGCGCACCTCAGGTTTCGTCAAATGGGCCGCATGAGGCGGCCTATTCGGCCATGACGGTGTCGAAGAGCATGTACCCCAGGGCCAAGAAAATGAGGTCGGTCGCCACCAGCAAGTGCACCGCGCCGGCGAACTCTTCCCAGGGCAGCGCGCGCAAAAAACCCATGCTGGCCCGCACCGCGGGGATGAGCACGGGCAGCACCAAAGGCAACAGCAAGATGGGCAGCAACATGTCGCGCGTGCGGGCCTGCACGGCCATGGCCGCCAGCAGCGTTCCCACGGCCACATACCCCAACGAACCCAGGGCAATGACCCCCCACAGGCCGGGGTGGAACAGATTTTGGTTGTAGAACACGCTGACCAGGGGGACCACCAGCGCGGCCATGAACAGCATGAACAGCCAATTGGCCAACACTTTGCCTAAGTAAATCGCGCTGCGGTCCATGGGCGCGAGAAGCAGGCCGTCCAGTGCCCCGCGGTCCTTTTCCGCGGCCATGGAGCGATTGAGGCCCAGCGTGCCCGCGAAGGTGAACGTGCTCCACAACACGCCGCCGATCACCGCGGCGCGGGTGCGGGCGTCCAGTTCCAGCGCGAAGTTGAAGATGAAGATCACCGACAGCGCGAACACCATCATGCTGGACAACAACTCGCGGCTTCGCCACTCCGCGGTCAAGTCCTTCCATACAATGGCCAGCACCGCGCGCCACAGCGGCGTCTCGCCGCGCGGGGGGGAGACCGTCGCGGGCTTCATGCCGCACCTCCCGCGGGTGCGGAGGGTTCTTCGCGCGGGGCCATGACCGTAGCCCGATAAAAGTCCAGCAGGTCGCGGTCGGAAATCTGCTCGCGCGGCACCGACGCGGCGATGCGCCCGCGCGCCAAAATAACGAAGCGCGAAGCCAACGCCGCGACCCGAGGCAGGTTGTGCGACGCCATCAGCACCGTGCGCCCCTCGGCCGCGATGCGCCGCAGCAAGTCGTCCAGCCGCGCAGCCGCGTCTTGGTCCAGCCCGGTGTACGGCTCGTCCAGCAGCAAAATGCGCGGGTCGTGCAACAACGCGCGCGCGATGGCCAAACGCTGCTGCATACCGCGCGAAAAGGTGCGCACCGGGTCACGGCGCCGTGCGGTCAGGCCCACGCGCGCCAGCAATTGGGCGATGCGGTCTTGCGCCTGAGGCAAGCCATACAGCCGCGCGTAGAAGTGCAAGTTCTGCTCCGCGCTCAGGTCGCCATACAGCAAAGGCTGATGGCTGACCAAGCCCAGCAGCCGCCGGGCCGCGGGCGCCTGACCGGGCAAGCGATACCCGGCCAGGCGCACTTCGCCATGGTTGGGACGGCTGAGCGTGGCCAAGATGCGCAGCAGGGTGGTCTTGCCCGCACCATTGGGGCCCAGCAAAGCCACGAACTCGCCGGCTTGGACTTCCAAATCCACCCCGCGCAACACGGCCCGCAAGCCAAAGCGCTTGACCAACCGCCGAACCCAAATCATGGGCGCTGAGGAGTGCCCGCTCACGCGTCCTTGTCCTCCGTGGGTGCCGCGTCGCCCGTGCGGCCGCCTTGCGCCCGCGCCAACAAGCGGGCCAAGTGGGCCTTGTAGGCCGCGCGACGGGCTTGGTAAATGTCGTCGCGGATCTTGCCGGCCTTGTGCAGATCGTCCAGGGCCAAGATGGCATCCATCAGCGCGTCAGGGTCGTCGCGCAAAGCCTCGGGGATGGCCTCGGCCGTGTCGACCGCCGCGGCCTCGTGGTCGGCCTCGGCCAGGGGCGTTGGCGGGGCCTCCTCGTCTGCCGCGGCGCGGCGATACAGCCACCAGCCGCCGCCCATCAGGGCCAGGCCCAAAAGCACCAGTCCGCCGATCAACAGCCACGAAGAATCGACCTGCCCAAGACCAGGCAGTGCGGGTTCGGCTTCTTCCACCGTGCCGCCGGCCAATTCCTTCGGATAGCCGCTCAGGCGGACATCCACCTCGTCATCAGGATTGAGCGAGGGGCCCTGATAAATGCGCACTTGCATGCCCTGCACGTCTTGCACTTCGCCCGGCACCAGGCCCTCGCCCTCCACGGTCACGCCCTCCGCGGGCACCAACACCGCGAACGTGTCCACCGGCAGGCTGACCTTGTGGCGAATCTCGGCTTGTCGCTCAGGGTACGGCAGTTCGTACGCGAAAAGGACTTGGAATTGGCCCGGAGGCACCGCGAACGTATCTTCGAAGCCGTCGTCGGTGGGGATGAAACGATCGCCCAATTCGCCCTGGCCTTGCTCGAACTGCAAGTTGGTCGCGCCGGCCGGCAAGTAATAACGCACCACGCCCGCGCCCTCTTCGGCCGCGATCACCGTTTCGGTGCCTGTGTTCTGCAGCAAATACAGTTCAGCCACCCGCAGGCGGTCGCCCAAGAAATCTACGAAAATGTGCAGGCCCTGGAAGCGCAGGTTTGTGGTGTCGGTGGTGGTGTCATAGACCTGCACCGTCAAGTCCACATCGGTCTGGTCGGGTGGCACCACCGTGACCACATCTGAGACATAAGTCAGGCCTTGATATTCCACCGTGGCCAAGAAGACCCGATGGGGCAGGGCCGGCACGTCTTCGAAGCGGAAGGTGCCGTCTTCGGCCACCGTGCCCTCGAGGGTGACCACTTCGTCGAATTCGTCAAAGCCGTGGAGGGTCACCATCAGGTCGGGGGGCAAGGCCTTGTCGCCGCCATGGACCACGCGGCCGGTCACCACCACCGTGAACATCCCCTCGGGGGTGGGGGTGGCGGTGGCCCCGGGGGTGGGGGACGGCTCCGCGGTGGCCGTGGCCGGTGTCGTGGCCTCGGCTGCCGCGTCCTGCTCCGCGGGGGTCGCTTCGCCCTCGGCCGTGGGGGAAGCCTGGTCAGCCAGGGTGGCGGTGGGCTCAGGTGTGGCCGGCATTGGGGTCGCGGTCGGGGCTGCGGTAGCCGTCGCCGTGGCCGCGACCGGCGGTTGGGCGAACGTCAGCAACCGCGTGTAGCGGATCACGGCCCGCAGAGCGTCCAAATCCATGTCCGCGAAGCGGGGGTCATGATGGCCAGTCAAGAACGCGCCCAATTCGGTGTCGGAAATGCGGGCAAACATCTCCTGGTTCGCGCTCAGGGGCTGCAAGCCCGGAGGCGCGTCTGGGCCATCGCCTTGGCCCGTGGGGCCGTGACAGGCCGCACACTGTTCGGCATACACGGCCTGGCCTTTTTCCAGCACATAATCGGGCGTGCCCAGGCGATACACATAGGCAATGACATCCCAACGTTCGGCCTCGGTCAGCGAGCCTTTGAAAGGCGGCATGAAGCGGTCCAAAACACCGTTGCTCACGACCAAGAACCACGCTTGCGGCACCGCCTCTTGCAAGACCTCGGGAGCGGTCAAGTTCGCGGGCAGTACGGGCAATTCCTCGGCCTGAGGGCCGTCGCCATGACCTTGCGGGCCATGGCACGCCGCGCACTTGGCCGCGTAAATCGCCTTGCCGCGCCCAGGGTCGGGCGGCTGTTGCGGATACAAGCGGCTCAGGTCAGGGGTCGGGGGCAAGGGGGTCGGTTCCCAGCCCGGAGGCGGGGTGACATCGTCCGCGAAGGAGATGCACCCGCCCAACACAATGACAGCCAGCAGCCCTAAGGCCACGGGCCCATAACGGCGCAGCAGGGAGACGAAGGTCTGCATGAGGTTCACCTCGGTGGGGAGATCCATGAAAACTGCGCGTGCCCAAGCCAGGGTCAGCGTTTGGCTTTGGCGCGGCGCTTGCGTCGTGAGGCTGTGGGCTCGCGCAGAGGGCGGCCACATTTGCCGCAAAAGCGGTCGTTCTCTTGGTAAGGCGCGCCGCAGTGAGGGCAAAAGCCCGCAAAGCGGGCGCGGCGCTGACGGCGGCGATTCAGCAGCAGGCTCTCGACCATGTCGTCGACGGTCTCGTCCGCGGCCGCGTCGGCCTGGCGGGCGGCCGCGGGCTGGGTGAGCGTGGCATGAGCCCGCTCGCGACGGCGCTGCTCCAGCAAAGCCTCCAACCGGGCGTCTACATCGGCCGAGGCCTCAGCCGTCGCGCCCAATCGCTGTTCGACCTCGTCCAAGGCGCGCAAAATTTGCGCGCCTTCGCGTAACAACACGGCCCGCTGGGCCCGATAATCGTCCTCGGGCAGTTTGCCCACCGCGTAGTCCAGGTCCAACTCGCGCAGCGCGGTCAAGACGGTTTCGCGGCGGGCCAACAACTCGGAGCGCAAGCGTTCGGCTTCGCTGACCTCACGGCCTTGATGTTGCCATACCGGGCGCAGCACATACACCGCGGCCAGCGCGCCGATGATGAGTATCCATAGCAACAGCCACAACCAGACGGGCATGGTCACCTACTCCTCCGACGGGAATTGGCCCAGGGCCTCAGGGCGTGGCCTGAAGGGCCAGTTCCACATGCGAGATGATTTCTTGGAAGGACTCATACGGCCCGATCTTCAACGCGGCGACACGGCCGCTTTTGTCCAACACATAGGTTTCGGGCACGCCCCGAATGCCAAAGGCTTGGGCCCAGCGGGTGCCCAAATCAGGGCCGTTCGGATAAGTAATGTCGTAGAATTCGATCCATGCCAGCGCGTCTTCTTCGGTGTCGACATAATCCACGCCCAGGAAGAGCACATCATCCCGTTGCGAGGAATAGTAGCGCCACGCCCGTTCCAGTTCCGCGGCTTCATATTTGCACGTGGTGCACCACGAGGCCCAGAAGTTGATGAGCACCACCTTGCCTTGCAGATCGGCCAAGGTGTAGACCTCACCGTCGAAAGACTGGAGGGTCAAATCGACGGGAGGGCGGTCGCCAACTTGCAGGCGTTCGCCTTTATTCAATTTGAGGCCCAGCAGCAGCAACACGACGGTCAAGAGGCCCAGCACCAGCCAGACCCAGCGAGGAAGGGAGCGTCGCTCCGGGGTCGTGGGTGTTGCCGCGGGGGTGGAGTTCGAGGTCGAGGGAAAGTTCGCTTCGCTCATGAGATGCTCCGAATCAACGGTTGAGTTCTTCCTCGAGGCGGCGGATGTATTCGTCATCCTCGAGGTCGGGGGCGGAGGCCGGGTCGCCTTCCGCGGCGCCGGCCGCGGCCAAGGCTTGTTCGGCCGCGGCGACCTCCGCGCTGGCCGCCATCCACGCCCGTACGGTGCGATACAACACAACCGCACCGGCGACCAACAACACAGGCGGCAGCACATAGACCAGCAAGTGCAATCCCTCGGGCGGCGGTTCGGCCCGCACCCGGTCGCCATAGCGGGTGACGAAGTCTTCGATGATTTCGTTGCGGCTGTAGCCTTCGGCCAGCATCCGGCGGATGTCCTCGCGCCAGCGCGAACACGCCTCGGTGCCGCAGGTGTCTAAGGGGATGTTCTCGCAGACGGGGCAATAGAGATATTTGGCGACGCGGTTGACCTCATCGTCGCTGACCTGCTCCAAAGCCAGTGGATGGGCCGGGTCGGTCAGGCGATAATCTTCATCGTCCTGCGCGGTAACGACCCAAAACCCCACCACAGCGACGGCGAGCAATGCGACAACGAGCCACCCCCAATGGGTCTTATTCATGGCGTGCGCCTCCTAAGTACAAAGCGTGCTCAAGCCGAAGCCGGGGCCGGCGTGGCCGCGGGCGCCTTGGCCCGGGCGCGCGAGCGACGGCGGCGGCCTTCGGGCCACGCGGCCAAAAGCGTGCCGGCAATGGCCACCCAGGGCGCGGCCCACAAGAACTTGACCAAGGGGTTGTAATAGACCTTGAAGGTCGCGCCCTCGGTGGTGATGGGCTTCCAACTCACCAGCAAGACGTAGAACTCCTCGCCCCAGGTGCTCAACACCCCGGGGATCGTCATGGGTTGCTGGTCGCGGATGTAATAGTCTTGGCGCGGGTAGAGGACGGCGACCTCGCGGCCTTGTTCGTCCAGCACCCGCACGGTCGCACGGGCCACCTGGCGGCCGTCGTTGGTGTTGAAGATGGCCACCGAATCGTACACCATGGTGTACTCGCCCAGGGTCAGCCGTTCACCGGCCGCCAGGGTGCGCTGGGTTTCCAGTTGGAAGTATTCGATGCCGATGATGCCGATGCCCATGATGGCAATGCTCAAGTGCACGATGTAGCCACCATAGCGCCGGCGGTTGCGGGTCATCAAGCGGGCGAGCGCGAGCCACCACGGCTCTTTGTGCGCGCGGCGGCGCGCCCAAGTGCCGCGCGCGATGTCATACAGCAACACCGCGATCACAAAGCCGATGAGCGCAAAGCCCAGCAATGCCCCTGGCTTGCGATAGCCTTGCCACCAGGCCCAGGCCGGAAGGGCCAATCCCACCACCGCGGGCTTGATGGCCATGCGCCACAGGCGCCGGGTGTCGACCTTGCCCCACGGCGCGACGGTGGCCACCCCCATGAGGAACAGCATCAGCGCGCTCAAAGGCCCCATCACGCGCTCGTAGTAGGGCGGCCCCACTGTCGCCTTTTGGTTGGTCACCAGTTCGGAAACGATGGGATACACCACCCCCCAGAAGTTCACAGCCGTCATGCTCAAGAACACCAAGTTGGTGTACAAAAACAGCGCCTCGCGCGACCACGCGGATTGGATTTGCTCCTTGCCCCGCAAGTCGTTCCAACGCCACCCCAACAACGCCATCGAGCCCAAAAACGTCAGCGTGATGAACACGAAGAACGCAGGGCCGATCGCGCTCTGGGCGAAGGAATGCACCGACGACAGCACCCCAGAGCGGGTCAAGAAAGTGCCGAAGATGACCAGATCATAGGTCAGGATGATGAGCAGCATGTTCCAATGCTTGAGCATGTTGCGCCGCTCTTGGATCATCACCGAGTGCAAGAACGCGGTGCCGGTCAACCACGGCATGAACGCGGAGATCTCGACTGGGTCCCAGCCCCAGTAGCCGCCCCAGCCCAGCACATCATAGGCCCAGCGGGAGCCCAAAATCAAGCCCAAATACAGGAACAGCCATGAAATTAAGGCCCAGCGGCGGGTGAGGCGAATCCAGCGGGCATCCAGCCGCCCTACGATGAGCGCGGCCATGGCAAAGGCATAGGGGATCACGAAGCCGACGAAGCCTAAATAAAGGAAGGGCGGATGGGCCACCATGCCGGGATGGCGCAACAGCGGGTTAAGCCCTCGGCCGTCTTTGGGCACGAACAATTGCGCGTCCGCGGGCGGCAACACGAATGCCTCGATGTCGCCGTTCGGCAGCAACCAAAAACGCTTGAAGGGGCTTTCGAGCACCACATTTAGGAAGAGGAAGAAAGCCAAGGTGACCGCGGTCACCATGACCACCCAGGGCAACATCTCCCGGTCGCGACGCCAGTCGCGCAGCGTGACCGCGGCTGCGAAGGCGGCCATGAGCCACGACCAAAAGAGCAGCGAACCCGCCTGGCCGCCCCACAAAGCCGTGGCGCGCAAATACAACGGCATGGCCCGCTCTGACACCTCGTGCACATATGTGAGTTCGTAGTGATAGGTGACCAGGCCCCACACCACAATGCCCACGGCCACAGTGAGCAACGGAAAGATGGCCAACAACGCCCGTTGCGCGCTGGTGGCCCATTCAGGGCGATGTTGGTACGCGGCGTACAGCGACGCAAAGACCGCGTACAGGGCCAAAATCAAAGCGACGCTAATTACAGCCTGTCCGACAATGGCTGCCATGGACTCTCTTCTCCTCGTTCCGGCCAGCCAGGGCCGGGCATCACCCGCGCCAACGGCTGGGGCGCGGCACAGCGGACATCATCGTCATTGGCCGTCTGTGGTTTGGGGCTCCGCGGCCTCATAGCGGGTGGGGCACTTGAGCAGCAGTTCGTCCGCGTAGAAGACCCCGTCTTCGCCCAACGTGCCGGTCAGAATGGCCTGGGCCTCGTTGCGCAACAAGTCGGGCTTGGGGCCATAATACACCACTTCGATGCGATTGCGGTTGGGATCGCGCACCGCGGCCGCCAGCACCGCGGCCAGACCACCCTCAGACTCCACCTCGTCTAAATCGCCGGGCACGTGCGCGATCATGAAGCGCAGTTCCAGGTCGTCCGCGTTGTACTGGATCGTATCGCCAATCACCGCGCCCGAGAGCCGCACCTGCCGCCCCGTCATTTCGTCCTTGCGCGCCAAAAGTTCATCCACGGTCAAGAAATATTGCGCGTTGGCCTTGGTGGAAGAGATGACCAGATAGACCACCGCGATCAAAATCAACCCACCACCGATGAGATATTTGCGATTTTCCATGGAAACGCCTCCAAAGTTTCCCTGTAGACGCTGCCTCTAAGTGTGCCATAGACGCATTAAACCCCGCTTAGCCCGAAGAAACCGAAACCCATGACATTAATCACTCGAATGCGCAAATACACTTATGCTTATCCTCAATAAAGTACCAAGCGGGGGACTTCCCCGCTCGGCACATGTTGCCAATGTTCGCGTTGAAACGCCACCGCGGCCAAAGCCCGCGGCTCAACGCAAGGGCGTACCGCACATGCGGCAGAATCGGTCCCCTGGCCGGGCTCGGGTGCCGCACTGGGGACAATAGCGAATCTCATCCGCGGCGCCGGGCTTTTGGGCCGGCCGCGTGACCCGGCGCGGCGCGTCATGGTCATATACATTGGGCACCTTGGGCCCATGCCGATACATCCAGAACGCGAGAATCAACAGCACCACCCCGATCCCGGCCAGCACACCCGGCACAAGGTACATGGTCCATTTCGCCTGATTGCGATCCTTCGCGGTGGCCGTGGGGATATCGTCAGGGGGCGAGGTCGGCGGGTGGGACAAATTCCCCGATGGGTTCTCGTACGCCACCTCCACGGTCACAGTTTGCCCCACCTCCACCGCGCCGAACTGGATGGTGGCGTATTGGAGGCCGTCGCGCGTTTCAACGGCCGCGGGCTCGGGGGTGATTTGCATCCCTTGGCTCGCGGCGGGGTATTGCACCTCAACGGTCAATTCGTCCACCGACCAGTGGGCCGGCCACTCGTAGCGATACTGACGCCGCGCGCCGTCCATTTCCAGCGCGTCGTAGAACTCAATGTGCAAGAGCGGCTCAGTGGCCTCCACAACCACCAAACGCCACTGGTCAGAGGTGGGGTCGGCTTCGGTGCGATAGGGCGTGTTGAGCAAGCGTCCCTCGGGCGTGCGCACGGCCACGGCCGACGGCGCCCGCACGCGCGCGGGTATGCGTACCACCACTTCGGTGGGCAAAGTCACATCTTGCGGCAAGTGGATGATGTACATGACCAGCATGGCCGGCCGATCATACTCGGGCCACAGCGCGACCTGCACCAAAGGCATGTGCTCCACCGCGGTTTGCGCGCGCACCGGGAGCACCCCTCCCAGCACGCTGCCCAGCAGCCCTAAGCACAGCCAAAGCCAGCGGAAGCGTGGGTGCATTGCAAGCCTCCTAACTTTGCGACGACGAACCCAACTTAGCGCACGGTCACGGTAAGGTAGAACCGTTCAGCCGGTGGCGTATCCGTTTCCCAGGGGCGCACATACACCATGTCCAACGTCGTGGTGCCCACGGCTTGGGCTTGAAAACGCCACACTTGCACTCCCCCAGCGCCAAGGCGTTCGGAATCTTCGGCCACGAATTGGGGTTCCCCCAGGGTTTGCAACACCGCGTCATCGACCTCACGCACCTGCCATTCGTAGCCTGTGGTGGGGTTGGCCGGCAGGCGGACCTCTAAGGTTTGGCCGACCTGCAGGGTTACGGTCTGACCATGGTCCTCAGGCCCCACAACGAGGGGGGAGGCAGCGGCCGAGCAGGCCGTCAGGCCGTACCATCCCACCAGCAACACGCTCCACATGAGCAGCCAAGTTCGTTGGGTCATGAGGCCCTCCTCGGGGTGGGAACGGGCGAAACAGGGCGCGTCGCGCCGAGTATACCATGAGCCACGCGGTTCACCCCAGCGGCCGGCGCGGTGTGCGCCATCGCGGGCGGGCCGAGGGCGGCGCGGTCAGGGCGTGGCCACGCGCCAGGGTTATGCGCCCACGAAGGTGGCGGCCGGGCCCAACGCGCGGCCCAACGGCCCAGCGGCCGACTCGCGCGCCTCGACCCGATGCCACGTTTCCACCGGCACCGCGCGCACGAATTCGGCCACGGTCACCGCGCGGCCGAAGCGCGCCTGCCCCACCCGGCGGAACATGGCGTGCTGGGTGCGATGGCACGCCGCGGCCTGGGCTTTGGCCTCCAAGGCTGCTTCATCCAAGCCCACCCGCCAGTGCGCGGGTTCGGGGTTGAACAGCCCATCTAAGGGCAGATCGGGCACATAGGCCAAGGGGGTGTACCACGCGGGGCGCAAGGCGGGGGGCAACGCGCGCCACGCCGCGCCCGCGGCCCGATACACCTGCACGTGCGCGGGATGGCCGTATTCGCCCCGCGAGCCATGGGTGAGCAGCAGGTGGGGGCGCAAGTGGCGCAGCCAGGGCACGAGGCGACGAGCCACGGCGCGGTCGTCGGCGGCAAAGGGGTATAGGGCGCCGGCTGGGCCCACGGGCGGGTCGGAGTAGCCCAAGAAATAGGGGCCGCGCGCGGCCAAAGCACGCACCGCGCAGGCCAATTCGCGGCTGCGCACCGCGCCCAATTCGTGGGGCTCGCATAGGGGCGGGTCGCCCCGCTCGCCGCCTTCGCCGCGAGTGGCCGAGAGCACGTACACTTCATGCCCGGCGCGGGCCAACAGAGCCAGGGTGCCGCCCGCCATCAGGGTTTCGTCGTCGGGATGCGCGAAAAAGGCCAAGATGCGCATGGTGTTCGCTCCTTGAGCAGGGCCCCAGGGTCAGGCCACCCCGGGGCGGGTGGGCCGAGATGCGCGCGCCACCACCCGCAGCCCGGCCACCACCGGAGGTTTTATCCCCCCGATGTTTCGGCAATTTGTTGCTGCAAATAGGCTTCGATGAAACCGTCCAGATCACCGTCGAGCACGGCTTGCGCGTTGCCCACCTCGTAGCCGGTGCGGTGGTCTTTGACCATTTGGTAAGGGTGCAAGACATAGGAACGAATTTGGCTGCCCCACTCGGCTTTTTGATATTCGCCTTTGAGTTCGGCCATCTGTCGGGCCTGCTCTTGCTGCTTGCGTTCCAGCAGGCGGGCTTTGAGCACCCGCAGCGCGGTGTTCTTGTTCTGGGTGAGGGAGCGCTCGTTTTGACACGACACAACAATGCCCGTGGGCAGATGGGTGATGCGCACCGCGGTGGCGTTCTTCTGCACGTTCTGCCCGCCCGCGCTGGAGGCGCGAAAGGTTTCGATTTTCAGGTCCTTGGGGTTGATTTCGACTTCGGTGTCGTCTTCGACCTGGGGCAGCACTTCGACCAGGGCAAAGGAGGTGTGGCGGCGATGGGCCGCGTCGAAAGGCGAGAGGCGCACCAAACGGTGGACGCCCTTTTCGGCCTTGAGGTAACCGTAGGCCCACGGCCCATTGACCGCGACGGTAACGCTTTTGATGCCGGCTTCTTCGCCGGGCAGTTGGTCCAAGATTTCGGTTTCATAGCCCCGCCGCTCGGCCCAGCGCAGGTACATGCGCAGCAGCATCTCGGCCCAATCGTGGGCATCGGTGCCGCCCGCGCCCGCGTGGATGCTGAGCAACGCGTTGTGCCGGTCATAAGGCCCCGCGAGCATGGCTTGCAATTCGCGGCGGCGCAGTTCGCGCGCCAGAGCCTCGACCTCGGCTTCCAAGTCTGCGGCCAGGTCGGGGTCGCCCAATTCGGCCAATTCGCGCGCGTCTTGCCAGCGCTGGGTCCACTCGGCCCAGGCCTGCACCTCGTCTTGCAGGCGAGCCCGCTCTTTCATGAGCGCGCGGGCCTGCTGAGGGTCATCCCAAAAATCCGGGGCTTGGAGGCGCGCTTCGAGTTCGGCCAACCGGGCTTCCTTGGCCGCTAAGTCAAAGACGCCTCCGCAAAGTGTGGGCTTTGTCATGCAGCGCGTGCAAGCGTTGCAGCAGCGCGTCCATGCGACACCTCCATCATCATGGGGTGGGGTTTGGGGGAAGGGCTCCGCGCGGGCCAATCGGACCCGCGCGGCCATGTTCAGTATAGCACAAGTTGGCCTCTGGGCGTGGACCGGGGCCATGGTGAAGGCAGGCCCCGGCCGCGATTCGCCGCGGCGCCGTTGCCCAGGGGACGGTCAAGCCGCGGGGCTCACGGCCGCGGCTGCAGCACAGGCGTTGCCGTAGGGGTTGGGGTGGGGCTGCCGCCTGGGGTCGGCGTGGGCCCCGTGGGGGTAGGCGTAGGGGTGGGGGTGATGGTCGGCGTGGGCGAAGCCAACGGCGTTGGGGTGAGCATCTCGTTGGGCGTGAAGATCAACACCAAAGGCTCGCCCAAGCGCCCCAACACGCCCAAGTCTTGCTGGTTATAGACCAACTGCAACGCGGCCGCGTCGCCGGTTTGGATCTCGAGCCGCTCTTCGGCCCGGAAGGTGAAATTTTCCCCCGGCGCGACCCGGGCCCGGAACACCTCGCGCTCGTCGGCGACCACCCGCAGCCAAGCCCGGTGGCGCACCAAGACCACCACATGCACCGGCGAAGTCACCGGGCCGCCAGGCAGGTCCGCGACGGGTGAAGCCTCGGCCTCGGCCGGAGGTGGTGCGGTGCCCTCAGCGAGGACCTCGTCCGTAGGGGGCGGCGCTGCCGGCGTGGCCTGGGGCGGCAAGTCCAGCGTAACCGCGGGTGTAGGCTGCGCCGGTGATGGCGAAGGCAGCGCGGGGGTCCACACTGAGACCCCCAACGCCACCGCGGTGGGCGTGCCCGCGCGGCGCGCGTACACATCCAACACCTGGAACGCGCTCCACAACAAAAACATCACCATCGCGGCGAAGGCCGCGGTCACCATCAGGCCGTTGCTCCACTGACGGGCGCGCCAGCCCCACAGGCGCGGCCAGCGGCCCCGCGCGGGCTGCTCGCGCGCGCGCAAGCGCGCTTGCAGCCCGGCCGCAAAGTCCAACAGCAAAGGGTCAGGATCCAAATGCAAAGCCCGCGCGTAGTGCAGCAACATCCCCCGCCCTTGGACGGGCGAAGGCAAGTCGTCGACCCGGCCCTCTTCCAGCGCGCGCAGATAATGCGCCTTGACCTTGGTCAGCCGCTCCATGTCTTCGACCGAGAAGCCCAGTGCCTCGCGCTGAGTCCGCAAGGTGTCGCCCAGACGGCGAAAAATGGCCTGGGCTTCGGGGGGCACGGGCGGCGCGGGCTCGGGCGTTGGGGGGACGACCTTCGGTTGCGGCGGCGTGGGCTCGGCCTGGGCCAACAAGCGCTGCGGGTCCAAGCCCAGATAGGCGGCATACGTGCGCAAAAAGCCCCGCGCATGGGCGCGCGATGGGAGCGCGTCCCAATCGTCCCGCTCCAAGGCCTCCAAGTAGTGGGGTTTGATGTGCAAGGCTTGAGCCGCCTGCAACAACGAGATTTGGCGGGCCTGGCGCGCTTGGCGCAAAACCTCACCGATGCGCGGGGACGGGGAAGGCTCAGACATGGCCGAATGCTCGAGCGAACCCTACAGTAAGACGAAAGGCCTGGGTACCGCGCGGTCGCAGCGCCACGCACGACCGCGAAGCGGCCCCAGGCCGGTGGGCAGGCATTGACGAAGCCAGCGGCTCACGCGTCGGCGGCCGGCGTGGCTTCAGGCGCGGGGCTCGCGTCGTCGGCGACCGGCGCGTCAACGGGGGCCTCGGCCGCGGGCGTTTCATCCAGCGCAGGCGGTTGCTCACCTTGACGGTAGACCACGACCTTCACCTCGGGCAACAAGTCGACGGTCAGCCGCACCCGCACCGAATAGACACCCAGGTGCCGGATGGGCTCGCTGTCGACCTGCCGATGCGAGATCGGCTCGTCCAACTGCAATTCTTCTTGCAGCGCGTCCGCAATCATGCGCGTGGTCACCGAGCCGTACAACTTGCCCGTCTCGCTGGCCCGCATGGGGAAGTACAACACCACCCCTTGCAAGCGTTCGGCCAGGGTCTGCAACTTTTGGGCCGCTTCTTGACGCTCTTTCTCGGCCCGCTGGCGAATCTTTTCGGCCATGCGCAAAGCCTGGGGCGTGGCCGGCACGGCCAGTCCCTGGGGGATGAGGTAATTCCGGCCGTAGCCGTTGGCGACCTCTTTAACCTCACCCGCGCGACCCAGTTTGTACACATCCTTGATCAACAACACCTTCATGATACAGCCCCTTTCGCGGCAGCAACCCCGGGCGCCCTCCCGGCGTCGGGGCCTGCGGAGTTTATCTTTGAGCAAAGCGCCCCGATTGTATCAAAAAGCGCGGTCAGCGTCAAACGCTCAGCGGGGTAGGTGTGTATTTCAGTTTAGCAGGCCTACATAAAGTGGGCGCATGCAGAGAAGGGAAGTTAAGGAAAAAGGTTGCTCCTCTGGCAAAATAGAACACCAACCTCAGCCAAGGAGGA
>Ga0256914_1002495_pt1 | contig 15259 bp, 9 predicted proteins | sample HulkmetaG_FD_191571 | JGI IMG/M metagenome (GOLD analysis project Ga0256914, IMG submission 191571) | Hydrothermal chimney microbial communities from Main Endeavour vent field at the Juan de Fuca Ridge, Pacific Ocean - Hulk | ecosystem: Environmental > Aquatic > Marine > Hydrothermal vents ... | reverse complement strand
TGAAGAAACCGCTGAAGAAACCGCTGAAGAAACCGCTGAAGAAACCGCTGAAGAAACCGCTGAAGAAACCGCTGAAGAAACCGCTGAAGAAACCGCTGAAGAAACCGCTGAAGAAACCGCTGAAGAAGAAAGTGCAGCGGAATGGAGCGGGGAGCCATCGGCTGCTTCCTGTTTGCCGGAGTGTGATCCGGTGTTGCTACAAATCTTTACTCAGGAGGCGGGGGAACATGTCAAGGCGATTCGGGAGTTCATCGTTCACATGCAACAGGGAGAGGGAAGGGCGAGAATCGATGAGCAACTGCCGAGGATCTTGCACACGCTTCGTGGTAGCGCGCTAATGGCAGGCGTGCCTTCCATTTCGATGCTGGCCGAGCGGTTGGAAGGTTACACTGAACGCCTTATTGCGGAGCGATTGCCTGCGCAGAGTGGGCTGCTGCAGCTGCTGGAGGATAGTTGCGATGCCATTGAATCAACGCTTGGCTGCCTGGCAGGTGGGGAGCATGAGCTGCCTGCAGAAGATATGTCGCTGTTGGCTCGGATCGAGGCACTCGACGAGGCGCTAGAGGCGGCTCCGGAGGCGGCAGTGCCCGAGCTTACTCCGCAACAGCAGGAAGAAATAGAGTTGCGCCAGGTGTTTGGTGATGAGGGGGATGAGATCTTGACCCGTTATCATGAGGCGCTGCAGGAATGGCGCCGAGCACCAGATGATGCTTCACGAGCGGAGATGTTGGAACGGCAGCTTCATACATTGAAAGGTAGCGCGCGCGTGGCAGGTGTGAATGCGATTGCTGACATCGCTCACGTGCTCGAATCACTGTTAATCGAGGTGCTCGCAAAGCGTGTGATTCCTTCGGATACACTGTTCGATCTGCTCGAGGGGGCCGGGCAGCATCTTGCCTCGATGGTGGTTCAGGTCAAGGAGGGTGAGCAGCCGCCGGATGCTCCGCAATTGATTGCCCGTATTCGGGAGTTGGTCTCGGACTCCCAGCCAGTCGTCCGACAGGCACCGTTGGTTGGGGAAGGCAAGGAGCCATCCTCGGCCGAAGATGGGGGCCAGGTGGTGCGCTTTCCGACTCAAGGCAAACGGGTTTCGGTCGTGTCGGAGGCAGAAGGCTTATCGCATGCGATCTCTCCGACGTTGCCGGATCAGTTCCGGATTAGAGCTGAGCTGATGGACAGGCTGGCCGGCATGGCCAGCGAGGCGGGTATCTGCCGCTCCCGCATGGGACAGCAGATAGAGGGAGTCAAGCACAACATCGAGGAGTTACACCGGACAGTGGAGCGGCTGCGCGATCAGCTGCGTCGTCTGGATATCGAGACCGAGTCCCAGATGCTTTCCCGGGTTACTGAAACAGAGGAGTCTTCTGAGGGACAGTTTGATCCCCTTGAACTGGATCGTTTCTCTCGTAAACAAACCTTGGCTCGCGGGATCATGGAGTCTCTCAACGATCTCACCAGCCTCGAGGATATGCTGGAGGAACAGGTCAAACAGGCTGAGAGCCTGCTGACCCAGCAAGGACAGGCGACCCAAGAGTTGCAGGATGTTCTGAATCGGGCGCGGCTGCAGCCATTTTCGGCCTATCTTCCTCGTCTGCAACGATTGGTGAATCAGCTCTGTGAAGAGTTGGATAAACGGGTGGAGCTCTACGTGGAAGGAGCTGAGCAGGAGCTGGATCGCAGCATGCTGGCGCGCATCCTGCCTTCCATCGAACACATCCTGCGTAATGCGGTGGTGCACGGTATCGAGAACTCGCAACAACGTGTTCTAGCTGGTAAGCCGGAAGTTGGAAAACTGAGTATCCAGCTTGAGCGCCACGGGGCCGACATGCTGATTCGCATTAATGACGATGGTGCAGGATTGAATCTGGATCGTATCCGGGAGAAGGCGGTAGAAGCAGGTTACTTGCACCCTACCACCCCCTTTACCGAGGAGCAGGCTGTCCGTTTTATTCAGCGGGCCGGCTTCAGTACCGCTGATTCAGTGACCCAGTTGGCGGGGCGAGGGGTCGGGCTTGATGTGGTGAAACGGGAGATTCACCATTTGGGAGGGGCGTTACAGGTTCGCAGTTGGCAAGGGGAAGGAATGCAGTTCACACTGCGGTTGCCCCTGATTCGTTACCTTTCTACGGCGCTACTGGTCAAGGTAAATGAAGAGACCTATGCCTTGCCACCAATGGGCATCGAAGGGATCACTCGGGTGAGGGGTGAGAGAATTCAGGCGAAGATCCGGGAAAGTGAGCTGCCTGTTTATGTAGAGTGCCTGGGGCAGAGCTACCGAATTGAGATTCTAGCCGATCTGGTCGGGGCGGGACGGCCGCGTCGCTACCGGGAAGACCGTCATTATGTGGTGGTCTTGCTGCGCGTTGCCGAACATCGTCTAGCAGTGGTAGTGGACAAGGTGCTTGGTGAACGAGAGGTCTTGATGAAATCATTCGGTCCCCAGCTCAGCAGGGTGAGAGGGATCCCTGGAGCCACTTTCCTGGATGACGGAAGTGCGGTGATGATCTTGGATCTCGCTGCCTTGATCGAGGCTGGCGGGCAACCGCACCGTATCGTCCAGCGACGGCCCGTTTCGGGTGATGCGCCGCGCCGAAAGGTGCTAGTGGTGGATGATTCCATTACGGTGCGCTGTGTGATGACCCAGTTTCTTGAACGCCACGGGATCCAGGTAACCACGGCAAAGGATGGAAGGGAGGCGATCACGGTACTGGAAAAACAGCGTCCCGACGTCATTCTACTGGATGTGGAGATGCCACACATGAATGGTTATGAGCTGACCCGCTATATTCGCCACAATCCGAGACTGCAGGACATTCCGATTATCATGATTACCTCTCGCAGCGGCAGCAAGCACAGGCAGAAGGCGTTAGCGCTAGGGGTGGAGCTCTACATGAACAAACCCTATCGGGAAGAAGAGCTGCTTGCTCACATTCAGCAGCTTCAGGAGCGGGGGCATGTGAAACGGGGCGAATGAACGGCGCGCAGGGTTTCGGAAATGAACATGAAATCGAGGAACCGTAGTAGTGGTGGATAGTGCATGGGAGATGGGTGAGCGCCGCGATACCATTCGCTGTCTGTTGATCCCATTGGTAACACGCAAGCTGCTGTTGCCGAGTGTGGCAGTGGCGGAGGTGCTGCCTTATGCTGCCGTTGAACCGGTTGCTGATTCTCCCGCGTGGCTGCTGGGCTCAATGGAGTGGCGTTCTACCACCATTCCGTTGCTTTCGTTTGAAAGACTGGTGGGTGAATCACCTGCCGAAGAAGGTGTACGCCACCGGGTTGCGGTATTTCATACCCTTGCGGAAGAAGGGAAGCGGATGACTCCCCCGTTCTATGGGATGGCGATTCAGGGGATTCCCCATCTGATTCAGTTGCGCGAGAGTGAGTTGACATTGCTCCAGACGCTGCCTGCAGAAGATCCGGTACTTTTTCGTGTTGAGGTGCAGGGGCAACTGGCCACCATCCCCGATCTGGAACGGCTGGAGGAACAGCTCGTTTCGGCTGGCCTCCAGTCATCCTGCTAGTTTCTTTTCGGTGGCACTTTGTTCCCGTGCCGGTGATTCATATCATGTGTCACGTTGGTGGATGGACTAGGATCCGTAGATGACCTTCGGTAGCCAGGTGGCCAGTCCGGGCCATAACGCCAGTGCCCCCAGTGCCAGGAGCTGGATGAGGATGAAAGGCAATACGCCACGGTAGATCTGGCTGGTTTTTACCTCTTTGGGAGCGACACCGCGCAGGTAAAACAGGGCGAACCCAAACGGAGGGGTGAGGAAAGAGGTTTGCAGATTAATGGCGATCATCACCCCGAGCCAAATAGGATCCAGCCCCATAGCGAGGAGGATGGGGCCGACAATAGGAACTACCACGAAAGTTATCTCGATGAAATCGAGGATAAAGCCCAATAGGAACATGACCAACATTACCAGCAGCACTGCGGTGAAGGTCCCTCCGGGCAAATCGGAGAGCAGCCGCTCTACCACTTCGTCACCGCCAAAGCCTCGGAATACCAGCGAGAAGATTGAAGCACCGATGAAGATCAGAAACACCATGCTGGTGACCTGAACCGTAGTGCGCATTACCTCTTGTAGTACCTTGCCATTGAGCTGGCGCTGGGAAGCCGCCAGCAGGATGGCTCCCACTGCCCCTACCGATGCTGCCTCAGTAGGGGTGGCCAGGCCAAGCAAAATGGAGCCAAGTACGGCCAGGATCAGCAGCAGCGGCGGCAACAGTACGCGAAGTGTGCTGCCGAGCAGTTCGCTGCCCTTCAGTTTGCGTTCTTCCGTCGGAATGGCAGGTACCGTGGAAGGTTTCAGCCAGGCCAAGCCCAACAGGTAGAGCAGGTAGAGTACTACCAAAAGCAAGCCGGGCAGGAGTGCACCGGCAAATAGATCGCCAACCGAGATGGTTTCTGGCGAGAAGATACCCATGTCCAGCTGTGCCTGCTGATAGGCGGCGGCGAGCACATCTCCGAGCAGTACCAGAATGATGGAGGGCGGAATGATCTGCCCTAGCGTTCCTGAAGCACAGATAGTGCCGGTGGCGACTGCCGGGTCATAGCCCCTTTTCAGCATGGTGGGAAGTGATAGCAGGCCCATGGTAACCACAGTGGCGCCTACAATGCCGGTACTTGCGGCCAGCAACATACCGACGACAGTGACCGAAATCCCCAACCCACCCCGCATCGGACCGAACAGCGATGCCATGGTTTCCAGTAGTTGTTCCGCCACCTTGGAGCGTTCCAGCATCACCCCCATGAAGATGAACAGCGGTACGGCGACGAGGGTGCCGTTGGTCATGATGCCATACAAGCGGCTGGGCATGGCGTGCAGCAGGGCGGGGTCAAAGCTCCCTCCCGCCATTCCGAGGACAGCGAATATCAGGGCGGTTCCACCGAGAGCAAAGGCGACGGGATAGCCGGTCAGCAGTACGAGGCCGACCACCAGAAACATCAGCAAAGGGAGGACTTCAGCCGCCATTACAGTTCCATGGTCTTTTGGGCAGGGCGGGTCTTGCCATGGTGGCCGGAGAGGATCAGCAGACTTTGAATGGCCTGGGATATCCCCTGTAGAATCAGCAGGATGCTGAGGGCTGGAATAGCGCTTTTCAGCACGAACACGGCGGGCAGTCCTCCCTGTTCTCGGGAACCCTCCAGTAATGACCAGGAGCTGGTTACATAGTCCCAACTGACCCAGAGAATAAATCCAGCCACCGGCAACAGCAGCAAAACTGTGCCCGCCAGATCTACCCAAGCCCTGCCGCGGATGCCCATTTTGCTGTAGAAAATGTCTACACGCACGTGGCCGTCATGTTTCAAGGTGTAGGCAGCGCCCAGCATGAATACCAGGGCGTGCAGATAAGTGACGCTCTCCTGCATGGCTATCCAGCCGAGATTAAAGGCGTAACGCAATATCACGACAGTAAAGGTGATCAGCACCATGCCGAGGGTGAGCCAGGAAATGAGGCGGCCAATGGCCTCGTTCAGTACATCGATCTTCTTGGCAAGAATATGCAGGAAATTCATGGCGCTAAACTTTACTACAGAATGGCCGTAGGACACAGAGGGAGGTGGGTATGGTATGGTACATTTGGGATTTTCAAAAGTTATAAAACATGGAAACAATTCAATCTTCTGGCAAAAGTGGGCCTCTTTCCGGTCGGCCGGTCATTTTTGGTGAGGTATTGTTCGATCTCTTTCCGGATGGCAGCCGGGTGCTGGGTGGCGCGCCTTTCAATGTGGCTTGGCATTTGCAAGGGTTTGGTGCTCGCCCGTTATTCGTCAGTCGCATCGGTGATGATCCCCTGGGTAACGAGGTTGTGTCCATCATGCAGCAGTGGGGACTGGAGACTACATGTCTCCAGCGGGATCGGATTCGTCCCACAGGCCGGGTGGAGATCACGTTGAACGAAGGACAGCCTAGCTATGCCATCCTTCCTGAACAGGCCTACGATTTCATCGAGCCTCCCGAACTGGATGGGGGGGAGTGTTCACTCATCTATCGGGGGACGTTGATCGAGCGTAGCCCTGTTTCAGGGCGCACCCTGGCCGATCTCTGTGAACGTACCGGACTTCCCTCGTTTCTGGATGTCAATCTGCGAGCTCCGTGGTGGGAGCTGGCCTCGGTGGTGAAAGGGGTCCGCAGGGCGCGGTGGGTCAAGCTCAATGACGAGGAGCTGGAGACTTTGTCACAGTGCACCCTTGAGCGGGAGGAGATCCCGCAGGTTGCCGAACGGTTACGCAATGATGCGAACCTGGAGTTACTGGTGGTGACCCTGGGGGCTGAAGGGGCCTGGGTATTCACTCCGGAGAGTGCCCGTTTCGGTGAGCCGGTACCGGTGGAAGATATTGCCGATACGGTGGGTGCGGGAGATGCATTCAGTGCGGTTACCTTGCTGGGGCTGCTTCGGGGTTGGTCTGTGCCGGTAATTCTGGAGCGAGCATTGCAGTTCGCCGCGCAGATCTGTGCCCAGCGGGGAGCCACCCGGCCAGATCGAAACCTGTACGATGATTATCTGCGGCGGTGGCAGGATGGCTGACAGCCAGGCAGAGGGTCTCTATCTGGTATTGATTAGTATCCACGGATTGATTCGGGGGGAGCGACTGGAGCTGGGTCGCGATCCGGACACCGGTGGTCAGATCCAATATGCCGTGGAGTTGACCCGTGCGCTGGCAGCCGATCCCGCGGTGGACCGGGTGGACCTGTTGACCCGCCAGATTCTCGACCCCACGGTGGATCCGGACTATGCCGAGCCTGAAGAGGTGATCGCCGAAGGGGCCCATATCATCCGTCTTCCTTGTGGTCCGCGTCGCTATTTGCGCAAGGAGCTGCTCTGGCCTCATCTGGACGCCTTCGTGGATAACGCATTACAGCATGCCAGACGGGTGGGACGTACACCGGACGTTATACATAGCCACTATGCCGACTCCGGTTACGTGGGTGCCCGGTTGTCGCAATTGATGGGAGTTCCATTGATCCACACCGGCCACTCCCTGGGGCGTGTCAAGCTGCAGCGGCTGCTGGACTCAGGATTGGCTGAAAACATCATCGAAAGCCAATACAACATCAGTCAGCGTATCGAGGCGGAAGAGATCGCGCTTGGCAACGCTTCGCTGGTGGTGGCCAGCACCAACCAGGAGGTGGAGGAGCAGTACAGCCAATATGAGAACTACCATCCTGAACGGATGGTGGTCATTCCTCCCGGAGTGGACCTCGGCCGTTTCCATCCTCCGCGCCGGGGAGAGCCCCTTCCCGCCTACTCCAGGCAGATCGAGCGTTTCCTGCGCCGGCCTCGCAAGCCTATGATTTTGGCATTGTCCCGGGCAGATGAGCGCAAGAACATCACCACCTTGGTACGTGCCTTCGGAGAGAACCGGCAACTGCGCAAGATGGCCAACCTGGTGGTGGTGGCGGGTAACCGTGACGATATTCAGGAGCTGGATAAAGGCCCCAAGGAGGTGCTTCAGGAACTGTTGTTGATGATCGACCGTTACGATCTGTACGGCAAGATCGCCTATCCCAAGCGTCACCAGTCCACCGATGTTCCCGGACTCTACCGCCTCGCAGCGCGTACGCGAGGTCTGTTCGTCAATCCTGCGCTGACCGAGCCCTTTGGTCTGACCCTCATCGAAGCAGCTGCCAGCGGATTGCCCTTGGTGGCGACGGAAGATGGGGGGCCCATCGATATTATCCGGCACTGCAAAAACGGCTTGTTGATCGATCCTCTTGATGCTGATGCTTTGGGGGAGACGTTGCTGGATGCCCTCAGCGATGTCGAGCGCTGGCGACGCTGGTCGAAAAGCGGGCTGCGAGGAGTACGACGCTATTACTCCTGGCGGGCTCATGTGAAGCGTTACCTGCGCGAGCTGCAAAGGGTCAAGCGGCGTTATCACAAGCCGATTATCCGCGCGCAAAAGAGCCGTCTTCCTGCCGTGGATCGGATCCTGGTCAGCGATATCGACAATACGCTGATTGGCGATCGGGAGGGGCTGAAGCTTCTCTTGCGGCGGCTGCAGGAGGCGGATGGCCGTATTGGATTCGGGATTGCCACCGGACGCCACCTCAACAGTGCCTTGAAGGTGATCAAGGAGTGGGGCATTCCCCGTCCCGATCTGCTGATCACCTCGGTGGGCAGCGAGCTGCATTATGGCCCCGGGTTGGTAGAGGACAGTGGCTGGCAGCGTCACATCGATTACCTGTGGAAGCCGGAGGCACTGCGAGAGGCGCTTGATTCCCTGCCGGGGTTGAAGCTGCAGGCCAAGATCAACCAGCGCCGCTTCAAGATCAGTTACAACGTTGATCCGGAGTGCATGCTGTCCCTGCAGGAGATCCGTGCTCATCTGCGAAAAAGGGATCTTCATGCACGGCTCATCTATTCCCATCAGGCCTATCTGGACGTGCTTCCGGTTCGGGCATCGAAGGGGATGGCGGTTCGCTATCTGGCCATGAGATGGGGTGTTCCACCGGATTGTCTGCTGGTTGCTGGTGATTCCGGGAATGATGAAGAGATGCTCAGCGGTAACACGCTGGGGGTGGTGGTGGGCAACTACAGCCCGGAGCTGGAACATCTGCGCAACCGGCCGCGGATCTATTTTGCCAAGGCAGGGTATGCCAGGGGGATCATCGAAGGGATGGAACACTATCGCTTTCTTGATGAGTGCCTCACCTGGGAGATTTGAATCTGCGAGGACTGGCTTGTTTGCCATGCAGTCTGATTGGGGGAAGAGATGATGAGTGACGAGCTGGGCCAGTATCTGGCCGAACATCGGGATGAAGCCTATCTTCTGCTACGCCATTTCCTGAACCAGGGGCGGCCGTTTTTGTTGCACAGCGATCTGCAGGATGGGCTGGAGGCGTTCTGTCGCCACCATGAAACCACCATACCGGATAGCGCCCTCGCCGAAACCATCCAGGCTTCTCAGGAGGCGGTGGTGAATGCCCCTTGGTTGTATCTGGCAGTGCGTCCTCAGGTGGCGCGCTGGTTCTATCTGCGTTTTCACGTGGAGCAACGCGTGTTCGAGACCATCTCGGTGACAGAGTTCCTCGCGTTCAAAGAGCGTCTAGTGGAAAAGGGGGAGAGTCGCTGGGTGTTGGAGGTTGATCTCGAACCATTTAATCGGGAGTTTCCTCGCCTCCATCAAGCTCGTTCCATTGGTTGCGGAGTGAAATTTCTCAATCGCCACCTCTCCAGCCGGCTGTTCCGTTCCCACAAAGGGGGGGACAAGCGGCTGCTGGGTTTTCTGCGGGTCCATCAGCATCAGGGAGAGCAGCTGATGCTGAATCAGCGTATCAGCTCAGTGAAGCGGCTCAGACTGGCGTTACGGCGGGCGGACGAATACCTGGCCGGACAGCCTCCCGAGGCAGGCTGGAGAGAGGTGGGTGATACGCTGAACTCCTTGGGATTTATGCCGGGCTGGGGGCGCACAGTCACGCGTATGCGCAACACTATGCAGCTGTTGGCGGATATCCTGGAGGCGCCGGATCCCGTCACCTTGGAGCGCTTTCTTGCACGGATCCCCATGATCTTCCGGCTTGCCATCATCTCCCCGCATGGCTTCTTCGGCCAGTCAAATGTGTTGGGACTACCGGACACCGGGGGGCAAGTGGTTTATATTCTGGATCAGGTGCGGGCTCTGGAAGAGGAGATGCGACGGCGGATCCATGAGCAGGGACTGGATATCGAGCCGAAGATCCTGGTGGTGACCCGCTTGATCCCCGAGGCGCGAGGTACTACCTGTGATCAGCGCTTGGAACCAGTGGCGGGTACCCGGCATGCTGCTATCCTGCGGGTTCCTTTCCGTTCGGCGAATGGTGAGGTGGTGCGTCACTGGATTTCCCGTTTTGAAGTATGGCCCTATCTGGAGGATTTTGCCGCCGAAGCAGGTAAAGAGTTGCTGGTGGAGCTGGAGGGGCGTCCCGACCTGGTTATCGGTAATTATTCTGACGGAAACCTGGTGGCTACACTTCTAGCCCACGAGCTCAAGGTAACCCAGTGCAATATTGCCCACGCACTGGAAAAGACCAAGTATCTCTACTCCGATCTCTACTGGCGCGAGAATGATGGGCAATACCATTTTGCTGCCCAATTTACTGCCGATCTCATTGCCATGAATGCGGCGGATTTCATCATCACCAGTACCTATCAGGAGATTGCTGGGCGCAAAGATGGGGTAGGTCAGTATGAGAGCTATCAATCGTTCACTTTGCCAGGGCTCTACCGGGTAGTGAATGGGATCGACGTATTCGATCCCAAGTTCAATATTATCTCTCCCGGTGCGGACAGTGAGGTCTACTTTCCCTACACTGAGGCAGATCGGCGGCTAACCGCTCTGCAAGAGGAGCTGGAGCAACTAGTATTCGGCGTTCCGAACGAGATGAGCCGCGGGCAGCTAAAGGATCGGGACAAGCCTTTGCTGTTCACCATGTCTCGTTTGGACAGCATCAAAAATATCACCGGGTTGGTGGAGTGGTATGGGCGCACTCCGGAACTACGGAAGGTTGCCAATCTGTTGGTGGTGGCTGGCCATGTACAGGTGGAACGGTCCAGCGATCGGGAGGAGCAAGAGCAGATAGCACGGATGCATTACCTGATGGATGAGTACGGGCTTGACGGAGAGGTGCGCTGGGTGGGGACCCATTTGGACAAGGGAATGGCGGGTGAGTTGTACCGGTTTGTCGCCGATCGGCACGGTGCTTTCGTTCAGCCTGCGCTGTTTGAAGCGTTCGGATTGACCGTCATCGAAGCAATGGCTTCTGGTTTGCCCGTCTTTGCCACCCTCTACGGAGGGCCGCTGGAGATCATTGAGGATGGGATATCCGGTTTTCATATCGATCCCAATCATGGCGAAGAGGCGGCGCAACGGATCGCCGGATTTTTTAAGCAGTGCCAGCGTGATTCTGGCTATTGGGAACGTATTTCTGGTGACGCCATCGCGCGGGTGGAGGAGCGCTATACCTGGAAACGATATGCCGAGCGGCTGATGACTCTCTCGCGTTGCTATGGTTTCTGGCGTTATGTCACCGATCTGGAGCGGAAGGAGACCCGGCGATATCTGGAGATGTTCTATGGGCTGCAGTTTCGACCTTTGGCTTCAAAGCTTCCCCGCTGAGAGCTTTGAAAGGGCCGGATTTCAGGGATCGAAAATTTTTTTTGCACACTGTAAAAGAATATGATAATGGGGCAATAAACTGCCCTTTCCAACGCGATCCGCTTTTGGAGAGCTTTTGTTAACTTCCTGATAAGTATGCGATATTTGGCTCTGGTCAAAATTTGACCAACTTAACGAGAATCCCCAAATCATGGGGGCTTATGGCGCTTGTTCCCACTTCATCCACAAAGTTATCCACAGGATTTGTGGATAACTATGCAATCTTCAGTATAACAATTGGTTAACTAAATTCTCTCAGAAAGATTTCATAAAATCGGTCTAACCCGGAGCCCCATTCTCCAAGGTTTTTGCCATCCGTCGGCCTTCCTTTTCGTCGACAAAAAACAATAGGAGCAGGCCAAACAGAAACAGGGCGGCAACGGCCAGGATGGAGAGACGGGGGTTACCAGTGGCCACGCTCACCCAGCCCATCAGTACCGGTCCCAGTATGGCGGCAAAACGCCCCAACATGTTGTAAAAACCAAAGAACTCACCAGCCTTGTCCACCGGGATCAGCCGGGCGTAAAGGGAGCGGCTCAGAGACTGGATGCCCCCCTGAACCAGACCAATGGTGATAGCCATGGCGTAGAACTCCCATTCCTGCTCCATCTGGCTGGCCCACACCACCACCAGGAAGTAAACCGTTATGGCGATGTAGATGCCGGTCTTTGCCCCAAGGCGTTCCCCCAGTATTCCGAAGAGAACGGCGGCAGGGAAGCCGACGAACTGGGTGATGAGCAAGGCCAGGATTAGGCCGCTGCTGTCGAAACCCAAGGCCATGCCATAATCCACTGCCATCTTGATGATGGTGTCCACTCCGTCAATGTAAAGCCAGTAGCTGAGCAAGAACAGAAATACGATCCGTAACCGGCGGATCTCCCTGAAGGTACGGGCAAGCTGCTTGAAGGCTTGCCGTAACTGGGTCTTGGCGTTTTCCCGCGGCCGGGAACGCTGTGGCTCCTTGACCAGCAGGAACAGGGGAATGGAGAACAGTGCCCACCAGATGGCCACCAGCAGAAATGACCAGCGGACTGCGGACGCGGAATCGGTCAAACCAAACCAGCCGGGATTGAGGGTCATGGTCACGGAGAGTGCGAACAGTGCCCCCCCTCCCAGATAACCACAGGCGTAGCCCAGTCCGGAGACGAAGTCGAGCCGTTCGGGGGGAGCGATGTCCACCAGCAGAGCGTCGTAAAAGATGATACTGCCGGAGAACCCGATGGTGGCCAGAATATAGAGACCCATCGCCAATGGCCACGCTCCTTGTGCCACTCCATACAGTGCACCGGTCATCAGAATGCCCAGTAGCGCAAACAGGAACAGAAACGGCTTCTTTCCGCTTCCCTGATCAGCCAGGGCGCCCAGCAATGGGGCGAGCAGCACGATCACGAGGCTGGCCGATGAGTTGGCGAGGCCCAGATAAAAACTGCTCTCGGTGACTCCTTCATTCGTGCTCCAGTACTGCTTGAAGAAGACGGGAAAGAATCCCGCCATGATGGTGACTGCAAATGCCGAGTTGGCCCAGTCATAGAGGGCCCAAGCGAATACCTGCCGGTTGTCCAGGGAGGGTCTCATGGCGGTAGAGTCTCGGTCTTCAGAGAAAAGAGCGCCGTGGCATTCTCCGTGGTTTGTCTGGCAATCCGTTGGGGCGACTCATCACGTATTCTGGCGATGGCGTGAAGGATTTCCGGAAGATAGTCGGGTTGGTTGCGTTTTCCGTGATGAGCTGCAGGGGGCATGTCTGGCGCATCGGTCTCGAGAACCAGACTGGTCAGCGGCAGTTCCTGTGCCAGGCGGCGCAGTTTTCGCGCCCTCGAGTAGGTGACCGCGCCGCCAAAACCCAGTTTGAAGCCGAGCTCGATATATCGTTCAGCCTGCTGCAAGCTGCCATTGAATGCGTGGGCTATTCCTCCCCTGAGCCGACGTTGGCGCAGTGCATGAAGAACGGTATCGTGCGCCTTTCGTACATGGAGGATGACCGGTAAACCTGTTTCTTGGGCGATCTCCAGCTGGGACTCGAAGAAATATTGTTGACTTTTGCGGTCGATCCCCGGGGGGAGAAAGTCCAGTCCGATCTCCCCAATGGCTACCGGGTGGCAATTTTGGATCTCTGCCATCAACGCGGCAATATGCTCCTTTTGATGTTGGGCTGTGAACAGGGGGTGAAGTCCCAGAGCGGGATGGAGGAAGTCAGGGTGGGATGCACAGAGAGAACATACTGCGGTCCAGCGTTCCCGTGTCACCCCGGGGACCACGATGCCGCTGAATCCCATCTCTCGGCAATGCTCGAGGATCGTTTCCCGATCGGGATCGAATGCCGGAAAGTCCAGATGGCAATGTGAATCGAACAACTTCATGGAAACCCTGCAGATCCTCCAAGGCAATATACGCCTCGTGGAAGCAGTATATCAGGCGGGGTGCTTGTGCAACGGGGGATTGAAGAGGGTGGTTCGATTACGCCCCCCTTCCTTGGAAAGATAGAGAGCCTTGTCGGCTCCCTCGAATACCTCTTCGTAATTGGTCATTCCGCTGTTCAGTTCGGCCACGCCGATACTGGCAGTCACCTTGATGGGACGGCCCTCGAAAAACACCGGGCGTTCCGCAACCAGTTCTCGCATCTTTTCCGCAATCTGGAGGGCATCAGACGCCTTGGTCTCCGGGAGGATGACGACGAATTCCTCCCCTCCGTAGCGGCCGATGAAGTCGGTCTCACGGATTGCTTTGCCGAGCCGCCGACCTACTTCGCTTAGCACCTTGTCTCCAGCCAGATGGCCCAGGGTATCATTGATCTTCTTGAAATGGTCCAGGTCTACCAGCAACATCGACAGGCTATGGTTGTAGCGTATGGCGCGCTTGAACTCCACGCCCATCTGTTCCTCGAGGTAGCGACGGCTGTAAAGGCCAGTGAGGGGGTCGGTGTTGCTCAAGCGTTTGATCTCTTCGGTTCGGGCAGCCACTTCCCGTTCCAGTCGGTCGCGTTCTTGCTTGACGCTTTCCATATTGACCCGATAGATGGAGTAGGCGATAAGTACAGCAAAAAGGATGCCTGCAGAAGTGGTTGCAACAGCTGTCATCAGCAGGGCATCATTGTTCCTGGCGTATTCACTGGCATTGATCACCATCAGCAGCATGTGCTCATGGGTTCCCCCGTGGTTGATGTTGGGCAAGGGGGCGGTGATACGATATACCGGCTGATCGTTCTTATAGAGAAATTCACCGCGGAACCGCACATTTCCCCTATCGATATCCGCTATCGTGTTGACCAACCGGTCATCGCTGCTTTGTTCGATGACTCCATTGTCAGAGACGACAGAGATCTGCAAAAGATTGCTGCTGGTATCACTGAAATTGCGTAGAAACTCATGATAGTCCAGGGTCTCGTAGACTGCCAGGCTGGTGGTAATCGAGCTGGCAATGGCTTTCAGCAGGTTGCGGATATCCCGCTGCATGTGGCGGAGCGCGGTGTTTCGTAGCTGTTCTTCCATGTAATTGAGATCCGAGATATCCACTGCCAGATCGATGATTCCTTCCAGTTCATTGTCACTGAATATGGGATAGGAGATGGCCAGTACCGGGGTCATGTCCCGGTTGTCGGTGTAAAAACGGCCCAGGTCGTCGGGTTTCTGCAAGGACTCCAGAAAGTCCGGGCGATCGAAGGTGCGCCCAATCTCCTCGGGAAACATGGAGTTGATGATGATTCCGTTTCTGTCCAGATAACGAAACTCAAAGATATCCAGACCAAGGGAAATGTTTTTTACCAGGATTTGAATATTTACCGCCTTGCGAATCGCTTCGAAGCGGGTAAGGGCGGCATGAAAAGCGTGCACCAGGTTGATGTTGTCGGTTTCCAGCTGTTTTAGCAGCACGTTCTTCTGTGAAAAATAGTTGTGGGCTGAAAGGGCTGCCAAGATGAGGATCATGACGGTAAATGGCAGGATATTGTAACGCCGCAGAAACCCTATCGGTTTCTTCTCTCCCTCCTTGTCAGCGAAGATGGGGAAAAGTTTCACGTCTCGGCCCCAGGGATCAGGTCCCTAATGATCGCTGTCATCACCGGGGAAAGGGGTCTTATAGAGGTCGTAGGCTGCCTGGAAATCGTGCGGTGTACGCTTG
>Ga0256914_1002494_pt1 | contig 15262 bp, 12 predicted proteins | sample HulkmetaG_FD_191571 | JGI IMG/M metagenome (GOLD analysis project Ga0256914, IMG submission 191571) | Hydrothermal chimney microbial communities from Main Endeavour vent field at the Juan de Fuca Ridge, Pacific Ocean - Hulk | ecosystem: Environmental > Aquatic > Marine > Hydrothermal vents ... | reverse complement strand
GCTCACTGACCCGCTGACCTCTGACCACCGACCTCTGACCCACTGACCTCTGGCCTACTGACCTCTGACCCGCTGACTGGCTGCGCAGCAGCCGTCTGAGGGGGCAGCCCCAGCGGGGCTTGGCAACGGTAGCCCCAGGCTTTAGCCGCGGGCGAAGGCGTGCGGGCGCATGATGCACGGGCGGGCGGTCAACCCGCCGAGTCACAGACTCGCCGGGACACGGTTTTTTGACGGAGGAGCTGGCGATTGACTACGAAGCGCTGCTCGCGGATGGCTCCCTCCCCCGCGAGCGAACGTGCATGAGCGGGCGGGGGAGGGCCGGGGAGGGGGCGACGATGGGCGGCTGGCAGCGGCCACCTGAAGCAGCCCCGCGGAAGCGAACCATCCAATCCCCAATCGCCAATTGCCCTGCGGCCCGAACATTGCCCTTTAACGGAATCAACCGTTACAATGTCCTCACCGAACCCTGAACGCCCCTCTCCTCAGGAGATTTTATAATGAAAAACTCTCGCATCAACACCCTGTTCATCCTCTTGCCGCTGTTGGCAGCAGTGCTGTTTTCGGGTGCCTTTTTGCTTCCCAGCTCCCTGGCTGCGCCAACCGATACCCTGCAACTGAGCAACGATAGCGGCATCATGGGCCAGGGCTATGCCGAACTCAAGGTCAAACGAACGCTGGCTGTGCGCCTGGTGATACCTGGCAGCGATCGCCCCATCCGCGTCGACAGTGTACAAATTTACATGACACCGCAAGAAGGCTCCAACACCAACTTTCCGGTGCGAGTGCGGCTAGAACGGCCCGCGGGCGTGCGGCCGGGCGGCGAAGTTATTACCTCAAAGGCTATTCGTCTGGCTGTTACCGAGCCTGGTTGGTACGATGTACCTCTAAACATGTTCTATCCGCACAGCGATAGCAGCATCATCATCTCGCTAAAATCAGAAGATTCACCCAACACCACGCCGCCACTCATCGGTTTGGATGATGGCACGCAGATTACGCATAATTTCAATTATTACGGTCAGGATTATGCAAGCTGGATAGAGCATTATGACTATTGGTCAGAGCCTGACACTGTGGGGCACTTGATGATTCGGGCGCACATCACCACTGGCGATGACATGTACATCACGCCAACGGTCACACCCACCCCCACCCCCACAGCTACCCCCACCCCCACAGCTACCCCCACACCCCGTCCCACCAGCACAGTCACGCCCACACCTACCATGACACCCACGGCCACCCCGTTGCCTCCGGGCAACTTCATCGAACTGGGGGCAGGCAAAGACACCTACCTCATGCAGCAACTGGCCGATACCAACTTTGGACAGAGCCTGGATTTGCGGGCTGGCTACAATCCCGGAACAGGCGAAATGCAAATCCTGCTGGGAGATTTTCCCACTGCCAGTTTGCCAGCCAACACCCACATTATTCGGGCTGAACTGGCGCTGCACATCAACGACGCCCCCAATGGCCTGCCCGGAAATCTGCAAGCCTACGCCTTGACCGGCGCCTGGGATGAGGCAGACATAACCTACAACTCGGGCCAGGATTTGTGGGGCGAACACAGCGGCGGCGGTGAGACCAGTCCCAAGCAACCAGAATGGCTCATCTTTGATGTGAGCAGCCTGGTGCAAGAATGGATTAACGGCACAGCATCCGCCAACGGCATTGGCGTACGCCCCCTCGATGCCATCAATCGCACACAATTTGCCGTTTTCGATGCCCACGAAGTAGCCTACATGGGCCCAAGATTGCGCATCCACTACACCATCCCCGAAAACTCCCATCTCTACCTGCCCCTAATTCAAAAAAACTGAGATGTCGGTACTTTGTGGTGAGCCAGTTCCTGCTCATCAGCCATTTAAGTAGCTGCACCTTTGAAACTTGAGAAAACCGCCGGGCCTCTCGACGAACCGCGAAGATGGCAACCACAGATGACGCAGATGCCACAGATTTTTCTTGAGCATTTCTTTCCTCTTTTCTTTGTGCCTTTGTGCCTTGGTGGTACGCGCCGGATAGCAATGAATCGTTACATTTCAACGTTCATAGCATCACTTTCTTAAAGCTGCAACGTTTCATCGCACCGCCCGGGAACCTTTGGCAATAGGCTTCATGTTTGGTATGATGCTCACAGTTGTCCAACCATCCGACCAATGGCGCAACGCAGATGCTATTTCATCTTGCCTTGTTGCCAGTCATAGCCACACCACCCGCACCGCCCGATGATCGACACAAAAAAACAACCTGCCGCCAACGCCGTAGAAATGCGAGACATCGTCAAGAAATTTCCGGGCGTTATCGCTAATGATCATGTCACCTTTATTGCCAAACGAGGGGAAATCCACGCGCTGTTGGGAGAAAATGGCGCGGGCAAATCGACGCTGATGAATGTGCTGGCGGGCCTGTACACCGCCGAAGCGGGAGACACCTTTATCAATGGCGAAAACCGTATCTTCCGCTCACCCCGAGACGCCATTGCCGCGGGCGTGGGCATGGTGCATCAGCATTTTCGGCTGGTTCCCACCCTGACAGTGGTAGAAAATGTGATTCTGGGACTGGACGAACCCCGTTTTAGCCTAAAACTGGATACCGCCCGCCAAAAAATCGAGGCACTTTCGCAGCAGTACGGCCTTAAAATCACCCCGGACGCTTACATCTGGCAGCTCAGCGTGGGAGAACAACAACGAGTCGAAATCATCAAAGCCCTTTACCGGGGCGCACAAATTTTGATTTTGGATGAGCCCACTGCGGTGCTGACACCACAGGAGACAGTGGAGCTATTCAGCACGCTGCGCAGCATGGCAGCCAAAGGACATACCATCATCTTCATCTCGCACAAGCTGGATGAGGTGATGGCCATTGCCGACCGGGTGACAGTGTTGCGTGGTGGTAAATTGGCTGCGGTGGTTGAAACCAAGGATGTGACCAAAGAAAAATTGGCCGAATTGATGGTGGGGCGCCCGGTCATTTTTCGCATCGAAAAGCCAGATGTATCGCCAGGCCATGAAGTGCTGCGCGTAGAAAATCTGCACACCCTGAACAACAAAGGCTTGCCCGCGCTGCAAGGTGTTCGTTTTACGGTGCGGGCCCACGAAATCGTGGGAATCGCCGGCGTTTCGGGCAATGGCCAGGCCGAACTTTCGGAAGTGCTTTATGGATTGCGTCCGCTGCAACAGGGACAAATGTTCCTCAAGTCGGAAGAAATCACCCATGTTGCCACCCGCGAAATCATCCGCCGGGGCGTAGCCCAAGTTCCCGAAGATCGTCACAAAGAGGGGTCACTGGGCGGGATGAGCCTGGCCGAAAACCTTATTCTGAAAAATTATCGTCAGCCCCCTGTTTCGCAAGGTCCGGTCATTCGCTGGCGCTTTGTCTTTGATTTGGCCCGCAAGCTCATCAAGCGCTTCAATGTATTGGCGCCAGGCATTCATACCCGGGCCCGACTGCTTTCGGGTGGAAATCTGCAAAAATTGATTCTGGCCCGCGAGCTCAGCGCAGACCCCGCCCTGATTATCGCCATGCACCCCACCCAGGGGCTGGATGTGGGTGCGACCGAATCGGTGCGCAAGTTGCTCATCGACCAACGCAGCAAAGGCGCGGGCATCCTGCTTATCTCCGAAGATTTGGACGAAGTCTTGCAGGTTTCTGATCGCGTTTTGGTCATCTACGAAGGTAAAATCATGGGCGATGTGCCCGCCGCGGGCGCTGACCGCAACGAAATCGGCCTGATGATGGCAGGAGAACAGGTGTAATGAAACAACAATCCTTCTTCGATAAACTTCCTCACCTGAGTCTGGAACGCCGCCTGAACACCCCCTGGTGGCTCACCTGGCTGGTTCCGCTATTTTCGGTGCTGCTGGCTTTGCTCACCGGCGCGCTCATCATTGCTTCGCAAGGAGTCAACCCAGCCCAAGCCTACAAAGCAATGTTCGAAGGCGCTTTTGGCACAGGTTATGCTGTAGCCGAAACCCTGGTCAAGGCCATTCCGCTGATGCTGGCAGGCCTGGGGGTTTCCATCGCCTTCCGCATGAAATTGTGGAACATCGGTGCAGAGGGGCAGTTGTGGATGGGGGCCTGGGCCGCAGCGGGCGTGGGCTTGTATCTTTATCCTGCCTGGCACTTGCCGCCGTGGCTGGCCATTGTGCTGATGATGTTGGCTGCCATGATCGCTGGCGGGCTGTGGGGAGCAATTCCCGGTCTGCTCAAAGGAACCATGCAAGTCAACGAAATCATCACCTCGCTGATGTTGAATTATGTGGCTATCTCGTGGGTGCTTTATTTTGTCGATATTCTGTGGCGCGATCCCGGCGGCATGGGTTTTCCTAACACCGCACCGCTGGAGAAAGACATCTGGTTTGCCAAGCTGAGCTGGTTGCCCCTGCTGCCCAAGAACAACCGGGTGCATTTCGGTCTGGTGGTAGCGATTCTGGCCGCGGTCATCCTGTGGTTTTTGCTGAATCGCACCAAATGGGGTTACGAAGTGCGCGTCATCGGTGAAAACGCCGAGGCCGCCCGGCACGCAGGCATGCCCATTGTGCGCAACATTGTGTTGGCCATGGTGCTTTCGGGGGCGTTGGCCGGGCTGGCAGGCATGGCCGAGATGTCGGGCGTGGCGCACCGCTTGCAACGTGGCCTTTCGCCCGGTTACGGCTACACCGCCATCATCGTAGCTTGGCTGGCCAAGCTGAATCCCTTTGGTGTGCTGCTGGTCGCTGTGCTTTTTGGAGGTCTGCTGGTCGCGGGTGATCAAATTCAGCTTATGATGAACCTGCCCCGCTCCATCTCCGATATTTTGCAAGGTCTGATTTTATTCTTTGTGCTGGGCGGCGAAATTTTTAGCCGTTTCCGCATCCGCATTCGATAGTTCAAAACTCCGCTCTTCACCATCTAAGCTATGCAAACAGCATTCATTATTACCATTCTCGCAACGGCTGTCCGGGCAGGTGCGCCCGTCATTTACGCCACCATTGGCGAAATCTTTTCTGAACGCGCCGGCATCCTGAATCTGGGCGTCGAGGGCATGATGCTGGTGGGCGCGGTTTCTGGCTTCATCGTGGCCGTAAAAACTGGCAATCCCTGGGCCGGTGTGCTGGCAGCCATGGTTGCAGGCGGACTGCTGAGCCTGATTCATGCCTTCCTCACCATCACGCTGCACGCGGATCAAGTGGTGAGCGGCTTGGCTCTGACTATTTTCGGCATTGGGCTTTCCTCCTTTTTGGGAAAAAATTACGTGGGCATTCAGGGCCCGCAATTCAGTGGCATCGATTTGCCTGGCCTAAGCAGCATCCCGGGCCTGGGCCCCATTCTGTTTCAGCATGATGTCTTGGTTTATTTCACCTTTTTGCTGATTCCGCTCACAGCCTACTTCATTCATAAAACCAGGCCCGGCTTGCACCTGCGCGCCGTGGGCGAAGACCCCACCACCTCTGATGTCATGGGCGTGAATGTGGCCCGTACCCGTTATCTTTACACCTTTGTAGGAGGCGTGCTGGCAGGTTTGGGTGGGGCCTCGCTTTCGCTGGCCTACACCCCCGGCTGGACCGAAGGCATGAGCGGCGGGCGTGGCTGGATTGCCATTGCGCTGGTCATCTTCGCATTTTGGGAGCCGTGGCGGGCCATGCTGGGAGCCTATTTGTTTGGCAGCGTGCAGGCCCTGCAGTTTAATTTGCAAACCATTGGCATCACTGTCCCCACCTACTTTTTGAATATGCTGCCCTACCTGTTCACCATCATCGTGCTGGTTTTTGCCACGGGCGAGCGTATGCGGCGGCATCTGGGCGCACCTGCAGCCCTGGGCATTCCCTACATTCGTGGCGAAAGGTAGCTAAGCAAGTTTTGTGATTGAGCGTCTGTACCATTTCATCGAGGCTATGCCCAAGGCAGAGCTGCATTTGCATCTGGAGGGGAGTATTGGGCCCGAAACGGCGCTGGCTTTGGCCCGCCGCCACAACATCGCGCTGCCCGCCCATGACTCGGCAGGCTTGCAAAAATGGTTCCGGTTTCGTGATTTTCGGCATTTCATCGATGTTTATCTGGTGCTTTCGGGGTTGTTGCGCACGCCTGAAGATTTCGAATTCATCATTTTGGCGTTGGGGCAGGAGCTGGCCCGGCAGCAGGTGCGCTACGCCGAAGTCACTTTTACTGCTTATACGCATTTATGGCAAAACAAAGGCCTCACGCCCGATGACTTGTTGGCCGGGCTGGATGCGGGCCGCGCAGGTGTGCAGAAGCGCTTTGGGGTTGAATTGGCCTGGATTATCGATATTCCCCGCAATCTCAGCTTTAACCCTTTAACCGGGCGCTACACCGGCAAAGCCAGCGTCCCCACCGTGGATATGGCGCTGGCCTGGAAAGAGCATGGCGTGGTGGCACTGGGACTGGGCGGTTACGAGATTGGCGCGCCCCCCGAGCCCTTTGCGTCCGCGTTCGAGCGGGCCCGCGCAGGCGGGCTGCACAGCGCGCCTCACGCGGGGGAGCATGTGGGGCCCGCGGGCGTGTGGGGCGCAATCCGCGCACTGGCAGCGGAACGCATCGGGCATGGTGTGCGGGCCAGCGAAGATCCGGACCTGGTAGCCTACCTGGTCGAACATCAGATTCCCCTGGAAATCAATCTCAGCTCCAACATCCGCCTGGGCATTTACCCCGACCTTGCCTCGCATCCGCTGCCCCAACTCTGGGATGCGGGCGTACTGCTCACCATCAACAGCGATGACCCGCCACTTTTCAACACCACCCTGAACCAAGACTATCGGCTGTTGGTAGATGCTTTTGATTTTGACGCAGATGCCCTGGAAAAGGTATCATTGAACGCTGTTCGGGCCAGCTTTTTGCCCGATGAACGCAAGGCAGCTTATCTGGCAGCGTTTCAGAAAGACATTCAGCGCTTGCGGGCCCGACTGGGCCTTTGAGCCACACCATCGAAGGAGTTCAAAGCATGACCAAAAAGGTAACCTTACGCTGGACACAAGATCGAGAGTTTCTGGCTTATGATAACGATGAAGGGGGCGCAGTGGGCATCACCGGCCCCAATCCACCCGATAGCAAATCGATGGGAGCCAGCCATCTGTTGCTGGCCGCACTGGGTGGCTGCATGGGAACCACCATCATCGCTGTCATGCACAAAAAACGCTTGAACATCGAGTTTTTCGAGATTGAAGTCACGGGCGAGCATATCGAAAAATGGCCCATGACCTTTACCAACTATCACCTGGTTTACCGCATCAAGGGGCAGGGTGTTACCACAAAGATTATGGACACCGCAATCTTCCTGGCTCATGAGCGCTATTGCACCGTTTCTAGCTCAACATCGGGAACCAAAACTTTCGAGATCGATATTTTGCCCGAGGATGCTCCCATCCCCGAGTAGCGGCGCATCGGGAGGGGCGGCGAAAAGGCATCCCCTCCCGATTTTGGAACAACGCAGAGCGGTACATCTTTGAGCCTTGGCGACAAAAAGCTGGTGGCAACCTGCATAGCTTTTACGCTCACTCCAGCGGGCAGTTTTCCTGCAATTGTTGCGCATCGGGCAAAAATCTAAAATCAAGAGAAGTGGAACGCTGCACCCGGAAACTGGCAGTCCAGGCAGGCGCTGCAGGGGCTGACGGACGCTGCAACAAATCTCGCCATTCCTGGTCATCCAACCGTTGGGGAGCTTTTTGAACATCGCCAGTGGTGACCAGCTCATAATAAGAGAAACTGGGCCCGGCAAAAAGTGTGGAGCCCTCGGGCCCCTCCACCAACATCAGCAATAACGAGGGATAGCCTGTGGCCGCGTGCAGCACCCGAGGCGGATACAAGCTGCTTTGAGGATCTATTTGCGGATTGCTGTGGACATCAGCGATGAGCGCGGGATTGTCATCCTCCCCGTAGATGAGCTGCATGTACCATCCATCCCACTGCTCCTCAAAGGTGGGCCCGCCACAGCCCAGCACCGACACCGGGCGATGCTTGATGACATTGCGCAAAAAGTGTTCCTGCTCCGGGCTCAGGGGTGTGCCTGCCAACTCAGCTTCGGCAATGGCCTCCAGTTGTGCGGCAATGCTGCGCACCCTATCAAAATAGGCGAGTAGCGACTTTTTGGACTGGGGCCATTGGCTGATCTCGATGCGGCTGAGTGTGTTGTAGCTGTTGTCGCCCAGCGCGTACAGGGCCCGATAAAACTCAGGCACAGGCTCCACATAGGCCGCCGGAAAACTACAGGTAATCTGTGCTGTGGTCATCGATTGTTTAACGTAAAGAATGTTGTCGTGGCGGAGTTGTGCCCAGGATGCCAGTTGCGTTTGCAAGGTTTTGTCGGCCCAGGCCGCGGTGTGCATGGCCGCGGGAGCCTGCCCCACGGCAGCGGGATTGTTCAGCGCCCGAATCAGTCGCAGCCACTGATTGTACAGCGGCGCATCCCAAAAATCGGGCGGCAAGCTCTGCACCACCTCGCGCTGGGCAGCCAGATAGCCAGCATAAGGATAAATTGCCAATTCATCGGCCAGATGCGTGCTGGCCCGATTCTGCCCCAAGGCGTAGGCCACATCCAGCGGCGAGGGCAACGGGCGTTCGATGGGCTGCTTTTCTTCATCCATCATGCGGTCATAAACCACATTGCCCAACACAAAAGAATCCAAAGCAAAACGCTGCCCCATGAGCGCATAACTGGCGGGCCGGGGGATGGGCGCATCGCTATCGTTGAAAGTATGCCGTGTGATAATCTGTCCGGTGATGCGCTGATTACCGTAATCCTGTGCTGCAAGCTGTTGGAGCAACCGTTCCGGGGCGAGATTAAGGGCTTGTCGGGGTGCAGAAAGTTCCAAATCAGCCACCAGGCGCCGCAATTGGGGGGTGGTGATGTTGTCGCTTTGGCCCACCAGCAGTTGCAGGATGCCGTCGATGGTGTCGAGATGCGTCTGGGCGCCAACATCATCGATGGCTGTCAGCAAAATTTGTGCTGCGGCCAGGGCTTGCGGATGCACCTTGGGCTGGCTGGTGAGTGCATCATACGTGACAAGTCGAAAATCGAGCTGTGCCAGCCAGGTCATGGCCTGGAAATAGTGCGAAAGCTCGTCAGATTCGGTGTAATGTCCGCGCGGCTTGAACAGGGTAAAATCGACCATGCGCTTGACACCAAACAACGTCACTTCTTGATAAGCCTCGGCTTGCCGGGCCCGGGCGGCCAGCGCTTCTCCCTGCTCGTCCTCTTGCCCCCCGCTAAGAAGATTGGCGGCCACATCCAGATACAACAACAGATCTTGTCGCTGCGTCTCCAGCGCGGCATCTGTGTAAGGGGGCATAGAGCGCAACGCGGTGCGCGTTTGCGTAAGAAATGCCCTTAGCTCGGGGATGAGCAGGTCATATTCCAGTTGCCGCAGTACGTTCAGGTAAGATTGATGCACCGCGTGCAAAAGGGAATCGCTGGTGATGATGACTGGCAAATCTTTCCAGTAAATCCAGGCGTAGGCGTGGCTGAATTGAGGCCAGGCCACGCGATCGCTGACCACAAAGCCATTTTGGGCCAGCAGTGCCATTTCGTCGGGAGTCAGATTCAGTGTTTGATTTAGCAGAGGAAAATAGCGGGCCTCTTTCGGGTTCAAATCGGGGCCCGAACCATAGGGCGTGGTGTCTGTCAGATGCACCTCGCTGGCGGGCAGGGGCGCGGGCGCGGGCGTTAGGCCCGGGCGTGCGGGCGTAGCTGCCTGCGGGCCCGCGCACGCGGCCAGCAACACAGCCGCCAGTAAAATCAGCAGATAAAAACGGTTCATCTTCAACCTCCAGGAGAGTTTGCAAACAGCAGGGTTTTGTTGTTACGACTAAGGTAGCCCGGCTAGAAACCACGAAGACACGAAGCCACATCGGCACGAAGAAAAGAAAAAGCTTTGAAATTCTTGGTGTTCTTAGTGTCTGTGTGGTGATCGAAGTCGGGTACGTTAGTCGTTACGGTTTGTTTAGCAGCAAATGGCGCTTTTGCACGATGCTTGTGTGCTGCATCTGTCGTGGCTGGGGGACTCATTTGCAAAACGCTCCGCTGGGGCAAAAAGTTCCCCACCATGTTTGCCCGCTGCCTGCAGGTCAAGTATCATTGCCGCAAAGCAATCTTTTATCTTAGCTCGTGTCTCACGTTACTTCCAAGGTAGCCCGGCTAGAAACCACGAAGACACGAAGCCACAAAGGCACGAAGAAAAGAAAAAGCTTTGAAATGCTTGGTGTTCTTAGTGTCTTTGTGCCTTTGTGGTGATTGAAGTCGGGTACGTTAGTCGTTACTGTCTCACACCCTTTTCTCTCGCTCTTCTCATGTCTCGCACCCTTGGCTTTTTGGCTGCGGCGTTGCAACGCCCCTGCCAGCATCCCCACATCACCATCACCCACATCAGCGCTGATTCCCGAAAGATTGGTCCCGGAGGTCTGTTCGTCGCTTATCCGGGCGTGGCAGTAGATGGCCATCGCTTTATTGCGCAGGCCGTGGCCGCGGGAGCCAGCGCCATCGTGGGCGAGCAACCCCTGACCGCACTGCCTGTGCCTTATTTGCAGGTGCAAAATGGACGTCGGGCGCTGGGGCTGCTGGTTGCGGCTTGGCAGGGTTTTCCCAGCCGCAGGATGGGGGTGATTGGCATCACCGGAACAGATGGCAAAACCACCACCAGCAACATTCTGGATGCGATTTTGCGGGCAGCGGGACTGAATACGGGGCTGCTGACCACGGTCAATGCCCGCATTGGCGATGTTACGCAAGAGACCGGGCTGCACACAACCACGCCCGATGCGCCCGATTTACAGCGCTATCTGCGACAAATGGCCGACGCGGGTAGCCAGTGGGTCATTCTTGAAACCACCTCGCACGGGTTGAGTCAGTGGCGGGTAGCCGGAACTGATTACGATTTGGCCATCTTCACCAACATCACCCATGAGCACATGGATGAACATGGCAATTATGAGGGCTATTTGCGCTCTAAGGCCCGGCTCATCGAGTTGCTCAACGCAGCACCACCCAAGCACAACATCCCGCGGGCAGTCATTCTCAACGCAGATGATCGCTCTTACCATGCTTTGCGGGCCTATGCTGCGCCTCGTCACATCAGCTATGGCATTGGGCAAGGCGATGTGCGGGCCAGCGCTATTGGCTATGAGTCCGATGGTTTGCGTTTTAGCGTTTCGGGCCTGGGACACAACCTGGGCGTGCAAATGCCGCTTAGGGGACAGTTCAATGTTTACAATGCGTTGGCTGCTATTAGCGCGGCCTGGCTGCTGGATCTGCCTGATGCGGCTATTCAGCAAGGTTTACGTCATATTTCCGGCATTCCCGGGCGCATGGAGCGTATTGATCGCGGACAAGATTTTGTGGCGATAGTCGATTTTGCTCATACCCCATTTGCCCTGGAAGCGGCGTTGAAAACTGCCCGGCAGATGACTCGTGGTCAGGTGATTGTGGTGTTTGGCTCGGCTGGTCTGCGCGATGTGGCCAAGCGGGAGATGATGGGGAGGGTAGCAGGAAAATGGGCTGATCTCAGCATCATCACCGCAGAAGACCCCCGAACCGAGGATTTATCGGCGATTATGGCTGTTAGTGCGCGGGCGTGTCGTCGGGCGGGAGGAAAGGCGTTGGTGGTGGCTGACCGTTATCGCGCCATCCAGCAAGGTGTTGCCGCGGCCGCAGCAGGGGATGTGTTGTTGGTTTGCGGCAAGGGGCATGAGCAGTCGATCTGTTTCGGGCATGTGGAGTATCCCTGGGATGACCGTCTGGCGCTGGCGCACGCGCTGGAGGTTGCTTTGGGCCAGCGTGATGACGCGCCTCCCTTTATGCTGCCCACGTGGATGCCCGAAGATTAGGCCGCTGGCACGTAGCGCCCCCAACCACGGGGCCCCCTCAGTTCGCCATCCTGCACCACGATTTGCCCTCGCACAAGGGTCTCGCGCACGCGGCCCACGACCTTCATGCCTTTGTAGGGGGTAAAGCCGCCGATGGTGGCTTGCTCGCCGTCGGTGATGGTTGTTTCGCCGCGCGGGTCGTAGATGACCACATCCGCGTCCAGGCCCGGACGCAGTGCGCCCTTGCGATGTTGCAAGTGGAAGATGCGGGCGGGGTTACTGCTCATTACCCGCACCAGGTCGGGCCAGGTGATGTGTCCGGGCAATACGCCATAGGTGACCATGAGGGGCAGTGCGGTTTGCAGACCGGGCAGACCGCCCGGTGTTTTGGTAAAGGGGAGTGTCGAGGCTGCCACCGATGAATCGAGACGCTGCATGTCGGTGATCAAGACCATCATTTGTTCCATCAAGTCGGGGAGCTGGGCAAATGCGTCGGTTTCAGCTTGTTGCACTTGCTCGACGGTGCTGTTCAGATAGTGGGCTGTTTCTGTCTGCGAGCGGGGGCGGCCATCGAACAGGCCGAAACGGGCGGTGATGACTGCTTGCTGCCAAGGGCTTAGCGACGAAAGCGCTGTCTGGATTGCCGCATCATGCAGGGGCCGCAGGCCCAGTTTTTGCGCTTGGGTGTAGTCGCAATGATCTGTCCCCAAAGCATGTATGGCGCCCGAGGCCAGCAATTGCCACAAGTGCGCAGGCTGGTAGGGGTCTCGCAAGGGGGGTTGCAAGATGTAGCGCCAGGCGTCAGCTTCCTCATAGCGGCGTTCATCCAGCAAAAGGTATTGCGGGCAGCTTTCTGACCAAACTCGTTGTCCTCGCTGCCGCGCTTGGGCGATGAGTTCGACGGTGTTGCCCATGGAGTTGTGTACGATGTAGAGTTCGGCCCGGGCTTTATCGGCCAAGAAGAGTGCCCGATGTGCTGCTTCGACTTCGGCAAAGCCGGGGCGAGCCTGCCCATGATAGCGTAAATCGGTCTTGCCCTGAGCAGATAAATGCTGTGTTTGCTCTGCCACGATGGCATCATTTTCTGCGTGCACCATTACGATTAGGCCCGCGCGGGCTGCTGCCTGCATGGAGCGCAGCAGTTCGGCATCATTTTGATAGTAGTTGGGGCGATAGGTGGTGTAGATTTTTAGGGCGCTGACCCCGGCTGCCCGCACATCCTGCATCCACGCATCCAACTCGGTGTCAGCATCGGGCAGCACTGTCAACATCAGGTGCAGGGCGTAGTCGATGTAGGGGGGGTGGGGCGTTTGAGGTTCGGCAGACGCCAACTGATCAAGATCGACAGTCTCTAACCCCAGCACTTCGCGATGGCGGGTGGCAATGCCTTCGCGGGCGGTTTGATGTGGAAACTGGGTGGCAAAGTCGATGACGGTGGTCACGCCGCCCAGCGCGGCCGTGGCTGTGCCTGTTTCCCAGTCATCTGCCGTGCGAAAGCCCCCTGTATCCAGTACGATGTGGGTGTGCGGGTCGATGATGCCGGGCAGCACAAAGCAGCCGCTGGCGTCGATGATTTCAGCATCCTCTGGTGCAATCAGATTCTGACCGATAGCAGCGATGCGTTCTTCTTGCACCAGAATGTCGGCGGAAAAGGTTTCAGTTTCGGTGACAAGTGTGCCATTTTGGATAAGGATACTCATGGGATTAGCCTTGTTTTTCGAGGACGATGAAGTGTGAGATGCCCAAGGCCCGCAAGGGCGTTTTTTCGAGCCAGCGGGTGATGCCGCGCACGCTTTTGCCCAGCGCGGCCTGGCGGGCGATGATGTTATCGTAGCCGGGATAAATTTGCGTCCAGTGGATGACGCGCAGGGGCAAGGGGGCGAACAGGCGCTGTAAATCTTTGGTGCGATAGGCCCGCACATGGGGCGCGAGCTGGTTGCGCCAGCGGTCGGGCAGGTAATTGATGAGGGGGGTGTTGCCGAAGTGATAGTCGCCCTTCCAGTAGTGCCCGTGGGTCTCGAAAAAATAGAGGCGATTGGGCACGAAGATGACGGCCCGCCCGCCCGGTTTGAGTACTCGCGCCATCTCGGTCACAGCCGCGGCGTCATCCTGCACATGTTCCAGCACCTCGTGCGAGAGGATGGTGTCGAACGTGTTCGCGAGGAAGGGAAGATGTTCGCCCACGCCTACCACGCAATGCTGGGTGTGCCGGTGTGCTTCCACCATGCTGGGATAATCGATGTCCAGTGAGATGACGGTGGCGCCCGCGGCTTCGAGATGGCGGCTGTACATGCCCACGCCCGCGCCATCCACCAGCACCCGCGCGTGCTCGATGCGGGCCCAGTGCTGAATCATGGCGAAGCGTCGTTGTTGGCCCGCGCGCCACACGTAGGAGGGATGGCCGAGTTGGCCTCCTTTTTCGTTGCTGCGTCGGGCGTGGGTGTCTGTGGATGTTTGTGGCATGGTGATGAGGGTTATGATGCGTGAGGGTGGAGGATGGGCAAGGTCGCAGGGCGTGGCTTAAGTAGGTGACGCTATGAAAGTTGAAAAGTAAGGGTTCATCGCTATCCGGTGCGTATCACCAAGGGCACCAAGGCACGAAGAAAAAGGACATGAAACGCTCAAGAAAATCTGTGGCATCTGTGGTTGCCATCTTCGCGGTTCGCCGAGAGGCCCAGCGTTTTTCTCAAGTTTCAAAGGTGCAGCTACTTAACGGCTGTTGAGTTGCTATGAATCATCCTGTGTCTCAACCAACTGCCATTCCTGTTTGTGGCCAAAGCCCAGGCGGTTGTCGATGAGGCGAATCCAGCGGGGCGTGATTGTGTAGAAGTGAACAGCTTTCAGCGCCCGGGCCAGCGTTGCGGTGCGGGTGATGAAGGGAAAGCGGGCCAGGTAGATTGCCCGGGCAGCATCCTCTGCGGGCTGGGCCCAGCCGTGCATTTGCAGGCCGGTGATGTGCTGCCAGTCCTGGCTGTGGGCGTGGATGGTGACTGCCACGGCCGCGCCTTTGCCGATGTGGCGGGCGTGGCGGGTGTTGGGCTCGGAGAGGAAGATGAGGCGCAGCTCGGGCGTGAATGCGTAAAAAAGTGCAGCCGCGTGGGGCTGTCCAGCCGCGCCGGCAGTGGCCAGGGTGAGGGTGTTGTGCGCGGCGAGAAAGTCGATAACGGGGCGAGGGGAGGGTTCTTGGCTCATTTACCCAACCCCTGTCCACTGGTCGTAAGTGTCGTTTTCGATGCCGATGCGGGCCAACATGCGCCCGACGGTGTTGGCCACCATCTCATCCAATGTTTGCGGGCGGGCGTAGAATGCGGGAGCGGGCGGGAAGATGATGGCTCCCATCTCTGCGGCCTGGGTCATCAGGCGCAGATGCCCGAGATGCAAGGGGGTCTCCCGCACCATGAGCAGCAGCGGGCGGCCCTCCTTGAGTTGCACATCTGCGGCGCGGGCCATGAGGTTATCGGCATAGCTGTGG
>Ga0256914_1002493_pt1 | contig 15270 bp, 11 predicted proteins | sample HulkmetaG_FD_191571 | JGI IMG/M metagenome (GOLD analysis project Ga0256914, IMG submission 191571) | Hydrothermal chimney microbial communities from Main Endeavour vent field at the Juan de Fuca Ridge, Pacific Ocean - Hulk | ecosystem: Environmental > Aquatic > Marine > Hydrothermal vents ... | reverse complement strand
TACTGTACCTCTCTTGGAGATAAAAGATACCTCCTAAAACAAGAAGTGTAAAGATGATCAAAAGGGTGATTTTAAGCGTACTGTAGGGACGTTTTCCCACTATTTTACCTGTTTGAGCATTGATGGCATAGTTGTACTCCTTCTCTTTCCATCTGAATTGAGCCGTCCAGATGGGAAAAAGAACATTTTTATAAGTGGTATGGCTATAGGTGGTCTGCATGGTATCAATTCTCTGCTTATCTCCACCGATATCTCTACGAATATCATTTTGTATGATATGGCTCATCTTCATCTTTGCATACTCAAACGCATTATCAAGCCCTATGGTATACTCCTCTGCTTCAAACCCTGCGAGGTAGCGTTCATCAAAAGGGATAAGCTCTGTGGTATCCCATGGGGTTAAACTGTTTAAAATAGAGTGAGATATGGTCTTGGATGCCCCAATGGTAATGTCATCAAAGCTCTTGTGAACCGTTCCTCGAACAGGTGACCAGTTAATACGGGCTTCTCTCTGTTTTACTCTGCGTTGTCGCCCCTCTATAATAACAGTTCGTTCCACCATAACGTAATATATCACTCCTTTTTGACCCTGATAATAGGTTTGTGTATCGCTGTCATATGTCCAGTGAGGAAGATAGTATCCTTGAAGCTTCTCATTACCCTCTATATAATCTTTTAGTTTACTGGGTGCAAACCATAACGATCCAATCCATTTTTTAAATTTCTCTTGTGCCTTATCGTGGGTCAATTCAAAAGGTAGCAGGGATTTTGGGGTAATCTCTTTGATAAAATTGGTAATGGCAGGAGTGTTACAGTAGGGGCAGTTGGAGCTGATGGAGTAGGGGGTAAGTTGAAAATTGGCGGCACACTTATTACAGGTGATATTTTTGTTTATCTCTTGTGAACTATTTTTATCCAAAAAGTTGAGTGCTGATTTGAAATCATACTCCTCTATACGCTTATTAGAGTGGGTGATAACTTGGGTTGTTGAGCAGAACTCACACTGTAGTGACGCTGTTGTAGGGCTATATCGCAATGGAGCTCCACAACTGTTACAGGTGAAGTTTATGGATTGAAATTTCAAGATGTTGGCAGAGGGGGTGGTGTGTTCTTATCAAAATATTGCTCAAAAACACTCTTGGCACTTGTCCAATCTTTTAGCCGTTTTGTCCATACAAGTGTCTCCTCTTTTAGCTCACCACTTTTAATTAAGGTTCTAATTTTACGAATATCATAGGGACCATCACTAATACCATCAATGGCGACATGGTAGAGACTTTCATCTCTACTTGGAAGTGCTGGAGGGGTGTTTTTATCGGCTTTACTTATCTGACTTATCATATCTTGTCCGAGTGCCACTCCTGCACCCATGCCCAACATATCTCCGATAGAAGAAGAGTTCCCTTTGGCACTGTGGCCCAGTGCTTCTCCTGTTTGGTATTTAATGTGTTTGTTTAAATCACCTGTAATCTCTCGACTGGTTCGTTTGTCCAATGCTTTTTCTACCTCTTCAGGCAGAGAGATGTTCTCTACTAAAATATGTGTCAAGCCTAAGCCATATTCGGCAAATGAGGGTGCAATTTTTTCGGTGATATAGTTTCCAAACTCTCCATAGTTTGCCGCAAAATCTAAAATAGAGACTTTACTTTTTGCCAAAATAGTAGGCAGTTTACTTAGTATATGATTGGTGAGTTGATGTTCAATCTCATCAACGGTAAAGAGAGAGTCTGTCCCTACAATCTCCTTCATAAATCTCTTAGGCTCTATAATTTTTATCTCATAAGTTCCAAATGCTCTAAGACGCACCATTCTAAACTCAGGGTCTCTGAGCATAATTGGATTTTTTGTACCCCATTTTAGGTTGGTAAATCGCTTGGTATTTAAAAAGTATATTTCAGCTTTAAATGGTGAGTTAAACCCGTGATCCCAATGTTGAATGGAGGTGATAATTGGTAGGTTATTGGTGTCTAGCTCATAGATTCCAGGGCTTAGTACATCGGCAATAACCCCCTCATTGACAAAAATAGCCATTTGTGACTCACGAACGGTAAGTTTTGCCCCATATTTTATCTCATTATCTTTTCTTGGAAAGCGATAAACCATGGTATCTTGTGAGTTGTCTGTCCACTCAATAACATCAATGAATTGACCAAAAATCCAATCAAATAGTCCCATATGTTATCCTTTTGTACCATCTGCCACATCTTGAATAGTCTCTTCAGGCAAAGAGGCAATTTTAGCTTTGGTTGCAAGAAGTGCCTCTTTGAGTTCTCTCTCTGTTTTATCTAGCTCTATGAGTGCTTTAGCCCGTGTCTGTCGCCCTTCTTCTGCAATCTGAAGAGAATCTGTCAAGGTCTCTATGAGTGTTTTATTGGCTATTTTAATGCTCTCAATATCAAATACTCCACGCTCCATCTGTGTTCTAATCTCTACATTTGCCTCTTTAAGCCCTTCTGCATTTTTCTCCAATAGTTCATTGGTTAAATCTGTTGCATTTTTGAGTGCTTTGGCAGATTCATGACTTCTAAAAATAGTAACAGTTTGAGCCAATTGGTTTCTCCACAGCGGTACGGTGTTGACCAGTGTAGAGGCGATTTTATTGATAAGTGATTTGTCATTTTCTTGGATAAGTCGAATACTTGGAAGTGACTGCATCGCTACTTGTCGTGAGAGTCTTAGGTCATGAATCCTACGCTCCAAATCCTCTCCAAAAGCGCGTATCTCTTTTAAGTTTTGGATAGCCAACATATCTTCATCTTCTGTCTTCTTTTCATACGTTGGAAGTATCTCTGTCTCTAGCTCTTTTTTCTTTATCTCTCCTGCCTCAATATAGAGTTCAAGTTTTCTAAAATAGTCAAGATTGGCATCATAGAGTTTATCCAAAGAGACAACATCTCTCATAAGTGTGGATTTATGCTCCTCTAAATTGTTAGCAACCATGTCTATTTGGTCACGTACCTCTTCATATCCCTGCAAAAATTTTGCCAGAGGCTTGGTGCCTCCAAAAAGTTTTTTATACCAAGGTAGTCTCTTATTGGGGTTAATCTCATCAATATCAAACCCTTTAATAGCGGCAACCATCTCATTAAGCACGGCTCCCACTCGACCTGTATCTTTGTTTTTTACCCCATCAATCATGCGATTAGAAATCTCATCAAGCTCCTCTTGGGCAGCAGCTCCAAAGTAGATGATAGAGGTTCGGTTGTTAAAATCCAATTCACTCATCGCTTTTTCAAGTTGGCTCTGCTCTTCGGGCATAACAGCAGGTAGTTTTTCACTCTTTTCCTCTATCTCTGCCTCTACAATTTCTCTATTTTTTGTATTCATAATCTATTACTCCTTCTAATTTTTTATCTGCTTTTGTAGTACTTCTATATTGACATCTAAATCAAATTGATTGTTTTTTTTGAGACGTTTTATCTCTTTTTCAAAACGCTCCTCTATGTCAAATAGTAGGTTTGAAAGTTTCTTTTTTGTCTCACTTGTAATCTCCTCTTCATCAATACTTGTATAGGATTGTGTTACTTTTTTAATCCCATCAATATAGACAATAATAAACTTTCTAGCCACCCGTAAATCTTTTGGGTCATCCTCTATGGTATCTATTATCTCATACCCTTTATTGGTTGCAATTTTGAGTTTGGAGTAGAGTTCTGTATCGGTAATGTAGCTAATATCAGTCTCTATACTGGAGAGTTTAGCTCTGGCTTCTGAGAGGGTTTCAATAACAAATTGAGCCGATATATCACCAATATTATCAATTTTATCCTCTTTGGGGTCTGTTCCATAATAGAGATAATGTCCAATAGTGGAGACGATTGCTAAAAAAGTACCCGTTAAAATAGACCTCTCTCCTGCTACAGTTGCTGTAAATAGAGTTGAGATACCAAGTAGTATCGCTGCAATGGTTTTAAAGGGTATTTTCGGTGCTTTAGTAAGTGTTTTGGTGTGATACTCATACTCATTTGAGAGTCCTATACTGTTTATCTTTGCAGTCGCAAAAAAAAGACCAAAAGCGATAATATTTAGAATAAAAGAGCCAATATCTCTTTGTAAAAGTGCCAAAATAATAGCCAAAGAGAGGGGAGCTAAAAAGAGATAGAGAAAATGCCCCTGCCTGTTTTTAAAGCTGTTTTTTTTCTTAGGGTGAAATGGTTGATAGCGTTTTGCTTTTGACATACTTTATCCTAACAACTTTCCCAGTGGGTACCAAACTGTTAATCCAGCAGAGAACAGAATAAATAAAAAACCGAATATCTTTTGCAATTTCTTCCTTAATAGCGTTGATTTTTTCTGTTTTATTTTAGCATAACTTTCTAAAAATGAGTAACTTTTGAACGATATTTACGGAACTATGGTAAAATACTTTAAAAATATAAATAAGGTAAAATATGAACTTAGAAGTGTTACAGAAGCGTGTTAGAGCAGAGGTTGGTGTATTGATATATTTTTCAGGTGAAAATTGTAATGTTTGTCATGCCCTAAGACCTAAATTCAAAGAGCTTTTTGATGCAGAGTTTTCTTTGGTCAAACAGGTTTACTTGGATGCAGAAGAGAATAGCGAAATTGCAGGATACTATCAGGTACTCTCTGTTCCTACAATGTTGGTATTTTTAGATGGTCGTGAGTTTATAAGAGAGGGGCGTAGTGTAAGTTTATATCAGTTAAAAGAAAAACTAGAGAGACCTTATAATATGATAATATCTTGAGTAAAAGAAGATGAACAGTAATGATTTTAACACATCACATTAAGCGAAAAATGTCTCAACGGGGTATTAATAAAAATATGATAGATATTGTCTCTCTTTATGGTAAACATCAACGTGATAAAATTTTTATGAATCGACAGAGAATTAAACTGCTTTTGAAGAAAGTTGATTTTTACAGAAGAACCCAAAGAGGAGCAAACGGAGACAAAGCAGTTCTTAAAAGTTTGAATCTCTTAAGAAAATATATATTAAAAATAGAGGACAAAGGGGGCATCACTTTAGTGATGGTTGATGGGGTCTCTATTACCACGTATAACACTGATAGTTTTAAACGAAATTTCAAGAAGATAAAAAATAAAAGAAAATAAAAGAAAAAATAAAAATATAAAAATATAAAAACATTAATTACTCTTATACAAAAACTCAATACTAGAAGTGTTGGGGGGTTGTATAATAATATCTGTCTCAAAATTTAAGTTATGGTCTATTTTGACCTTAACACCATCCCTCCCATTTTTATGCTGTAAAATAAAGGTGATATTGTCCGATATTTTTTTCCCCACTTCCAGTGATAGGCTCTCGTCAATCCCCTCTCCAAGGAGTAGATGGTCTACCGAAATTCCAAGATTTTTCATCAACTCTTTGGCAAATGTTCCTCCTAACATGGCATAAACAGCCGTTCCTGCACCACTATTGGAAGCGGTGGTATCAAATAGAATGAGTGAGAGAATTTCTCGCTGTGTCAGATAGGGGTTTGATGAAAAATTGATAATGGGGTCAGAGCTTGAGCCTGAGATAAAAATTTGTATCTCATACTTGTCTTTGAGGTAGTTGGCTCGTATCTCTAAAATAGAGTCCTCTGGCTCCCCATAAAAATAGATGTGACTCTCATCTAAAAAGAATTTTTTATCCTCCTTCATATAGTAACCTTGTGCTATTTTTGTCTTTCCTAAGAGTCGAATATCTTTGTTATAGCCCTTCACTACTGTAATCTCATTTATAAGATTGAGATGAATATCTTTGGTTTCATATTTTATAGGGGTCTCATTTTCAATTGTCACATAGGCTTTGATATTATTTATGATACTCTCCTTTTTCTTTTGGAACTCTTGAACTATGATAATATCACTGTCTTCAGATAATCCAGAATCAAGAAATTCATAGGTTATTTTATTGCCTAGAAGTTTAATATTTCCACTGATAAAAACTTTCTCTTTATCAAGCTGTAGCATAAGTTTAAAACTACTTAAAATATCAAAATTTTTATCTTTATAGGGGAAGTAGTCTGAGAGTAGTTTTAATTTTCCTTTTTGAGTTGGAATGTTGTACTCTCCTGTGACCTCTATTTGGTCATTAACCCATAGGGATTTACTATAAATGGTATCGTTTCTATAGCTTAAATAGGAGATGCTATTTGAAAAAATATGCCTGATATAGGGATTGTTTCTAAGATGAAAACTGTAGCTATTGAGATAAATCTCCTCCCCATAATTATAGATAGAAAAATTTGTGGAGAGTTTATCAATCTTCTGCTTCACTTCATTCTCTTCTAATATTGAAATTTGACGGCTGTTCAAATTCACATGGATACTTTTGTCTTCATCGATGTTTACCATCATATTTAAGTCTGCTCTAAACTTTTCATGTGAGAGTTTACTGCTTTGAACACTCATTTGGATGTTTTTATGTGCATCTATTTTTATTTTGGCATTGATGTCCCCTATCATATTTTCATAAGATACCTGAGGGCTATTAACACTTATTTGGATATTTTTAAGGGTATCTACGGTATCTACGGTATTTATGGTAGCTTCTGCTTTTAAATCTCTTACAAAATTGCCATTAGAGTTTATGTCTGAAATTTGAGAACTCTGTATGCTTGTTTGAATATTCTGATAGGCATCTATCTCTATTTTGGCATTAATGTCCCCTTCAAAATTATCATAAGAGAGATAGGGACTATTGAGGGTAATACTTATACTGTTATCTGATAATCTATGAATTGAAATATCAGCACTCCCACCAATAGGGGGCAGTGTCATATCATAGTAGTACATTAGTGTCTTGGAGAGGCTATTGATATCATGGATATTTAGTGTGGCATCAATGATATTTTCTAAACTACCATCAAAACTAATACTCTCGCCATTGATAAATAGTCTGCCACTGTTGAGCCTTTTCCCCTCTACATCATAATCAAAACTAAGCTGTAAATCTTGATTATTTATCTCAATATGATGTAAGCTATCGCCAAGAGTTACCTCTCCTGATAGTGTATTTAGGTTTGAAAATTTTATTTTTTGGTCGAAGTTATAGAGCAAAGAGTAGGTGGGTATTGTAGTACTATAGCGTATTTGATATGGTTTTAGTAATAACATATCAGCAGATATATTGGCGATATCTGAGTTTAGGTCAATATGAAATTGAGAGTTTTGAATATTGTGAAAATCTATGGTTGAGTGACTCTGAATTGCCCCGTGTGCCATCTGTAACTCAAAAGGAAGTTGAGGAATAAGCTTTAGCAGTTCAATATCATATTTACTCTCTAGTGTCACCTCTGCATTTTGGTATCCCTGTGAGAGAAATGAGCCTGATATTTGGTCGGAATCAATATTGACCAAAAGTTGTTCAACCCCACCATGATAAGAGGCAATAGGATTTTGAAGGAGAGTATCGCTTAAAAAATTGGGGATATTGGTAATGCTATCTGCTGTCACATCTCCGTGGTAGGTTGTTTGGGTAGACTCCCCTCTAAAATCAATATCTACAATATTTTTTATATGAAGGGCATTGGTATAGTTCGTTGAGCCATCTGCTTCGGAAATGATGGTGATAAAGTTGTCCAGATACTCATACTCCATTCTATGTTTTGCGTGGTCTAAGTTAATGTTAAAGTCACTCTCTAATACAAGTAAATCTTTGACAGAGTGTTCGATATCTAGCCATAAGCCTGTGTGGTTTAGTTTTAAGGAGACAGGCAGAGAGTAGAGTTCACTTTGATTAAGAGGTAGAGAGTATCTACTAAAGAGATGCTCATGGGTGAGTACCTCCCCTGTGGTAAATAGTTCGGAGTTTTTAATAAAACCTGTTTGGGTACTACTTGCAAATGAGGTGTCTGCGGAGATGGTAACAGTTTCGGCATTGTAGTTAAAGTGATTATTAGGATTGATATCTATGTTATTAATTAACACACGAGTATTGTCAATGGTAATTGGCCCATAGGTAGTTGGTTTCATGGTTGCAAATAGCTTGTTTATGATTATCTTTTTTATAGAAAAATTATTATTATTATTATTATTACTACTACTAGTATTTTTATTTTTATTTTTATTGGTAGATTTGGTACTCTTTTTTATCTCTTTTATGAAGGAGGTAATAACTTTTGGATCTATCTCCAACAGTTGTAGCTTATCCAAAGAGAGCAATCCTTTGTCTATTTTACCTCTCATCTCAATATCTGTTAACCCTGAATGAACAGAGATATTAAATAGTTTGCTTTTGAGGTTTAGTTCTCTATCTATTTCTACTCTGTTGGTTCCTAGTTGAAAGTTTTTAAATGTCACTCCTCCATAGGTGAGGGGTCTGCTTGTAACTTTTATCTTATCTATCACAATATCAAAATCAAGCTTGGGTGATGACCCCTTCTCTGAATTCTCAAGAGTAGAGGCAATATGCATAATCGCATTGGGACGTAACCCATGAAGTTCTAGTTGTGTAATATGAATTTTTTTCTGCTTAAGGCTAAAAGGGTTCCAGTGGATAATGGCTTGGTCGAGGAGCAATCTATTTTCATACTTTAGCTTGTCAACTTTTATGCCTGTAAAGAGATTTCCTGATATTTTTTGATACTCAATATGGTACTCTTTTAGAATATCTTTTGTGGCAAAATGGATAACACGAGAATCAGTAATAAGAAAAAGTACAATAGCCAATAGGACGAGAGCTATCTCAATTAGAACCATAAACCAATAGACAAGACGAATCAAAAGGATTGTCCTATTTGAAAGTGTAGTCCATTTTGACTGTACTCTTGGATATTCATCCCAAAATCAATTTTAAAAGGACCAATGGGGGTCAAGTAGCGTACTCCAAAGCCTACCGAATGAATAATATCTTCATCAAAATTCCAAAATGACTGCTTACTTGATATCATACTACTGTCTGTAAAAATGCCCATATAGACATCTTTATAGATGGGAAAATTAACCTCTATGGAGAGGTTTGCCATACTTGACCCTCCCAAATCAGAATTCTCACTAGAGGAGGTGGTGATACCAAGCTTGTCAAACCCATAGGCTCGATTTGAAAATGCTCCCCCTGCAAAGAATTTTTTTGATTCAGGCAGTCGGTTGTCATAAACATCAATCGCACCTACTCTTCCCACAGCAGAAAATGTTAAGTTGGACAGAGAGTAGATAAGCCGTAGCTCCTCTAGATATTTGAGATAGGTGGTGCTGTCAGCTGAATAGGGTAGTCCTAGCTCCATCTTATGGGCAAAATAGATACCTTTTTTGGGATTGATTTTGGAGTCTCGTAGGTCATAGATAAGGTGCATAAAGGGGTAGATAAGAAAAAAATCCTTGTCATTGCTTATCTCAATATTCTCAATCCCCAACCCCACACTGTGTAACCACTTGTCATCACGATGTTGCAGATAGAGCTTCTCATAAGCGACCTTCTCATCAAAATTATGAATCTCTTGCTCCTCTTTGTACCCCACACTGTTTTGAAAATCAACATGATACCCCCAAAGGTCAACTACAGCAGGGTTAAAAAAGTTATTTTCAATATGTTTCTGTTTTTCTGAAAAGAGTAAATCAAAAAGAAGTTTACGCCCTCCACCATAAAAATTTCGGTACTCCCAGTGATAACTTGCTTGAAAATTTAAATCTGTGGCATAGCCAACTCCCACCCGTGAGGTGCTATTTTTTTGTATCTCTTTAAAATGTATATCAACGGGAATTATATTGTTAAATTTACTATCATAAACCATACGAAGTGTCTCAAAAGATTCCAATCCATAGAGAGACTCGTAGCTCTCTTTTATCTTGTATAAATCAAATACCTCTCCCTCTTTGAAATGTAAACGAGATAAAATAAGCTCCTTATCCATACTAGAAGAGCCATCAACAGTTATTCTTCCAAAGTGGCAAAGTTTTCCTTTTTTGAGTTTAATGGTGATATTGGCACTCTTTTTCTCTAGGTCTACATACGCTTTTGTGTTCAAGTCGTTACGACAAAGCCCATTGTCCAAAAGAAGCTTATTTATACCCGATTTTGTTCGTCCAAAATCTTTTGACCTAAAACGTTGATTCTCTTTGAGATAGATAACCTCTGTAATATCAAAATCACTCTCTACAGTGAGAGAGTTTATCTTTATAAACTCTTTCTCTTCAATTGTAAAATGGATACCACGGTTATCTATATGGTGGGTAATATTGGCATCGTAAAATCCCTCTTGTCTGTAAAAAAAAGTGAATATCTCATCAAGCTTCTTAATATAAAGTTCGTTGATAATTGCCACATCATTTTTCCAAAAGATATAAACACTGGGTCTTTTTGCCCCAACAAGATCCTCTAGTTCATCGGTGGAGATAATTTTATTTCCCTTAAAGGTAATAACAATGGGTTGGTCTATATTTTTTGCAGTTAACGGCTCTATGGCTAATAGGAGTGTAAAAAATATTACCAGTTTATATAAAATTATTCTATTCATCTTCTGTCATTTTTAATCTATATTTGATTTGATTTTTCTATAGTTAAACAGAAAAGTATAAAATGTTATTTTCGTATTTGACCATTTCCATAAAGTTTGAATTTATAGGTTGTCAACTCATTAATACCCATAGGTCCTCTGGCATGAAGTTTATTGGTAGAGATTCCTACCTCTGCTCCAAATCCAAATGCTCCACCATCCGTGAATCGAGTACTAGCATTCACATAGACACACGCAGCATCTACCACGTTCATAAACATCTCTGCGGCCGAGTAGTTTTCTGTAATAATCGCTTCAGAGTGACCCGATCCATAGTTGGCAATGTGTGCAATGGCATCATTAATCCCTTCAACTACACGGATATTTAGTATGTTGTCAAGATATTCTGTATGGTAATCTTCATCGGTTGCTTTGTCCACAAAGATAAACTCTCTAGTCGTGTCACACCCTTTTATTTTGGTTCCTGCATCGACAAACGCTTTATAGAGACCTGGAAGTATAATTTTGGCGATATGTTTGTCTATAATTAGTGTCTCCATTGCATTACAAACTCCTGGTCGGTGGCACTTTGCATTAAGGGCAATACTTATCGCTTTTTGTTGACTTGCATCTCGGTGTATGTAGGTGTGACACAGTCCTTTATCATGTTTGACCACAGGTACTGAGGAGTTTTTTGAGATAAATCGAATTAACGCTTCTCCCCCTCGTGGTATAATAAGGTCAACATACTTATCTTCTAGTATAAGCTTGGCAACCCCCTCTCTTGAGGAGTCAGGTAACAAAGAGATAAGCTCTTTTGGTAGATTGTTTCTTACCAAAACCCTTTGGAGAATTTTGGCAATAGCTTGGTTTGAAAACTCAGCCTCTTTCCCTCCTTTTAAAATGGCAACATTCCCACTTTTAAAACAGAGACCTGCGACATCGGAAGTGACATTTGGGCGTGATTCGTAGATGACTCCCACCACCCCAATGGGTACAGAGACTTTTTCAATTCGGATATTGTCCTCTTGTACCCACCCTTCAAGAACACGACCAATAGGCTCTTTTAATCCTGCAATATCTCTTAATGATTGTGCAACCCCCTCAAGTCGCTTGGCATCAAGGAGTAGCCTATCTAAAAGAGAAGCTTCTAGTTTACGTCTCACTCCCTCTTGCATATCTTTTCTGTTCTCTTTGACAATATAGTTACTATTATCCAGTAAAGCATCAGCCATTTCGTTAAGTATTCTATTTTTTGTTTTACCATCAAGCGTGGCTATAATTGGCATAGATGCTTTGGCTTTGGCTAAAAAGTTTTGCATATTTTTCCCTTATCTTTTTTGTATTATATCTTTTTTGATATTTATTTACAATTTACAATAATACTATTTTAAATAGTTGATAAGGTTATGGTGCTATATGGTCACTTTCCCACTTTTCAAAGCGTGGTGAAAAGTACTCAATACGAACTTTTTTAAACTCTCGTGTAGAGTAGAGTGGTCTTCGTGCAAAGTGTTCAATCTCTGTTGCCATCTCTTTGATAATGGCATTGGTCTCTTGGGTTGTTTTTCCATGAACCATTGTAAATAGGTTGTAGGGCCAATTTGCATATTTTGGACGTAGATAACAGTGACTAACGGCTGAAAACTCTGCAGCTTTTCTTCCTATCTCTTCCCCTTTGTTCTCATCCACATCCCATACCACCATTGCATTGGCATTAAACCCTGCTTTTCTATGGTTAAGTATCCCTGCAAAACGACGCATCACTCCCGCTTCTTTTAGCTCATTTAAAATAGAGAAAAACTCATCATAGCTGATGCCTAATTTATCCACAACCTCTTTGAATGGCTCTTTAATAATGGGAATATCATGTTGTGCTAAAGCGATAACTTTATGGTGTAGAGGGGTAAGCTTCATAAAGGTGCGTTTATGTCTCTTGACCGTCTCTTTTTTAGCATCATTTCCTGTGGTATTAAGCTTGACGGCTATTTTAAAAAGCTTTAGCGTTGGGAGCATGATATACTCAGTAGCATTGGCATCTTTTGCTAAAATTTCAACAGTTTTTTCCAATCCAAGTTTTGAATCTGGTGCAACAGCGAGGGTAAACCAAATATTAAAGGTATGCTCTCTCTCGTAGTTGTGAGAGACCCCAGGGTGGGCGTTGATAATATTAACAGCACTATCAATCAATTCACGTTTGATTTTGAAAGATACCAAAGAGGAGCTGTATCCTAAACTTTTGGTATCAAAAATAGGTGATATTTGTCTTATTATTTTCTTCTCTTTCTCTTCTCTTAAAAGTTGAATAATAGTCTCTTCATCAGAGTTTAGTTCATCTGCAATATCCGCAAATGGTCGAGAGGTTAAGGGGAATTTTTTTTGAATAATTGATAGGAGTTCTGATTTCATTTTCGTACCTCAAAAAGTATATTTATAACGTGATAATTATACTAATTTTTAATATATCTTTATTTGATACTAATCAACCAATTGATAAGTTGAACCCAACAGTTGCATAAGAGACAACTGAAGGTTTGATATGTATTAGTTTAAGGAACATACGCAATAGTAGGTATTCCTGCTCCTTCTGATAGTCCACACATTAAGTTGGCGGCAACTAAAGCTTGTGAACTCGCACCCCGTAAGAGATTGTCAATAGAGGCACTGACAAATAGACCATTTTCATTTTTTGTGGCAAAGATATCACAAAAGTGTGTTCCTGCGACCGATTTTAAATCGACAGGGTTCTCTCTGATACGGATAAATGGGTCATTTTTATAATGCTCTTTTAAAACTTCAAGAGGGTCGATATCCTCTTTTAGGGTGGCATAGACAGAGACCAACTCTCCTCGTGTGACAGGGATAAGATGGGGTACAAAGTTTACATTGAGTTTAATCCCTTGAACCTTCTCAATTTTTTCAGCTATCTCAGCACCATGACGGTGACGCAGAGGAGCGTAAGCAAACATATTTTCATTGATATTTACAAAGTGAGAGGTTTCCGAGAGTTTTTTACCTGCACCACTCAATCCTGATTTTGCATCGACAAAAAGAGGTGCTTTGGGGTCAATATAGGGGATAAAAGGGAGAATTCCCAAGAGGGTAGCCGTGGGATAACACCCTGGGCCTGCTACAAGTTTTGTCTCTTTTAATGCTTCACGATAGTACTCAATAAGTGCATAGACAGCATTGTCTAAGTTCTCTTTGTCTTCATGTTCACAATAAATACGCTCATAAGTCTCTAGTTCAAGACGATAATCAGCAGAGAGGTCAACTACTTTTAGCCCTTGGGCGATTAAATCTTTTGCAAATCCCATTGAGGCTTTATGAGGAAGGGCTAAAAAGACCAATTCACAATGCTCTACAACAGACTCTATGGACGCTTTATCAACAGAAAGGGTAATAACATCCACCAAAGAGGGGTGCAGTGCTTCTATTACAGTGTCACCTGTGGTGGTTGCTAAATATTTAAGATGAAACTCTGGATGAGTAACCAGCATTTTGACCAACTCTAAGCCTGTGTATCCACTGGCTCCAACTATACCTACGTTTATCATCACTATACCAACTCATCCATTGCAGAAATCTCTTCTATATCAAACATTTTTTTACCTGATGGAAGAGAGACTTTAACTTCATCCCCCTCCTCTTTTCCAAGCAACGCTCTTGCCATTGGTGAACCCACAGAGATAAGACCTTGTTCAGGGTTTGACTCTTGTGAACCCACTATGGTATAGGTTATCTCACTATCATCCTCTTGGTCTATCAGTTCAACTTTTGAGCCAAAACTGATACGCTCATGAGGCAGTTTACTTGGGTCAATTACTTGTGCTCTTCCTACTAAATCGGTTAAATCTAGTATTCTGGCTTCCATCAATCCTTGTTTGTCTTTAGCTGCGTGATACTCAGCATTCTCTTTTAGGTCACCCAATTCTCTGGCAACATCAATGACGTGTGCAATCTTGGCACGTTCTACCGTTTTTAGTTGTTCTAACTCTTTAGATAGTCTGTTAAATGTTACTTCTAGCATTGGTTCTTTTTGCATAATATTCCCTTGTTTTTGATGAATCTAATGAAAAAGATTATACCATAAAATATGCTTTAGAAGTGAATATAGAGACTAATATAATCAGTACCTCTATCTACATTTTTAAATCCTCTAAATATCTCTTTTCTCTCACTTTCAGTATAATTTAAGTTGTTCCCATTTACCCATAGGTCGTTAATGTAGACGTTATGTAGTGGTGAGTAGTCAATATAAGATAAGTTGTTATTATTTAATTTTAGTTCATTAATAATATTTACATTTTCTAATGGTGTTAAATCTATACTATTTAAGCTATTATGGCTTAAATCTAAGCTTTTAATACTTGAAAAGATACTTAATGTATTTAGGTCAATATCTTGTAGTGCTTGACCACTACAAGAGATGGTTCCACTGTAGTACCCTGTATTTTCGTTATAGTACCCTTTATTAAATATTTGACCACAACTGTCGCTGTACCAGTTTTCAAAGTCTTCGAGTTGAGTGGTTGTTGTGTCATTCCAAGTGGAGTCACTATTTGTTCCATAATTACCCACAAATACTTGTCTTTGAGCATAGGCAGTATTGCCATCTGAATCGGTTACACTATAATTGACGGTATATGTTCCCTCCGTATTGACATCAAAATTATCACCCTCTATCGTTACTTTGTCACCTAAATCTCCATCTTCAGGGTCACTTGCAGAGTATTGAGTATCGTACTCCTCTCCTAAGGCTAAGTAGAGAGGGTTCCCTCCTGGAAACTTGATTTCAGGATAGAGTCCACCACCATAAGTTCTGTCGTCATCATAAATAATAGTACTATCATCGTTATTATTATT
>Ga0256914_1002492_pt1 | contig 15275 bp, 13 predicted proteins | sample HulkmetaG_FD_191571 | JGI IMG/M metagenome (GOLD analysis project Ga0256914, IMG submission 191571) | Hydrothermal chimney microbial communities from Main Endeavour vent field at the Juan de Fuca Ridge, Pacific Ocean - Hulk | ecosystem: Environmental > Aquatic > Marine > Hydrothermal vents ... | reverse complement strand
AGGTGTCACATTCCCCAAGCTTCATGCGGATACATTCAATCTTGTTCAGTCTTCCGTTCTTGCCATGTATCTCCACCGGGGCGGCGAGAAACTCTATCTTTACACCTTCTTCTTCGAGGTGATGTATCTCAGCCTGGGCCGCCGGCATCTCCTTCTTGGTCCGTCTGTAGAGTATGAACACATCAGTGGAGCCCATGCGAAGGGCTGTGCGTGCCACATCAATGGCCACGTTGCCTCCCCCGACCACCACCACTCTTTTGCCAATATCCACATCTTCGCCGAGATTTACCTTTCTAAGATAGTCGATGCCGTGGAGGACGCCATCCAGGTCTTCTCCCGGAATGCCAAGTTTTCTGCTTACATGGGCCCCAACGCCAAGGAGAACGGCTTCAAAGCCCTCATCCTTCAGGTCCTGCAGTGTTTTGTCCTTGCCTATTGTGGTGTTGGGTACGAATTCAACGCCGCAACTCTTCAGGGCATCCATCTCTGCCTTGATGATATCCCGTGGTAGCCTGTAAGCCGGAATGCCGACTGTGAGCATACCACCAAGGACAGGTAGGCAGTCAAAGACAGTACATGAATATCCTTCATGCGCAAGATAGTAGGCAGCGGACATGCCAGCGGGACCTGAACCTACCAGGGCTACCTTCTTGTTTTTGGGCATGGCGCACGGGGTCATCATCTCCTTGTTGTTGGCCACCATCCAGTCCACTATGTAGCGTTCCAGCATGCCAATGGCCACTGGTTCTCCCTTTTTGCCCCTGATGCAGCCACCTTCACACTGCATCTCATGAGGGCAGACCCTTGAACATATTGCCGGCATTGGACTTGTTTCCCGCACGGTCCAGTAGGCCTTCTCAATCTCTCCCTCTCTCAGAAGCCTGATGAATTCAGGTATGTTGTTGTGGAGCGGGCAACCTGTCCTGCAGCCGGGTTTCTTGCACTGCAGACACCTTTCCGCCTCTGTCATAGCTGTTTTTTCATCATAACCGCCTGTAACTTCGTCGAAATTTTTTATTCTCACCTCTACTGGCAGTTCCGGGGCCTTCTGCCTATGAATTGCCATGCGTTCCTTTGGCTTCACTTGGTATTCCTCCATTTACGTGCTCTAATGCCGCTGATAAAAGATCAACGCATCGTATGGGTAGATTAAAGACTGACCGGTGCCCGGGATAGTGCAACATCATGGCATTTGAAGGGCGGGTGCAGGCGCCCTTTGCAGCTCTATCCCTGGCCATATTTGATGACGGCTCATTGTGCTCCATGCCGCATGCCCTGTGATTGCATACCCTGGCGTTTCAGTTTAATACCAGAACCGAAAGAAAAATTCCATATTTTGTTTGGACGCTAAAATTTAAGCAGGTTCTGTTTTGCCTCTCATGCAAACTTGGGGATTGCTCAATTCAGGTATAAAATAGGCAGTAGCCGGGCTATCAGATGTATAGGGGCAGAAGGCGATTTTATCATGTTTTTGAAGCCAATGCGTTGCAATCATTTGTTGATGATATATTTGTTCTGGGGCAGAAGCATGGTAAAAAGCGCCATCCGTCCATTGTCGATTGCTTGTCTGTTGCAGGTGGCCTGCAGGATGCCTGAACATCAGCAAGACAGGAGAAAGATTTTCTTGATTCCATGAGGTGGTATTATGACCCACGAGCCCAGTATAACAGGTTATTGTGCAAAGGATAACATTGAGATAGACATGAATAAAGGTTGCAGGCACCCCAAGGATTACTGTCAGTACCGCAGTTCATGCATGATACATTTTTTTGAAAAGGAACGGCAACGTGAGGCAGGGGAAGACAATGAAGGACAGGTATAATGTCTGACATCTCGGCTCAAGCAGGGCACGGCCGGTTTCCCCCCATCCTGTTTTGTGATATGTAATGCTGCCGGCCACATATATGGCCGATGGTATTTTTTATCATGCCTTAGCTCTGAAATTGCAAGACATGATTTTGTCCTGTCAAGGAGTTGGGTTGTCGGCAGACAGTGCCCTTATGGTGTCCTTGTTTGCCGGTCTTTGTGCGTGAATGATCTCCTCCCAGTTTTCTGAGGCGGCAAGCAGGACGATATCTCCCCGGCACTTGCGGCAGTAGTAGAGAAGGATTGATGCTGCAAGAGCAAGGACGTCTGCAGGAGGGCGTATGTCAGTACGCACGTTTTTCCTTTGGGGATTTCTCAAAAGCGCTGATGGTGCCGGCGCGTTCAGGCTGTCAATGAAGATATCCCCCCTTCTGCGAAGCAGGGTGATGCGCCTGTTTTCTCGCCTGTCCCGCCCTGCGGTGAGCCACCATCCCCCCGGAAGCAGAAACTGTCTGCCTGTAAGGGCCAGGCGGCAATCATTGCCGTCTATTTCAGGCCACATACCAAAATATTTTTTCAGACGTCTGCCCTGGATGGGGTCTGCGAGTACACAGCCTCCGGCCGGATTGGGATAGTCCTCTATGCCATATTTTCTGGCAAGCTCTATCTGTATCTTCCTGCCCCTTCCGCTAATGTGGGGGAGTTCCTGCCTTTTGACCCATCCTCTCTCCTCCGGGATGGTGGGTTTTAGGCTGCGTGCGCAGAGGGGGCGCAATAGCAGACCGCCTGCCATGCTCTCGTTTGAAATGCAGTTGAGGGTGTCCTTGCGCTGGGACATTGGGCGCTGGCCTATGACCTCGCCTGTGGCAATGAAGTCTGCGTCTAATTTTTCAAGTAGATGCATTGCCTTCCTGACCATGAGTATCTTGCAGTCGATGCAGGGGTTGAAGTGTTTGCCATAGCCGTGTGCCGGATTCTTCAGCATGGTCAGGTAGTCAGGGGTTATGTCCACGATTTTCAGGTCAATGCCGTACTTCCTCTTGGTGTCCTCTATGATTTTGTCAGTCCGGCCCTGGACTTCGGTCCCGAAGAATGGGGTTGTGAACCTGATGGCCGTGGTCCTGACTCCCTGTTCCTGAAGCACCTTGCAGGCAAGGATGCTGTCAAGCCCGCCTGAGTACAGGACCAAGCAGCCGGGTTGCCCATGCCCTGGCGTCTTCTGTGCCTCCTCCGAGCATTCTCGCGATTTCGTCAACTCTCTCTTCTCCTTCTATTTCCTTCATCTCAGTAGTGGTGGTATCTGTTCCAGCAAACTTTTCCACGCCTATGTGGAGTTGAGCCTGGGCCGCGATCTGCGGGTAGTGGCTGATGGCTATTACCTGCCCGTGCTGTGACAGATCGCGCAGTTTTTGTCCGACCCTGTCTGCCACCTCTCCGCTTATGCCTGAATCGAGTTCATCAAATATGACTGTCTCAATGCCGCTTTTGCGCGCAAGTACTGCCTTCAGGGCCAGCATTACCCTTGATAGTTCTCCTCCGGAGGCTATGCGTGCAAGAGGCGCAGGCGCCTGGCCAGGATTGGCACTGAATAGGAAGGTTACCTCATCCATGCCTGTGGGGCCCACGTGCCGGACGTCCGGGTTGTCAGGACACTGGACATCCACCACAAAGTCAGTACCCTTCAGCTTAAGGGCAGATAGTTCCTGTTTCACCGCCTCGGACAGAAGGTGTGATGCCCTGCGCCTCCTGTCTGAAAGGACCGCTGCCTTTTTTAAAAGACTTTTGCCAAGCTGTTGAGCCTCTTCTTCAAGGGCTGCGATCCGGTCGGATACGTTTGATACTGCGCGCAGCCTTTCTTCAATCTCCTCCCTGTATGCGAGGACGTCTTCCAGTTCAGGCCCGAATCGTCTCGCAATCTGTCTCAGTGAGTAAAGCCTCTCTTCAAGCTGTTCGAGTCTTGAAAGATCAGACGGCAGGGTGTGGACGTAGTCTCGAACCTGCCAGGCCACCTCCTCTGTCTGGTAACGTAGGGATTCCAGCTCTTGCAGAGCTTTTTCGAGTCTTGCATCCGTGCTGGCCATGCGTTCCAGTTCCCTGCCTGCGTCGGCGAGCAGTTCAAGCACGGCTCCCTTGCCTGCGTAGAGCAATGAGTATACGTTCTCACCCCTTAGTCTCAGGTCCTTGGCAGATCGGAGGACTGAAATCTCCTGCCTGAGTTCATCTTCTTCACCAGGTACGGGTTGAACACTGTCGATGAGTTCTGCCTCCTGGCGCAGGCGCTCTTCCTCGTCGGCAGTCTCCTGCTGTTCGGCAATGAGTTTCCGGATTTCTGCCTGTTTGTTACTTAACCGTGAATACAATTGGGACAGGTGCAGCACCTGGTCTTCTATGCCTGCGAACCTGTCAAGCCATATCCGGTGGCTCCCTTTCCTCAGCAGAGTCTGAAATTCGTGCTGACTAGATATGCTTACAAGATCAGCCGTGATCTCCCTGAGATCCTGCAGGGATGCCAATGATCCGTTCACATAGATACGCCCCCCCCTGCCCGATTCAGGTATGATGCGCCTTATTATGAGTTCCTGGCCCTGTTCAATGCCCCGCTCCTCGAGTAGCGGGCCAACACGGGACGAATGGGTGAACAGTGCCTGTATTACCGCCTGTTTGGCCCCTGCGCGTACCTGCCTGGAGTCTGCCCTGGCGCCGAGTACGAGCTTGAGGGCCTGTACGGCAAGGGACTTTCCTGCGCCGGTTTCACCGGTAATCACAGTGAATCCTTCAGAGAAGTTCAGCGTAACCTTTTTTATGAGAACAAAATTTTCTATGCTGAGTTCCAGCAGCATGCTTCTGTGACCTTGGCGTATCAGTTAGTGTACATTCATGGCAGTCTGTAGTGATCCGTTTTGCGCAATAAGCCTGGTTCCGAATCTGCAGAATGTTTGCGTACTATACAGTCCTATTTGACACATGCCAATGAGCCTGGTAAGTCATTGTCAGGTGGGATAGGCGTTTGCGGCCGCCGGTTCCTGTTGTCATGTGCCTGCATGAACCGTTCATAGGAATCATACCACATGAGACCTATACGGCGGATGGTGTTTTGTCATGTTTTTAAAGCTCATCAGTTGCAATGGTCTGTTTAATGATAAGTTTACCGCAATCAAAACCATGAAAAAAGGCACCATCCACCTTTGCCAGTTGCTTCTGCATTTCAGGTACAGTGTGTTCAGGGTAATATACATATTGTGGCCGTCTCTTCAGCAGGCAGGCTGCCAGAGAATCTGGGGGCATAGAGCATGGGCCTTCCCGCTGGAGAACCTGTCAGTGCACATTTGAAAATTTTAAAGTACTGGAGCCGAGATGTCATGCTCAACTTTGAAATGATAGCGGAGCGCCGAATTAAACAGGCTATGGAAGAAGGCGCCTTTGAAAATCTCGAGGGAAAGGGCAAGCCGCTTGTCTTCGAGGATGATTCAATGATTCCCCCTGATCTTCGTATGGCATACAAGATACTCAAGAACGCTGGATTTCTGCCTCCGGCCCTGCAGAATGAAAAGGAGATCAAACAGGCACTTGATCTGCTCGATGACCTTGAGGACGAACAGGAACGCTATGCCCAGGTTACCAAGCTCAATTTGATGATTACCAAGGGTAACATGATGAGACAGCGCCCCATATACCTTGAGGCGGATCAGGTCTATTACAGGAAGGTGGTGGAGAGGGTGAGACTTAACAGGAACAGGAGAAAGAAAAGGTGAAGGAGATAGTCTTGTTGTCGCTGTCAGTTGCCGCAGGTATTGGTGGTGCTGCACTTATGGCCATGCGTTTCAAGGATCGTTGCGTTCCGTGAGTATACCTATATGGTGCCCTGGGGCTGGGCATAGTGGTCTATCTCATTCTTAAAAACATATTCTGAGGGAATCATCTCCTGCGTTCCAACACAAATAGGGCCAGGGCCTTGAGCAGTTCACGTGTTTCGGATTTTTCAAACACATCCAAGCTGTCACAGGCGGAGAGGATGAGCGAACGGGCCTTTTCCTTGGTGTAGTCAATGGCACCTGTATGGCGCAGGAGGTCCCTTACCCATTTCATGTCAGAGTCTGAAGGGTGGCCGTGTCCCATTATGGAGAGGAGGCGTTTGCTGTCCTGGTCTTCAGCCTCTTCCACTGCAATTACTATGGGCAGCGTCAGTTTGCCTTCGGCAAGGTCGGTTCCTATGGCCTTACCAAGTTCGCTTTCGTCTGCAGTGTAGTCAAGTACGTCGTCAATGAGCTGAAATGCCTTGCCAAGGTTCAGGCCATAGTTGCTTACAGCCTCCTCCTGGCTGGCAGACGCATTTGCCAGCAGTGCCCCTATCCTGCATGAGGTGGATATCAACGCAGCAGTCTTCCTGTAGATTATGTCCGTGTATGTCTTTTCATCAAAACTGGGCTGTTTGGCGTGGAGAAGTTGTATGATCTCCCCTTCTGCCATGAGGCCCACCGTACTTGCGATCTCTGCGGCAATCTCCACGTTGCCAAATTTGGTGGCAAGGCCTATTGCCTTTGCGTACAGGTAGTCCCCGACGAGCACTGCCGGGCTGTTTCCCCATACCTTGTAGGCCGGGGGCACGCCACGTCTCATCTCTCCTCCGTCTACCACATCGTCGTGTAGCAGGCTGGCAGCGTGGAGATATTCTGGCACTGCTGACAGATCGAATACGTCGTCTGTCTCAAGTCCGCATAGCCGTGCAGAGCATACAGTCAGCAGGGGCCTGATCCGTTTGCCATTTGCAAACAGGATGTGCCTGCTTATCTCATTGACAAATGAGATATGAGAGGAGAAGTGCCGCTCAAGTACCTGCTCAATGCGTTTGAAGTCAGAGCTGAAGGCATCCAGGATGTTATGTGCAGGGGTGCCGGTCATGTTTTCCTGCTTCTTTGAATTTCGATTTGTGGTCACTGTCTGCTTGAGAAAACCTTTTTCTGTTAAATCTGCCGCAAAAGACAGGGGATGTCACATGCACTTGTTACAGCCCTGAGAGTTGCAGGGTTGTATGATAAATGAAAGAGATTTTAATATCAACTATTCTCGCACGAAATCTGAAGATTGCTTTTGTTTTTTTGAGCCAATGGTGGATGTGTCCGTTGGCCAATCAGGTAAAACCATGCTAATAATGAATGCCAAAGGGATTTTTTCTCCTGTATTGTATATAGATGGGAGTGAAAGGTCAGGTCCGGTGTTGTCAGTTTTGAATGTAAATGGCAAATCCTGCATGACTGGTTCTGATTGATGCGAATAGAAGGCTGCTGTCCCCCTCATTCGGGTGATACAGGACGATATATTTTCAATGGTTACAGACAAGGGTGTAAATAAGGGCAGTTCAGGCAAAAGGGGGAAGAAGATTACCCCCATGCTGCAGCAGTATCTTGAGATCAAGGAGCGGTATCCAGATGCCATACTGTTCTATCGCATGGGGGATTTTTACGAGATGTTCTACGAGGATGCAGAGGTGGCCTCAAGAATTTTGGAGATCACCCTGACCTCACGGGACAGGAACAAGGAGGACGCTGTCCCCATGTGTGGCGTGCCTGTCCATGCGGCAGAAAACTACCTTACCCGCCTGGTGCTTTCCGGCAAGAGGGTGGCTGTATGTGAACAGGTGGAGGACCCAAAGAGTGCCAAGGGGCTTGTAAAGAGGGATGTGGTACGGGTAGTTACTCCTGGCCTAATTACCACAGAGGGTAGTATAGGGGCCAAGACCAACAACTTTCTGGTGGCCTTGAGGCCGCCGGAGACCCGGGGGCCATGGGGCATATCCTGTCTCGATATCTCCACTGGTGAGTTCAGGCTTACTGAGGTGGACGGGGAGGAGGCGGTGCTGGCAGAACTCTTCAGGCTCGAGCCGGCGGAGATTCTGCTTCCTGAATCATTAAGGGACAAGGGTTTTGCTGCAAGGGCTGTCCGGGTCCTGCCCAATGCATTTGTGACATACAGGGCCGATTCCTGGTTCAGGAGAAAGAGGGCGCGGGAGCTTATAAAAGAACAGTTTTCAGCCATATCCCTGGATGGATTCGGGCTTTCCGGTTTTTCCACGGGCATAGATGCGGCAGGGGCCCTGTTGGCATATGCCCATGAGACACAGAAGAGCCAGGCGTCTCATATCACTTCCATCTCTCCGTACTGGCTTGGTGATCACCTTGTTATAGATGAGGCGACCAAGCGTAATCTTGAGCTTGTGGCCAATGCCGTTGATCAGTCTGTGCACGGCAGCCTTCTGGACGTGCTTGATATGACGGTTACCCCCATGGGAGGGCGTCTGCTGAGAAAATGGATACTGTATCCGCTAAGGGACAAGGCAGCCATTGAGGAGAGGCTTGACGCAGTGGAGGCACTGAAGAGAGATGACAGCCGCAGAAAGCGGCTCAGAAAGGCCATGCGTCATGTTCATGACCTTGAACGTCTCATAGCAAGAACCGTATTGGGCACTGCCAATGCTCGGGATCTGCTTTCCCTTGGAGAGTCACTTTCAGGCCTGCCTGAACTGCGCTCCTGCCTTGATGAGATATGTGCGGAGTGGCGTGGAGACCATGATTCTGAGAAAGGCACTGATGAAACTGTCAGGCCGGTTTGCAGGCTTGGCAGCCTTCTCGTTTCCCTGGACCTGCTTGATGATGTGGCCGGACTGATCAAGAGGGCTATCAGGCAGGACTGTGCCCTGCATCTCAGGGAGGGCCGGCTTATAGCTCCTGGGTATAATGCTGAGCTGGATGAGTTGGTAGCCCTTCAGAAGGATGGTCGGTCGTTCATAGCCGGGGTTGAGGCCAGGGAGAGGGAACGGACTGGCATATCCTCGCTCAAGGTGGGATACAACAAGGTCTTTGGATACTTCATAGAGGTGCCCAAGTCCCAGTCAGCCAAGGTGCCTGATGATTATATAAGAAAGCAGACTCTTGTATCTGCCGAGAGATACATCACCCCGGAGATCAAGGAGATCGAGGCAAAGATACTCACCGCGCAAGAGCGGAGGCTTGTCCTTGAGTATGAACTGTTTCAGCAGGTGAGGGCCAAGGTGGCTGAAAATCGTAGGAGAATTCAGACCACGGCAGCAGTGATAGCGGAGCTTGACTGCCTTGCCTCCCTGGCCCGTGCAGCCATAGTGTACAACTATGTCAGGCCTGAGATTACAGAACAGAATATGGTGGATATCTCAGAGGGGAGGCATCCGGTGGTTGAGCGTACGATTGACTCCCCCTTTGTGCCCAATGATATAAGCCTTGACCATGACAAGGTCCGGCTTGTCCTGATTACTGGGCCAAACATGGCAGGCAAGTCAACTGTGCTACGCCAGACCGCACTGATCGTCCTGATGGCCCATGCAGGGAGTTTTGTCCCAGCCGCAAGGGCAAAGGTAGGGCTTACTGACCGGATATTCACCAGGGTAGGGGCAACCGACTATCTCGCCCGCGGGCAGAGCACGTTCATGGTCGAGATGAGCGAGACTGCCAATATCCTGAGGAATGCTACTGCAAGGAGCCTGGTCATCTTGGATGAGATAGGGCGGGGGACAAGCACTTACGATGGTCTGTCCATAGCCTGGGCAGTGGCAGAGCATCTGCTTGGCAGGGACGGTGGACAGGGTACCAAGACCCTGTTTGCCACCCATTACCATGAGCTTACAGAGCTTGCCCACAGGTATGATACGGTGTTGAACATGCATGTTGCTGTAAAGGAGTGGGAGAATCGTATAGTATTCCTTCACAGATTGAGAGAAGGGGCTACCAACAAGAGCTATGGCATCCAGGTTGCTGCACTGGCAGGTGTGCCGGATACTGTGGTCAGGAATGCTATTGAGATACTCGAGAGGATAGAACGCCAGGCAGAGGCAGGAAAGGCCGCAGGCAGCGGAAAAGACGGCGTTTTGAGGCCAAGGCCGGTGGTGCGGATCACCCAGCAGGCCCTGCCCCTTGAGATTGAGGTCGAGCATGCCTGTAAAGAGATCAGAGAGAGATTGCTGGAGGTTGATGTCAATAATATGACACCTGTGCAGGCATTAAACCTTGTGGCAGAGTTGAAGGAGATGGTCGCAGGGTGACACCGGATGGATATTATGCATAAAAAGAGAACTGTATGGCCTGTCTGACCCGCCGAAGAGCATTTTCCGTCAATAGCTTGTTTCCGTGCCAGTTGTCTGCTGACAGGGCAGGGACCAGTATCCTGTGCCTGTTTATGGTGCTGGTGCTGTTTTTGGCCGTGGCCGGGGTTGCTGATGCCAGAAGGCCTGTGCATGCAGCCAAGAGCAAGGCAGAGATTGCATACAGCCGTGCCAGGGCCTCGTATGATCGCCTGTCTCGAAGTGCAAGGCTGCGTACAGATCGCAGGGCATGGATCAAGGTGATAAATGAGATACGCCGGGTTTATCTCTCATGGTCTCACGACCCGTCAGTGGGGCCCAAGTCCCTGTACATGCTGGCAAGGTGCTATCGAGAACTTTATGGTTATTCGCGGGGCAGGAAGGATCTGAACAAGGCGGTTGAGCTGTACTCCCTGATTCTCGAAAAGTATCCCCACAGCCGTTTTGCCGATGATGCCCTGTACGCCCTGGGCGAGATATATCTAAGAACTGGCAGGAGGGGGAGTGCCCGCAGGGTATTCACCCGCCTCGTTACCGAATACCCCAAGAGCGACAAGGCATCTGCTGCCAGGAAAAGGCTCAAGAGAATGGGGGTGACTGTGCCTGCGCATAAGGCATCAGGCAAGAGGGTAGCATCGTCCAAACGCAGCAACCGTAATAATGTCGATCGGCTTGAGGCAGGCAGGGGGAGTCCAGGATTTCAGCCTGCCAAGAGTCCGCGGGTGGCCCGTACATCAAAACCCGCCATTATCAGAAGGATACGGTACTGGTCTGATCCTGACTATACCAGGGTGGTGATTGACGCATCCAGGCCGGTGGCATTCAGACAGGGCAGTCTTCCGGCCAACAGGAAGAGGGGCCTTCCAAGAAGGTTTTATCTGGACCTTTCACCTGCCTACAAGTCCAAGACCATCAAGGACCGCGTCAAGATTCAGGACGGTCTTTTGAAGAGTGTGCGGATTGCACAGTTTCAACCCAGGACAGTACGGGTGGTTTTCGACCTTGGCAATACGCACAAGACGCGGGTTTTCTATCTTGAAGGGCCGTTCCGCATAGTGGTTGATGCTTATGGCAGCGAGTATGCCAGGAAGACTGCGTGCAGGCACGAAAAAAAGGTAATAGATACCTCCGGGGCCATAAGGACTGGCAGTGATCTGTCCCTGGCCCAGCAGTTGGGTCTGTGTGTAAGGAGGGTGGTTATTGATGCAGGCCATGGAGGTAAGGATCCAGGGGCCATTGGGCCTACGGGGTTAAGGGAAAAGGACGTAACCCTGAGGCTTGCCAAGAAGGTGGCAGAAAAGCTGAGAAAGCGCCTTGGTTGCCGGGTCTATCTCACAAGGAGTTCTGACAAATATATAGGACTTACGCAGAGGACAGCCATAGCAAATTCCAGAAAGGCGGACATATTTATCTCCATACATGCCAATGCTGCCAAGAACAGGAGGCTCAGAGGGGTAGAGACCTATTTCCTCAACTTTGCACTGGATGAGGATGCCATGCGGGTTGCCGCAAGAGAGAATGCAACCTCGGAGAAGAGGATCGGGGAGTTAAAGAACATCCTGAATGAGATCATGAAGAATACCAAGGTGAATGAGTCATCCCGACTTGCAACAGAGGTGCAGAATGCACTGGTAAAGACCTTGAGGAAAAAGTACGGTACTGTGGCCGATCTCGGTGTCAAACAGGCCCCGTTCTTTGTGCTAATAGGGGCACGCATGCCTTCGGTGCTGGTGGAGACCTCATTTATCAGCAATCGGGTGGAGGAGCGCAGGCTCAGGAGTGGCAGGTATCTGGACCGGCTTGCTGATGGTATAGTGCGTGGTGTGCTTGCCTATGCCGAGGGGACCAGGACCGCCTTCTTGAAAAAGTAGACAGGGGTGACATTTGGCTGGCTATAGACCGCTATGCTTTTCCGTTTCCGCCATTTTCCTTGTTTTTTTCAAATAAGGTTTGATTTTCATCTGACTTTTGATAATGTTGAGCCTGCAATTCCTGGATATATAAGGGTGCTGAACACGCACCGTTGCGGTTTCAAAATTATGGTCAAATTTAACTGATTCAACATCAGGGAGACAGCTTATGTCAAAAGATCGTGAAGTAACTGCAGTTATGTATGTCCTCATGGTAGCAGCATGTCTCTTTCTCATAGGTGCATGCTCTTCAACCACCCCGCCTTCGGTGACTCCACCCGGACAAGAGCAGCAGGGGATGGCAGGCCAGGGTACTGGTATTGAGTCGGGGCCGGCTGGTAGCGGCCTTGAGGAGGAGGGGATCAAAGAACCGGGTCACTTTGGAGAGGGGGTGTCAGAGGGGAGGACAAGTGGGCCAATGCTTCCTGTCTACTTTGATTTTGATCAGTATGTGATCCGGGATGATATGAAGCAGAGGATGAATGCCAATGCCGCATTCCTTTTGCAGAATCCTGCCGTCAGGATCGAGATCCAGGGGAATTGTGACGATCGTGGCACCAATGAGTACAACATAGCCCTCGGAGAGAAGAGGGCCATGGCCGCCAAGAAGTATCTTATAAATATGGGCGTTGATCCCAACAGGATGGATGTTGTCAGTTTTGGGGAAGAACGTCCTCTTGATCCGGCGGATACGCCTGAGGCATGGGCCAAGAATCGCCGGGATGATTTTGTGATAATTGCAAGATAGAGTTTTGAACCCTTAATTTTGGAGGATTTTTTCAGGTAATGGAAATGAGACGTTTTTTTTCACTTGTTATCATACTGTTTTTTGTTGCTGGCCTGCCTTGTGTGAGCCAGGCTGGAGAGATAAAGATTGGCGTTATAAACATGCAGCAGGTGGTGAGAGGCTCCAAGGCTGGCAAGAGGGCAATGGCCCAGCTTCAGAAGAAGTTTCAGAGTGTGCAGAAAAAGTTGAAGGCCAAGCAGGATAAACTCAAGGCATTCAAGAAAGAGCTTGATCAGAAGGCGTCACTCATGAATGAGGAGTCCAGGATCAGGAAACAGCGTCAGTTGCAGCGCCAGTTTGCAGAGTACAGGCAGGACGAGGAGGACGCCAAGGTGGAGATGCAGCAGGAAGAGGCAAAGCTCATGGAGCCTATCGTCAAGAAGCTGGAGAAGATCGTGGTGAAGATGGGCAAGGAGGAGAAGTATACGCTGATTCTTGAAAAGAATATGCCCGGCATGTATTACGTGGCACCAAGTGTGGATATTACCAAGAAGGTGATCAAGAAGTTCAACTCCACCAAGTAATTTTGTGACTGGCTGGAGGAGAATAAGGAGAGTACTGATAAATGTTGAAAATTGACATAAGAGAGCAGGAGGAGCTTTCTAACAAGCAACTTGAAGAGTTAGAGGCCATGTGGAAGCGGTGTGCGGCCCGCATTGTTCTGTCAACTACCCTTGCAGGAAGCGGGCATCCTGGCGGGTCGCTTTCCACCTTGCATACCCTGTTGCTGCTTTACAGCACCATAAGGCACTATCCTGATGACCCAAGGCATGAGGGACGGGACAGGGTCATCATGAGTATCGGCCATGTCTCACCTGGTGTTTACGCTGTATTGTCAGAGTTTGGTTATGTGAGTGAAGAGCAGTTCCTCACTGAATTTCGCCGGGCAGGTTCCATGTTTACCGGCCATGTGGAGCAGATTGTCCCAGGTGTGGAGTGGAATACCGGCAATCTGGGGCAGGGACTCTCTGTGGCTACCGGTGTCGCCCTGTCGGAAAAGCTCAGAAAGGGCGATGCGCTTACCTACTGTATCATGGGGGATGGTGAGCAGCAGAAGGGGCAGGTCTCGGAGGCCAGGCGTTTCGCCTCCATGTTCAGTCTGGGCAACCTTGTTGGAATTGTTGACAGAAACCATCTCCAGATAGGCGGGTGCACAGAAGATGTGATGTCCGTGAAGGTGCGTGAGGAGTATGAGGCTGCGGGCTGGAATGTACTTTACGTGCCTGATGGCAACAATTTCCAGGAGGTCTTTCAAGGTCTGAGACGCGCGGTGCTTAGGGAGGATCTTACCGAAAATCGTCCTGTAGTGCTGGTCATGCGTACTGTCATGGGCAAGGGTATCTCTTTCATGGAGAACAAGGCAAAGTATCATGGTTCTCCCCTGCCACCTGATGACTGCCGGAAGGCGCTTGAGGAGTTGGGCCTTGATCCTGGGCTGTTGGACCAGTGGCAGGAGAGGCGCGCGTCACATGCAGTTAAGAAGGCCGTGCATTCCATTAAGACAAGGTATCCTGAGATAGACCCTGGCACCCCCATAGTGTATTCGGCAGATACAGTTACTGACTGCCGTTCTGCATATGGCAATGCCCTAAGGGACCTCGCTGAGAAGAACAACACCGGGGCAGTCCCCAAGATCACTGGTTTCAGTTGTGATCTGGAGGGTTCTGTAAAGATGCAGGGCTTTCACAAGGTCAACCCCAGTGCCTTCTTTGAGACAGGCATCCAGGAACACCATGCGGCAGCATGTGCAGGGGCCATGAGTGTGGAGGGTTTTGCCCCCTTCTTCAGTACCTTTGGTGTGTTTGCCGTTGGTGAGACATACAATCAGCACAGGTTAACCGATCAGAACCACGGCAATATCAAGGTGGTCGCCACACACGTTGGCCTGGATGTTGGGGAAGACGGCCCAACGCACCAATGCATTGACTACATTTCCATTATGGAGAATCTGCTTGGTTTTTCCATCTTTATCCCTGCAGATCCCAATCAGACAGACAGGATAATCCGATATGCCGCAGTCAACCCTGGTAGCGTCTTTGTTGGCATGGGTCGTTCCAAAATGGCTGCCATCTTGGATGCCGAGGGGAACCCCTTCTTTGGTCCGGATTACAGGTTTGAGCCCGGCAGGGCCGACATCCTCCGTCGCGGTGATCAGGCCACGATAATAGCGTGTGGTTCAGTAATGCCTAACGTGCTGGCTGCTGCTGATATGCTTGCTGGAAAGGGGTGTGCCGTTACTGTGGTGAACATGGCTTCCATAAAACCTGTTGATGAGCAGGCCATTATCGCCGCTGCTGACCGTGGGCCTGTGGTGACTGTTGAAGACCATATTGCCACTACCGGCCTTGGAGCCATTACCGCCAGGGTCATGGCACTTCACGGCAAGGCGCAAAAACTGAAGATGTTGGGGGTCAGTCGCTATGGTGCGTCAGGCAAGCCTGCAGACCTCTATGCGGATCAGGGGCTTGATGCCCAGGGGATTTGCATGGCAGTTGAAGGCCTGCTGTAAGATCAGTCTTTGTCTGTATCTCATGTGTATGATTCCCAATTTTCCGGCTAATCCTTTCTTAAAATCAAGTTAGCAATCCATTCAGGGTCAGTTCTTTGGGTGCACTTTAAGACTGGCCCTGAGTCGTTTTAAATAGCTTCCCTCATGTGCTGTCCA
>Ga0256914_1002491_pt1 | contig 15277 bp, 12 predicted proteins | sample HulkmetaG_FD_191571 | JGI IMG/M metagenome (GOLD analysis project Ga0256914, IMG submission 191571) | Hydrothermal chimney microbial communities from Main Endeavour vent field at the Juan de Fuca Ridge, Pacific Ocean - Hulk | ecosystem: Environmental > Aquatic > Marine > Hydrothermal vents ... | reverse complement strand
AGCAGAAAAAGATATAGATATTAGGATCAAAGCTATTGCAAAATTACAAAAAAATAGATCAAAAATCGTAAAATTAATTGACACAACTATTACCAAGTTTCCAAACAATAAAATATATTTAACAAGGTATACCGCCGAATTAAATAACATAGAAATGGAAGGATTTGCCCTTAATCTTACAACTATAGCTCAATATATGAAAAAATTAGAAGAAAGTAAAAAGTTCACTCAAATAACACTAGAAAAAACTCAAAGAAAAAAAATTAAAAACTACGAATTAGTAAATTTTGTTTTAAAATTAATTACAAAAAGCGAAAACTTGAAAAATGCTACTAAAAAATCATAAAATAATAGAAATAAAAGAAAAAGCTCTAAATTATTGGAAAAACTTATCCAAAAGAGACAAAATCATTATTGCCATAATGTTATTTATATTACCAAGTTTTCTCTATTTTAGATTTTATTTTTCCCCCACCACAGAAACTATTAAAAAATTAAATAAAGAAAAAAGAGAATTAGAATTAAAACTACATAATATAAAATTTAACAAAGCATTTTCCAAAAAGCTAGAAAAAGAAATAGAAAAAAAGGAGCTAATTTTAAAAAAGGCTCAAAAATTATTACCAACAACAAATGAAATACCTGAATTATTAACTTCTATATCCAAAGAAGCAACAAAGGCGGGATTAAAAATATTATCTTTTCAACCGAAAAACGAAATAAAAGAAGACTATTATGCCAAAATACCAATAGAAATAAAAGTAGAGGGCCCTTTTCATCAAATTATGATATTTATAGACAACATAAGGCGCCTAGAAAGGATTGTTATTACCAAAAAGATAAACTTTTATAACCCCAAAAAACAAGAAAATCTATGGATAGTAACTGCCGATTGTTCATTAGAAACCTTCAGATTTTTAACCGAACAGGAACAAAATGAACAAAAACAAAAAAAGAAAAAATAAAATTATTTTCTTTTCTTGCATACTAATATTGCTAATACCGTTAGCGGTATTAGCAATAAATACAAAGAGGAATGAAGATTTAACAAAGATATGGAAGCTATTATTTGAAACAGACAAATATTATTACAACCCTATCGACAAACCAGATCCATTTAGACCTTTTATTTACGAAGAAAAAGGAAACCAAAAGACCAGAAAAATAAAATCTCCTTTAGAACAAATAGATATAAGTGAAATAAAACTAGTCGGTATAATCAAAACTAAAAATCAAAAAATTGCTATACTAGAAGATGATACAGGAAAGGGATATTTCGTTCAAGTAGGAACTCCTATAGGATTACATAATGGAATAATAAAAGCTATTAAAGACGATAAAATCATTATAGAAGAAAAAGCTACAGATTTTACCGGAAGAATCACTAAAAGAAAAATAATATTGAAACTAAGGCCTGCGGAGGAAGAAAATGAATAATAATCAAAAATTTTATATTATTATACTAGCAGGCATTATATTTTTTATATCGAAAATAACATTTGCTGGATATATTTTAGAAAAGTTAAGCATTACAAACTCAAAAGAAAAAGCTATCGTAGTTTTCAAGTTTAATCAATTACCAAAATATAAGATAAGACAAGAAAAGAAAAAAATTATTTTATTTTTTCCAAAAACTGCTCCTAGAGTAGATAATTGGCCTAACAATATACAAAAAGGACCATTAAATGCTATAGAAGCTAGTCTCCAAGATGACGATTTAGTGGTCGAACTAAAAAGCAATAAAGAAATTTCATATTATCATAAAGATAAGGGGGGCCAACTTATTATCGAAATATATGAAAACGATAAAGATCCAGAAGGTATTTCTTCCGATTTACCTTTCAAAATACCATCAAGTCCCAAAAAAATAGGTATTCCTTTGAGTAAACAAAATTATCATGGTCAGCTCGTCTCTATTGATGTCCAAAATGCAGATGTAAAAAATATTCTAAGATTACTGGCTCAAATTGGAGGATTTAATTTAGTATTAAGCGATGATGTACAAGGCAAAATAACATTATCTTTACACAATGTACCATGGGATCAAGCGTTAGATTTAGTGTTAGCTTCTAAAGGCCTAGGAATGGTTAAAACAGGAAATGTTATTAGAATAGCTCCACTATCAACTCTATTGACAGAAACAGAACAATTGGCAAAAATCAAAGAAGCTTTATCACGAGAAGAAAGTGTAGCACCTTTAAAGACTGTTTATTTACAAATACATTATGCTAAAGCTGCAGACCTAGTCAAACAAATAGAAAGTCTCTTGACAGATCGAGGTAGCGTCACCTTTGATGAACGCACAAACAAAATTATCTTAAAAGATGTTCCGGCAGTGATTAAAAAGGCGGAAGATCTTATTGCTCAACTTGATGAGCCGGTCAAACAAGTCCTTATTGAGGCTCGTATAGTTGAAATAACCAATAATCTCGAACGACGCTTAGGCATAAAATGGTCCGGAGCAGCATGGAAGGTTACCCAGCACACCTTTAGTGGTATTACTCCAGGAACAGAGATAACCAGTGGAGAAGACCTAGGCGAGACTCCAACGGCTATCACTCCTGGGACCACCTTAACTCAGCCCAAATTCTTTATTCCTGGGATGGCCGTTGTCGATTTAGGGGTCTCAAGCCCCACCACCACTTTGGGTTTTACTTTGGGGCGTTTGAGTACACACTCGGCTATGCTTTTGGATGTCCAGCTTAGCGCTATGGAAGAGGAAGGATTGGCCAGGATTATCTCTACTCCTCATATCATTACTATGGATCATCTTGAAGCGGAAATAAAACAAGGATTTCAGATTCCATATCTTAAACAGACCCAAGATGGCATTTCTACCGAATTTATCGATGCCGGCTTAACGTTGAAGGTCGTTCCCCATGTAACCCCTGACAACCGTATCACCTTAGAAATAGAAACAGAAAAGAGCGCGCCAGATTTTAGTAACACTGTTAACGGTGTACCAACCATCATTACCCGTTCGGCTAAAAGTCAGGTGTTGGTGGAAAACGGAGAAACGATCGTCATCGGGGGCATCATGACCGAAAACCTCTCTGAAAGCCACGGCAAAGTTCCAGGCTTGGGTGATCTACCCGGGATAGGAAATCTCTTTAAAAATAAAGAATATCAAAAAGATAAATCCGAATTGTTAATCTTCATTACCGCCCGGGTGATCACTGCTGACGTCAAAGATATCGATTATTAACTTTTAAATTCTACCTTAACCCTTCTCTACCCTTCTTTGCCGAATTTATAAAATTTTTCTAAAAAGATCCAAATCTTTAGACTGATTCTTGAAAAATGCTCTTAAACAGGTTTATTTTAGTCAATTCTAAGGCCAAGAAACAATTAGATGATAAATAAAATCTTAATTAAGGAAATCTTTCGGCGATTTTGGCAGGATCGATGTCTTATTTACGCCCAAGCCCTAACCTATGATACTGTCTTCGCCTTGGTACCCCTTCTGGCCTTTATCCTTTCTGTAGTACGATTCTTCATCGGTACCGAAGACATCATCGCTGAAATCAACGAGGCCCTTTCCAAGTTCCTAAATCCCGGGGCCCTTTCCAAAGTACAAAGCACCATCATTAACTTGATCCATCATGCCCAGACAGCCCCTCTAGGGGCGGCCAGCATGATGGTCTTTATGGCTATGGCCTTAGGGCTGCTTATGCAGCTTGAAGACGTGCTCAATAAAATATTTCGGGTAAAGACCCAACGTACCTTCCTCCAAAAAATTACCGTTTATTGGCTGGGACTCACCCTTGGGCCTATCTTGGTCGCCTTACCCTTGGGTGCCACCGTTTATCTTACACATCTAGGCTTTAAAGGAGTAACTCTCTTCTCTTCCTTTGCCCGGTTTTGGACTTTTTTTTCTATTGCTTTTCTATTTTTTGGAGTATTTCTTTATCTACCAGCCAAAAAAATCCATTTTTTACCAGCCCTCATCGGAGCGGTCTTCGCTGGTATACTTTGGTTTTTTGTAGCCACCATATATACTATTTATACCTCTAAAGCCGTGGCCTATTCTAAACTTTACGGTTCCCTTTCCGCTATTCCCTTCTTTTTACTCTGGCTCTTCATGAACTGGGGGGTGATGCTCTTCGGGGCCGAAATAGCCGGTGTGCTCGAACAAAAGGACCTGGTCCTTGCCCACTATAAATATATGAAAAATCAGGCCTCTATTCTCATTGGGCTAGGGATACTGATCGAGGTCTACCTAAAACACCGAGAGGGACTGCCTGCACCAAACGAGGCCGAATTAGTCCAAAATTTAGAATGCTCTCCCTTTGAGTTAGAAAAGATTATTCAGCAGCTCAAGGAGGCCTCTCTCATATTCGAATTTGAAGATCAATTTTTCCCCAGTAAAGATCCTTCAAGGATCCTTATTGCCGAAATTCAAGAGGCCCTAATGGGTAGATTACCCCAAACACCTCCCCAACAACCCTCCCTTAAGGTAGCCTATGAATTTTTAAGGACGGATTGTCGCGTCTATACCGAGTTGACTTTAAAGGATCTACTCGAAAGGCTAGACACCGTTAAATCCGTCTCTAACCTCCAAAAATCTCCGGATTTACAGTCCTAAGGACCGACGCGAAATTTTTTTCTAAAAATTGGGCAGAAACAAAAACTTGGATTTCTTCTAGGAGGTGTTTATTTTGCGGGAGTAAAATGTACGATCTCATTAGCTGGTGGGAAGAACCAGAAAAATGGCGCGCCTTTATCGAAGCCCACGGACTTTGGGGCCCCTTTTGTTTTGTTATCCTCCAAGCCACTCAAGTGGTCTTGGCACCTATCCCCGGGGAAGTTACCGGCTTTTTGGCTGGCTTCCTCTTTGGACCTTGGTGGGGGTTCTTTTACGCCATGATCGGCCTGGCCATCGGCTCATCTATCGCCTTCTATCTGGCCCGTCTCTTCAGACGTACTTTTGCTCGACGCTTCGAAAAATCACTCTATTTTCAACGCCTGAGCCATTTCATGGCCAAACGAGGAATCTTGGCTGCCTTTGTCTGTTTTCTTATCCCTGGATTCCCTAAGGATTATTTATCTTATTTCCTGGGGCTTTTCCCTATCCCTTGGTCCACCTTTCTCATCATCATGATCCTAGGACGCATTCCCGGGACCCTGGCCTTGACCTTACAAGGCGCAGCCACTTATGAAAGGAACTGGACCTTATTGGCCCTGGTGACGGCTGTCAGTCTGATCTTCTTTGGTCTTTTTTACCTTTTTCGAGATCGGATTTATCGCTATTTGGAGGGAAAAAGTGCACATCCTCTATCTTGACCTGGTAGGCGGTATCGCCGGGGATATGTGGCTGGCCGCCTTTTTGGATTTGGGGCTTTCCGTGGATGCCTTAAATGATTTTTTAAAAATTTTGCCCGGCAAGCCGGAAGTATATGCAAGGAGGGTAACCAAAGCAGGACTTTCTGCTCTAAAAATAGAAATCAAAACCAAAGATGATCTATTCCCCAAAACATACTCCGAAACCATGGCTTTTCTCGAAAAATTATCTCTTGATGAAGAGATCAAGAAAAAGGCTCGGAAAATCTTTCAACTCCTCTTCGAGACCGAAGCCAAGGTTCACGGGCAACCCCTTGAAGAGATCCATCTCCACGAATTGGCCGCCGGAGATACCATGGTAGATATTTTGGGCGTGCTTTTTGCCCTGAAAACTTTCAAGATAGCAAAGATCTACGTCTCTCCTATCCCTTTAGGGTCTGGTCTGATCACAAGCGCTCACGGCCCCCTCCCTTTACCGGCACCAGCGACCTTATATCTCCTACATGGTTATGAGGTCTACGGTATCGAAGAACCGGTAGAGACCGTAACCCCTACTGGGGTGGTTTTGATCAGGGCCCTCACCGAGGGGACAGTTCCTTTCCCACAAATGACTTTAAAACAAATAGGTATAGGTGCAGGAAGTCAGGACTTTAAAACTCGCCCTAATATTTTGCGGCTCTTTCTCGGAGAAATAGGACTTGCCGAAGGTCTCCTTTGGGAGGAAGTGGTAGAACTTGAAACCAACTTAGATGACGAGACCCCGGAGGTCTTGGCCCATGCCGCAGAAAATCTTTTAAAAGCCGGTGCTCTTGATGTTGGGTTTTTACCTTTTTTGATGAAAAAGGGACGTCTAGGTCACAAATTGGTGGTCTTGGCCCAGCCTGGAAGGGAAACAAGACTCGCCCAAATGATCCTAACAGAGACCGGCTCTCTGGGGGTGAGGATACGAAAGGTGATGCGCTTGATAGTCCCCCGGGAGATTAAAGAATTAACCACTCCTTGGGGGAGCATTAAAATCAAAGTGGCTTATTTCCCCGGAGAGAGAGAGTTTATCAAACCCGAATGGGAAGACATGAAAAGACTGGCCCAAAAAACAGGAAGACCTTTGCGTGAAATAATAAGGGATGTGTTGAGTCTTTATCTTAAGGGTGATTAGGCTGTTTCTTCCTCGATCTCTTCGATCACTGGAAAATAGATTTCAAAGGTGGTCCCTTTCCCCACGGTAGACTGAACTATTATATGACCACCGTGATTGCGTACGATGCCATAAACAGCGGCCAAGCCCAACCCCCGCCCAAAATCTTTGGTAGAAAAGAATGGATCAAAGATTTTGCTCATGGTCTCCTTATCCATTCCGCAACCGGTATCAGAGACCTTCAACAAGACATATTTGCCCGGAGGGAGATCTCCCATAGGGGTCTTTAGGACCAAATTGGCGGTGGTAATCTTCAAAACGCCCTTTCCTTTCATGGCTTCCACGGCATTGAGGGTCAAATTCATAATAATCTGTGATACCTGACCAGGGTCAGCGTAAATGGGCCAAAGTTCGGGATCAAGGTTGAGTTCTAGATGCACTGTCTCTGGCAGGCTGGACTCTTGAATACTCAAGACATCCTTTATGGCTTTATTCAGATCAACAAGGGTGGATTTGGGTTTCCCTCCGCGAGCGTAAGTCAAGAGTTGTTCGGCCAGCATGCTGGCCCTTTGGGCGGCATCGAGGATCTTTCGAGCATGTTCCCTTTCCTTGGCCCCTGTAGGTAATTTCATGTTTAACAATTCAGCATGGCCTACTACAGCGGCCATGAGATTGTTAAGATCATGAGCCACGCCCCCGGCTAACCGAGCAATAGATTCTAATTTCTCCGTTTGAAAGATCTTTTCTTCCAATTCTTTGCGATATGTTATATCACGATTACTACCTCGATATCCCATAAACCGTCCCTCTTTAGTATAAACTAAATTACAAACATGCGATATCCAACAAATTTTTCCGTCTGATCGAATAATACGAAATTCTATTTCTAAATCTTTTACTTGCCTATTTTCTACATGGGCCTGTCTTCTATGCCTATGCCATCTAGGGAGATCTTCAGGATGGATAATCCTTTCATAAAGCGAAGGATCTTTATAAAAGGCTTCTGGTGGGTAACCAGTTATCTTCAAACAAGAAGGAGAGATATAAAGAAAAGTACCTTCAGGCCCTTTCCAATATTCCCAGTCAGAAGTAAAATCAGCCACAATACGAAAATGCTCTTCGGCCTGTCGTAAAGATTCTTCTCTAAGTTTTATCGCCTGAATCATACTCCGAAAGGCCTCGATAAGTTCATTAAATTCCTTAAACCGGGTTGAAGGCGGGAGGTCTTCTATAGCAAAAGAACCCTGACGCACACGTTTAGCAGCAAGAGTTAATTTATGTAAAGGCTGTGTTAATGATTTAGAAAAATAAAAAGCTAGAATAAACGCCAAAATAGCAAACAAAATATAAGCCAAAAAATTTACTTTCACTAAATCCTTTCTTATTATATCAAAATAATTTTGCCAAATATCTACTCTTATATATCCTGTTTTATGCAGGATAGGAAGACCTGCTTCTTGATCAACGATATCTATCTTTCTAGAAAAGACCAGAATATCACCAAGATTTTTATCTTTATAAGCAAAGAAAAGGCGATCTTTGATATCGAAATGGATATTATAATATTTTTGTTTACGATAAGCATATATTATCTTACCATCTTGATCATAAACATATAGACCCAAAATATATTTAACATCATTTATTTTTTTTGTAACATTTTTCAAATAAATATCTAATCTAGTCAACAAATAAAGTTCAATATCTTCTGATATAGAATCTATAAAATTATCAGCTATCTGTTTAATAAATAATTCCTGCGATTTTCTGAGAGAATAAGAAGATAAGCTAAAAGAGAATAGCAAATAAAGAGCAAAAATAATTAAATATGCAACTAAAATTTTAGTTAACAAAGATTGTCTGTTTAAAACTTCTCTAAGTTTTTTAATCAACATAAACAATATTATTAGATTTTGGAATTTTAACCTCTAAAAATTCAAGCACTCTTTTATTGACAACAATATAATAAGGAAAAATCAAATCGATTTTAATTTGTTTTAAATTGGCTTTAATTACTTTCATGATATAAGGCAAAAAATCTTCATATTTATAATTTATTGACATTGATATTCCATAACTTACCATTTTCTTAGAAAAACCAACAACAGGACTTTTAGTAATAAAACTAAGCCTTACAATTTCTCGTAAAACTTTTTCTTGCAAAAAAACTGGATCTGGTAACAAAATTATAACGGCTTTACTCTTAAATATCTTTCTTAAATCTTCTCTAATTTCTCCAATATCTAATTTTTCTATTTCTAATTTAATATGCGAATTTCTATACTTAACCCAGGCTTTTGTTCTTTTTGTTACTACTATTCTAATGGGAAATTTAGGAAAAATTTTCCTTGTTTGATACAAAACTATATCTAGATCCGGAAATAAAGTTAAACAATAATTTGCTTTCTCGCAAAGACGAGGATCACTCACCAAAAAAACAAGTTTTCTATTTGAAAAATTACTTATTTGCTGGGCTGCTCTATCACCAAAAGAAACAATTAAATCTGAATCTCCTATAGACATTAACTTATCATCTTTACCGAAAATAGGAACAAGAATTGCCCTATCTTGGAATTCGGTCTTTATATCGCGGGCCCATACTTGATAAAGCTTAATATCAGGTCGGAAAAATAGAGTAATTTTTTTGGCAAAGATTGTGCCAGAATTTAATAGAAAAAATATTATAAAAAAGAAATAAAATTTTATCATTTATTAAAAATACCAAGTAAATCTAACATTTATTGTCCTTCCTGGTCTAATATAATTGTCTGGATACCTAGAAGTCACATCAGGAAGAGAATATTTTTTATCAAAAATATTATATATACCAACAGATAAATCCCACTGTCGTTGAAAAATTGAAAGAACAAAATTAGAAATAACATAATCTTCAATTTTAGGATAACCTCTCTTACCGACATAATGGCTCAAAAAGTTTAAATTTAACCAGGGTTTTAAACGATAATTCAAATCAAAAGTAGCTAAATTATAGGCTTCTAAAATAGTATCCAGACCATCTGTGTCTTGACAGGCAAAATTTAAAATAATATAATTCTCTCTAGTTATCCCCCAAACAAACTTCCCTTCTATTTCAAAACCATCAGTATGCGCTCTTTTCGATAAATTATCATAAATGTAACCAAATGAATAAGGAACAAGAGAAATCAGATCCTCATACTCTTGATGATAAAAAGTTGCTCCTACTTGCCATGAACTATTTTCCCATCCTAAAGTAAATTCATAAGCCCTCATTTTCTCTGGTTTTAAATCGACATTTCCATGAATAGGATTAATAGGACACATTCTAAGATATAATTCATAAAAAGACGGCGCTCTAAAAGCTTCTCCATACAAAAATTTTGTATAGAAATTTTTATATGGATTTAATACAAGTCCCGCTCTTAAAGATGTATTGCCACCGAAATCACTGTATTTATCCCAGCGCCCACCAACGGTAATATTAATCCAAGACAGTGGCCCCCATTCTCCTTGCAAATAGAGGGAATTATAAAAGCGATTGGCTTCCTTTAACCATCTATGTTCTTCCGGAATTTCTTGTAGATAAGGGGTTGGCGTTTTTTGAAGATAAGGAAGTGTTTGATAACATGCAGAAGGAGGAAGACCTTCTGTACAAAGTAGAACGTTCTCATAAAATTTGACATTATATAAATTTTGATTACTCAAGACTAATCCTGTAGTAAGCCTTGCCTTATCTGTATACCACGAAACTTTGGCCTCACCGGTAAAATTTAAAATTTCTGCTTCCCTCTTCCAGCGAATGCCATAAGGAAAGGAAAATTGTTCATTACTATTGGGAAAAGTTAACACAGTACCCGGAGGAAAAAAATCAACATAATGATTATGACGATAATAACTCCCTCTTAGAGATAGATTGGTCTCAAAATGATCTCGATCTTCTTTGAAAGAGATATGCCCCCAAAGAAAATCGCGGGAAAATTGGGTATGATCAGAGGCAACGCCACTTAAATTATAAAAACCTCCATGATCACGACTAATATAAAGACCTTCTACAGTTAATGGCCCCTTTTTAAAGCCTAAATTATATTCTCCTCTTCTATACCATTCATCAGTGTGATGAGAACGAACAAGATTAGTATTTATATTGATTTTATCAAAATAATCTCGTTTAATAGGTATATGGGCACCGTTTGAATCTTGATAATCAAGACTTAGCCAAATTTTACTCTTGTCAAAATATTTGTCTAATCCTAGAAAAACTTCATCTGTATCATAACTACCTCGTCGATAAGAAATCTGATCTTCTCCACCTTGTTTCAGGATGATATTGATTACCCCAGAAAAGGCATTAGCACCGTAAAGGACCGAGCCTGGACCACGAATGACCTCGACGCGTTCAATATCCGGTACGGAGATATCGGCAAAGAATAGAGTTCCCCCTCCGGTAAGAACACTATTAATTGGTTGTCCATTCAATAAAAAGAGGATTTTTTCACTCTCCGCGGTATAAAGCCCTCGTAAACTAACGATAGGAATCCCTTCACCAGCAAGTCCTACTTCCAAGCCGGGAATAAGCACAAGGGCATCCAACAAGGTCCGCGCACCCATATTTTTCATTTCTTCTTGCGTGATGACGCTAACGGTTGAGGGAGCTTCAAACTTGCGCTGGGGATGACCGGTGGCTATTTCCGCTGCCTCCAAAAGGAGGAGTTCTGTGTCTTCTTTTTGAAAAAAAGCCCAGGAGTTACCTAAAATAAACAAAATTAAATAAAAAAAGATGCTAGTTAGAAGGAACATCCTTACTTTCAAAATACCATCCCCTTAAGCTGATCTTAATGAAAACCCCTTTTGCTTTTTATCTAGGGATGCTTAAAAGGTCAAGTTCTTCCTTAGGAAGGAAGACTTCTAGGTAGGTATTTTACCACTAAAAATTTAGATAAATTTTATTCTTCTTTTTTTAGACAATCTTTACAAATACCACGAATTTCTAAATAATAATTTTGCCTCTTCCCCCAAGAATTTATGGATTCAGGAGGAGAAAGATTATCTAGCTCTGGCCATTCAAAATCGGTTATTTTGTGACATTTTAAACATACTAAATGATAATGAGTTTTATTATTAGGATCAAATCTGGCTCTATCATCTGGACCATGAATTTTTCGTATCAATCCCAATTGCTCAAAAGTAGAAAGGGTTCGATAAACAGTATCTAAAGAAATAGTAGGAACCTTCTCTCTTACTCTCTCATATACTTCTTCAGCGGAGGGATGATTATTAGAACTTAAAAGCACTCTAAAAATTTCTAAACGTTGATAAGTGAGCTTGATACCAAATCTTTGGCACAGTTGGCGAAACCGATTCAATATCTGAATATCAGACCTAGAATCTTGCACGGGCTTATCCCTCCTTTTCCCATGATAAGGGCTGGTTAACGACCAAGAAACTCAAAGAATCGAGTAGTTATTAAAAACATTTCGGCTGTAAACGGGAGGAAATAAAATTTCAGGAAAGGTCTTAAAGAAGAGAAAGGGCGGCCTAAGCCGCCCTTCTTTTAGCGTAGACTAATGGCCACGTAGCGCTTAAAGTCTCGGTCTCTCACCAAAAATAGGACCCGCCCAGTACGTCGACTTTCCGCCAGGGCCTTCATAAATTCCCTCATGTTAGAGACCTTCTTGTGGTTAACTTCTTCGATTAACATCCCCGGTCGCAGACCAGCCAAAGCCGCCGGGCTATCCGGAGCTACACCGGTAATAATCACTCCTTCGTTTAGACCGTAACCAAACTGATCAGCCAGTTGAGGCGTCAAGGGCTCAACAATAAGCCCTAAACGTTTCAGAAATTCATCCTGCCCCATCAAGGCCCCGAACTCAGAAGGCTGATTACCTATGGTTACCGTAAGTTCTTTGCGGCGCCCGTTTCGCACGATGACCATTTTCACCTTGGTCCCAGGCTGCGTAAGGGCCACCATGGTGCGTAACTCAGCTACATTCTTCACCCGCTTACCATTGTAAGCGATAATCACATCCCCGGGCTTGAGCCCAGCCTTGGCCGCCGGAGAATTTTCAGCCACTTCGGTAATTAAGGCACCTTCTGGCTTTTCAAGTCCAAAGGAATGGGCCAGGTCTTCGTTTAATTCCTGAATAACTACCCCCAGCCACCCCCGGGTTACTTTTCCAGTGGTAATAAGTTGTTTCATGATGATCTTGACCATGTTGATGGGGATGGCAAAGCCTATCCCCATATAGCCCCCGGAACGGGTAAAAATGGCCGTGTTCATCCCAATGGCTTCCCCTCGAAGGTTGACCAAAGGTCCGCCTGAGTTTCCGGGATTGATGGCCGCATCGGTCTGAATAAAGTCTTCATAATCGGTAATACCAACCCCGGATCGTCCCTTGGCGCTAATTACCCCCACGGTAACCGTTTGCGTAAGCCCAAAGGGATTACCAATGGCCAAGACCCATTCACCTACTTCAATCTTGTCCGAGTCACCCAAAGGGAGCACGGGTAAATCCTTAGCGTTGATCTTTAAGACCGCCACGTCAGAAGAAGGATCTGTCCCTACTATTTTGGCCTTAAATTCCCGACCATCGGCCAACTTAACGATGATCTTATCGGCATTGGCGACGACGTGATTATTGGTAAGAATATAACCGTCCTTGCTCACGATAAATCCAGAACCTGCCCCCATCTGTTTGAATTTCCTAGGAAATCGGTGCTGGAAAAAGCGTTCAAAAAAATCCGGCCCAAAAAAGTCAAAGGGGTTCCCGAAGGGAAAGGGAAATTCTTCCGGACCTTTGCGCACCACTGTCTTTTCCACCTCTACAAAGACCACCGCTGGCTCGGCCTTTTGGGCCACAATGGCAAAGGCCCTTGAAAGACGAATGGCTTCTTGAATGGCTGCCTTATCTTCTGCCTTTTGAACGGGTTCTTCGACCTTTTTGACCTTCAAGATCTCATGTAAAAAGGATTCCTTGGCCGAAACCTCAGGCCCGGAAACATTAAAAAAGAAGATTAAAAAGACGACCAAAGTGATCACGCGTTTCATAAAAAACCTCCTTATCCTTTGACCATGGCTTCGGTTTCCTCTTCGATCTCCTTGGGCTTGGCCCCCAAAGTCCGCCAACGCTCTGTAATGTAGCGCTGGACCTCTTTGATGTCACGTTCTACCTCTTCTTCGCTTCGTCCCTGGAGCTTGGCGATTTCTATAATCGAACAGCCATCAAGCACATGCCAAACAAAGGCCTGTCGTTTTTCTTCCGGCAACCGAGAAAGCTCCCTCATGATGAGATTGCTGAGTTCTTCAGCGGAAAGGACCTCTTCTGGTTCAACCACTTCTCCAGCAGGGAGGACGTCTTCCCATTTGAGTATTTCCACTTCATAAAAGGGACTCTCTGTATCTTCTTTGAGTTTATAGCGGATATCATCCAGAGGCAGCGTATCCTCTACCGGAACGGCCTTATGTCCTTCCTCACGGAGCTTTTTGATCTCCCGATGGATGATCTCCATAATCTTACGGTGTAAGGCAAAGGTAAGCTCTCCCATGGCTACAATCTCATCGTAATGTTCATAGGCCCAGAGCACTGCCTCATCGACGACGTCTCCAGGGTCCAAGTATCCAGGTGGTAGATCTCCGGTCAGCTGAAAAAAGAGGACCTCTCGCCGGGCAATGCGGTAAAGATCTCGCAAGAGTGGACGCAGCCGATCCATAAATCGCTCTTTAAGATCGGCCTGACGATCCGCAGTGAGATCTGGCAGGGCCTTGGCTACTTCCTGGACATAATGTTGTTTGCGTTTATAGATATGTTCCCCCCTCAATTCCGAGAGATATTTGGCCAGCTCTCGTTCCAGGCGTTCACGTGCTGTTTTAAAGGCCGTCTTGAGCCTCTTGTGCTCCCCTCGCGCAGCCAAAGTGGTCCCTGGAAGGGAAAGATTGAGTTGGACAAAAAAGTGTTTTTTCTTTTCAAAACCTTCGACGACAATGCGCAACATCTTGAGATCATCGTCGAAATTCTTGGTCAGACGATCAAAACGCTGGACTAAACGTTCAATATGGGCTTCGGCTACCTTTCTATCCGCCGGACTTATGTCTCGAAAGATCACTTGGTGTTTGAGCATTGTTTCACCTCCTTGGCTTGTCACGATCCCCCTGGATGGTGTTTGAAAATGTTCGTTTAGGGTTCCGAGGAGACCGTAAGAGCAGGCCTTTGGCCTGTCAAGACGAGCTGGGACAATCCCTCATAGGCGAATTCCGCCAGGTGGGACAAATTGAGAACGTCTTCTTTGTTGTAAAGAATGAGCCTTTCTAAGGCCTGATCATTACCTCGTCGATATTTCTGCCAAAGCCTTACGGCTTCATAGCCATCAAGCCCATCGACCTCTTCTGGGCGAGAAAGACCCAGACGCTTTTCGATACGCTTAAGCCCCCCACGCAGACCTAAGCGCCGTAAGAGATAACAAAGATCAAGGTGTACCGGCGGCTCAGGTAACCAAGGATATTTGGCCCGAAGAAAGGGTAAATCGAAAAAACTACCGCCAAAGGTCACCAAGATATGGGCAGAGGCGATGATGGGCAGGGCTTCTTCCAAATTTTCGCCGGCAACAAAGGGACGATAAAAGGTGCCATCGGAAATACCAATAAGGGTTATTTCACCTTGCTCCCGATGGAGCCCGTTGGTCTCGATATCCAAGAAGAGGACCCGAGAGCGATAGGCCTTAAAGAGACGCCAGTGATGCGTGCGAGGAATAAGACGGGAAAGGAAGATAAGATCATCATAAAAGGCCAGGGTAAGGCGGAGGCTTTCCTTTAGACGAGAAAGCCTCCGCCAGGAAAAGCCCGGTAGTCTTTCCGCCGCCAGGAAATCCCACCAATCTTCTACACCCAGC